>Ga0335074_10014552_pt1 | contig 11031 bp, 14 predicted proteins | sample Lox_Sample_23_FD_206715 | JGI IMG/M metagenome (GOLD analysis project Ga0335074, IMG submission 206715) | Soil microbial communities from Loxahatchee National Wildlife Refuge, Florida, United States - Lox_Sample_2.3 | ecosystem: Environmental > Terrestrial > Soil > Wetlands | place: USA... | reverse complement strand
AGTCATTGCCGACGATATTGTGCTTCACATCCACATCGTCATTGCGCGTCGGCATCCCTGGTACCGTGATCTTTGTGTTCCAACTCCCTTCATGAAAACGGAAGGCGGAGAAGCTGGCCGCTTCGATTCCGGGCAGCGTCTCGACGCGAGCTTCGATCTCCTTGTAGAACGCAGCCAGCCGTGGGTCATTATCCTTGTATCCCTTCGACTCGGTATCGATGTTGAGCGTCAACACATGGTCGGGATTAAACCCCGGGTTCACGTGACTCAGGTTGATGAGTGTGCGCTGGAACAGACAAGCGCCCACCATCAGTAGAAGAGAAATCGCCACTTGCGAAACCACCAGAACTCTGGCAACCGGGGTGCGGGCGCTGCCAGCGGACCCACCACGACCACTCTTCAGGCTCTCGGTGAGTTGCAGGCGAGTCGCACGCAGAGCGGGAAGTGTTCCAAAGAGGAGCGCGGTGCATACAGTGACAACAAAGGTGAAGGCCAGCAGATGCAGGTTGAGGCTCACGTTGAGCGGAAGCATGTCAGCTCCCGGCGAAATCATCCGGAGCAGGATATGGTTCGCCGCCACCGCAAAGCCGATGCCCAGTGCTCCGCCGGCCAGCGCCAGAACAAAACTCTCGGTGAGCAGTTGCCGAATGATCCGCATCCTCCCGGCGCCCAGCGCCTGGCGGACGGCCAGTTCGCGGGCGCGCGCTGTCGAGCGAGCCAGTAGCAAGTTGGCAATATTGGCACATGCGATGAGCAGAACGAGTGCCACGATCGCCATAAGGACTTTGAGCGGCTCCGAATATTCACTGCGCAAATCGGAAAGGCCACGCTCCATGCTTTCCAGTTGCACGTGCGCGTGGTCAAGGTTCGCGAGATTAAGTTTCGTCCGACGCGCGTCGGGAAAGCTCAGCAGAATCGACCGGAAGAGCACATTCGTGTTGGCGGTTGCCTGCGCCATGCTCGCGCCAGGCTTGAGCCGTCCGATAATGTAGAGCGATTCCGAGAAATCGTTCTTGTATTGACCCCAGTGCGGTGGAATTAGGCCAGCCATCGAAAGGGGCGCCCAGGCATCTGGCAATTCGCCGACCCTTGTCCCGAAAAACTCCGGTGGTGCGACACCCACGATCTGATAGACCACATTGCCCAGGGTGATGGTATCGTGCAGAACGCCCGGCGTTTTCCCCAGATCGCGTTTCCAGAAGCTGTTGCTGATGACTACGACAGGATGATCGCCCTCGCTTGAGTCGTCAGCTTCGTCGAGCACGCGGCCGAGTTGCGCATCCACCCCCAGCGTTTGAAAGTAGGTGCCTGATACGGTCTGCACTTTCAGCTGTTCCGGCTCGCTGCGGTCATCCACGATGCCATACACGTCGTTCATCATGCTGAAGTAAGCCGCTGTGTTCGAAAAGACCTTATTCTGGCTTCGGAATTCGCGGTAAAACGGGTAGGAATACAACTCGGTACAACCGAGGTAGTCGGTGATGCCGGTCCAGTCTTCCACCCCCAGTTTCACCAACTGCTGCGGAGCTCTGACCGGAAGCGCGCGGAGCATGACTGCGTTGAGGAAGCTGAAAATAGCGGTGTTGGCGCCAATCCCCAGCGCCAGCGACAGGAGTGCGATGGCGGTCACGCCCGGCGTGCGCAACATCGATCGCAGTCCATAGCCGGCATCCTGCAGCAGAGTCTCCAGCCACTCCCAGCCCCATGCCCGCTGGCTCTCCTCAAGAATCCGCGCAGTATTGCCGAATCTTCGCAGCGCGGTCCGGCGCGCAGCTTCCGGGTCCGCCCCAGCCGCCATCTGCTGTTCGCGCCGCAGTTCGACGTGGAGACGCAGCTCTTCGTCGAGATCGTGCCGGAACTCGCTCCGGTGCAAAAGCATCTGGAGCCGTCGTTTCAATTCTCCCGCCAGGCTCATGGCTCCTCCTCAGGCAGTCTCCAGAACACGGGCGATGGCGCCCATCACTCGCTCGAACTGCGAGATCTCGAGGCCGAGCTGCTTTTTGCCCGCGGCGGTGATGGTGTAATAGCGGGCACGGCGGTTGCCAGCCGTCACTCCCCACTCGGCCTTGACCCAGTCCTGAATGAGCATTCGCTGCAGAGCGGGATAAAGCGAGCCTTCCTCCACCTGCAGCACTTCATCGGAGCAGCTCAGGATCGATTCGGCAATCTCGTAGCCATGCAGACGGCCGCGAACGGCGAGCGTTTTCAGAATCAGCAGGTAAAGAGTCCCAGGCGGGATCTCATCACGGTTCTTGTCCGAAGCTGCCTTGCGGCGGATCAAAGCTGCCATTCGCGCCCCCATGTCACTGGCATAGATAAACTATGCCAGTGTGGGCTGGTAGCCGTCAATTGTCAAGGGAGGCTCTTCTTCGACTGATCACTTTGACACTTAGCACTCATTCGGTGAGGGGTCAGATCCGAATGCCGACCCGCTGGAACCCCGCTTATGCATCCGCTTTCCCCTCTTGCAGTGGGGCAACTCGGTCGAATTGTTCAACCAGCCCCGACCAGTGTTCGAGGCTCCGCTGGCATCGGGAGCAGATCGCCAGATGCTTCGCCCGTTCCGTCAGGAAGAGCTTGCGGACATCAAACGCAAACGTGCGAATCTCGTCCTCTGAGTAACAGGCAAAGTCCTTTTCCTGAAACGCAGGTCGAGTCGACGCTGCCGCCAATAGCTCCGCCTTCCGTTTTGCCACCATGTCGTCGAAGTGAATCCGCCGGCTCGGCGCTTTCACCCAAAGCGTGTCGTCCTGCGCCCAGAGGTCTTCGAGGAGAGCGCTGGCATTGAGAGCGAGGTAACGCAAGGCATCCTCTCTTCCTCCGAATGACTTCCGCTGATCTGCAAGTGCGGCACGTGCAATCTTGGCAAGGCCCACGATCTCCTCATCGGCGAACGATCGGGCAAGCTCGCGAAGATCGCCGATTTCTTCCCGCGCGATCTCCCAAAACTCTGAATCTCCGCCCGCGATCTCGGCGACATCGGACGTCAGCGCCGGCAGCTCAATCATCGTTCCTGGAGCCGCCTCCCAGGCCGGATGGTTTGAGGTATACATGCCGGGATCGAAGACTTCGAGCAGCGAATCCTTGCGGTCCTCCGGGCCGCGAAAGCGGTTCAGCAGGTCCAGAAACCAGCTCAGCTGTGATGGACTGAATTCCCGGGAAGCAACCCAGGCGGCGTCTTCCCGCCAGGTGTCGAAGCTCTCCATCAGCGAGCTCGGCAATTGAAATCGATTCAGCTCTTTGATCATTTCCTGAATGTCCGTGGTTGGGTTGTGCATGGCTTTGGTCCTTCTCGGGACTGTTTTCCCACGGAACCCAACCTCAGTCAAATGGCCCTCGAACCCTGCCCGTCTCCCTCGCGGAAGCTCTTCAAAACACGGCACTTGCCGCGAAACTCAATCAGGCAGCTTCCGCGCACCCCAGCCCGCCGAGCAAGATCCCAGCACAGGGCTTCGAGGCTATACCTCCCCTGCCGGATCCGTACCCACCGGTTCCTGAGACTGGCCACTTCGACACCACGCACCAGGAATACGGGTGCCGGGTTTCCTTCCCCAAAGGGCTCGAGCAGCGCGAGCTGTTCGTCAAAGCGTTTGCCCGCCGTCGCCAGCACCAACTCCCCGTCCTCACGGATCTCGCGGTTGCGATCCAGCTTGAGGCCTTCCATGAAGTTGGTGAACTCCTTTGCGAAGGCTTCAATTTGGCCGATAGGCATCGTCAATCCGACAGCCTGTGAGTGGCCGCCGAACCGTTTGAAGAATCCACGGAATCGCTCAAGCGCCTCGGCCAGATCGAAACCGGTGACACTCCTGCCCGATCCGACCGCCAGACCCGGTTCCGGGGACGGTGCCAGCACAATGCTTGGCACATTGAAGCGCTCGACGCATTTGGCAGCGAGCAGGCCGGCAATGCCTTTGGGACAAGACTCCCGGTAAAGCACCAGAGCGGGCGGGGCTGGCTGCTGGATCTCCGCGCACAGACCGCCAAAGTGGGCCGCGACAAGCTGGCGCCGCTGCTGGTTGAGCTGATCCAGTCTCTCGACGCTCCTGCGCGCGGCATCCTCGTCCATCGCTGCCTCGAAGACCGACAATGCCCGCGCGGGATGGTCGATCCTTCCGGCGGCATTGATACGAGGCGCCACGCCGAACGCCAGATCATTCGAATCGGGATTCGCCGGATCGGCACAGGAGACCCGGAGCAGTTCCCGAAGCCCACAGTTTTCCGTACGGGCGAGCTCGCGCATTCCCAGACGTGCGAGCGTTCGGGTTCCGTTTTGCAGTGGGACACAGTCGGCGACCGATGCGATCGCGGCATACTGGCTCATGGCAGCCTGCACTCGTTCGACGCGTTCGTCCTTCCAGCCGGCTCGCCACGCCAGGGTCATTGCGAACAGCGCCGCAAGCCCAGCGCCACAGAACTCCTGGGACCAAACGGCGAGCGCATTGGCCTGCTCCTGAATGCGGTGATGGTCGATGACGATCACATCGACACCCAGCCGCTGTGCCAGCAAAATCTCTCGGCACGCGTTGATTCCGTTGTCGACTGTGATCAGCAGGTCGGTTCCGCTCAGCGAGAATTTATGAACGGCGCACGTATTGAGACCATATCCCTCGTCCCGATGCGGGAGGTAGGCTCGTGGCTGAACACCGAGACTGGCCAGAATCGAGCGCAGAATGTGCGTTCCGAGGATTCCGTCGCAGTCATAGTCGCCAAAGATTGTGATCCGCTGCTTGTCGCGGACGGCAACTAGCACGCGGTCGACTGCTTGCGTCATCCCTGTCATCGACAGAGGATCGGGGAGATCATTCCAGGACGGGGGTTGAGTGAAGGAATCGACATCCTCGATCCCTCGCCCGATGAGAACATCGAGCAGCGGCTGGCACAGAAACATAGCCCCTCCTCGTGGCCTGCATCGGGCAATTTCATCGGGTACTGAATTCAGAAAGGGAATTACGCTACGCGCAGATGGTCGCCGCGATAGACTTCGGCGCCAGGAACGGCAATCTGGTTTTGAACGGCATTCTTGATTGCCTCGCTACTCGGTGCAGCCTCCTGAATCGAATCGACAAGCGAGCGTTTGAGATCCTCCGGGACAGTCTCGAACAACCGTTCCCACAAGGCCCCATCGAGCCGTGCCGCAACGGTTCGATACCGCATCGGCACCAGGGTTTCATCCGTGAACCGGACCGAATCCTGACTGTTCTTCTGAATTCGAAGCGTGAATTCGCGCCCTTCGATCTTTTTGAGATCACGGCTCTTGAGGTAGTACATGACCATGTACTTGGTTTGGGTCGCCTTGCGCTCGCTGCTGCGGGCTCGCTCCTGCAACCGGCCGGCTTCGCTCCGGCAGTACTGAACCCGCGCCTCCATCATTCTCAGGAAGCGCCCGATGCGGTCCGCCTTTTCGCCATGAGCCTCGCAGAACTGCTGGAATCGCTCCACAAGCTCGGCAGATGCCTCACGTCGGTTCTCGATCTCCTCTTCGACTTCATCGAGAAGCATGTCGAGTTCGCGGTCGATTTCAAACAAGGAATACTCCTGTGCTATCGATGACACAGTAACCTCCTGCATACGCGAAAGCGCCCCCGCACCAGAGCAGGGCGCGTGGGCGTCTCAGCGTCTGTTTGTTGCTTGTTCAGAATTTTGAATTAGTGCGAATCAGCGTCCGCGAAGAATTGTTCGAAAGCGACGCATTCGAAGAACCACTTCTCAACGGCCAAATGGAGTGAATGCTCAATCCTTGGGAAAGGCTGCGATCTCAGCGCGCTATGGCAAAGACATCTGCCTGCGATGCAACGTGGCGTCGGACCGATCCAATTGTCTCTCCGCACGGTCCACATGCTCTCGATCGCATCGGGATAGAAGATCGTTCAGATCCGATTCATCGGTCAACTTATGAAATGCTTTCTCCGGCGCGAAATAGACGAGGACCGCCTTCTGTTCGTGCAGAAGATTGTGGATGTTATTGAGGGTTCCCTTGCTCTTGCCATCCCAGAACATCACGCCGCAGCGCGCTTCACGCGCCATCGCCAGATCTTTCTGCGCGAAATAGGAAAAATCCCTCTTGCCTCCCCGAGGGGATATGGGTCGAACCTGCCAGTTCCCGATGTTGTTTCGGCATTGATCTATGCAATAGACGACCACATTGCCGTAGCCCCGATCGGCGAAATGCTGCTGCACCGCGCGGTCCGCGCCGTTCGCGTCGCCTATGAAGATTTTGCAGTTTTTCTGAATCAAGTCATCCAACTGGCCGCGAATGACATCATTCAGCCGGGAAACTGCTCTGGATCCGCCAATGAAGACTGTCGTCATAGACTACTCCGCGTCCGTGTCAATGTCAGGGCATAAACGACCTGGGCTCCGCCGTCTGCGATGAGGCATTCCGTGATCGTATTCATTGTTGCTCCGGATCGAAAGAGGTCATCGAAAAGAAGCACGCGCGTACCCTGTATTTTAGCCTTTTCGACGGTGAAAGCATCCTCAAGGGCAGCAACCCGCTCCTTGAAGTCGAAGACATTCTTAAGCTGTGGCGTTTGTTTGACTTTCACGACATCGTCGAGACAGAGTCCGATTCCAGTCCGTTCGCTGATCGCCGTCGCGACTTCCAGGACCGGTTGCCGCTTTCGCCCTGTGTTGGAAGGCGGCACCGGCACGATCAGGTCAACATTGAGACGCCACTTTTCCGCCAAGAACTCGGCGGCAGTCTCGGCGATGGAATCCACTGCCGACGGGTCGGCTCGGTATTTCAGTTTGTAGAGCAATTCGCCCAGTTTAGACCGCACCGTCTCGAACTGCGGATGTCCATAGCCGTCGTAACCGAGGAATGTGCTGCTGGTAGTGTGGAGGTCCAGGGCGTAGCCATCAGCCCATTTGCCCCGGATCTTGCGCGGATGGATTTCGACGCTCATCGTTTGTTTTCACTTTGATCATAGGCATTAAACGGCTGTCTTGCATTCGGAAACTTAAGACTGGCTCAGTAGCGAACGAACCAGTGTGTCCGCCAGCCAATCCTGATACTTTTGTGAACTCCACCCGCGGTCGCGCACGAGCATCCGGTACACGTCGCTGCTCGTCAGCGTCCACAGGATATCTCGGGCCGCCCGGTAACTCAGTCCCGGACGAAGCCTCTTCGCGTCGCGCAGCGAGAGGATCATCGCTTCCTCCCGCTCGTAGCGAATGCGTTCGCGCTCCTGTTCGAGGCGCGCCAACTCCGGCGCAACCACACCCGCGCCGCGCAGCAGGTCAAAGCCTGCCCGCTGCGTATCGTGAATCTGGCGGGCGATCCGAGCCGCTCCCCGGAGGCGCTTTTCGGGGTCTTTCTCTTCCAGGATTTGCTGGACCGTGTTCTCGTAATCGGCCCCGAAGGTGGTCTCGTTAAGGAGTTCAGCGAGGATGCCGGTCTTTGACCCGAAGGCCGCATAAACCGTCTGCACGGCGACCTCGGCCCTCCGTGCAACGGCCTCAACCGTCATACCGGCGTAGCCCTCGGCTTCGAGGAGTTGGCGCGTGGCCTCGACAATCCGGGCACGGGTCTCGTGAGCCTGGCGCTGGCGAGTCAGCGATTTGTAGACGCGGCGAGCTGATTTCGGCATTCCTGAAAAAGTTTAGCAACTCTTATTCATTAGAGTCATCTCTATCGGATATGAGGAGTGTGGGGCTCAAGGGAGACTAACGGCCATGACAAGCACGAAGACATCGATGCGTCTTTTCATTCTCGGCTCCACCGGCGGCATCGGCCGGCAACTCGTGGACCAGGCACTTGAACGGCGCCACCGGGTGACCGCGTTCGTCCGCTCGCCACAAAAGCTCGGCGCTGCGCGTGACGGATTGACCGTGATGCCGGGCGATGTGCGCCACACGGATGCGATGAGCCGAGCCCTTGCAGGCCACGACGCAGTGCTTTCGGCGCTCGGGCCGCCGGGACCGGCACGAAACACCATCACCAGCGACAGCGCGCAGGCAACGATTACGGCCATGCAAAGCGCCGGTATCGATCGCCTGCTCGTCGTGGGTGTTGCCGCCCTCTTTCCCGATATCGGAAGGTTCGGCCATCTGCTGCGCAAGACGCTCCTGCGTAATATCGCGGATGATTCAGCCGAAATGGAACGGATTGTGAAGGCTAGCGGTCTCGACTGGACGATCGTCCGTCCGCCGCGTCTGACGAACGGCCCGCGACGGGAGTACTACGGAGTCGCCGATGACCGCCTGCCGTACGGTGCGGGGGGAAACGCGACCATAAGCCGGGCGGACGTGGCTCACTTCATGCTCGATGAGGTCGAGCAACCCAGACACATGCGGCGGATCGTCGGCATCGCGTACACCAGGAGGGCCTAGCCATGACCACACTCTTCGGGCACATCCGGACCGAAATCTCCACGGCAAAGTGCAACGTACTGGGTGGCGGCGTCCATCTCGTGTCGCGCTAACTCAATCATCCAATCCACCTCAGGAGGAAACTCATGGCACCTGTCACACAGATCCTTTTCCTTTCCATCAAACCCGGCAAGATCGACGACTTCCTGGAAGCTGATCGCAACTTCATCGCGTCGGCCACTTTACCCAAAGGTCTTGTAGGCAGCCGTTTGTATAAGAGCCCGGATGGCAGGTCTGCGGTCCGGGTGGTCCAGTACGAATCGATCGAGACCCACCAGAAGTATGAGCAGGATCCGGCTCTCCAGCAGCAGGTTGCTCTGCTCCGCGGTTTCGTGGAGTCGGCCACCGCGAGCCTTTATGAGGAGGTTCGCACCAGCGGTGATTTCAAATAGCCTGGATCTCTCGCGGTCGCCCCAGGCGCACGCCTGTCGGTTGGCAAAGCAAGGCCCACAGGCAGGCGGGTGAAGCCTTCGGTCCACACCATGCACGAATTGACTAAGACAGTTCCTTTGCAGGAGGAGCAATTGAATCTCTATACCGCAGTTCTCTTTGTCCATGCGGTCGCGGTCCTCGTCCTCACCGCTGCGTTGACCCTGGAAGCATGGATACTGCTCCACCTTCGGCGAGCATTGCGTCCGTCTGATGCCCAACCCTGGATCGGGACCATGCCGCCCGTTGCCATTGCCGCGATCACTTCGCTGTTCGTCACCTATGTCACAGGCGCCTACCTTACCGAAAGCCTGCATTCCTGGGCTTACGCCTGGCCCCGCCTTGCCGTGCTGGAAATCGTGATCTTCGCTCTCCTCGGCGCGATGACCGGCCGCCGTATGCGCGCGATTCGCCAACACTCCGCAGGCGAACAGATGAATTCTTCTGAATGGAATGCCCTGACAAGGAGCCCGTTCCTGAAGGTTTCACTGAGCACGAGAATCTGGATCGTGATGGGAACCATCCTGCTCACGGCCGCCAAGCCCGATGTCAGAGAGTCTCTCCTGATCGTTGTCGGTTCCCTGATTCTCGGCCTGCTGTTCTCATTCGCTTCCTTTGAGCGCCGCTCGGTGGTTTCGACGACTCAGGCCGGTCCCCCGCTGATCCGCACGCTTGCATCGGGCACCGGCTGTTGTCATCCAATTGCTGTACGGCGGAGGTTTCCCTATGTCGCTTTGTACCGAAAGACTCAGAGAGGAAGTTGTCTCCTGGCCCGGGATTTCCGTGCATCCCCACCAGTTCGCGGCGAGGGAATATCGCTTCGGTAAGGCGGAAGTCGGTCATGTCCACTTCTGGGGAGACGTCGACATCCCGTTTCCGCGCCCGCTTCATGATTTTCTGCTTGGGCGCCATCTCGCCGAACAGCACCGTTGGGTTCCGGACTCCGGCTGGACCACCTTCCACATCCATGGCGACAATGATGTCGAACATGCAGTCTGGCTGATGCGATTGTCGTACCTTCGCTATGCTCTTAAATCCTCGACCAGCCCATCCGAACTGCTTGAATCTGAAGCCGAACGCCTGCATCTCAGCCCTGATCTGGTTGCGATTCTCTCACGATTCATTCCGACAGGAGTGGCTCCGGCCGCAGGGGTGAATATTCCTGCATAAGGGCTCTGCTGAACTCGATGTTTGGTGCCTGGCGTGATTGATAGGGCTACCAATCTGCGGCCTGCGAACATTTGGCCCTCCGGTCAGCCGTGGCTCGATCCCTTCTCGCCGTTGCACCACCAGTGCACGGCCTGAATATTGCCGGGGTGATCATCCCGCCATGCGCCACCCATACCGCGGGGACTGATGTGGTCGGGGACGACGTCGCTGTAGTCGGTGAAGTTCTCTTTGCAGATGCCGCAGATGCCGTTCTGAGCCGAAATCTTGAGGTTCAGCAGCTTCCGCATCTCCCCGTTGGAGCGCAATTCGCGGAATCCACGAGGATGCTGGGGATCGTCGATGCGCCGGACGCCCAACTGTCGTTGACGTGTTTCTTTCGTGATTGCCTCCCTGCCACAGCAGGAGAAGGAGCGGTGGATTGGACAGAGCTGGTTTCGACGGAGTCTCACGGGATCCTCCTGCTTGGACGGAACGTCATGGATGGATTGGCGGGAACTAGAATTGTCGGGAAAGGAAATACGGCACCGAGAGGCTGACGACCCCATAGCCCTCGTCGGACCAGGGCAACGTGATCTTGTAGAAGTGCTGACGGATCTGCCCCGAGAGCGAGCGCAGCGTTTCCAGCCGTTCCGCCTCCCGGAGCAGCTGCTTGTTGTAGCGGCCCGCGCCGGCATAGGCTCCGTGCTGCTCGGCAACCTCCCGGCTGACCTTCCGGTCGTGTTTGATGGCAGTCCAGATGCTGATGTGGACCGCGGCCAGCATGGCGCGTTCAGTGATCATTGCAGCACCTCCGCATTTTCTACGCCGAAACGAACGAATTCGGGCGTATGGGTAATGGCTCGATCGCGGGCAGCGGCATCGCGCATGGCCAACACGCCCATCTCCGTCGGCATCCGGTCGAGATAGCGGATTCCTTTCGCGATCGAATGGTCGGTCAATGCGCGCCCAAGAGCCGTGGCAATCGCAATCCGCGCCGAGGGCTCCTCGGGCAATGGCGCCGCATCGGGATTGAGCAGGATCTCGTCGATCGAAGGCAATTGCCGGAAAAGGCGCAGGAAGGCG
>Ga0335074_10014548_pt1 | contig 11032 bp, 8 predicted proteins | sample Lox_Sample_23_FD_206715 | JGI IMG/M metagenome (GOLD analysis project Ga0335074, IMG submission 206715) | Soil microbial communities from Loxahatchee National Wildlife Refuge, Florida, United States - Lox_Sample_2.3 | ecosystem: Environmental > Terrestrial > Soil > Wetlands | place: USA: Florida... | reverse complement strand
TACGCCCAGATGACCGTCCTGAACTTCGAGATCCTGGGCGTGCCCAACTCGCTTCTCGGCTGGCCGCACGTTTCAGTGGCCACGCTCCAGAAGTCATTCCGTTAGCGACCGCCGGTGCGGGAGGACCTGCCCCCCATCCTCCCGCGCCCGGCGGGCCGGGTGAGGCGTAACGTCACTGAACATGTTGCGTACCGCGGTGACTGACCTCCTCTCCATCGAGTCACCGATCGTCGGCGCCCCCATGGCCGGGGTTGCAGGCGGCGAGCTTGCCGCAGCGGTTTCAGCCGGTGGGGGTCTAGGGATGATCGGCGTGGGCAGTAGCGCCACTCCCGACTCCATCCTCGCTGAGGCGGCCAGAGCCAGGGCGGCTGGCCAGCGATTCGGGATCGGGCTCATGGCCTGGGCGCTGGCTGACCGGCCCGACCAGTTCCGCGCCGCCGTCGAAGCCGAGCCAGCCCTGGTCTCGGTGAGCTTCGGTGCCTTCGAGCCATGGGTGGAACGCCTGCATACGCTGGGGATACCGGCCACCACACAGATTGGTGATACGGAGGAAGCGCGGGTCGCCGCCGGCTGCGGCGTCGACCTCCTGGTCGCTCGGGGGAGCGAAGGCGGCGGCCACGGGCGGGACCGCGTGGCGACGTTGCCGCTGCTGCAGTCCGTGCTTGACATCGTGGACGTCCCGGTGGTCGCCGCAGGCGGCATCGGCACCGGCAGAGGGTTCGCCGCCGTGCTCGCGGCCGGAGCTGCCGGGGCGTGGGTTGGCACGGCGCTGCTGGCCTCTCCGGAGGTGCTCAGCTCGTCCTCCGCCCGGGCCCGGGCACTGGCCGCTTCGGAGACCGACACCCGTTGCACCAGCGTCTTCGACGTGGCCCAGGGCATCGGCTGGCCTCCGGGCTATCCGGGACGGGCACTCGCCAACGACTTCTGGCGCCGCTGGTCGGGCCGGGAGGACGAGCTGGCAGCGAGTGCCGACGCAGCCGAGCAGTTCGCCGCGGCCCGGCGGAGCGGGGACTACGACGTTGCCTACATCTACGCGGGCCAGGGGGTCGGGCTGCTTCGAGCCGAGCGCTCCGCCGCGACCGTCGTCGCCACCATCGCTGCCGAGGCCGAGGCCCTCCTGACCAGGTGGGCGACCGCCTGACGGCCGATCACTTATGCTGAGTGCCCGTCAGCGACGAGGAGTCGAGGAACGCCTGTGGCTGAGCCCGCGCCGGTCCGGATTGGCAACGCTTCCGGGTTTTACGGCGACCGGTTCGCGGCGATGCGGGAAATGCTGGAGGGCGGCCGCCTCGACGTGCTCACCGGCGACTACCTGGCTGAACTGACCATGCTCATTCTCGGCCGGGACCGGCAGCGCGACCCGTCGCTCGGCTACGCCCGGACGTTTCTCCGCCAGCTCGAGGACTGCCTTGGCTTGGCCCTGGACAAGGGTGTCGCCATCGTCGCCAACGCCGGCGGGCTGAACCCGGCCGGACTGGCGGCGGCCGTCGGCCAGCTGGCTGAGCGCCTCGGCCTGGCGCCGCGGATCGGCTACGTCGACGGTGATGACCTGCTGCCTCGCGCCGCTGAGCTTGGTTACGGCGAGCCGCTCGCGGCGAACGCCTACCTGGGTGGCTGGGGCATCGCCGCCTGCCTGCAGGCAGGCGCGAACGTGGTAGTTACCGGCCGGGTCACCGACGCTTCGCTGGTCGTCGGCCCGGCGGCGGCGCACTTCGATTGGAAATTGAACGATTTCGACGCCCTCGCGGGCGCGATGGCGGCCGGGCATGTGGTCGAGTGTGGCGCGCAGGCGACCGGAGGCAACTACGCGTTCTTCACCGAGATCGCCGATTTGCGGCATCCGGGTTTCCCGATCGCGGATGTCTATCCCGATGGGTCGAGCGTCATCACCAAGCACCCGGCCACGGGCGGCGCGGTTACCGTGGGCACGGTGACGGCGCAGCTGCTGTACGAGGTAGCCGGGCCTCGGTACGCGGGTCCCGACGCGACGCTCCGGCTGGACACCGTGCAGCTCAGCGACGACGGCCCGGACCGGGTGGCGATCTCCGGCGCGCGGGGCGAGCCGCCACCGCCCGCCCTGAAGGTGTCGCTGAACTACCTGGGCGGTTTCCGTAACCAGGTCGAGTTCGTGCTCACCGGGCTGGACATCGAGGCCAAGGCTGAGCTGGTCAGGCGGCAGCTCGCCGATGTACTGCCGCCGGACGCGACGTGGGAGCTTGCCCGTACCGACCACCGGGACCCGTCGACCGAAGAGCAGGCCAGCGCCACGCTGCGGTGCCTGGTCCGCGGCAGCGATGCCAAGGCGATCGGCCGCGCGTTCTCCGGTGCCGCGGTCGAGCTGGCGCTGGCGAGTTACCCGGGTTTCCATCTGACCGCGCCACCCGGCGACGCTCAGCCGTACGGCGTCTTCACCGCCGCCTACATCGAGCGGGCACAGGTCAAGCAGGTCGCTACGCTGCCGGACGGAACGCGGACTCACCGGATCGCCGATCCGACGGCGACGAAGGTGCTCGAGCCGGCCCAGCCCGCCGTTGTGCCGCCATGGACGGCGGCCGGGCCAGCGCGCCGTGTCCCGCTCGGCCTGGTGGCCGGCGCGCGCAGCGGAGACAAAGGCGGCGACGCCAACATCGGCGTCTGGGCTCGCGACCCGGCTGCCTGGCCGTGGCTGGCGGCGACCCTGACCACCGGCAGGCTGCGTGAGCTGCTGCCGGAGGTGGCCGGGCTGCCGGTGACCCGTCACCTGCTGCCCAATCTGCACGCGGTCAACTTCGTCATCGAGGGCATCCTGGGTGAGGGCGTTGCCGCGGCGGCGCGGTTCGACCCACAGGCCAAGGCTCTTGGCGAATGGCTGCGAGCCCGTTTCCTTGAAGTGCCGGAGGGCTTGCTATGACTGCGCTGCGCTCCGGGCTCGACCCGCGCTCGGCCGGCTATCAGGCCAATCGCGACGCGATGCTGGCCAAACTGACCGAGATCGAGGCCGAGCAGGCCAAGGCCATCGCCGGCGGCGGGCCGAAGTACACCGACCGGCACCGGGGCCGGGGCAAGCTGCTGGCCAGAGAGCGGATCGAGCTGCTGCTCGACGAGGACACCCCCTTCCTCGAGCTAAGCCCGCTGGCGGCGTGGGGGACAGAATTCGCGGTCGGCGGGAGCGTTGTCACCGGAATAGGGGTTGTCGAGGGGACCGAGGTCCTCATCTCAGCTAACGACCCCACGGTGCGCGGCGGTACAAGCAACCCGTGGACGGTGCGCAAGTCGTTCCGCGCCCACGACATCGCGCTGGCCAACCGGCTGCCGGTCATCGCGCTGGTCGAGTCGGGCGGCGCCGACCTGCCCACGCAAAAGGAGATCTTCATTCCCGGCGGCCGGACGTTCCGCGATATGACCCGGCTGTCGGCCGCCGGCATCCCGACCATCGCTATCGTGTTCGGCAACTCCACGGCGGGGGGCGCGTACCTGCCGGGCATGTCCGACCACGTGGTGATGATCCGCGAGCGGTCCAAGGTGTTCCTCGGCGGGCCGCCGCTGGTCAAGATGGCGACCGGCGAGGAGTCCGACGACGAGTCGCTCGGCGGGGCAGAAATGCACGCCCGCCGGTCCGGCCTGGCCGACTACCTGGCGGACGACGAGCACGACGCGCTGCGCATCGGGCGCCGGATCGTCGCCCGGCTGAACTGGCGCAAGCTGGGCCCGGCGCCGGCTTCGGCGGGGGCGCCCGGGCCGGTCGACCCGCCGCTGTTCGACGCCGAGGAGCTGGCCGGGATCGTGCCGCCGGACCTGCGCGTGCCGTTCGACCCGCGGGAGGTCATCGCGCGGGTGGCCGACGGCTCGGACTTCGACGAGTTCAAGCCGGCCTACGGCCCTTCGCTGGTCACCGGGTGGGGGCGGGTCCACGGCTACCCGGTCGGCATCCTGGCGAACGCACAGGGCATCCTGTTCAGCGCCGAGTCGCAGAAGGCTGCCCAGTTCATCCAGCTGGCCAACCAGGTCGACACGCCGTTGATCTTCCTGCACAACACGACCGGTTACATGGTTGGCGCGCAGTACGAACAAGCCGGGATCATCAAGCACGGCGCGATGATGATCAACGCGGTCTCCAACTCGGCGGTGCCGCACATCTCGATCCTGATGGGTGCCTCGTACGGGGCCGGGCACTACGGCATGTGCGGGCGGGCGTACGAGCCGCGGTTCCTGTTCGCCTGGCCGAGCGCCAAGTCGGCGGTGATGGGCCCGGCACAGCTAGCGGGCGTCCTGTCGATTGTCTCGCGGGCGGCAGCGCAGGCGGCCGGGCGGCCGTTCGACGAAGACGCGGACGCCGCGATGCGGGCGGTGGTCGAATCGCAGATCGAAGCGGAGTCACTGCCGATGTTCTTGTCCGGGCGGATCTACGACGACGGGATCATCGACCCCCGGGACACCCGGACGGTGCTGGGCCTGTGCCTGTCGGTGATCCACAGTGCGCCGGTCCAGGGAGCGGCCGGCTATGGCGTCTTCCGGATGTGAGGCGGCTGTGCTGAGCCGGGTTCTGGTGGCCAACCGGGGCGAGATAGCCCGGCGGGTCTTCCGCACCTGCCGCGACCTCGGCCTCGCGACGGTCGCCGTGTACTCCGATGCCGACGCTGGTGCGCCGCACGTGGCCGAGGCCGACGCCGCGGTACGGCTGCCCGGCTCGGCCGCAGCCGACACCTACCTGCGGGCTGACCTGCTGGTAGCGGCGGCCCTGCGGGCCGGGGCGGACGCGGTGCACCCTGGCTACGGGTTCCTGTCGGAGAATGCCGCGTTCGCGTGCGCTGTCCAGGACGCGGGTCTGGCCTGGGTTGGGCCTCCGCCCGCTGCGATTGAGGCGATGGGCAGCAAGACCCGGGCCAAGCGGGTGATGGCCGCCGTTGGCGTTCCGGTGCTGGCCGACCTCGGCCCGCAGGAGATCACCGAGGACGACCTGCCGGTGCTGATCAAGGCGTCAGCAGGCGGCGGCGGGCGCGGCATGCGGATCGTCACTGCCCTGGCTGACTTGCCTGCCGAGGTGGCCGCGGCCAGGTCCGAGGCCGATGCCGCGTTCGGTGACCCCACTGTGTTCTGCGAGCCCTACCTTGAGGCGGGCCGGCACGTCGAGGTCCAGGTCATCGCGGACAACACCGGCACGATCTGGACGATCGGGGAGCGGGAGTGCTCGATCCAGCGGCGCCACCAGAAGATCATCGAGGAAGCGCCATCGCCGCTGGTCTCCAGCGTGGACGGGATGCGGCAGCGGCTTCTGGATGCGGCCCGCGCCGCAGCGGACGCCGTCGCCTACCGCAACGCGGGCACTGTCGAGTTCCTGGCCGCGCCCGACGGCCGGTTCTTCTTCCTGGAGATGAACACCAGGCTTCAGGTCGAGCACCCGGTCACCGAGTGCACCACGGGCCTTGACCTGGTCGCCTTGCAGTTGCGGATCGCAGCCGGTCAGCCGCTGCCCAGCGCGCAGCCGCCACCGGTCACCGGACACGCGATCGAGGCGCGCCTGTACGCCGAGGACCCGGCAGCCGGCTGGCAGCCGCAGAGCGGCACGCTGCACCGGCTGGAGCTGCCGGGCCCGGGTCCTGTGGCCGAGTTCACCGTGCCCCAGCGGCCGGCACCGCGGCCGGGCCTGCGGCTGGACGCGGGTGTGGTCAGCGGCAGCGACGTCGGCGTGCACTACGACCCCATGCTGGCCAAGGTGATCTCCTGGGCGCCGGACCGCCCGCAGGCCGCCGCGAGCCTGGCGGCCGTGCTCGCCCGGGCGAAGATCCACGGCCTGGTGACTAACCGGGACCTGCTCGTGCGTGTGCTCCGGCATCCGGCGTTCCTGGCCGGGCAGACCGACACCGCTTTCCTCGGCCGGCACGGCCTGGCCGCGCTAGCCGCGCCGCTGGTCAGCGACGATGCGGTGCAGCTGTCCGCGCTGGCCGCGGCGCTCGCCGGCGCTGCCCGCCAGTCGGCGGCCCAGCCGCTTGGCGGCCTGCCGAGCGGCTGGCGCAACGTGCCGTCGCAGCTGCAGCGCAAGACCTTCGACCGGATCGCGGGGGGATCAGCGCCGTCGCGGTACACGGTCGGCTACCGCGTCAGCCGGGGTGGGCTGCTGGTCGACGGCCGGGATGACGTCCGGCTGATATCGATGGCGCCGGACGTGGTCCGGCTTGAGGTCGCCGGGATGTCGTGGCGCTTCGAGGTCGCGACCTACCCAGGGCTCGTCTGCGTCGATTCGGGGCTGGGCGGCGTCGCGTTTCACCCGGTTCCCCGGTTCGCCGACCCGGAGGGGCAGGTGGCGGCTGGTTCCCTGCTGGCGCCGATGCCCGGGACGGTCGCGAGGGTCGGCGTGACCGTCGGCGAGCACGTTGCGGCTGGGCAGCCGCTGCTGTGGCTGGAGGCCATGAAGATGGAGCACGTAATCTCGGCTCCGGCCGCCGGGATAGTCACCGATCTGCCGGTCGCCGCGGGTCAGCAAGTCCAGGTGGGCAGCGTGCTGGCGATCGTTAAGACAAAAAAGCCCGAGCAGCCCCACCAGCCCGGTGAGCCCAAGGAGGAGTCCGCGTGAACTTCACCGAAACCGCCGAGCAGCTGGCGCTGCGGGCGGCGGTGGCAGAACTCGGCCGCAGGTACGGCTTTGACTACTACACCCGCCAGGCGCGGGAAGGCGGCCGCCTCACCGAGCTGTGGCGGGAAGCGGCCAAGCTCGGCTTCATCGGCGCGAACCTCCCCGAGGAGTACGGCGGCGGCGGGGCCGGGCTGTACGAGCTGGCCATCGTGCTCGAAGAGCTGGCCGCGGCGGGTTGCGGGCTGCTGATGATGGTCGTCTCACCCGCTATCTGCGGCACGATCCTCAGTCGGTATGGCACTGCCGATCAGAAGCAGCACTGGCTGCCGAAGCTCGCCAGCGGCTCAGCCATCATGGCGTTCGGCATCACCGAGCCGGACGCGGGTTCGAACTCACACCGGCTCACCACGGTGGCTGCCCGCGACGGCGACACTTGGGTGCTGACCGGCCGCAAGGTCTTCATCTCCGGCGTCGACGAGGCTGAAGCGGTGCTGATCGTCGGCCGGACCGCCGACGCCAAGACCGGCAATCTGCGGCCGGCCCTGTTCGTTGTGCCGACGGATGCGCCCGGCTTCAGCTACCAGCCGCTGGAGATGGACATCGTCATGCCGGAGAAGCAGTACCTGCTGTTCCTCGACGACGTGCGGCTGCCGGCCACGGCGCTGGTCGGCGAGGAGTCGGCGGCGATTCAGCAGCTGTTCGCCGGCCTCAACCCGGAGCGGATCATGGCCTCGGCAATGGCCCTCGGCTCGGCCCGGTATGCGCTGGAGAAAGCGGTCAGCTATGCCAAGGAACGCACTGTGTGGAGCGCGCCGATCGGGGCGCATCAGGGCCTCGCGCACCCGCTGGCGCAGGTCAAGGTCGAGATCGAGATGGCCAGGCTGATGATGCAAAAGGCGGCCACGCTGCAGGACGCCGGCGACGACATGGCCGCTGGTGAGGCGGCCAACATGGCCAAGTACGCTGCGGCCGAGGCCGGCGTGCGGGCTGTCGACCAGGCCATCCAGACCCTCGGCGGAAGCTCGATGACGAGAGAGGTCGGCCTGGCGGCCATGCTGGCCAACGTGCGGACTACCCGGATCGCGCCGGTCAGCCGGGAGATGATCCTCAATTTCGTCGCCCAGTACTCGCTCGGCCTGCCGAAGTCTTACTGACCCCCAGGGATGCGCTGATGCATGAAGACACGCTGGTCCAGTACTCGGTGGACCGCGCGATCGCCCGGATCGCGCTCGACTCGCCGCGCAACCGCAACGCGCTGTCGACAGCGATGGTGCGGCAGCTCACCGACGCGCTGACTAAGGCCGCCGACGACGACGGCGTCCGCGCCGTGGAGCTCACCCATACCGGAACGACGTTCTGCGCCGGCGCGGACCTGAGTGAGGCCAGTCAGGGTGGCATGGCGTCGAGCACGCAGCGGGTGATGGCGCTGTTGCGCTCGATCGTCGCGCTGCGCAAGCCCGTTGTCGGCAGCATCGACGGGCACGTCCGGGCAGGCGGGCTCGGCCTGGTCGGCGCCTGCGACATTGTCCTGGCCGGGCCAGCTTCCACGTTCGCGTTCACCGAGGTGCGGCTTGGCCTCGCCCCCGCCATGATCTCGCTGACCACGCTGCCGCGGATGGATCCGCGGGCCGCCAGCCGGTATTACCTGACCGGGGAGACGTTCGACGCGCCGACCGCCGCCCGGATCGGTCTGATCACCGCGGCGGTGGAAGACATCGACGCGGGCACCATGGCGGTGCTGGACGCGCTGCGCGCGGCGTCGCCGCAAGGGCTGCGCGAGACCAAGCCGCTGCTGACCCCGGCGATACTGGCCGGGTTCGATGACCGGGCGGACGACCTTGCCGAACTGTCAGCCCGGCTGTTCGGCTCGGCCGAGGCCGCGGAGGGAATGGCCGCGTTCCTGGCGAAGAGACGCCCCGCCTGGGCCACCGAGTAGGCGCTTCAAACGTTAGCTCTTCCGGGCGGAGACAAGCAGAAACGGCGGGCGTTGCGCTTCGCTGGCCCATTCGGGATGGGCAGCGACTTGCTCCGAACTGGCCCCCCATTCCTCCATGCGGAAAATCGAGAAGCCGAGGCTGATCAGCAGGTTGAGATACGTCGCGACGGTGCGGTGCTGCTTGATGACGCCCTTCACCAGCCAGTCGGTCGAACGCGGCCCTTCGCTCAGGTAATTGTCGACCGGCCACGTCTGGTGGCCGTCGGCAGCGGTCATCCACCCCGGCGCGGTCGGCGCGGTTGTCATTGGGTGCTCGGCCGAAAACACCAGCCACCCGCCCGGCGCCAGCGCGCGATACACGACCCGCAGCATTCCGTCGAGGTTTTCGAGGTAATGCAGTGCCAGGGAACTGTAGGCGAGATCGAACGAAGCCGCCGGGAGATCCAGCCGCTCCAGGTCAGCCCGCTGGTAGGTGATCGCTGGGTCGTCGGTCTCGGCGCCGGCCCGATGGAGCATCTTTTCCGAGACATCGAGGCCGAGTGCGCTAGCCGCACCGTTCTGCCGCGCCCAGCGGCAGAACCAGCCGAAACCGCAGCCGAGATCGACCACGCGGCACCCGCTCACCTCAGGCAGCATCGAGCGCAGAGTCGGCCATTCCGGGGCACCATCAAGCCCCTCAGCCGAGCGCCGCAAACGGCTGTATTCGGCGAAGAAACTCTCGTCGTCGTAGATGTTCTGCGTCATCGCCAACTCCGCCTGGGTATCTCATCGGCCAGCACGTGGCCAGTGCCGCAGCCGACATTCAGGGAGAACCCGTGGCCATGACCGGTTCGTGATCGAAGCGGTCGCCAGGAAGCGGTAACCGCCAGGCTTGCCGCCTGCCTGACGGCGCAGCAGGTTCTCCGTCACCGGCCCCCGTACCGGGGCGCACGCGAGCCAGGCTTTCCCCGAGCACCAGGGCCGGGAGCGGCAGTCCTGGCCCAGGCTGCTGCCCGGGCTGGACGAGGACAGGTTCCAGCACAGGCGCGGCACCTGGTGCCCAGCGGCGGGCCGCGCGGCCCACGCCGCCCCAGGCAAGGTCGGCGAACGTCATCGTCGCGCGGGAGACCAGGGCAATCGCGAGCGCCTCGCCGCGCGGCATGATCGGTGTGAGAACGGCGATCAGTGCCAGTTCACGTGCGCCCAGTCCGCCCGGAGTCAGCACGATCATGGTGCCCGCCGCCCAGGCGAGCGCGAAGCCGCCGATCGCGACCGGCAGCGCTCGCGTTCCCAGTCCGGTCAGGTCCCTGATCAGCAGCCAGACCTGCAGGCCCCACAGCAGCCACCCCAGGGCGGCCCAGCCCAGCGCTCGCGCTATTCCGCCCATGCTCGGACGTCGTTCCAGCGGCTGCTGCCGGACCAGGGCCAGCGCCCCGTCGACGAGCCGCCCCAGCACCGGTGGCAACAGGCAGACCCCGATGACCGGAGCGATCGCCAGCGCCCACCAGTAATGCAACGCGGCTGCGGTTGAGACGAGCGGCAGTACCACTGCGGCGATCGCCAGTGCAAGGGCGAACGTCAGGGCCAGGCTGACGACGCCAGCGGTCGCGCTGCGGCGGCGGGGCACCAGGTATTCGCTGCCCAGCTCGACCTGGGCGGCGAAGGCCCAGACTCCACCGGGCAGGTACTTGGCGAGCTGCACGACGGACATGACGCGGACCGTCGCCGACGGTGGCAGCGAGGAGCCGAGGTCGGAGATGACTTCGTTCCAGACCAGCATCATGCACAGCCAGCCGCCCAGCGCACAGAGCGTGGCACCGGCCACCGAGTACCAGTGCATATGGCTCAGGGCCGCGTGCACCTGCGGCCACTCGATGACAACGCCGTAGCAGCAGAAGGCGATGATCCCGTAGAGCAAAACCGCCCGCAGCCAGCGGTTCGCACGCAGGCGGCTCAACACGCTGCCAGCGTACAGACGTCTACCCGGCCTGAAGTCCGTTTGCGAGGGATTTGCTCTCGACGGAATTGCCCAGGCCGGGACGCCTGCCGGTAGGGTCCGAGGTGATCACGATTCCCCGATCGTCATCACAACGCCCAAGGAACTGCCCCGATGACCGACCAGGGCCGGCTGCATTCCGCTCGGATGTCCGCCTACGCCAGCACGTCCTCGCATCTGGCGCTCCTGAGCGACCTGGCTCTCCAGCGCGTGGTGGACCAGGCGCCGCGGGGCAGGCCGGGGATGGGTGGCACATCTGCGACCCTGGAAGTCGGGGGAGTGCGGGTGTTCGTCAAGCAGGTCCCGGTTACCGAGCGGGAACTGCTCCCGGGCAACATAAGGTCCACCGCGAACCTGTTCGGCTTGCCGGGCTTCTATCAGTACGGCCTGGGATCAGCGGGGTTCGGGGCCTGGCGCGAGCTGGCCGCCCACATCATGACCACCAACTGGGTCTTGAGTGACAAGCACCAGGCCTTTGTGCTGCTCTACCACTGGCGCGTGCTCCCCGGCCCGGCTGCGGCCGACGGGGTTTTCGAGGAGTTCGGCGGTCTCGACGGGGCGGTCGCGCACT
>Ga0335074_10014547_pt1 | contig 11032 bp, 7 predicted proteins | sample Lox_Sample_23_FD_206715 | JGI IMG/M metagenome (GOLD analysis project Ga0335074, IMG submission 206715) | Soil microbial communities from Loxahatchee National Wildlife Refuge, Florida, United States - Lox_Sample_2.3 | ecosystem: Environmental > Terrestrial > Soil > Wetlands | place: USA: Florida... | reverse complement strand
CTCGCAGAACGCGGTGCAAGTGGAGGCGATCTATAAGGGTGGCTATGCCGATCTGATGACCGCGACCATCGCCGCGTTCCGTGCCGGGCAGGCGCCCAACCTGGTGCAGATTTTCGAGGTCGGGACCGAGAATATGATCGCCGCCGGCCGGGCCACCAAGGAAGTGTGGGAGTTGGTGAAGGAGACCGGTGTCCCGATCGATGCGAAAGCATACATCCCGTCGGTGCGGGGCTATTACAGCCTGCCCGACGGGCGAATGGCGTCGATGCCGTTCAATTCGTCCACCGCGATGATGTGGTACAGCAAGGACGCTTTCCAGAAGGCCGGGCTGGATCCGGACAAGCCGCCAGCCACCTGGGAAGAGGTGACCGCCACGGCGGAGACGATCAAAAGCAAGAACGCCGCCGAGATCCCGGTGAACTCCTCCTGGTTCACGTGGGTCATGGTCGAGCAGTACGGCGCTATCCACAACATTCCGTTCGCGACCAAGGAGAACGGATTCGAGGGGCTGGACGCGGTGCTGCAGATCAACAGCAAGCCGCACGTGGCGATCATCGAGCGAATGCTGGCGATGTCGAAGGACGGCACGTTCAAATACGGCGGCCGCGACAGCGCTCCGGATCCGATTTTCCTGGCCGGGCAGGCGGCGATCTCGTTCAATTCCTCGGCGTATCGCGGGGCGCTGGTGCAGGGGGCGAAATTCGCCTTCGCCGAGGCGCTCCTGCCGTACGATCCGACGGTCATCAAGCAGCCGATCAACTCGATCATCGGCGGGGCGAGCCTGTGGCCGATGACGTCGCCGCACCGCACCGCGGCGGATTACAAGGCGCTGGCGGAGTTCCTGCGCTATATCGGCAGGCCGGAGGTCGATGCGACCTGGGCGGAGACCACCGGCTATGTGCCGGTCACGCTCGCCGGGGCGGCGCTGATGCAACAGCAGGGATGGTTTGAGAAGAACCCTGGAACTGATCTGCCGATCAAGCAGCTCACGCGCGGCAAGGTGACCTCGAACTCGCGCGGCATTCGGCTGGGACGGCTGCCGGAGATCCGCAACATCATCTCGGAGGAGTTCGAGAAGGCGCTGCAGGGCGGGATGACCGCACAGCAGGTGATGGACAATTCGGTCGAGCGCGGGAACCAGGTGCTGCGGCAGTTTCAGAGATCGGTACGGGCGTGACGGCTGTCCTGGGCATCCAGGGCAATCGCGCTTCGAACGATTCCGGCATCTCGGCCCTACCGCGTCATGGCCGCGATGCACGCCTTGGGTTGGTGTTCGCTGGAGAGACGTGGATGGCCGGCCTTCGCCGGCCATGACACGAGGATCGGTGTCGGGTCGGAGTTGACTTCGGCACGGAGCAATCGAACGATACGCATTGCTGCTGGCGGGCGCTGCATAATCCGCGGCCGACGGTTGTGGCTATCGGTCAGGTGAATGCCGACGGCACGGCCGGGTGCGATACGCTCGTTTCGAGTGGCAAGTGCCTCCCGCGTGGCAGCCGGCCATTGACGCGACCCTGCGTGGCACGCAGCATCCGGCCTCTCAGATTGGAGGCAAGTTTCGATGCGGCCGACCCGCGGTTCCCTATGCTTGCTGTTGTTATCCAGCGCAGCCATCGCTTCGATCCGTCCAACCGACGCGGCGCAACCGTTCCAGTGCGGACACAAGGGGGGCGACCTCACCTACGGGCTGGAGGCGGACGTCGCCGGGCTGGATATGCAGGCATCGGCGGCGGCTTCGACGCGCGATGTCGCGATGAACATCTACGAAACGCTGGTCACGCGCGACGAGCACATGAAGCCGCTGCTCCAGCTCGCGCAATCGGTCGATACTGACCCTGACAACAAGGGCTTCACCTTCCACCTCCGCCAAGGTGTGCATTTCCACAACGGCAAACCTATGACCTCGGCCGACGTGCTGGCTTCCTTCCAGCGCTACCAGCGGGTCGGCGTCGATCGCTCGATCCTGGCGCCGGTCGACCACTACGAGACCCCAGACGCGGCCACATTCAGGATCGTGTTGAAAGAGCCACGCCCGACCTTCCTTGAAAGCATGTCCTCGATCACGGTTCCGATTGTCATCATCCCGCAGGAGAACGCGGGCGCGCCGCCGCAGCAGCTTCCGGCGGTCGGCACCGGCCCCTATCAGCTCGATCGGTTCGTGCCGGACAGTTACGTCAAGTTGAAACGCTTCGACGGTTACTCGCCCGATGTGCGCTACACCGACGAAGACGGGTTCGGCGGCTACAAGCAGGCCTGCCTGGATACGGTGACGTTCCGCATGGTGCCGGAGCCCGGCGCCCGCGTCGCCGGCCTGGAGACCGGGGAATTGCAAGGCGTCGAAGACGTGCCCACGATTGCGCAGAAACGACTTGCCAGAAATCCGGCGATACATCTGCTGAAGCTGGATGATTTCTGGTTGAACGTCATGTATCCCAACTGGTCGGCCCCACCGACCGACAACCTGAAATTCCGGCAGGCCGTGCAGGCGGCGGTCGGCTTTGCTGACATCATGCAGGCGGCCAGCGATGGCGCGTGGAAGCCCAATCCATCGCTGCAATATCCAGGGTCGACTTATTACACCGAGGCCGGGAAGGAGCTGCTCGACCAGCACGATCCCGCAAAGGTCAAAGAGCTGCTGAAAGAAGCCGGTTACCACGGCGAGAAAGTCGTGCTGCTGACCAACAAGGACTACCCGACTCTCTACAACTCGGCGCTGGTCACGGCCCAGCAGTTGCAGGCAGTCGGAATCAACGCCCAGTTGCTGGTGTTGGACTGGCCGAGCGCGCTCCAAATGAGCATGAAGGGCTCGGCGCAGTGGAACTTCTTCTTCACCGGTTGGATCACGTATGTGGCGCAGGGTGGGATGCAGACGCTGCGTACCATGGCGTCGCCGGCGCCGGTGTACACGCCGCCGGGCGGCACGGCGCCGCCGCAGTTCATGAAGGATTTCGATGAGGTTTCAAACGGCACCACGCTGCCCGCGCGGCAGGCCGCGTTCGCTGATGCACAGAAGCTCGCCTTCGAGGACGTGATGGTGATCCCGTTCGGTGTCATGCCTAAGGTGCAGGCGGTGCGCGCGAATGTCGAGCACTACATTCCCTTCTACAATCCACGTATGTACAATGTGTGGCTCAAGCAGTGACCCCAGGAGGCTCACCCATGTCACAAATGCTCGCCGGACGCGCTGCCTGGACCGGCGCCGACCTCGAACGGTCCGGCGACTGGATACGCACGCTCGATGACCGGCAACGCGAGGAAATCGACGCGGCGCTGCAGGAAGTAAAGCGTCGCACCACAGGGTTGTTCGATTTCGGCAAGCAGGATTTCCCCCTCGACAGCACCGTGGCTCTGCTGGCCGACATCAGCGACGAACTGGAGAACGGCCTTGGTGCCGTACGCCTGCGCGGCCTTGACGTGGCGCGCTACACCGAAGACGACCTCCGCCGCATCTTCTGGGGCCTCGGCTGCCATCTTGGCACCGCCCTCTATCAGAACGCCCGCGGCGAAATCATGGGCGAGGTGCGCGATGAAAGCCGGCTCGCCGAGAAAACCTACGCACCGCTGGAAGCGGGCAAGATCGTTTCCTCGCGCGCTCGTGCCCGCTCGACCGGGCCGCTGCGCTGGCACACCGACCGCTGCGACGCCATCGCGCTGCTGTGCGTGCGCAATGCCCGCGCTGGTGGGATCAGCAAGCTCGCCAGCATCGTCACGATCTACAACGAAATCCTGCGCCGACGCCCCGATCTGCATGCGGCACTCTGCCAGGATTACTGGCGCGCCCGGCCCGGCGACGAGGACGGGCGGCATCCCGAGCGAGCGTTCGCCCTGCCCGTGTTCGGTGTGCGCGAAGGCAAACTCACTTGCCAATATTCGCGCACCTACGTCGAGCAGGCACAGGAATTCGCCGAAATTCCCCGGCTGAGCGCGCGGCAGAACGAAGCACTCGACCTGCTGGCGGAAGTGGCGGACGAAACGTGCCTGTTCTCCGCCTTCGAGCCCGGCGACATTCAGCTTCTGAATAACCACGTCGTGTTTCATGGCCGCACTGCGTACGACGACGATGCGGCGTCGGGTCAAGACCGGTTGCTGCTGCGGCTTTGGCTCGCCACGCCGAACAGCCGGCGCCTGCCGGCCGGCTTCGAGGTGTTGTGGGGCAGCACCGCCTCCGGCGCCATCCGTGGCGGCGTGGTGCAACCGGCAACCGCCAGTCGAACGCCGACGCAGTAGGGACATTTCGCCCCTAGCAGCAGGGCGTGAACTTGCAAAATCGGCGCCAGACGCCTTTTCTTGACACAAGAGGAAAGCGACCGGAGGGCCAGTTGGCCGAGTACGAGCCGTGGGCTGCGAGCCGCGCGGCTGAAATCATAGCTGCGTATGCCGGGCAGGAGGGGGCAACGCTGCCCATCTTGCACGCACTGCAGCAAACGTTCGGTTATGTCCCCCCGCCGGCGATCCCGCAGATCGCCGAAGCGCTGAACCTGACTCGCGCCGAGGTTCACGGCATCGCCAGCTTCTATCATGACTTCCGTCGTACCCCGCCCGGACGGCATGTGCTGAGGCTTTGCCGCGCTGAGGCATGCCAGTCGCTGGGCGCGGATGGACTAGCTGCTGAGGTGCGGGCCAGGCTGGACGTGGACTGGCACGACACTACCCCGGATGGGGCGGTGACGCTGGAGCCGGTGTTCTGCCTGGGCCTCTGCGCCGTCGGGCCGTCCGGGATGCTTGACGGAAAGCCGCTCGGCCGGCTTGACCCGGCGCGGGTCGAGGCCGCGCTGGACGCGGTCGGATGACCCGGGTCTGCATCTCCCGCGATGCGGCGTCCCTGGCCCTGGGCGCCGATACGGTCGCTGCGGCATTGGCGGCGGCAGGCCCGGTTGAGCTGGTCCGCACCGGCTCGCGCGGCATGTTCTGGCTAGAGCCGATGATCGAGGTGGAAACGGCGGCCGGACGGGTCGCCTACGGCCCTGTCCAGCCGGCTGATATCCCTGGTCTGCTCTCGGCAGGGTTGCTCGCCGGCGGCCCGCACCCGCTTCGGCTGGGCCGGCCGGAGGATCTGCCGTTCCTCGCCGGGCAGACACGCCTGACCTTCGCTCGCTGCGGCGTGACCGACCCGGTGTCGCTTGACGACTATCGCCACCATGGCGGGCTGAAAGGGCTTGCACAGGCCATCGGGATCGGGCCCGCGGCGACAATCGCGGCGGTGACTGACGCCGGGTTGCGCGGCCGCGGCGGGGCGGGCTTCCCGACCGGCATCAAATGGCGTACGGCGGCCGAGGCCCAGGGCGCCCGCAAGTTCATCGTCTGCAACGCTGACGAGGGGGATTCCGGCACGTTCGCCGATCGCATGCTGATGGAAGGCGATCCCTATTGCCTGATCGAAGGCATGGTGATCGCCGGCCTTGCGGTGGGGGCGACGAAGGGCTGGGTCTATACCCGGTCGGAATACCCGCACGCGGCAGCGACCTTGGAGCAGGCGCTGGCCAATGCTCGGCAAGCCGGGTTGCTGGGCCCCGATGTGCTGGGGTCCGGCTTGGCCTTCGATATCGAGCAGCGGATCGGCGCCGGCGCCTATATCTGCGGCGAGGAGACCTCGTTGCTCGACAGCCTGGAAGGCCGGCGCGGGCAGGTTCGCGCCAAGCCGCCGCTACCGGCGCACAAGGGGCTGTTCGGCTGTCCGACGGTGATCAACAACGTGATCACGCTGGCCAGCGTGCCGGTGATCCTGGCCGAAGGCGCGGCGCACTATCGTGACATTGGCATGGGCCGGTCGCGCGGCACGATGCCGATCCAGATTGCCGGCAATGTCCGCCACGGCGGGTTGTTCGAGGCGGGATTCGGGCTGACCTTGGGCGAGATCGTCGAGGACATCGGCGGCGGCACGCTGACCGGCCGGCCGATCCGCGCGGTGCAGGTGGGCGGACCGCTCGGCGCGTATTTCCCGCCGCCGCTGTTCGACACGCCGTTCGACTACGAAGCCTTCGCCGCGCGTGACGGCCTGATCGGTCACGGCGGCGTGGTGGTATTCGATGATACCGTCGATCTGGCGCGGCAGGCGCGCTTCGCCATGGAGTTCTGCGCGGAGGAATCGTGCGGCAAGTGCACACCTTGCCGTATCGGCTCGGTGCGCGGCATGGAGGTGATCGACCGCATCCTCGCCGGCGATCGCGTCGATGCGAATCTCGCTTTGCTGCGTGATCTGTGCGAGACGATGAAGTTTGGTTCGTTGTGCGCGCTTGGCGGGTTCATTCCCTATCCAGTCATGAGCGCGCTTGTTCATTTCCCTGAAGATTTCCGTCGCGCGTCGGCGCTCGCGGCGGACTGAGGAGTCGACTATGCCCTTGATCCAGGAAATCGACTACGGGACGCCGGCGAGTTCCGCCGCAACGATGGTCACACTGACGATCGATGGCCATGAGGTGACGGTGCCGGAAGGCACCTCGATTATGCGCGCGGCGATGGTTGCGGGCATCAAGGTGCCGAAGCTCTGCGCCACCGATATGCTGAGCGCGTTCGGCTCCTGCCGGCTTTGCCTGGTGGAGATCGAGGGCCGCGGCGGCACCCCGGCGTCGTGCACCACCCCGGTGGCGCCGGGAATGAAAGTATCTACTACAACCGACCGCGTTCGCCACATCCGCCGCGGTGTGATGGAGCTTTATCTGACCGACCATCCGCGCGACGGGTTCACTTCTCCCGTTGCCGGCAACAGCGAATTCGCCGAAGCCGCCGGCCTCGTCGGATTGCGCGAGGTGCGATACGGGACGGATGGCGTCAATCACCTCGATGCCAAGGTCGACGACTCCAATCCGTATTTCCAATTTGATCCTGCGCGTTGCATTGTCTGCTCGCGCTGCGTGCGTGCGTGCGAGGAAGTGCAGGGCACCTTCGCCCTTACCGTCGAGGGTCGCGGCTTCGCCTCGAAGATCGTTGCCGGTCAGGACGAACCGTTCCTCACCTCGGAATGCGTGTCCTGTGGTGCCTGCGTGCAGGCCTGCCCGACGGGCTCGTTGCTCGAGAAAACGGTGGTCGAGCTCGGCCAGCCGGAGCACTCGGTCGTCACCACCTGCGGCTATTGCGGCGTCGGCTGCAACTTCAAGGCGGAGATGCAGGGCGATTCCGTGGTGCGCATGGTTCCCTGGAAGGACGGTAAGGCGAACCATGGGCATTCCTGTGTGAAGGGCCGCTTCGCCTGGGGCTATGCCACGCATCCGGACCGCATCCTCAAGCCGATGCTGCGCGAGCGGATCACCGATCCGTGGCGGGAAGTAAGCTGGGATGAAGCGATCAGCCGGGTCGCCGCCGAGTTCCGCCGCATCCAGGCGGCGCATGGGCGCGACACCGTCGGCGCTATCACGTCTTCCCGTTGCACTGACGAGGAGACCTATCTGGTGCAGAAGCTGGTGCGCGCCGGCTTCGGCAACAACAACATCGATACCTGTGCGCGCGTGTGCCACTCGCCGACCGGGTATGGGCTGAAGACGACGCTTGGCACTTCCGCCGGGACTAACGATTTCGATTCGGTCGATCAGGCCGACGTGGTGATGGTGATCGGCGCCAACCCGACCGACGGGCACCCGGTGTTCGCCTCGCGCATGAAGCGGCGGCTGCGCGAGGGGGCGAAGCTGATCGTTATCGACCCGCGGCGCATCGACCTTGTGCGCATGCCGCATGTCGAGGCGATCTATCACCTGCCGATCCGCCCTGGCACCAATGTCGCGGTGCTGTCCGCGCTGGCGCATGTGATCGTCACCGAGGGGCTGGTGAACGAAGCGTATGTGCGCGAGCGCTGTGAGCCGGATGCGTTCGCCGACTGGGCTGCGTTCGTCGCCGAGCCGCGCAATAGTCCGGAAGAAGTCGAGAAGCTCAGCGGCGTTCCGGCGACGCTGATCCGCGATGCGGCGCGGCTTTATGCGACCGGTGGCCGTTCCGCGATCTATTACGGGCTGGGTGTGACAGAGCACAGCCAGGGCAGCACGGCGGTGATCGGGCTCGCCAATCTCGCCATGGCGACCGGCAATATTGGCTTCCCGGGGACCGGGGTGAACCCGCTGCGCGGGCAGAACAACGTGCAGGGCTCCTGTGATATGGGCAGCTTCCCGCACGAGCTGCCCGCCTATCGGCACATCTCCGACCCGGCGGTGCGAGCGATCTACGAGCGGGTCTGGGGCGTCACGCTGGACCCGGAGCCGGGGTTGCGCATCCCCAATATGCTGGATGCGGCGCAGGATGGGTCGTTCCGTGCGCTATATGTCCAAGGCGAAGACATCGCGCAATCCGATCCGGACACGCACCACGTGACCGCCGGGCTGGAGGCGATGGAGTTCGTCGTGGTGCAGGACCTGTTCCTGAACGAGACGGCGAATTATGCACATGTGTTCCTGCCGGGATCGACGTTCCTGGAGAAGGACGGCACGTTCATCAACGCCGAGCGGCGGATCAATCTCGTCCGAAAGGCGATGGCGCCGAAGAACGGGTTCGCCGACTGGGAGATCACGCAGAAGATCGCTAACGCGCTGGGTCTTGGTTGGCATTATCGCCACCCTTCCGAGATCATGGACGAGATCGCCGCGACGACGCCGAGCTTTGCCGGGGTTTCGTTTGCAAAGCTGGATGAGCTGGGCTCGGTGCAGTGGCCGTGCAACGAGCAGGCACCGGAGGGAACGCCGGTGATGCATGTGGGCCATTTTGTTCGCGGCAAGGGCCATTTCGTCGTCACCGAGTACATCCCGACCGACGAGCGCACTGGGCCGCGGTTCCCGCTGCTGCTTACCACGGGGCGGATACTGTCGCAGTACAACGTCGGCGCGCAGACGCGGCGCACTGCCAACTCGTTGTGGCATGAGGAGGACCTGCTGGAGATCCATCCGCATGACGCGGAGCAGCGCGGCATCCGCGACGGCGACTGGGTGCGGCTGGCGAGCCGGTCGGGGGAGACCAGCCTGCGTGCACGTATCACCGATCGGGTGGCGCCGGGTGTGGTGTACACGACGTTCCACCATCCGGATACGCAGGCCAATGTGGTTACGACCGATTATTCGGATTGGGCGACGAATTGTCCGGAATACAAGGTGACAGCGGTGCAGGTGACGCCGACCAATGGGCTGAGCGACTGGCAGCGGGAGTATCGGGAATTCGCGGCACAGAGTCGTCGGGTGGAGGTTGTACCGGCGAAATGAGTCAGGCGGCGCGGCCCCCTCCCCCAACCCCCTCCCGCAAGGGGAGGGGGCTTTCCGTGACCTCTACCTTGCGGCGGAATGCGTGGCGGGGTGGTGAGGTTGAGCAGGGGTTTCGCACGGTTCCGGAGGAGACGCCGGTCGCGCTGACCTACAATCGGGCGGCGCTTGCGGTGATGCTGGCGACGCCGGCCGATCTTGAGGATTTCGCACTCGGGTTCAGTTTGACCGAGGGGATCGTCGAGGGGCCCGACCAGCTTGAGGAGCTGGAGGTCGTTTCGGCGGGCGACGGCGTCGAGCTGCGCATGTGGCTGGCTGAAGATCGGGTCGCGGTCGCCGAGGCTCGCCGGCGTCGGCTTGCCGGGCCGAGCGGGTGTGGCCTGTGCGGGATCGAAAGCCTCGCCGATGCGGTGCGGGCGCCACCGCCGGTGACCGCAAACATACGGTTCACGGCGAGCGATATTGCCGCGGCAATGGCGGCGCTGCCAGCGGCGCAGCGTCTGAACCAAGCGACCCATGCGGTACATGCTGCTGGCCTGTGGATACCGTCGCGCGGACTGGTCGCGGTGCGCGAGGATGTCGGCCGCCACAACGCGCTGGACAAGCTGGCCGGAGCGCTGGCACGCCAGCACGTGGCTGCCTCGGGCGGGCTGGTGCTGCTCAGCAGCCGGCTGTCAATCGAGCTGGTGCAGAAGGCGGCGGCGATCGGAGCACCGGTGGTGGCGGCGGTCTCGGTGCCGACCGCGCTGGCTGTGCGTATCGCGGAGGCCGCCGGCATCACGCTGATCGGCGTGACGCGCGACGATGGGTTTGAGGTGTTCACCCACGCTGACCGCATCGAAATGGGGCGTGCCAAGGATGTCGCCTGACAAGCTCGCTTACATGGCCAACCAGATCGGCCGCTTCTTCGCCCACCAGCCGCATGGGCAGGCGGTGGCGTCCACCACCGACCATCTGCGCAAGTTTTGGGATCCGCGGATGCGCGCGACCATCCTGGCCCAGCCAGCCGCGGCCGGGGACAAGCTCGACCCGCTGGTGCGGGAGGCGGTTGAACGCTTGCGAACCGGCTGATATCATTGTTTCGACTACGCGACACGTATTACTGATAAAAGTCAAGAAACGACCGGGAGAGGCATCCAGATGGGTACCACGACTATGCGCGGCACACCGGGACTGTTGGATCGTGAGCGCATCATTGCCGGGCCGGGGTTCAGCCGCTGGATGGTGCCTCCGGCGGCGCTCTGCGTGCACCTGTGCATCGGTCAGGTCTATGCGTTCAGCGTGTTCAACCTGCCGATGACCAGGCTGATCGGCATCACCAAGTCGGCGCCCGCGGACTGGAAGCTGACCGAGCTTGGCTGGATTTTCAGCATTGCGATCGCGGTGCTCGGGATCGCCTCAGCGGTAGGCGGCGCCTGGCTCGACCGGGTCGGGCCGCGCAAGGCGATGCTATTGGCCGCATGCTGCTTCGGCGGCGGCTTCCTGGTCTCGGCGTTTGGTGTCAGCGTACACAGTCTGTGGCTGATCTATTTCGGGTACGGCGTGCTCGGCGGGATCGGACTTGGCATCGCGTACATCTCGCCGGTGAAGACTCTGATCACCTGGTTCCCCGACCGGCCGGGCATGGCGACCGGCATGGCGATCATGGGCTTCGGGGGCGGCGCGTTGATCGCCTCGCCGCTGTCGGTGCTGCTGATGGGGGCGTTCTCCAGCCCGACGCATGTCGGCGTGGCGGAGGCCTTCGTCGTGATGGGCCTGATCTATTTTTGCTTCATGTCAATCGGCGCCATTATCGTACGCGTGCCACCCTCGGGGTGGCATCCGGAGGGGTATATCGCGCCCACCCAGTCGAGCGGGCTGAT
>Ga0335074_10014543_pt1 | contig 11035 bp, 11 predicted proteins | sample Lox_Sample_23_FD_206715 | JGI IMG/M metagenome (GOLD analysis project Ga0335074, IMG submission 206715) | Soil microbial communities from Loxahatchee National Wildlife Refuge, Florida, United States - Lox_Sample_2.3 | ecosystem: Environmental > Terrestrial > Soil > Wetlands | place: USA... | reverse complement strand
AAGGTGAAGGATTTGTCCGAAAACACGGTGATGGTCACCGGGATCGGCATGCCCTTTTCCTGGTCCTGAGTCTTCGCGTTGAAGGTCTTGCAGAACTCCATGATGTTGAGGCCGCGCTGGCCGAGCGCAGGACCGATCGGCGGCGACGGATTGGCCGCGCCGGCGGGCACCTGCAGTTTGACGTAACCGACTACTTTCTTCGCCATCTTAACGAACCTCCTCCTCGAGGTTTTGCGGTCAGCGGACCTGGCTGGCCCTCCCGCATTTCAGAAGTTCAAAGTGAACTTCAAACTTTCTCCACCTGCGTGAACTCGAGCTCGACGGGCGTCGCGCGACCGAAGATCGACACGGCGACCTTGAGACGCGAACGATCCTCGTCGACTTCTTCCACCACGCCGTTGAACGACGTGAACGGACCATCGGCCACACGCACCTGCTCGCCGATCTCGAAGACGATCGAGGGCTTGGGATGCTCCGCGCCTTCGTGAACCTGATTGAGGATGCGATCGACTTCGCCCTGACGCAGCGGCATCGGCTTGTTGTTCTGGCCCAGGAAGCCCGTGACCTTCGCCACGTTCTTGATGAGGTGATAGGCTTCGTCCGTCAGCCGCGCCCGCACCAGCACGTAGCCCGGCAGGAACTTGCGTTCGGCGTTGACCTTTTGGCCGCGCCGGACTTCGATCACTTCCTCGGTCGGCACGAGAACCTCTTCGATGAGATCCTCCAGCCCCTGGATGTGCGCCTGGCGCTTGATCTCCTCCGACACCTTCTTCTCGAAATTCGAGTAGGTGTGGACGATGTACCACCGCGCATCCGACGTCGTTGCAGCACTCGCTTCGGCCATGACCTTCGCCGTTTCTTACTTTCGAGGCGTTCGCGGGCTTCAGCCCGCCGCTCTCAGAATCCAGTTTTCGCCATACGACAGCACGAGATCGACCACGAAAAAAAACATCATCGTCAGACCGACCATAATGAACACCATGGTCGTGGTGAGATAGGTTTCCTTCCAGCTCGGCCAAGAGACTTTCTCGTATCCTTCGCGGTACACTTCGCGGAGGAACTGAATGATTCCCGTGCGCTTTACTGGTGCCGGTGCGGGCAAGTCCTTGCCTGCGCCATCCGCCATCTTCTTCGTCGCCTCGGCCACTCTGTAAAATCCGTTTCTTCGCCACTTGGCAGGAGTGGAGGGACTCGAACCCCCGGCCTACGGTTTTGGAGACCGCCGCTCTACCAACTGAGCTACACTCCTAGACGCAAAACCAAACGCGCCGGGAGGCCCTCGCCCGCCAGCGCGCACGGCTTTCGCCGGGAGCGGAGGGGTTTAGCAGCGCTTTCTGGGTGACGCAAGCGCTCTGTTTACACTTTTACTACGAAGCGCAAAAGCCCGGTGCCGCGTAAAAAACGAGGGATTAGGCGGGCAGTTCGCGCCGCCATAGCCCCGCCGTCGGGCGCCATGCTAGACGGGGCCCCGACTCCGGAACTCTCGCCATGGATGCACTGGCCTCCTCGCTCGAACGCTCCCCGGAGCTCTTCCCCCACACCTGGGACCTGCGAAGCGACTCGGTGACGCTGGTCCGGCTGACCAAGGCCGACTACGAGACGACGAGTTTCCTGGACGAAAGGGTCCTGGGCGCCCGCACACTTTCTCGGACCCTGCCCTATGCCCAACTCGCCCAGTCGGTCGGCGAAAGCAGGCTCCGCGCGCGCTGCCATTTCATTTTCCACATCGGTCATGTGGGATCGACGCTCCTCTCGCGGCTGTTGGGGACGGACAGGCGTCTCTTCGCGCTGCGCGAGCCGGCGATCCTGAGAACACTCGCGCGCCTGAAGACCGATCCCGAACTGCAGCCGCGCGCTTTCGACAACACGGAGTTCGAAGAGCGCCAGACACTCTTCCTGAAATTGTGGTCGCGGACCTTCGAGCCGGGCCAGACTGCTCTTCTCAAGGCGACGAGCTTCGCCTCCGAACTGGCGCCACGGCTGCTCGCGGACCCGTCCGCGCCGAAAGCGCTTCTGCTGTTCGTAAGCCCGGAAGCCTGCTTCGCCACCATTCTCGCCGCCGCCAATGCGCGCGAAGAAGCCAAGACGCTGACCGAAGGGCGTCTGAAGCGCCTGCACCGCCGCATCGGCCGCGAGGTCTGGCGGCTGGGCGCGCTGAGCGAAGGCGAAGCGCTGGCGGCTAGTTGGGTCGCGGAAATGAGTGCGCTTGTCGAAGCCCGTGATGCGGCGGGCCCACGCGCGATGCCGCTCGATTTCGATCGGTTCCTCGCGAACCCGCCGGAACAACTTGCAGCCGTGCTCCGCCATTTCGATTGCGAGACGACGCCCAACAAAGTTGGGGAGATTCTGGCCGGGCCGCATATGCAGCGCTATTCGAAAGCGCCCGAACACGCCTACAGTCCCGAACTGCGCCGCGAAGTTCTCGACGAAGCGCGCAAGGCACACGCGTCCGAAATCGCCAAGGGCCTTGCGTGGCTGGAACAGGCGGCGCGCGACACAGCCCTCGTTCGCAGCTGTCTCGATCTGGCCGCGCACTGAGCCAGATCAAGGCGCGACCGTGCGCGCATGCCTAGCGTCAATCCGCTTCGGCTCGAAAAGGAACGCGATGAAGTCTGCAGCGCATGCGCAATCGAGGCCCATCGAACTTCCGGCACCCTGCAAAAATAAGAGCTGCTCGATTTTCGAAGCGTTGGAAAAGCGACGGACCATCCGCGAGATCGACGCAAAGCCCCTCCCGCTGCAGCTGCTTTCAAACCTGTTGTGGGCCGCATGGGGTGTGAACCGGACCACCGGCCCGTTCGGTGCCGCGGGACGCACGGCCGCGTCGGCCAGCAATTCGCAGGAGATCGACCTCTATATTTTGCTCGCGAGCGGCGCGTTCCTCTACCACGCCGCGGCCAACCGTCTGGAGCCGATCGTAGAACACGATCTGCGCAGGAAGGCTCTGACGCCGGGCCAGCGCGATATCGATGCGAAAGCGCCCATGCAGTTCATTTATGTCGTGGACATCGACCGTCTGACACACACTGTGGGCTTCGAGGAGCCGGGCCTGCACGATCCAGAGGTCCAGAAATCCTACTATTATGTCGATACGGGGCTTATCGCGGGAAACGTCTATCTCTTCGCCGCAGCAAACGGTCTGGCTACGTGGTTCCACAATTGCGACCGGCTGGGTCTTGCGACATATCTCAGGCTGCGCCCGCATCAGCGTGTGCTGTTCGCGCAATCGGTGGGATACCCGGCGTAGGAACTTGGAGCGGGTGAAGGGAATCGAACCCTCGTCATCAGCTTGGAAGGCTGTTGCTCTACCATTGAGCTACACCCGCGTCCGGTCGGCCTGCCAACCGAAGCCGCGCGAACCAATATACAGCCCTCCTCCCCCGACTTAATCGGGGGTCTGGAGGGCGACCTCCGCCGCTCGCGCAGCGCAGGATGGTGGGGGAGGTTGGACTCGAACCAACGAAGCTTGAAGCAGCGGATTTACAGTCCGCCCCCTTTGCCACTCGGGACACTCCCCCATTTCCGGAGTTCCAGGCTTTTTGGCCAAGGGCGGCGGATATCGGGGAATTTCCCGAAGGTGTCAATAAGGCGCGTCCCGGGCAGTCACATCGCGCCCAATCGCCTGCGGAACCGGGATAAATTCCCCAGCCCCACACCGAGAGGAACCATATGCCCGACAACAAGAAGAAACGCGGACGCTGGATGCCGAACCGCGCCGCCGCGGCGCCAGGGCTTTGGCTCTACGGCCATCATGCCGTCGAAGCGGCACTCAGGAATCCCAAGCGGACCGTCAAGCGGCTGGTGCTGACCGAACGTGCGGCCGAGGCCCTCGGCAAGGGATTGGCTTCCCGCGCGAAGGTCGAGATCGCGGATGCCGATGCGGTTTCACGGCTCCTGCCGCCCGGCGCAGTGCACCAGGGCGTGGCGATGGAATGCGCCCCCCTGCCCCAGCGCGACATCGCGGACGTCGCACTGTCGGCGGACGGAAAGCGCCGCATCGTCATCGTGCTCGATCAGATATCCGACCCGCACAATACGGGCGCGATCCTGCGATCCGCGGCGGCATTCGGCGTGGCGGCGGTCGTGGTGCAGGATCGTCATGCGCCGCCGGAATCCGGCGCGCTCGCCAAGGCGGCGTCGGGTGCGCTCGATACCGTGCCTTACATCACGGTCGTCAACATCGCGCGCGCACTGAAGGAATTGTCCGATCAGGGCTTCTGGCGTGTGGCGCTCGCGGGCGACGGCGAGCAGACGCTGCAAGAAGCGCTCAGTTCCGGCGACATTGCCTTGGTGCTGGGTTCGGAGGGTTCGGGCATTCGCCGCCTCGTGCGCGAGAATTGCGACGTCGCGGCGTTCGTGCCGATCGAGAATGCGATGGAGAGTTTGAATGTCTCCAATGCTGCTGCGATTGCGTTGTATGAATGCAGGCGCAGCTAACACCCTTTAAATGTCATTTTTTTGATTTCTAAAACAACGCCGCGACGACATTCTGGCCGCCGTAGTCTTCAATGAAGATGAGGACCTTGTAGCCTTGCGCCATCTTCAGGTTGCCGCCGGCGTCGTGCATCAGGATACCCTGATTGCTCATCGTGCCCGTACGGCGGTCATAGGCGAAGCGCGGCGCGAGGCCCTTGTACTGCGAGCGGATCATCGTGAAGAGCGTGCGCGCATTGTCTTCCGAGAGATGGACGCAGCCCGCGCTCGCGCGGCTCCCCAGCTTCGACACGTCGTCGCCGCTCGCGGCATGGATGGCAAGGCCCGTCGGATCGCCGTCCTTCACCCAGTTGAAGAACATCGCATAGGGCATCTTCTGGCCCCATTCCGACGAGGTGTAGTGCTCGTAGGAACGGAGCGGATCGAGCTCATAGTAGCCGGGCGGCGTGTCGGTCATGAGCTTGTGCCCTTGCGGGTTGAGCTCGAGCTCCTCGCGTCCGGTCGAGACCGGCCAATTGTAGAGAAGATTGAGATCGCCGTTCGCCTGCTTCTGGAACACGTACATGCGCTGGGCCCAAGGGCCGGAATTGGCTTTGCTGACGTAGAGGAAGAGCGAGAAATTATCGACCATCTCGCTCGTGAGACTCGCCTTCAGGCGATCTTCGACGCGCATGATCTCGGCGGCGTCGGGCGCACCTTGCGGCGGCAGCGAGGCGGTCGAATTCGCGGGCGGCGTCACCGTCTGCGGCAAAAGGTTCAGATGCGGCAGCGGCGTTGTCGGCGCGTTGGCGTTAGCCGTCGCCGTGTTGTCGTCACCGCGGAGCGGCACGGGCATCGAGTCGTCGTCGGACGACGGCGCCGACTGTGACAACGGAGCGGATTGCGGCGGCGGCCCCAGATCCGTCGGGGCGGGCGATGACGGCGTCGCCGTCTGCACCGACGCATGACGTTGGACGGGAAGCGCGCGTGCAACTTTCAGCGGCTGCGCGCGATGCGCGATTTTCACCGCATCGCTGCGGAAGGCACCGGCGATGCTCCGCTCAAGCGCGCGTCCGGCGGTTTCCGCCAGCTTCATATCGGGACGCAGGACGTGCTCGTCGAAAGCGATGGCGGTGGCGACGCTGTGGGTGCGGAGATAACGGGCCGTCTGATCGGCCTCCCTCACCCAGTTCGGATGAGCGCTCATCGCCATGGCGATGGCATAGGCCCCCGCCGCTGCGACATAAACCACGCTCAATTGCCTTAACGCCGTCATATGGTCCGCGTCGCCCTCGAGTGGCCAAAGGGTAGTATTTCCCTGGGCCAATGTCTTATTCCGGTGCGTCCTGAGGTTAACAGGATCGCCCGAAACAGGCTTCAAAGGCAACGCTGATTTGTAATGGCGGGGTCGGGTATTTCGTTCCTGCGTGCGGGCTTATGCCTCGTTCACGCGTGCGATATCGGATTTGAGCGTCTTTGAGGCCTGCCAGTAGCAATAGGCGCCGACGACGGCCGTCACCATCCCTGTGAGCAGGGCGTAGCGGAGCGAGTCGGAACCGAAGCGGGGCTGCAGGATGTCGCTGATGAAGCCGACGATCGGGGCTGCGGTGCCGAGCGCAATGATGTTCAGGACGAACAGCAGAATCGCCGCCGACCGGGCCCGCATCCTCAGCGGCACGAGCGCCTGCGACATCGCATAGGCCGGACCGATGAAGGCTGCGCCAACCAGCGACGGGCCGGCAGCGGCAAGCAGCGCGATCGTCGTGTTGGAGGAAAGGTAGAAGATCGGTGCGAACGGCAGGCCGATGAAGGTCGCGCCGATGAGCACGTACATGTTCCAGCGCACATCCCGCTTGGCGAAAAAATCCGCGAACACACCCGAGATATAGGTCCCGATGGCGCCGACGCCGCCCGTGAGCAGCGAGAGGAAGAATCCGATCGCCGGCAACGACATATGATGCGATGTGACCAGGAACTGCGGAATGAACGCGATTCCGGCGTAGCCGCCGAACGAACTCATTGCCGTGCCGAACGATATCCAGCGAAAGGACTTCTGCCGCCAAAGATAGCCCACCACGCTCCACAGGTTCGGCGCCGTCGCCGTGTCCCTGAGCTTCTCGATCTGGCCCCGCGCGGGCTCCCTGACAGTCGTCAAAAGCAGAACCGTGAGCACCAGGCCCGGCACGCCCGCCGCCTGCAGCGCGACGCGCCAGCCGAAGTGCTGCGCGATCCAGCCGCCGCCGAAGAAAGCGAACAGAAGCCCGACATTCAATCCCGCTGAATAGAATGCGAGCGCAGAGGCGCGCTTTTGCGGCGGGTAAAGATCGGCAAGAACGGAGTTGATCGAAGGGCCGGTACCCGCTTCGCCGATGCCTGTGCCGAAGCGCGCCAGCATCAACTGCCAGAACTGCGCGGCGAAGGCGCCGAGAAAGGTCATTACGCTGAAAATCGTCATCGAGGCGGCAATGACGTTGCGCCGGTTCATGCGATCGGCGAGCACCGCGATCGGGATGCCGAGCGTCGCATACATAAGTGCAAACACCGGACCGTTCAAAAGACCGATCTGCGTGTTGCTGACATGAAATTCGGCTTTGATCTGCGGATTGAGGATGCCCAGAATCTGCCGGTCGAGATAATTCACGACGTAGACGAGTGTCATGATCAGAAGCACATACGTGCGATAGGACGCGGTGACGCCCGGCGCGTCCCCCCGCCCGGTCAAAATCGGACCGTCAGCGACTGCGGCTTCCGCGGCCTCGGCCGCCGACACGGGTTGTTGCATGGAGCCTCTGCGGGCGTTTCCTCGATACCGCGGACCGTAGCAGATAATTGGGCCACCGAAAGCGGCCGCCAGACCTTCCCTGGGAACACCCCCCGTGGGGGTTGCAAACATCGGCCCTTCCGCCAACATGGATAGGGGCGCCGCCTTTTGCTAAGATCGGAATCGGGTGTCCGAGAGTGTGAACCGTGACCTTCCTAAGCACGCTTTTTATCTTGTACTGGCTGCCGACAATCATCGCGATCGTGCGCCAGGCCCATTCGGCGTTGGGCGTGTTCTTTGTGAACTTTATCTTTGGTTTGACGGGTATCGGCTGGATTTTTGCGCTCATCTGGGCGCTTGCCGCCGACAACCGGACGCACGAAGTCATCGTGCGCGTGGATCGCGGCGACTACGGGCCAAGGCCATGAAGCGGCCATGAGTCCTTACCGGCCGCGCACGAATCTGGAAACCCACGACGTCACTAACCAGCCGCCGCCCTTCGAAGACGTGAATCTTTTCACGTCCGATCGCGCGCTCATGGATGCAGTCACGCATGCGAGCGGCGACGCCCATCATCACCGGCTCACGAAATTCGGCGAACATGCAGGCTCGGCCGCAACCGCCGATCTGGCGATGCAGGCCAACCGCAACGTGCCGCAGCTGAAAAGCTTCGACCGCTACGGCGGGCGCATCGACGAGATAGAATTTCATCCGGCCTATCATGCGCTGATGACGTTCGGGCTCGAGGGCGGCGTATCGTCTGCGGCGTGGAGCGGCGTCGAGACGGGGCACGTGCTGCACGCCGGCCTCGAATTCCTCATGTCGCAGGCCGAGCCCGGGGTCTGCTGTCCCATGACGATGACGTACGCCGCGCTTCCCGCGCTACGTCACCAGCCGGAAATCGCCGCGCAATGGGAGCCGCGCATTCTCGCCTCGCGCTACGACCCCGTCTCGCGCCCGGCCGATCAGAAGGAAGGCGTCACCATCGGCATGGCGATGACGGAGAAACAGGGCGGCTCCGACGTCCGTTCCAACACCACCCGCGCCGTGCCTCAAGGCGCAGCGGGGCCCGGCAAGGCCTACACGCTCACCGGCCACAAATGGTTTTGCTCGGCGCCAATGTCGGACGCGTTCCTGACGCTCGCCTATGCTGACAAGGGGCTCTCCTGCTTTCTCGCGCCGCGCTGGACGCCGGATGGCGAGCGCAACGCCATCGAGATCACGCGTCTCAAGGACAAGCTGGGCGACCGCGCCAACGCGTCGTCGGAAATCGAATATCACGGCGCCTACGCCGTCCTGATCGGCGAAGAAGGCCGCGGCGTGCGCACGATCATCGAGATGGTGCATCACACCCGCCTCGATTGCATTCTCGCGCCGGCCGCTTTCATGCGCCAGGCCGTGGCGAACGCGATGTGGCACACGGCACACCGCACGGCCTTCCAGAAAAAGCTGATCGACCAGCCGCTGATGCGCCAGGTGCTGGCGGATATGGCGATCGAATCCGAAGCCGCCACGCAACTCGCCTTCCGCATCGCCAGGAGCTTCGACGACAGCGAAAAGGGCGAAGGCGCCACAGCCTTCTCACGCATCGCCACGCCCGTCGGAAAATACTGGCTCAACAAGCGCGTCGTGAATCTCGCCTATGAGGCGATGGAAGCGCATGGCGGCGCGGGGTATGTCGAAGAGAGCGTGATGCCGCGCATCTTCCGCCAGTCGCCGCTCAACTCGATCTGGGAAGGCTCCGGCAACGTCATCTGCCTGGACGTCCTGCGCGCCATGTCGCGCGAGCCGGACGCGGTGCCCGCATTCCTCGACGAAATCCAGCTGGCGCATGGCGCGAACAAGACGCTCGATGCCGAGATCGACGCGCTGCGCGATGCTCTGGTGCAGATGCCGCCCGAAAGCGACGCGCGCCATCTGGTCGAACGCATGGCGCTTCTGCTGCAGGCCTCGATCCTGGCGCGCCACGCACCGTCCTTCGTGGCCGACGCCTTCTGCGCGATGCGGCTCTCGGAGCGTCCCGGATTTGCCTACGGTGCGCTGAATGCAAAAATCGACACCGCTGGCATTCTCGAGCGCGCGATGGTCCATGGCGGGACTTGACCCGGGCACCCGTTAAAAAGAGTCATTTACAGACAGATGGATGGCCGCCGGATTGCGCTCTGGCCGCGCTTTGCGCGGAAAAAACGCGGCCGGAGCCGGGGCACACGGTTATGGCCCCGGCCGCGCAAGTGTCCGTCAGGGCTGGACGGTGCCGTTGTGACTGTTCTGCGGCGTCGTCTTGGTTTTCGGGCTCCGGCTGCTCTGCGAAGCGGGCGCCGATCCCTGGACGGAAGCGCTGCCGCTGGCGCCCATGCCGCCATAGAGCCCGTTCGCCGTGCTCGTGGCTCTGCCGGCCGCGCCATTGGCCGTGGTTTCGCCATTCGACACCGCCCCGTTCGCCGTGTTCGTCGCGGTATTCGCCGCGCCGGTGACGCTCGAGCCGCTCACCGATTCATTGACGGAGCGCGACGCGTTCATGCCGGCGGCGCTTCCGCTCGCCGACGCGCCCACGCTCGCGTTCGTTCCGTTGACTGCGGAATCCGCGCCGCTTGTCGCCTGACCGGCCGTCGATTCCGCTTTGCCCGTCGTGTTGTTGACGCGCTGCTCGGCGTTGTCCGTCGCGCGCGTCGCGGTGTTCGTCGCGGACGACGTGCTAGGAAGCGAACCGTTGACCGAGCCGTTGACCGAACCGCTGCCACCGATGCCGCCCGGCCCGCCGATCGAACCCATGCCGCCGAAACCGCCCATCCCACCGCCAAGACCGCCGCCCACGCCGCCACCGAGACCGCCACCCAGTCCACCGCCGAGTCCGCCTGCAAGCGCCGGCGTGACGACAGCGACCGCACCACTCAGGAGGGCTGCCACACATGCTTTGCGAAATGTGATTGTCATCGTTTGTCCTTTTCCGTTCATAGGATGAAGGATCGCGAAGACCCAATTCATCGCGGGTTTACGCAAAGACAACGGCCCGGATCGGGTTTTCTTCCCGCATTCAAAAGTTTTTGAAATCGCAACTTGCGCGGCGCGAACGCGTTTCGCGTTACCGTGCGCGCCAGTTCTGTGCGCGGGCGCTCATTTCTTCGGCCGCATCAAGCGGCTCGCCCACGATCATCTTTTCAACCGTATCGCGGACGGCATCGGGCATCGCGCTCGCCATATGATAGGTGCCGCTCTCGGACGGCGCGGAGGCGAGCGCCGCAACCGCCCAACTGTTTGCATCGCGGCACGCAACGCCGGCGAGCGAGGCCTCAGAGAATGTCCGACAATAGCGGCCGTCTTTGGCCTTGAAGCTGATGCCGACACGGATGTCGCCGGAGGCCTGTTGTGCAGAGGCAAGCTGTGTATCGAGCGCCGCCGACAACGCGCCTTGCGCCAGCATCGTGCCGCGATCAACGCGGAAGCTTCCCTGCGGTGCGAACACCACGCCCACAACCAGCCCGCAGGCCAGCGCGGCGGCCGCTGGCATCGCCGTCCGCAAAAGAAAAGGCCGGCTCGTCCAATGCGCGAGCCGTTGCTGCCAGCGCCAGCGTGGCGACACCGGCGTCCGTGCCAGTGCGTTCAAAAGACGATCAGGAATTTCCTCGTCCGCGAGCGACGCAAAGCGCGTCTCGAAATGCCGCCTGAGCGCGCGCTGCTGTTCGACGAAGGCCGCCAGGTCGGGGCGCGTCTTCAGCGCCGCTTCGATGGCGTGGAGCTCGTCCCCGGAGATATCGCCGTCGGCATAGGCCATCAGTTTTTCTTCGGTGAGGTTCATAGGTCGACCGCCTCGGCATGGCCGAAGACGCGGGCCGCCAGCGCCGTCCGCGCGCGCGCCAGCCT
>Ga0335074_10014542_pt1 | contig 11035 bp, 7 predicted proteins | sample Lox_Sample_23_FD_206715 | JGI IMG/M metagenome (GOLD analysis project Ga0335074, IMG submission 206715) | Soil microbial communities from Loxahatchee National Wildlife Refuge, Florida, United States - Lox_Sample_2.3 | ecosystem: Environmental > Terrestrial > Soil > Wetlands | place: USA: Florida... | reverse complement strand
ACCATCAGGTTGTGCACCATGTACCTGTTGTACTCGCGGTAGAAAGAGGCCTTCCGCTCCGGCGGCCAGTCGCCGGGCACCGGCGACACCGCGATGAACGTGGCCAGCGGCGCGATCTCCAGTGGCCCCGGCGAGTCGCAGTAGGCGACGGAGACGCCGCGGTTGATCTCCGGCATGTCGATGATCTCGATCGGGTCGTCGTAGAGCGTGACCAGATCGTGGTCGCGGACGAACTCGGCCTGCGCGCCGAACGCCGCGGCGCAGAACCTCAGGATGGTGGACTCTTCGGGCGCGTCGGCGGCCAGCCGGTCGAGCACCTCCCGCGGCGTGCCGCCGAGGCCGGCCGCGACCTCGGTGATCTGCGCGGTGATCCGCTCCAGGTCGGCCTCGGCGCGGGTGAGGATCGCGTCCGGGTCGGCGGCCGCGCTCAGCGTCAGGGACAGCTTGCGCGCGAAGCGCTCCGGGCCGATCCGCGGGTCGGCGAAGTCGCCGTCTTCCGGGTGGGCGAGCTTCTCCGACAGCCAGGCCAGGTGCGCGCCGAGCGCCTCGAGCGCGGCCGGCCGGGCCGCGTCGACCGCGGCTGAGCCGCCCGCCTGCTGAGCGGCGGCGTCGATCTCGCTGGTGATCAGCTTGACCGTGCCGGTGAACTGGGTGATGGCGGTCTCGATGTGTACCTTCGGCATGGCGCCGAGGGTGGCGCGCGCCGTTTCGAGGGCGGCGGGGATCTGGGACAGCCGTCCCGCGACGCTGGCGAGCCGGTCAGGCAGCGGCGCGAAATCTCTGGCGATCAGGTCGTAGATCGCCGACCCCGGGTTGGCGAGCAGCGGGTTCCAGGTCTGCTCGCGCAGCTCGTCGAGCTCGAAGACCCGGCGCGCCACGCTGTCAGCCAGCATCGCCGCGTCCACCTGCAGCTCCGCCGACAGCGCCGCGGCGTCGATGGCGGCCAGCCGGGCGGCGAAGCCGTCTAGCGCCTGCCGCTCCGCGGCCAGGGCCGACAGGGACAGGTCGGGCAGCTGGTCGTCGAACCGGTGGTCGCCCAGGCCCGTCGCGGCGTCCGGGTGCCGCCGGGCCAGGTCGTCCAGGTACTCGCCCGCCAGAACAGCAAAGTCTTCCGTATCGCTCACGTCACGTTACGCTAGCGGACAATCATCGCCTAGGTTCGAAGGTATGGGGCAGACAGCAGGCGAGTTCGTCCGCGACACCAGGTACCTCGACGCGCGCATCACGGCCGACGGGCGGGACGGCTGGCCCGTCCAGCCGGACCGGTACCGGCTCGTCGTGGCGCGGGCGTGCCCGTGGGCGAACCGGACGATGATCGTGCGGCGGCTGCTCGGGCTCGAGCCCGTGCTGTCGATGGGCATCTGCGGTCCTGAGCACGACGCGCGGAGCTGGACGTTCGACCTCGATCCCGACGGAGTGGACCCGGTGCTCGGCATCCACTGGCTGCGCGAGGCGTACGAGAAGGCCGTCCCCGGTTACGACCGGGGCGTCACCGTGCCGGCGATCGTGGACATCCCCAGCGGCGCGGTGGTGACCGCCGACTTCCTGCGCATCACGCTGGACATGGAGCAGGAGTGGACCGCCTATCACCGGCCCGGCGCGCCCGACCTGTACCCGGCGCCGCTGCGGGACGAGATCGAAGAGGTCAGCGGCCACGTCTACCGGGAGGTGAACAACGGCGTCTACCGCTGCGGGTTCGCCTCCTCGCAAGGCGCCTACGACGAGGCGTACGCGCGGCTGTTCGGCAGGCTGGACTGGCTCGAGCAGCGGCTGGCGGACCGGCGCTACCTGGTCGGTGACACGATCACCGAGGCGGACGTGCGGCTGTGGACGACGCTGGCCAGGTTCGACGCGGTGTACCAGGGCCACTTCAAGTGCAACAGGAGCAAGCTCGCCGAGATGCCGGTGCTGTGGGCGTACGCCCGCGACCTGTTCCAGACCCCCGGCTTCGGCGACACGATCGACTTCACGGCGACGAAGCAGCACTACTACCGGGTGCACACCAACCTCAACCCCAGCAAGATCGTCCCTGACGGCCCTGACCTGTCGGGCTGGCTAACGCCGCACGGCCGGGAGGCGCTCGGCGGGCGGCCGTTCGGCGACGGGACGCCGCCGGGGCCGCCGCCAGCGGCGGAGCGCGTCGCGCCCGGCCACGGGGCAGTTCAGAACAACGAAATCAGTTCTTGACTTGGGCCGGTTTCTCCCGATTTCATTCTCCTACCGTCCACAAGGGACGGAAATAGGAGGATCCCATGGCCGAGGCCACGCCACAGACTGAGGCTGCCACCGACAGCGATGACGCACGGCTGGAGAGCCTCGGCTACCGGCCGCAGCTGAGCCGTGTGCTCGGGCTGTTCGCGAACTTCTCCGTCGCGTTCACGTACCTGTCGCCGATGGTCGGCATTTACTCGCTGTTCCTGCTCGGCGTCGGCACCGGCGGGCCCGGCTACGTGTGGACGACCTGGATCCCGGTGGCGGGCATGCTGCTCGTCGCCCTGGTCTTCGGCGAACTGGCCAGCCACTACCCGATCGCCGGCGCGCTGTACCAGTACAGCAAGTACAACGTCGGCCGGCGGTACGGCTGGTTCGTGGGCTGGTTTTACGGCATCGCGCTGCTGGTCACGGTCGCGTCGGTGGATACCGGCGTGGTCGCCTACGTGGCCGCGCTGATGAAGGACTGGTTCAACTGGAACCTGAACCCGTCCAGCCACGCCGTGATCCTGGTGATAACCCTGATCCTGCTGGCCATCCAGACGTTCATGAACAGCATCGGCGCCAAGGTGCTGGGGCGTGTCGCCCAGTTCGGCGTGTACGTGGAGATCCTCGGCACCATCGGCATCGCGATCGTGCTGGCCATCCACGGCTTCCACCACGGCCTCGGCTACCTGTTCACCAGCCAGGGCGTGCAGAACGTGAAGACCAACCCGCTCGGCCTCGACTTCCACGGCAGCTACCTTGGCGCGCTGGTCATCGCGGTGCTGGCTCCGGTCTACATCTTCTACGGCTTCGAGTCCGCCGGTGACATCTCCGAGGAGACCAAGGACGCCGGCCGCCAAGTGCCGCGCGCCATGCGGCACGCGCTGATCTGGGGCGGGGTCTCCTCGTTCATCCTGACTGGCGCCCTGCTGCTCGCCATGCCCGCGACGAACGGCGTCAGCGCGACCGTGAGCGGCGGCGGCGTGCCGTTCATCCTCGGGCAGCTGCCCAGCGGGCTGCAGGAATTTCTGCTGCTGCTGATCATCTTCGCGTTCTTCTCCTGCGGCACCTCCGTGCAGGGCGCGGGGTCGCGGCTGGCGTTCTCCTACGCGCGCGACGGGGCGCTGCCCGGGTCGAAGTGGATCTCGCACGTGTCGCCGCGGTTCAAGACGCCGATCAACGCGCTGCTCGGCGGCGCCGTGGTGACGGTGCTGTTCGTGCTGCTAGAGTTCGCCTCGCCGTCCAAGAACGTGCACATCCTGTGGTTCACCTATCCGGCCAACACCAACGTGCTCGTCTCGCTGGTCTCGTTCGGCGTCTCTGGCATCTACCTGTCGTTCCTGCTGACGGTGATCGGCGCCGGCATAGCGCGGGCGCGAGGCTGGATACCTGAGGGCAAGTTCAGGCTCGGCCGGTGGGCCTGGCCGGTGATCATCGTCGCCGGCGTGTACCTGCTGGTGATGCTGCTCAACGTGGTGCTGCCGACCGGGCTGAGCAGCCCGCGCGCCTACTTCAACATTGACTGGATCACGCTGGTCGTGATGTTCATCGTCGCCATCGTCGGCATCATCTTCTTCCTCATCGCGCACCGCGGCAGGTCGCTGAGCGAGCACCTGCGGGACGACGCGGAGAAGCCTGCCGCACTCAGGGAGCGGTAGTTCCTGCGAGCCTGAAGATCATGAGGAGATCTTCAGAAGACCGATAGCTCCGCCTTATGGTCTTTTCTGCCACCGCCCAGGTTCGCGGGCGAATCTCAAGGTACAGCAACTGAGATCCGCGAACAGAAACACGGGGCAGGGAAAAACCATGAGTGAGCCATTCGCACAGCAGCCGTTCGGCGCGTACCCGATGCCGCAGCCGCCACGGCGGCCGCGTGGCCGGCACGCGCTCGGGCTAACCGCGACCGCCGTGGTCGCGCTGGCCGTCGGCGCGGGTGCGGGCATCGGCCTGTCGCACGGCAGCACGCCGAGCGGGAACGCGACGGCGACGTCGAAGACCATGCTGACCACGTCGCAGATCGCCAGCCGGGTCGACCCCGGCCTGGTCGACGTGACCTCGACCCTCGGCTACGAGGGCGCCACGGCCATGGGCACGGGCATCGTCTTGACCGCCAACGGCGAGATCCTGACGAACAACCACGTGGTCAACGGCGCCACCTCGGTGAGCGTCACTGACATCGGCAACGGCAAGACCTACAAGGCGACCGTGGTCGGCTACGACGAGAGCCACGACGTCGCCGTGCTGCAGCTGTCCGGCGCGTCCGGGCTGACCACCGCGGCGACCGGCAACTCCTCGACGGTGAAGACCGGCGACAGCGTGGTGGCGCTCGGCAACGCCGGCGGCGTCGGCGGCACCCCGTCCGTGGCGGCGGGCACGGTCACCGCGCTTAACCAGTCGATCACCGCCTCCGACGAGAGCTCGAGCTCTTCAGAGCAGCTCACCGGGATGATCGAGACCAACGCCAACATCCAGGCCGGCGACTCGGGCGGTCCCCTGGTGAACGCTTACGGCCAGGTCATCGGCATGGACACCGCGGCCTCGCAGGGCTACTCGCTCGGCGGCAACGGCGGCAGCGGCAGCGGTGGCAGCGGGTTCGGCGACAACGGCAACGGGTTCGGCGACAACGGCAACGGGTTCGGCGACAACGGCAACGGGTTCGGCGACAACGGCAACGGATTCGGCGGCAGCGGCTTCGGCGACAACGGCAACGGCTACGGCAGCAACGGGTACGGAGACAACGGGTCGTCCAACTCGGGGTCGTCGAACTCCGGGTCGTCGAACTCGGGCCAGGACAGCACCACCCAGGGATTCGCGATCCCGATCAACACGGCGCTGTCCATCGCCAGCCAGATCGAGGCCGGCCAGGCTTCGTCCACCGTGCACATCGGCGCGACGGCCTTCCTCGGCCTTGAGATCGCCGACTCGAGCCAGCAGGGCACGTCCGGCGTGCAGCTCGCGGGCGCCGCGTCCGGCACGCCGGCGGCCAGCGCCGGGCTCAGTGAGGGCGATGTCGTCACCTCGCTCGGCGGGCAGTCCGTCAGCACCGGCAGCGACATCCAGAAGATCCTGGTGGGCCACCACCCGGGCGACAAGATCAGCATCGGGTGGACCGACGCTTCCGGCCAGTCGCACACCGCGACGGTGACGCTGGCGTCTGGGCCGACCGCCTGACGCGCCGCCAGCGCCGCTACGGCGGAAGCTAGCTGACGAGGCGGGCCGCATAGTGCGGCCCGCCTCTCGGCATGCTGAGCGCGGCCCCGGAATTGGTGCCTTTCTGGAAGCCACCGAAAAGCACTGACAGAACGATCAGCGCCACGATGATCAAGATGATCCAGAGCAGGACCCGGCCGAGGCGAGATCTGTGACGGCGGTTCACGCCATCCACTCTGCCCGGTTGCCGGGAAATATGCCGGTTCTCCGTGACTTTACGGAATTACGACGCCATTTCCGGGTAGTCGCAAATTCCGTGACGCTGGTAACCAGAAGTGGCAGGCTCGCGGGACGGCTGGTCACGGCGCTGATCGCCGTCGTCGCCATCCTGGCTTTGCTCGTCGTGCTGTCGGCGGTGCACCTGCTGCCGCAGCTGCGCAACCCATTCACGCAGACCACCACCGACCGGGGCGGCCCCGCGCTGCTCAAGTCGATCACCTCGCTGAGCCGCTACGAGGCGGCCAGCGGCTCGTTCCAGGTCGTCGTCGACCTGACCAAGCGGATCTCGTTCATGCCGTCGTTCCTGCAAGGCAGCGAGACGCTGTTCATCGGCCAGGGATCGGACATCGCCTACGTCGACTTCTCCCAGCTCAGGGGCCAGGCAATCCAGGTGTCCTCGAACCGGACCGCGGTGTCGGTGAAGGTGCCGCACGCCCAGCTCGAGCCCGCTGTGCTGAACGTCAACCAGTCCTACGTCTACGCCGAGCAGCAAGGGCTGCTGAACCGGATCGGGAACTTCTTCTCCACCGACCCGAACAGCCAGCAGCAGGTCTACATGCTCGCCCAGCAGAAGATCCAGACCGCGGCCAATCAGAGCCCGCTGATCACCGACGCGCAGCGCAACACCCAGGCCATGCTCACGAGCATGCTCACCTCGCTCGGCTTCACCCGGGTCACGATCACGTTCACCTAGCCGCAGCCGGCGTGGCGCGCGGGATGATGTCCGCCACGCGCACGCCGGGCGGCAGCGTCCCGTAGGCGTGGCCGCGGTCGCCGGCCAGCCGGGTGGCGGCGAACGCGTCCGCCACGGCGGGGTGGCCGTCGCGGATCAGCAGCGCGGCCTGGAGGGTGACGGCCATGGCCTCGGCGATGCGGCGGGCCGACGCCTCCGCCGGATCGGCGGCGTCCTTGCGGAGCCGCGCGATCGCCTCGTCCAGCCGGCGGTCGGCGCCGGCGGCGAGGTCGAGCTCCGCGAAGAAGGCCTCGGCGGATTCTGGCTGGCGGGTCAGCGCGCGCAGCGCGTCGAGCGCGGCGACGTTCCCCGACCCTTCCCAGATGGACCCCAGCGGGGCCTCCCGGTACAGCCGCGGCAGGCCGGACTCCTCGACGTAGCCGTTGCCGCCCAGGCATTCCAGGGCCTCGGCCGCGTGCGCGGGCGCCTGCTTGCACACCCAGTACTTGGTCACCGCCAGCGCCAGCCGGCGGAACGCGGCCTCCCGCTCGTCACCGCGCGCGGCGCGGTCGGTGGCCCCGGCCAGCCGCAGCGCCACGGTGGTCGCCGCCTCTGACTCGACCGCGAGGTCGGCGAGCACGCTGGCCATCAGCGGCTGGCCGGCGAGCCTGGTCCCGAACACGGTCCGGTGCGCGGCGTGGTATGCCGCGTGGAGGACGCCGAGCCGCATCCCGGTCGCGGCGGCGAGCACGCAGTCAAGCCGGGTCGAGTTCACCATGTCGATGATCGTCCGGACGCCGCGGCCCTCCTCCCCCACCAGCCACGCGGTCGCGTTCTCGTACTCCACCTCGGCGGAGGCGTTCGACCGGTTGCCGAGCTTGTCCTTCAGGCGCATCAGGCGCATGCCGTTGCGGCTGCCATCGGGGAGCACGCGCGGCAGCAGGAAGCAGGACAGGCCTTTCCCCGGAAGCTGGGCCAGCACCATGAACAGGTCGCCCATGGGGGCGGAAGTGAACCACTTGTGGCCAGTGATCAGGTAACTGCCGTCCGGCTGCGGCACCGCGGTCGTGGTGTTCGCGCGGACGTCAGACCCGCCCTGCTTCTCGGTCATCGACATGCCCGCGAGCAGCCCGCGCTTGGCCAGCGGCGGCCGGAGCCCGAAGTCGTAGCCGGCCGCCGCCAGCAGCGGCTCGTACGTCGCGGCCAGGTCCGGTGCGTGCCGCAGCGCGGGGACGATCGCGTACGTCATCGACACCGGGCACAGGTGCCCGGCCTCGGCCTGTCCCCAGACGTAGAAGCCGGCCGCGCGGGCCACGTGCGCGCCGGGACGACTGTCACGCCAGGGGGCCGCGTGCAGCCCGTGGCCGACGGCGGTCGCCATCAGGTCGTGCCAGGCGGGATGGAACTCCACCTCGTCGACGCGGTGGCCGTACCTGTCGTGGGTGCGCAGCCGGGGCGGGTACTCGTTGGCGAGCCGGCCGTTTTCCTGCGCCTGCTCGCCGCCGGCGAGCAGGCCGAGCTCGCGCAGTCCCGGCTCCGCCCAGCCGGCCCGCTCCCGGCGCAGGGCGCTGAGCAGGGCGGGGTCGTCGGATGCGTCATAACCAGCCAGCGGCGGCGGCTGGTTGGTGACCTCGTGGGTAGGCATCGCGGTGTCACGCCTTCCTGAGGTGGGCGGCCAGCCAGTCGGCCATCCGGGAGCGCGACTCATAGGCGCGGTTGGTCACGCCGTGGCTGCCGTCCGGGTAGAGCAGCAGTTCCGCGCCCGGCGCCTCCTTCGCCAGCCGCTCCTGATGGTGGGCGGGGACGATCCTGTCCCTGCCGCCGCCCACGACGAGCAGCGGCATGCTGATGCGGCCGGCGGCGTTCTCGAGGGTCAGCTCGGCGGCCTTCGCCCGCGCCTGCGCCGCGCTGGACGCCCCGGAGCGGGCCTGGAAGGTCGCCCGGGTCTGGGCGGGCAGGTCGTCCCAGCCCTGGTCGAAGCGGTACGGGCCGGCCAGCGAGACGACTGCCGCCAGCCGCGGCTCGTAGGCCGCGGCGCGGGCCGCGTAGTAACCGCCGAGGCTCACCCCGAACAGCCCGGTCCGCTCCCCGTCCACGTCCCCGCGGGTCCGCAGGTAGTCCACCGCGGCGCTGGCCACCTTCTCGTACGCGGGCTCGATCGGCAGCTCGTACTCGGATTCGCCCTGACCTGGACCATCGATCGCGATCGTGGCCAGGCCGCGGGCCAGGCAGTAGTCGGCGGTGGCCTGCAGCTCTTCCTTGGTGGAGTCGAGGCCGGGCACCATGATCACCACCGGGGGCCGCCCGGCCGGGACGCGCAGGTACGCGGGCAGTTCGGTGCCGCCGTACGGGATGCGCACGAGCTCCGCCGGCGGCGTCAGCGAGCTGGCTGCCCTGCGATAGCAGGCGACGGACCGGTCGTGCGCGGCGCGCTGCTCGTCCGGGTGGTCGACGAAGACGAACTTGCCCCAGTGCCAGGCGAGCGCGGCCCGCCGCCAGGCGCCGGCGGCCGTCTCGCGCTGGCCCGCGTCGTCGGCGGCCTCGGCGAGCTGCTCGTACTCCGCCGCGGTGTTGCCCCACTCCCGGCACCAGTCGTCCCAGCGGGTGATCCTGCTCAGGGTCGCGGTGAAGTCGCCGTAGTCGGTGCCGTTGGAGATGAACCGGTAGCTCCAGTGCGCGGCCGCCGCCGCGACGCGGGCGTCGGGCTGTGCCGGTGATGGTTCTGCCACGAATGCGATCCTAAGGCGCTGCGACAATAGGGGCATGACCGACGCCCAGACCGCCGCCGAGGCGCAGCCTGCCAGGACGCTGTGGCTGCCGATCCACAAGACGCCGTTGCGGCAGTTCCTCCAGACGGAGACCGGGAGCGCCGCCATCCTCGCCGGCGGGGTGCTTCTCGCCTTGATCTGGTCGAACGTGGCGGCGGGCAGCTACGAGCGGCTGTGGTCGACGCCGCTGGACATCCGGGTCGACAACCACGGCCTGGCGATGGACCTGCGGACGTTCGTGAACTCGGGGCTGATGGCCCTGTTCTTCCTCGTGGTCGGCCTGGAGGCGCGCCGCGAGTTCGACATGGGCGAGCTGCGGGTGCGCAGCAGGCTGACGCTGCCGGTGCTCGCCGGGCTTGGCGGCATGATCGTGCCCATCGCGATCTTCCTCGCGATCAATGGCGGCCAGCCGACCGCGCGCGGCTGGGGCACCGCGATGTCCACCGACACCGCGTTCGCGCTCGGCGCGCTCGCGCTGGCGGGCAAGGGCCTGCCGGACCGGGTGCGCACCTACCTGCTCACGTTCGCCGTGGTGGACGACCTCGGCGGGATCGTGGTCATCGCCTGCTTCTACAGCAGCCGCGTGCGGTGGATAGCGCTCGTCATCGGGGCGCTGCTGCTGGTCGCCTACGGGGTCATCTCCAGGCGCGGGATCCGCAACGGCCCGGTGTACGCGCTGATCGGCGTCGGCTCGTGGGTGGCGTTCTTCGAGTCAGGGGTGGACCCGATCGTCAGCGGCCTGGTGATCGGGCTGCTCACCTGCGCCTACCCGGCGAACCGCGAGGACCTGACGCAGGCGACCGAGACGTTCCGGCTGTTCCGCGAGCAGCCTACCGCCAGGCTTGCCGCCGAGGCCCGGGAGGAGGTGCGGATCGCGATCTCCCCTAACGAGCGGCTGCAACAGCGCTACCACCCCTGGGCCAGCTACGTGATCGTCCCGCTGTTCGCGCTGGCCAACGCGGACATCAAGATCGATAGTTCGTTCCTGGCGCATGCCTACGCCTCGCCCGCCACGCTCGGCATCATGTTCGGCTACCTGGCCGGCAAGCCGATCGGCACCGCGGGCACCGCCTGGCTGGCCACCAAGCTGTCGAAGGGCAGGGTGTCCCCGCCGGTTGGCTGGGGCGCCGTCACCGGCGCCGGCCTAGTCGCCGGCATCGGGTTCACCGTCGCGCTGCTAATCGCCTCCATCTCGCTCAGCGGCAACTCGCTGGCCGAGGCCAAGCTCGGCATCCTGTCGGGCGCGATCTGCGCCGCGGTCCTCACCTGGGCGTTCTTCCGGGTGCTCGGCAGGCTGCCGCTCAGGACCAGGCTGCGGGCGCTGCTCGGCACCGCCGAGACGGTCACCGACCTCGCGATGCCCGTCGACCCCGATCGCGACCACATCCGGGGGCCGCGGGAGGACTCGCTCGTCACGCTGGTGGAGTACGGCGACTTCGAGTGCCCGTACTGCGGGCAGGCCGAGCCGCACGTCCGCGAGCTGCTGCGCGGACACGCCGAGCTGCGGTTCGTGTTCCGCCACCTGCCGCTCACCGACGTGCACCCGCACGCGCAGATGGCCGCCGAGGCCGCCGAGGCGGCGGACCGGCAGGGCAAGTTCTGGGAGATGCACGACACGCTGATGGACCATCAGGGCGAGCTCACGGTCAAGGACCTGATCAGGTACGCGGGCGATATTGGCCTCGACATCGAGAAGTTCACCGCCGACCTGCGCAAGCACACCGGCGCCGCGCGGATCGCCGAAGACGTCGACTCCGCTGACCTGGCCACCGTCTCCGGCACCCCCACGTTCTTCATCAACGGCAACAGGTACTACGGCGCTTACGACATCGACGCGCTGCAGGAGGCGGTGCGCACGGCCAAGGCCCGCGCGTACATCGGCGCGCAGTGAAAAGATAGTGACGTCAACCCGAACACAGAACGAAAGGGCGGTGGCGTGGCCAGCAACAGCATCGCGATAACGGGCGGG
>Ga0335074_10014541_pt1 | contig 11035 bp, 8 predicted proteins | sample Lox_Sample_23_FD_206715 | JGI IMG/M metagenome (GOLD analysis project Ga0335074, IMG submission 206715) | Soil microbial communities from Loxahatchee National Wildlife Refuge, Florida, United States - Lox_Sample_2.3 | ecosystem: Environmental > Terrestrial > Soil > Wetlands | place: USA: Florida... | reverse complement strand
CAGGCCCTCCCGGAGCTTGTCGTGGACGAAGACCCAGCGATCCGACAGCGGGTCGAACCACACGACGTGGCGCACCCGAGCCTCCTCGATCAACTCCGTGACCACTTCGACCGGTCGTTCGACGAGCCCCGCCACGGTGGTCAGCGAAAACTGCTTTCCCAGCACGGCGGCGACGGACAGCGCCTCCAGCACGTCAGCCGGGAGCTGCTCGATCCGCTCTCCGGCGATCTGTGCGGCCCGCAGCGAGGACTGAGCTTCGATCAACCTCTGCGTCTCCAGCTGCCAGGCGCCGGGACGACCGCGCAGGATGCCGGCCTCAACCAATCCGCGTAGCACCTCCACGACCATGAACGGCACGCCGGAGGAGGCTCGGAAGACGACATCGACGAGCTCGGAGGGCACGCCGCCCGCCATCGACTCGACGACGCAGGCGACTTCGGGCAGGCTGAGCGGACGCAGCGCGATGTTCGCGCCCGCAGGCAGCGCCCGGAGCGGGTGGCTGAGCCCCACCTCCTCGGAGCGGAACGCCGCAATCGTCGTCACGTGGCGCGAGCCCTCCGGTCCGACCGCTGACAGCCAGTCGCCCAGCAACTCGAGGCTGAGCTCGTCGGCCCACTGGACGTCGTCGAGCAGCACGACCGCCGGTTGCTGCGCGTCCCCGAGGGCGTCGAGCAAGGTCGCGAGGGCGCGGCGGGTCAGCGCCGCACCGTGGGCCGCGCCGGCCGCTTGCCCGGGCTCGCTCAGCTCGAGCACGTCGGCCAGCTGGGGCATGGCCGACGCCAGCGCCGACTGCATGCCGTGCAGTCGTTCGCTCAGGCGCCGGGCAAAGGCGGGCTCGTGCCTGGCTCTGTCCACGACCGCATCGATCACCGGCGCCAGCACCTGGTAAGGCCGGTCCGCCACGCGATCGAACCCCTGTCCGAACAGGACCCAGGCACCCGCCTGCGCCGCATGGTGGGAGAGCTGGGTGAGCACCGCGGTCTTGCCCCCGCCCGACTCCGCCTCCAGCAGGACGACCGATCCGTTACCGACCCAGGCACGGTCGACGTGGGCCCGGAGGGCGGCGAGCTCCTCTTCGCGACCGATGAAGTTGGGAATGTCGAGGCTGCGAGCCGTCCACCCGGGCAGCGCGCCATCCCGCCCCCCGCGAGTGCTGAGCTCCTCGACGACTTGCTGGAGCTCGGCCAGGGCAGCCGGAGACGAGGCGGGCCGATCGTCGGGGCGAGTGGCCAGCAGGCGCGCTACGAAGGCTCTGAGCGCTTCCGGGATCTCATCGCGATGGCGCCCGAGATCCGCTGCCGCGGGCGCGAGGTGCTCACGCAGAACGTCGTGCATCGTTTCGCCCTCGAAGGGCGGAACGCCGGACAGGCACTCGAACAGAACCGCGCCGACGGAGTAGAGGTCGGAGCGGGCGTCGACGCCGGCGTGCAGAACCCCGGTCTGCTCGGGAGCCAGGTAGCGCACGGCGCTCGGCGGGAGATCCCGGTGGCCGCCGAGCGGAACGCCCCGGGCCAAGCCGAGGTAGCCGAGGACGGCCTCCTCGTCGCGCATCCCCGCGCCGCCGCGGGTCACGATGCTCCACGGCTGGACATCGAGATGCAGGACGCCGCGCTCGTGCAGCCTGGTCAGCGCCTTCAGCAGATCGTGGGCCAGCGCCAAGCATTGCTCAATCGTCAGGGCGCCGTGCTCCAGACGCGTCGCGAGGTCGGTGCCGTGGACATCAGGGCGCACCGTAAACACCGTCTCACCGTCGCTGCCGACGTAGAACAGCGGAGCGAGCCCATCGCCTCGGGCCTCCTTTAGTGCGCGCAGCTCACGTTCCAGTCGCACGCGGAGCGCCTGCGCTCCGGCGCCCGACGCCGCCGTCCCGATCACGACCGGACGCCCGCTGTCGAGATCGACGCCCACCAGCTCGCACACGCCGAGGGAATCTCGCAGCGGGCCCTCGACGCGGAAGCGGCCTTCCAGCGTTTGCCCGCTCACAGCAGTGCTTGAGGTTTGGTCCCGGTCCAAGTTTCCGTCGCTCCGTTCGCGCAACGCCCTATGGCCCCCCAAAGCACACGCGTGATGTCTCCATATCGGCAGGCCCGGCAGGTGGGCTTTAGCGGTGCATCATGGCGAGTAAGCCGGCTGACTCAGCGCCGTTTTCGGGACCGGACGGCGGGTAACCCCTGTCTGTCCGGATTCCCGACGACAGGAGGCCCACAATGGGTGGACTCACCGATAAGGTCACCGGCAAGGTTAAGCAGGCGGCCGGGGACCTCACCGACAACCCCTCGCTGCATCGCGAGGGTCGCAGGGAGGAGCGCAAGGGCGAGGCCAAGGAGGAGCTGACCCGCGACCAGGAGCGGGCCGACCGCAAGGCCGCCGAGGTCGCCGACCTCGAGCGCTCCACCTCCTAGAAGCTCAAGCGTTTGCGCGCCCGGTGCTGCCTTGTGGTGCAGCACCGGGCGTTCGCAGCGCGCCGAGGGCCACGTCGCTCAGATAGCTCTCGGCCAGCGGCCCCTTGAATCGCATTACCGGATCGGGTCGTGCACTCCGTTTTAGAAGCGGGGTTCAGTAGGAGGCGCGTAGCGGTCAGTCGCCCGAGAGGCCCGATCGGGGGGGAGATCCCGTCGGGGGCCCCGATCGGCGGCGACGGCCATCCAGAAGCATGAGATGACGAGACCTACCGCACCGATGATGAGCACGATCAAGCCGACGGTCTGCAGGTTGATTCCGTTCGTTGTGATGGTCACCGCAAAGCGAAGGATCGCTCCCACCGCGATGAGGAAAAGTGACGTTCCAAGACCCATTTAGCCTCCGTAGGTTTCACTGCGCAGACAAGGGTTTCCCGGTCCGCCAGGGATCCAATCGGGACGGTGGGTGGTCTTCGGGGCGCCGGTTCAGGCCTGGACCTGCGCCCGGACGAGCTGCTGGGCGGCGGCGAGGATCGCGTCGGCGTCGATGCCGGCCGCGTGCAACAGCTCCGCCGCCTTGCCCGATCCCGGCATGTCCCGTACCGCCAGCTTCACCACCGGCGGACGGTCCGGCTGATCGGCCAGCGCCGACAGCACGGCATCGCCCAGCCCGCCTTCGGGCCAGTGATCCTCCACGGTGATGATGGCGCTGGTCTGCGCCGCGGCGTTACGCAGCGTGGCCGCATCGATCGGCTTGATCGAATAGCAGTCGATGATGCGAACGCTCACGCCCTCGTCCTCGAGTCGGTCGGCCGCCTGCACCGCCTCCTCCACGGTCACGCCACAGGCCACGATGGTCAGCTCGTCGTTGTCGCCGGAGCGGACCGTTCGGCTGCCGCCGATGTGAATCGGCTCGTCGGGCGCGGTCCTGATCGTCGTCCCCGAGCGAATCGTGCGCATGTAGGAGATGCCGGCCCGATCCGCCATCTCGGCCACCAGCGGTGCGACCTGGTTGGCGTCTGACGGGTGCAGGACGGCGCTGCCGTGCACGGCCCGCAACGAGGCGAAGTCCTCGAGCGCCATCTGCGAGGGACCATCCTCGCCGATCGAAACGCCGGCATGGGAACCGACCAGCCGCAGGTTGGCCTGCGAGATGGCGGCCATCCGGACGAAGTCGTAGGCGCGGGAGAAGAAGGCGGCGAAGGTCGAGGCGAACGGCACCCAGCCGCGAACCTGGATTCCGACCGCGGCGGCGACCAGCTGCTGCTCGGCGATGAACATCTCGAAATAACGATCCGGGTGAGCCTGGGCGAAGATCTCGGAGTGGGTCGAGTTGGACACCTCACCGTCCAGCGCGACCACGTCGCCGCGCCGATTGCCCAGAGCGGCGAGGGTGTCGCCGTAGGCCTGGCGGGTAGCCACCGATTCACCAAGGTCCCAGCTTGGCAGCGATCCGCCCTCGGTCTGGAACACGTGCGGCTCGGCGCTGCGGTCGGGCGTCGCGGTCGTCACCTGCAGGTGACGCTCGCCCCCGAGCTCGCGGATCCCCTCCTCGGGATCGTCGAGCGGCTTGCCATGCTTGCCGGGCTGGTTCTCGACCGCTGCCACCCCGCGTCCCTTGAGGGTGCGAGCCACGATCACCGTCGGCCTTCCGGTTGTGGCGAGGGCCTCACTGTACGCGGCGTCGATCGCCTCCACGTCGTGGCCGTCGATCTCGATGGCGTGCCAGCCGAACGCGCGCGCACGCGCGGCGTAGCCGTCGAGGTCCCAGCCGAGCATCGTCTCGCGCGTCTGCCCGAGCCGGTTGACGTCGATGATCGCGGTCAGGTTGTCCAGCCCCGCCCAGCCGGCGTGCTGGAAGGCCTCCCAGATCGATCCCTCGGCCATCTCCGAGTCGCCGCACAGGACCCACACCCTGTAGGGCAGCCGGTCGAGCTCCTTGCCGGCAACGGCGATCCCGACGCCGATGGGAAGCCCCTGTCCCAGCGACCCGGTGGCCACGTCGGTGGGAGGAATGAGAGGCGTCGGATGCCCCTCCAGGCGGCTGCCAAAGCGACGGAAGGTGAGCAGCTCCTTGTCGTCGATGGAGCCGACCGCCTTGAGCATCGAGTAGTACAGCGGAGACGCGTGCCCCTTGGAGAAGATCAGGTGGTCGCGGTACGGGTCCTCAGGCTTGGAGTAGTCGAGCTTGAGGTAGCCGTCGAGCAGGACTGCCATCAGGTCCGCGGCCGACATCGACGAGGTGGGATGGCCGGAGCCGGCGGCGGAGCTAGAGCGGATCGAGTCGACCCGCAGCTGCTGCCCCAGCTCGCGGCGGAAGTCAGCGCCCTGGGGAGTCATGCGCTCACCAGCTGGTCGCGCTTGCCGGCCACGCCGTCGATCAGCTCCTTGAAGGAGTCCGCGAACTTCTGTACTCCCTCCCGCTCGAGCACCTCAACGACGTCGTCGTAGTCGATTCCTGCCTTCTGGAATCCCTCGAGCGTGCGGTGCGCCTCATCGACGCCCTGCTCCAGCGTGTCCTCGACGCGCCCGTGGTCCAGGAACGCGTGGATCGTCTTGGGCGGCATCGTGTTGACGGTATGGGGGCCGATCAGCTCCTCGACGTAGATCACGTCCCGGTAGTTCGGATTCTTGGTCGAAGTGGACGCCCACAGGCAGCGCTGCGGCGACGCCCCGGCAGCCGCCAGGTCCTCCCAGTCCGAGCCGGTGAACAGCTCCTTGTAGGTCAGGTAGGCGAGCTTGGCGTTGGCGATGGCCAGCTTCCCCTTGAGCTCGTCGTGCCCGCCGATCTCATCCAGGCGCCGGTCGGCCTCGGTATCGACGCGAGACACAAAGAAGGACGCCACCGAGGCGACCGCGCTCAGATCCCCGCCGCCGTCGCGCAGCCGGCGCAACCCGCGCAAATAGGCCTCGGCGGCCTCGCGGTGGCGCTGCAACGAGAACAACAGCGTCACGTTGACCGGAATCCCCGCCGCAATCGTGTCCTCGATCGCCTGAAGCCCCGGCTCAGTGCCCGGGATCTTGACGAACAGATTGGGCTTGCCCACCATCTTGTGCAGTCGCTTGGCCTCCTCCGATGTCGCGGTGGCATCGTTGGCCAGGTTGGGATCGACCTCCAGCGACACCCAACCGTCACGGGTCTCATCGCCCCGATCGAACACAGGGCGGAGCCGGTCACACGCATCCTTGACGTCGGTGACGGCCAGGGCGAAGAACACCTCGACCGGGTCGTCCTGCTGCTTGAGCACCTCGCGCAACTGCTCGTCGTAGTCCTCGCCCTCGGCGATCGCCTCCTGGAAGATCGTCGGGTTGGAGGTGATCCCCACGATGCCCTCTGCGATCACCCGATCGAGCTCTCCCCCCTTTACGAAGTCTCGCGAGATGTAGTCGATCCACGGACTCTGGCCGTGCTCGCGCAGCTGCTGTAGGGAGTTGCTCATCGGAAGTCCTCTCGGTCGATCTCTCCCCTCGATCCTAGCCCTTCTGCACCTTGGGAAAACGGCGATTCGGTTACCGCGTGACGCGCACGGAGTTTCCGGGCTTCAGCGGCTCGACGGCCGGCGACTCACGGTTGTCAGCCAAGAGGTCCAGCACGGCCCGTTCGACGCGGCGACGGCGCTGCTCTCCCCTCTCATCGAAGCGACCGAGCTCACCGCCGACGAGCGCCTCCTTGATCGTGTAGCCGGCGAGGTAGCGGTCGAACACCCGGGGATCGATGTAGGCGCGCCGCGCCACGGCCGCCGTGTTGCCGAGCACGTCGGCCACGTCCCGCGCCACCGCGCTCATCAGCCGCTTGCGAGCGGTCTTGCTGGAGGCAGTATGGGCCTTGGCCGCCAGATCGGCGGCGGCGAGCACGGTCGCGTTCCAGGTCCGGAAGTCCTTGGCGCTGAACTCCGCGCCGAGGTGCTCCTTGATGTAGTCGTTGATGTCGTCACTGCGAATGGGGTGCCAGCGCCGTCCCTGGCGATACGACAGCAGCGGCTCGGAGCCGCCGCGCCGGCGCTTGAGCTGGGCCAGGATCTCCATGCAGTCGGGATCACTCAACGTGTGAAGCCGGCGTACGCCGCTCTTGCCCGGGTAGTCGAAGGTGGCCGTCCCGTCCCGCAGCGCCACGTGCTCGCGGCGCAGCGTGGCCAGCCCCAGCCCGCCTCCCTGCTCGGCGTACTCCTCTCCCCCGATCCGAAACAGGCCGAGGTCGAGCAGCCGCACCGCGCCCGCGAGCACCCGCTCTCTGATGATCTCCGAGCTCGCTTCCAGCTCGCGGCTCACCTGGCGGCGCAGCCGCGGCAGCGAGTCGGCGAACTCCTCCATCTGCCGGAACTTCTGCCGATCGCGCAACTCGCGCCACACCGGGTGGTACAGGTACTGCTTGCGGCCCGCGGCGTCGATCCCGGTCGCCTGTAGGTGTCCACGGGGATCGGGACAGATCCACACCTCACTCCAGGCCGGCGGGATTGCGAGCTCACGGATGCGGGCCATCGTTTCCGGATCGTCGGCCCGCTCACCTGCGTCGTCCAGATAGACGAAACCGCGGCCCCGCCGGAGCCGGCGCAGGCCGGGCCCCGAGCAATCGGACCGCCGCAGTCGCGGGGTCCGCGGTGCGCGTCTCATCGGCTGACGAGCTACCCGAGCCATCGCGCCCGCCAAACGAGACGAGGCGGCCGCACCACCGCGCCGGCGCCAATCAGCTCCGCCGTCGGCTCAGACGAGCCTATGATGGGAGTGTCACTTCAAACTCAGCACTGTCGCAAGCGGTCGATGTCCTTCACTTCCTCCATACGGCTCACTGAGGCCGACCCGGATCTGGTCCGGTTCCTGAGCCCGGAGGAGCGCGCCGCGGCAGCGCAGGTCGAGCTCCCGGCGCACTTTCTCACGCCGGCAGAGTTCGACCTGCGCTCCTTGCTCCGCCGCCATCACGCCTTCGGCGCGATCGTGCTGGACGGCATGATCCTCCAGTCGCTGCGGCTGGGGGAGCACGCCGGCCTGCGCCTGATCGGCCCTGCTGACGTGCTGTCGCTGACCGGCGCACCGACCTCAATGCTGGTGCTCGACGCCAGCGCTCGCGCCACTGTGGCGACGCGGTTGGTGGTGCTCGAGCGCGAGTTCCTGCTTGCCGCGCGGCGCTGGCCATGGCTGATCGGCGGGCTGCACGCCCGCAGCGGGGAGCAGGCCGAGCGCCTGCTCACGCAGACGATGATCTGCCAGCTACCCCGGGTGGACGACCGGGTGCTGTCGCTCATGTGGCTGCTGGCCGAGTCCTGGGGGCAGGTCACGGCCAGCGGCACTGTCCTGCCGATAGAGCTCACCCACAGCGCCCTGGGAGGATTGATTGGGGCTCGCCGGCCGACGGTCACGCTCGCTCTGAGCGAGCTCTCGGAGCGGGGGGCGCTCGTCCGCCAGGCCGGAGGTTGGCTCCTCCTCGAGCCCCCCGCCCGGACGCTCGCAGCCCCGGCCGAAGCGGTCGGGTTACCCCGACCGCTGGACGCGGTGCCCGCTGATTGGGACGCGGCGCCGGATCTCACAGCGCCCGACAATAACCTCGAGGTCTACGCGCACATGCGCGAGACCGTCGAGCGGCTGCGCTCCGAGCACCTGAGCCAGAAGGCCGCGATGCGCGAGAGGCTGCATCAGCTGATCGCTTCGCGCGAGGAGGTCGCCGAGCTTCGGCGCCAGATCAGGGAGTCAAGCCGTCGACGGGTTCCATCAGCATGATCGCTCCGGTCACGCCGCCGTCCGCCGGGTTGCCCAGGGGGAGGGTGGTGACCCGGCAGCGGAACGCCTTCCCGCGCCGGTTGACAGCATCAAGCACGAGCTCCTGACGCCCGTCCTTGCCGTCCAGAGCGGCCTTCAATGACTCCTTGAGCTGCTCGACGGGCAGCCCGATGTCCAGGGAGAGCAAATGGTGGTCGTCCACCTCCTCGGAGGTCAGGCCCCACAGCTCCCGGGCCTGTGCGTTCCAGATCTGCACGTGCTGGTGGCGGTCGAGCACCGCGACGGCCATCCCGATCGTGGTGAGAATGGTCTCCAGGAAGGCGTTCAGGTCGTTGAGCTCGAGCGTGCGGTGGCGCAGCTCGTCGTTCATCGTCTCGAGTTCCTCGTTGGAGGACTGGAGCTCCTCATTCATCGTCTCGAGCTCCTCGTTGGTCGACTGGAGCTCTTCGTTGGTGGTCTCGAGCTCTTCGTTGGTCGACTGCAGCTCCTCGTTGGTGGTCTCGAGCTCCTCGACCGTCGCCTGCAGCTCCTCGTAGGCCGCTTCGAGCTCCTTGCGTGAAGTCGTGAGCTGCTCGTGGAGCCGGTGGCTCTCGGTGACGTCGATGTAGGAGATGCTCGTGCCGAGCAGGGTGCCGTTGCTCGTCAGCGGCGTCAGCCGGACATCCACGATCCGGTCCTGCTCACCCAGGGGCCATACCACCGCATTGATCTCGATGACCCGGCGCTCGGCGGCGAGCGTGTCCAAGGGTGCGAGGACCCCGATCGGGCGGTAGGACAGCTCCAGGTCCTGGATGGGCCGGCCGAAGTCGCCAAACCCGAGGCCGAACATCTGCCGCGCGGTTTCGTTGGCCATGACCATCGCCCCTCCAGCATCGATCACCACCTGGGCCCCATGAGCGACGTCGAAGGCCGCCTCGCGCAGGTTGTCCGTCACGCTGACCGAGGCGCCGTTCTCGGGGTCGGCGGCCACGATCCGCACGCGGTCACGCAAAACGGGGTGCACGACCTTCTTGAACACCCGCCACTTCAGGTCGATCGGCGTGAACAGGTCGCTGTGCGTGATCAGCATCTCCGACTTGCCGAGCAGCAGCACTCCGTCGCCACCCAGCGCGAAATGGAAGCGGCGAAGGATCCGCGCCTGCGTCTCGGCCGTGAAGTACATGAGCGTGTTGCGGCAGACGAGCAAGTCGATGCGGGAGATCGGCGCGTCCTGGATGAGGTCGTTGCGGCCGAAGATCACGCACCGGCGCAGGTCCTTTCGGAACACGTAGCGCTGATCGGTGCGCTCGAAGAAGCGATCCAGGGCGCCGGGCGGCACGTCCTCGATCTGGCGCGGCGTGTAGGCCCCCAAGCGGGCGACGTCGAGTGCCTCGTCGTCGACGTCGGTTGCGTAGATCTTGACCCGCTCCCGAACGTCCGCGTCGCCCAGGACACGGGCGAGGACCATAGCCACGGTGTAGGCCTCCTCGCCGGAGGCACAACCGGCGCACCACACGCGCAGCGGCGAGTCCGACGGCCGTGCCGCCAGCAGCGCGGGCAGGATCTGCGTAGTCAGGTGCTCCCAGGTCTGGGGATCCCGAAAGAACGCGGTGACGTTGATCAGCAGCGCGTTGAACAGCTCGACGAACTCCTCGACGTGGAGCTCCAGGTACTCGATGTAGTCCCGGTAGGCGCCCGGCTCGATCCCCACCTCGGCCATCCGCTTGCTCACTCGCCGCTCGATGCTGGAGCGCTTATAGCCCGTGAAGTCGAAGCCGCGTGAGTCCCGCACGAACTCGAGGAGGATGTCCAGGGTGCCCTGACCGTCGCTCATACCACACCGCCTTGAGCCGCCGGCGTATCGGCGCGCTCGTCGTCCTCGAGTTCACGCAGGCTGCCGGCGGCAGCCTCGGACACTGCGATACGGACCGCATCCGCCTGCGCTTGGGCCTCGTGCGCCCGGTGGCGGAAGGAGTGCGCGGAGCGTTGCTGCCCGCGCCCGTCGAGTTGCTCGGCCATCCGCTCCAGCAGCTGCCGCCGATCCTCCAGCGCCCGCACGGCGGCCCACATCGCCGCCTCCACATCCTGGGCCTGGGCGTTGATGAGGCTCTCCGCGGAATAGCGGTGCCCGACGCGACACTCCCAATGCGTCACTCCCGCCTCGGCGCGTTCGCTGAGGACCCCACCGCACTCCGGGCAGACCGTCGTGATCGGCTCCGTCGATCGCGGGAGGGTCGGATCGCTGGGTCCGCCTGCCCCCGGCGGCAGCGGCCACCCGTTCACCATCGCAACCACCGCGTCGGCGACCAGACCTGAAGGTACGATCGAATCGACATGGACATGGGCGAGGGCGCTGGCCGGCATCCCGGCATAGAGAGCCTCGGCCGGGTCCTGAACGATGGTCGCCCCACCCTGGGCCTTGATCATCGCCAGGCCGGCGGAACCATCGTCGCGCATCCCCGACAGCACCACCCCGACGACTCGGATATCTCGAGCCATGGCGGCGGTACGGAAGAGCACGTCGACGGAAGGGCGGTGGCCGTTCTCACGCGGGTGGTTCGTCAGGCGAACGCGTCCTCCCTCCACGACCAGGTGGCGATCAGGCGGTGCGACGAGGATCTCGCCCAGGTGCAGCGCCTCGCCGTCGGTGGCGGCCCGGCAGGGAAGCGCTCCGGCACGCCTCAGGATGTGGGCCAGCGCGCTCGGGCTGGACGGCGCCACATGCAGCACGATGAGGATTGCCGCGCGCAGATCGGCTGGAAATCCGCCGACCACCTTCCTCAGAGTTTCCACGCCCCCCGCCGACGCGCCGATCACGACCAGATCGTGATGTCCGTCCGGGACCTCCGAAACGGGTTCCACAAGGACACCTTACGGCCACGGGTCAAGTCCTGGTTGTGAATGTGACAAACGGCGGAGCTTCGAGGCGTGAGCGGGAGGACAAT
>Ga0335074_10014539_pt1 | contig 11036 bp, 5 predicted proteins | sample Lox_Sample_23_FD_206715 | JGI IMG/M metagenome (GOLD analysis project Ga0335074, IMG submission 206715) | Soil microbial communities from Loxahatchee National Wildlife Refuge, Florida, United States - Lox_Sample_2.3 | ecosystem: Environmental > Terrestrial > Soil > Wetlands | place: USA: Florida... | reverse complement strand
AATCGAACGACAGATTGGTGGGAATCGCAAGCTGGTTGGCGGTGATCGCCGAGGTTGTGGCGGTGTTGCTCAACCGCGTGCTCGAACCGAAGTCCAACTGGCCGATTTCCAGCACCGCGGTCAGCGGCCCGCCCCCATTGGCCAGGTCCGAAGCCTGGAATTCGAGCACCCGCGAATTGCCCACATCCGTCACCCACAGGTTGCCCGAGCCGTCGAAGGCCATGCCGCCGAGACCGGGATTGAGCGCCAGCCCCTGCGCGGCCACCTGCCCGGTGTAGTTGGCCGCCGACGAGTTCAGATTCGGTTGCCCTATATAAAGGTCCGGAAAAATCGAGCCGGGCGTCTGCGTGAAGGGCTTGGGATAGCGCAGCACCCGGTTATTGCCCGCGTCCATCACGTAGAGATTGCCCTTGGCGTCTACCGCCAGGGCGCCCGGGTAGGTCACGCCACCGGGATAAGTCTGGCCGGGCCCCTGCGGGAAGGTGCTGTAAAAATCCTTCTGCCCGATCACCAGGTCCGCCTGCTGGCCGTTGTTGAAGGCTGTAGCGTTTTTCCACGCCAGCACGCGGCTGTTGTTGGTGTCGCTGACGTAAAGGATCGGAGGAGACACCGAAGTATCTTCGGCGATCCCATAAGGAGACCAGAATTCCCGGCCCACGATCAGATCCGGATTCTGAGTCGAGAGCGTATTGCCCTCGTTCGTAAGATGGCCGACCACCCGCGAAGGAATATTATTCAGGGGCACCAGGCTTTGCGCCCAAGCCGTACTGCCAACCGCCAGAAGTAGAGCTAACCAAAGGAAGGGTTGTTTTCTCATGGAGATGCCAAAAACGCGCTACGCGGAAGAGCGGTTCTTATCGAGGATACCAGACGCCGCTCGAAGGGGCCCGGCCACAGTACTGCGAATTGTGCCGGACCTACCCCTCCCAAACCGCCCCCGGCGCTGAGAACGGACAGAGTTCCGCAAGCCGAGGGTTGCATACAGGCCTCATTTTATGACAAGGTTCGCCGCGATCTAAGGGTCGAGTTACTCCCACAAGCCGGCCTGGGAGTCACCCGGCGCCGACGCAGCCTGGGACGCCGTTCGCACGGATAACACCGGAATCCCGGTGAGCGCCGGGCGGCGGGTTCGCTGCAGTCATGGGGCGCGCCGGCCGGTGACGGCCAGCCGCCGGCGTCTCGCGGGCTAATTCCCTCCGGCATTCCCCGGCGGGGGAGTCTGCGCCTTCAGAAAGGCATCCACATTGCTCTTGTCGATGAGGGTGGCGCCGGTGTCGATGAATACCGGCAGCGGCGCGCGCGTGTCCTCGCTCCAGTTCCCCACCAGGGTGGGCAGTTTGTAATGATGCAGCATATCCAGCGTCAGCGTGCCGAAATGCGCCATGGTGTAAGGCTTCTGGGCAATGGTGGCGGCGATCTTGCCCTTTTGAATCCAACTCAGCGTGTTGGCGTCCGAATCCATGGCGACGATGACCTTGTTTTCGACTTTCTCGCGGTCGAGAACATCGGCTACCTCCTGGCACGAGGTGGCCTCCAGGCACACAAACGCGTCGGGCATGGATTTGCCCTTGACAATCTCCTCGGTGGTATCGAATGCGATGGTCGGATTCCCTTTCACGTCCACGGTGCGCATAATTTTCACCTGGGGATGATCGGCCAGAATATTCTTGTAACCCTGCAACCGCTCGTCGAGGTTCAGTTGCCCGGGCATGGTGAATACCACCACGTCCCCCTTGCCGTGCAGCCGGTCAACGAGGACGCGCCCTCCCATCAGGCCGGCCTGGTAGTTGTTGGTGCCGATAAAGGTCAGGCGCTTGCTGGTGGGGACGTCGGAATCGATGGTGATGACCGGGATGCCCTGGGCGATAGCGGCATCGATGGGGTCCTTCATGACGTTCGGATCGGCGGCAGAGACTAGAATGCCGGACGGTTTCTTCACCACCGCATCGTGAAACGCCTGCGCTTCGCCTTGCACGTCGTAAGTATCCGGGCCGACCATTTCGGCGGCCACTCCCAGACCATTGGCGGCGCGAATGAGTCCGGCTCCGGCGGCCTGCCAATAGGCGAGCTTGGTGTTTACCACCACCAGGTAATATTTTTCGGTGACCTCGTGCCGGGAACTGCTGCAACCTGCCATGACCAGCATTGACGCAACGGCAACGTATCGGGCGAGCCTCTTTTCCATGTTGTGCCTCCTGGCACTATACATATACGACTTTCCGTCTCGCGGAGCAAGACAGGCGGGCCACCGGGCAGCGGGGCTAGCGAGGCGGCCAGCCCGCGCTCATTCCATCACCAGCACCTTCAGGTGGGATCCCTCCGCGCCGCCGCGAAACACCCGCTCGGTGGCCTTCTGGAAATCCGCCGCTTTGGCGTTCGGAATGTCGAGGAACTTTTGCGGATTGCGGTCCACCAGCGGGAACCAGGAACTCTGAATCTGCACCATGATGCGGTGGCCGGCGCGGAAGGTGTGCAGCACATCGGGCATCCAGTACTCGATCTTCTGGGGCTTGCCGGGGGTGAACGGCTCCGGCTTGGAGAAGCCGTTGCGGAACTTGCCGCGGAACGGCTCGCCGCGCACAAGCTGCTGATAGCCGCCCATGTAGACGCCCTTCGGGTTGGGCGCCGGGTCGGGATAGTCGTTGGGATACACGTCGATCAGCTTGACCACAAAATCCGAATCCGTGCCGCTGGTGGATACGCGCAGTACCGGCGTGATGGGGCCGGCGATAGTAACGTCGTGATCGAGCGGTTCGGTTTCGTAGACCAGCACGTCGGGCCGCGCGGAGGCGAAGCGCTGGTCGTAGGTCATGTAATCCCCGGGCATACCCATGCCGGGCGCGGGTTCGGCGGTCACGGGCACCGGCCGGTTGGGGTCGCTCAGATACTCGTCGGAGCCGCTGGCTTCGGGCGCGCTCCAGGTCAGTTTTCCGCCGGCATCGAAGTACAGCAAGCGGGCCGAGGCGGCCGCGGGCGGCCAGGCGTCGAAGCGGTGCCATTCGTTTACCCCGGTCTGGAACACGTAGGCCTTGGGGACTTTGCCATCCGCGCCGGCCTTGAGGCCATTGCCCTTGCCCTTGAGGTTCTGGATGAAGAACGGAAGCTCGATATTCTCCTGGAAAAACTCGCCGGTGTTCGATTTGAAGGTGAGGTTGCCGAGCGAGTTGCCGGGGCCGCGCGCCCAACCGCCGTGGCGCCAGGGACCCATCACCAGCGTGTCCGGGGCGATGGGGCCGTTCTTCTCCAGGGCGTCGAACAGCTTCAACGGTCCGGAGAGATCCTCGGCGTCGAACCAGCCGCCCACCCACATTACCGCGGGGGTTACGTGCTTCATGTGAGGCGCCTGGGCGCGCGACTGCCAGTACTCGTCGTAGGAGGTGTGCTTGAGCAGGTCGTCCCAGTAGCTGTTAGCCTCAGGGTAAAGCTTCGCGGCGTTCGCCAGGGGACCCATACGCAGGTAGTACTCGTACGCGTCCCTGGTGCCGAAGTCGAAGCGCGGCCCCGGCGTGGGGCGCTCCGGCGAGTCGGCGCGCGGGAAAAACCCGGCGTAAAACCCGAAGTTGGCAGCCAGGTAAAACGCGCCATTATGATAGGCGTCGTCGCCGTTTCCCACGTCACCCATGGGGGCCTGCGGCGAGACGGCCTTGAGCGCGGGGTGCGCATCCATCAGGCCATCGGCGGCGAAGAAGCCGGGGTAGGAGATTCCCCACATGCCCACGCGGCCGTTATTGTTGGCGACGTGTTGGAGCAGCCAGTCGATGGTGTCGTAGGTGTCAGTGCTTTCGTCGGTGTCTTTGGGGCCGTCGTAGTGGGTCTTGTGCGGGCGGACGTCCACAAAAACGCCCTCAGACATATAGCGCCCGCGCACGTCTTCGTAGACGAAAATGAACCCCTCCTTTTCGGCGGCCATGGACGGCCCCACCTGGGGCTTGTAATTGTCCTCGCCGTAGGGCCCTACGTCGTAGGGCGTCCGCTGCATCAGGATGGGATAGGATTGGCTGGTGTCTTTGGGCACGTACACCGCGGCGAACAGGCGCACGCCATCGCGCATGGGGATGCGGTATTCGTACTTGGTGTAGTGAGCCAGGGTGTAAGCCAGCGAGGTGCGCGCCGACTCCGCCGCGGAGGGCTGCGCCGCAGCCGGCCGGGCCAGCAGGATGCTTCCCGCAAGGAGCACACCAAGCGTGGCGTATTTTGGAAGGGCCATGTCGCAAGTTATACCACGCCGCCGCGGATGCACCAGGTTCCGGCCGCTTGGTTCGGTTCGCCCGCTCACTGACGCGCGTGGCTCCGCACCGAAAGGAAAGCGCGCACCCGGAGCAACTTGCCCGCGGGGCGCGCGCTCATTGGGTTCAACAGATCAGAGTGCTGTGGCGGTAGACCTACGACGCCCGGCGGGACGCGATCGCAGGTCCCCAGGGGCGCTATACTGGCTCTCGCGTGCTTCCGAAAATCAGAGCCGCATGGATTCCCGCGTGCGCCGTGCTGGCCGGCGCCATGGCCCTGGTCGGGGCGCTGATCGGCGCGGACGCGCCCTCGGGCGAAACCTGGCGCTTCGACCGGCTGGATTCGGTGGGCGGCCACACCACAACCATACTCGGGCACCCGCGGATTATCGATACCTCCATCGGCCCGGCCATGGCCTTCGATGGCGTCCAGGACGCGGTGCAGGTGGGCGTGCACCCTCTGGCCGGCGCCCGTACCTTCACCATGGAGATGATTTTCCGGCCCGACCCCGGCGGCGGCGAAGAGCAGCGCTTCTTCCATTTGCAGGAGGTGGACCCCAAGACCGGCCGCGATACCGCCACGCGGCTGCTCTTCGAGCTGCGCGTGATTGACGGCCGCTGGTGCCTGGACGGTGTGGCGTTTTCGGGGACCGAATCGAAGGTCCTGATCGACCGCACCAAGCTGCACACCCTGGGCGTGTGGCACCACGCCGCGCTGGTCTACGATGGCCGCCAATTGCGCGATTACGTGGATGGCGTGGAAGAAGGCTCAGCCGCCGTGGAGCTGGCGCCGCAGGGAGCGGGCCACAGTTCCATCGGCACCCGGATCGACCGGCGGAGTTACTTCAAGGGAGCGATTTTTGAGGCGCGCATGACGCCGCGGGCCCTGGCGCCGTCCGAATTCCTCTCGGTCCCGCATTTTCGGGAACACACCGTGGCCACCGGACTGCGCGGCGGATACCATGTGCTGGCCGCGGACCTGAACCACGACGGCAAACCGGACCTGATCGCCCTCGCCACAAGCGGCAACGAGCTGGCGTGGTATGAGAACCCCACCTGGGAGCGCCACACGCTGGCCACCGGCTATGCCCACATGATCAATTGCGTGGCGGTGGGCGCGGACGCCGAGGGCATTCCGGAGATCGTGCTGGCCAGCGAGTTTAGTAATGTGGCCGCCAACAGCCTGGGGGTGGTTTCGGTATTGCACCACGATGGCGATCCGCGGCGGCCTTGGAAAGGCGTGGAAATCGACCGCATCCCGACCTCGCATCGCCTGCGGCTGGCGGATATCGATGGCAGCGGCAAACCCGTGGTGTTGGACGCCGCGCTCACGGGACCGCATGCCCAGCCGCCGGATTTCCGCGGCGAGACCCCGCTGGTCTATTACCGGCCCGGCGTCTGGAAGCGGCAAACCATCCAGCCGCAGAATAACGGGCTGGTGCACGGCATCTTTGTTCTGGATTGGGACAGCGACGGGCGCGACGAAATTCTGACCGCCGGATTTGAAGGCATCCACCTTTTCAAGCTCGGCAAAAACGGCCAGTGGAGCCGGACGGCGATTGCCGCGGGCGCTCCCGATCCGTGGCCGAAATCGGGATCGAGCGACATTGCCGTGGGTCACATCGGCGGGGAGCGCTACCTGGCGGCGATCGAGCCGTGGCACGGCAACCAGGTAGCCATTTACCGCCTGCGCGCCGGCGCGTGGCAGCGTCAGGTGATTGACGATTCGCTCACCGACGGCCACACCATCCAGACCGCCGACCTGGATGGCAATGGCGACGACGAAGTGATCGCGGGGTATCGCGGGGCCGGGCACAACCTGTACCTCTACCGGTACGACCGCGCGAGCGGCGCCTGGGCGCGGCAGACCCTCGACCAGGGCGGCATGGGCGCGGCTGCCTGCGCAGTGGCCGATCTCAATGGGGACGGCCGGCCGGACATCGCCTGCATCGGGTCGGCCACGGCCAATCTGAAGTGGTACGAGAACCTGGGGCCGAATCCGAAGTAGGCGCCGAGGAACGGCAGCTCCGGGGGGCTCTCCGGGCCCTCATAGGCATTAGGGGATGCCCGCGAAGATGACTCGTAGTGTCAGGCGATCCAGCTCTGCGAACCGCTTTTGGGGCGCCATCTCCCAGAAGCGGAATTCGCGGGCCCCTGCTGGTGCGAAGGGATTTCGCGACAGGAATCAGTCGGCGCGTGGTACCAAGCGGCTACGACCACATTAGCGGCACAGGCCGACTTACTAATCGCGCCCCGCACTCCAGCGCATAGGCCACTGCTCGTCCGGAGGCCCGGTCAGTGGAGGCGGGCACAGACCAATTGACCCGTTCTCAAGGATGGCATTGTGAACTTCGTTCAGAACTACTTTAGGGGTTTCACGCCGCCCTTGCGCCCGAGACCAAAAGCAATGCGGTAGATGTCAGGCATTTGGACTCGCCCGTCCCAAAGGTAATTGAGCACCCCCAACTCTTTGAGATCCCGTAGCACGCCGGGAGGACCCTCCTCGAAGTGCGGTGGAAGCAATTTGACTTCATGCGTCTGCGCGGTTGCGCCCTTAATACGCTCGATGGTATTCGCACTCCACCATAGTCCGACAATATCGTCAACGGTGCAAGGAACCACGATCTTATTCCTCAGCGGTTCCATGAGTGGCTCGACCCACGGATAATCCTCTTGCGTAATCTCCTTGACCCGGATCGTGGACGCTTCCTGAACGCCCTTCTGGATTCCTTTGTAGTGGAGTGCATAAGGCCAGTCAGGAGGGGGATCGACTGCCAACGCGGAGCGCAACGCTGCAAAAAAGCTGCGGGGACTCACCTGATCACGACTGTCCACGAGGTGGTTTGGTAGCCAAGTGTACGGGAATCCTCGCTTGTGCCCGTGCTGCCCGGTGGCCATCGCCGGCCCAGCTAAAGCGTGAAAGACCTCCTTTTGCAGTTCCTCATCGTTCCGAAGCCCGTCGGGGAGAATCCACGCTTGTTCGGCTTTTTTCTTCTCCCACGGCACATTGAAAACTGTCTGACAGTGCTTGCGGAAGTCTAAGCCATGCTCGTCCTCGTTTGCGAGACACTGGAAAAGCAAGGCATACAGGTCCGCACGCTGCCAGGTGAGTGCAACCTTTCTGGCAAGCAGCTTCGACGAGTCGGGAAAGGCCAGTATTTCTTTGTCCTCGAGCATATCTGGCCTCACGAAGAGCTTGAGGCGGAGGCCTCGATTGGCCAGCATATCCAGCGCCAACTGGAAGAGAGCGCGCGCCAAAGGTCGGAGACCAGGCCAGTCATCGGCCAAACGATCAAGAGCGTCGAACAGGATGAGGTGTTTACTGCTCCTGATAGATCGCTCGTTCCCGGCTTTGTAGATGAGAGTCTCGTACTCCTCTGGATTTTCTTGGACCCATAGAACTCTGGTCTCCCACTTCGCCGAACCCTGAGGAAATGGGATCGGAAGTGAAGCATGAACGGCAACAACGCCCCGCCAGATATTCCGTGGTTTGTATTTTTTCATCAGGCTGGCCAGTATATCTTTCGAAGGGGCAAGTTCAGGAGATAGCCCAAGGCCAAACCCTTGCGAAGTAGTGAAGTCACCCTCAATCCTCGCTTCAGGGAAAGCCGCCGCGAGGTAGCGGCGATGCTGAGGCAAGTTGAGCGCGGCCCACCAGTGGCTCTTACCCGCACCGCGCATCCCCTCCACAATGGTGCTGTCGGGGTTCAGCGCCTTAGCGTGGCTGGGCGGGACATAGGTAAACTGGGGTGCCCGTAAATTGCCGGAGATCTGATCGTTTTCGGGCAAAGCCCCGCGCAAGGCAGCTCGCAGCTCGTTCTGTGGAAATGGTTTCTTACTCATTTGGCTGCGCGCCCCTTAGCAGTTGCATGGCACCGTCCAGAAATTCGCCGTACGCCGACCTGATCTCATCGTCGCTAAAGAGACCTCTCGGGATCTGCAGAGGGTCGAACTCCTGAAACCTGGCGTTCCACTTGATGCGCAACGGGTAATGGGGGGACGAGGTGTCATCTACATCGAAATTGAATAAGTCCTGATCCTCGCGGTGGGATCCGCCGGCATCGACTTCGTCGTAAAGTGTGTCGGCGAACAGTGTATAGGAACGCTCCAGGAACCTTTTTGCTCGAATGCTCTGGTCCGCCTCAGGGAACAGAGCACTCACCATCTTGAGCCGTTCACGAACGGAGCGCGCCACGCTTGGCCTTGACTGCCAATGGGAGAAAAGTAGTCGATATCCCTGCCATCCCGCCGCCGCATCGGTCGCAAATAGGAAGGCAGTTGACGCTAGTTCAACTATGCTGACGGCGGCCAAATCGTGGATCCCGGCACGGCTGTCTATGAGGACTACGTCCGGTTTTTCCTGTTCCTCCAAAGTTCGCACAAGGCGCTTGACGCGCTGTGAAAATCTCTGTTGTCGATTTTCGACTGATACGTCCGCGTAAACACGAGAAAGTTTGTCTAGATAGTATCGATCGCCATTACCGATGGCTGCCGCCACTCGAATTTCATCCCGGAGGTTTTCCGATAGAGGGCTGGCTGCAACCATCCGTCGAGCGACCTCCGGGCCCTGCCCGACTGCATCTTCCACGAGCCAGTCAACCACTCCGAAATCAGCCAGCCTTTCCGGGGGCAGCAAGAGACCGGAGAGCCCCGGCGACTCCAAGTCGAGGTCGATCAGCAACACTTGTTTGCCGGCCCTAGCTAACTGGTACGCCAGCACCGCAAGGGCCGTGGAGCGACCTACGCCACCCTTGAGGCCGAAAAAGACCAGCCGTTGAGCGACGCTTTCAGTAGGGGTTGCGCCGCCGTCACCCCCGCCGGCCAGCCAATCCTGGCCTGTGATCTGTCGCTCCAGGATGTGCACCAATAGCTCTGTGCCGGGAACAGCTAACTGGATTATGGACGGGTCGTTAAAAACCTGTTCCGCATCGAAAAAATCGTCAACGCAAACCACGCTTGGTGATGCCGCGTAGACGCCAAGCTTAGCAGCTTCCGCCTCTAACTTCGAAACCGTCCCCTGGTGTTCAGATCGTTTGACGTTGAGTGCGATAGACACCAACCCGTAAACATCACGGATTAGCAACGGACTCCCGAGAACTGCCGGAAGCGAAGCGTTCGAGACAATCGCGGCGGCCTTTGCCACGACGTCGCCAAAGAAAACCGGGGAATCCATCACCTTTTCCCATCCAGATGAGCTTGATCGAGCATTCTACCGACCTCGTGCGCAGCTGCTTTCCACTTTGCAAATGATGCCGGCAGTGCTGCTTCGGAAAAATATCTATGCTGGACTTTCCAGTCGGAAAAGTCACCGATCTTGGGCATCATTGACAAGTATCTCGCTCCAGAACGACCAGCCACAAGTGACCGAAGCCTCGTAAACGTTCCCACAATCAAGAGCTGATCGACGTGAACCCTGAAGCCAGTGGATCTTGGAAAAGATCCCTCAGCGTCGGTTTGATGCCCATCCCATACCAACAGCGCCTTTAGCCCGCATTCGGCGACGAATCCATACAGGTGACCAGCGTTTGGAAGTCTGCCCCTCGCCTCCAATAACTTAGCGTCTTCGAAATGTCGGCGGGCGGACGCCGGGAAGTCGACAGGCTTTGGGCTAGGTGTCACCGCTGGTATCCAAAGGCCGATTATCTCATGCCAGAACGCCCGGAATGAGCTCTGTGGAAAAGCGGCAGAGTGACGCTTTCGGGCGTCGAACCGTCGACTTCAGTGTCCGCCAGATGGCTGTCGCTAACAGCCCTCCCACCACCAAGCAGTCACGAGATTCCTAAACGCCGATCTCGGAAGTCGTCACCACGCGCGAACCCGAGATTAGATTACGCGCAGGCGAGGTCGTCTTGCCAACCAAACTTTCTGGCCGCGGCCGAGGGCTTAGGTTCCGGTCACCGCCGCGCCGGGCACCCCAAGAGGGCCGGCGGGGGATGGCGCATGGCCGGCGGTGAGCGGCGCGGCGCTCGCGGCTTCGGCGCATAAGATCACCAAGGAGATCCAGATCAGGTCGGCCAGCAGAAGGTGCAGGATCTGCATCCACAGGGGAGCCAGCAACAGCAGGTTGGCTGCGCCGGCCGCGAGTTGGAGGGCCACCAACCCCAGCAACACCACGGCGCGCGGGCGCAGTTCGAGATGGCGGGCCATGTTCGAAAGCGCGTAGTAGCCCAGCCAGACTGCCACCGCCGCGGCAATCATGGGGTGGAACAGGCGCAGGCGCAGCCAGAAATTGGCCATCGGAGAGAAATCCTGCGCCAGGCCGGCGGAGAGCGATGCGGAGGGGTACAGCGTGTCGCCCAGGGCGGTAATGGCCCCGCTGATCCCCAGTAACGCGACGGCAACAAGGCTGACGCCGGCTGCCAGCGCCGGGCGGCCGGTGAAGCGCGCCGGCCGGTAGCCCGCGCCCCACCAGGCGGTCAGGGTCAGGACGCCGAGTAGCGTGAGGGTGTTCAGCAGGTGCCCGGAAAGCCACCACGCACGGCTCGGAGAGGCGTTTTGGGCCACCTGGTCGAACAGCACGAGGCCCGCGCCGATAAGGGCTTCGGTCACCAGAAAGACGGCCGAAAGGACCGCCGTGGCGCGCACGGGGTGGCGCCGGGGAAACAGGCGGAAGGCCCAGAAGACCAGCAGTCCGACCATGGGCAGGTCGGCGCCGGTCATGGCGCGGTGGGTGAACTCGATCACCGTGTGGAGGGTGGGCGACGTGGGGATGACCTCGCCATTGCAGCGCGGCCAGTTGTTGCCGCAGCCGGCGCCCGACCCGGTGGCGCGCACCAGCGCTCCCCACAAGACCACCGCCACGTTCAAAGC
>Ga0335074_10014538_pt1 | contig 11036 bp, 11 predicted proteins | sample Lox_Sample_23_FD_206715 | JGI IMG/M metagenome (GOLD analysis project Ga0335074, IMG submission 206715) | Soil microbial communities from Loxahatchee National Wildlife Refuge, Florida, United States - Lox_Sample_2.3 | ecosystem: Environmental > Terrestrial > Soil > Wetlands | place: USA... | reverse complement strand
CCCCTCCGCATTTAGGACGTCAACCCTCAAGGCGCGGCCGTGGTCGCTCTCCGGGTATTTGACTCCGCCTCTCAGAACGTAGGGCGTCCCGACTTCAGTATCTGTGCCACTCTTTTCTTTCCGAAAGAGGTACGGCTTGCCCTCCGCATAGGTCAAATAGAAATTACCCAACCGCGCCGGCGGAAATTCAAACTTCCTGCCCAGCGACTCCGACAACTCCGCGGCGATCTTGTCTGATGTGCTATTTGAGTTAGCCGCGGCCGGTTCTCTCGCTCGTCTCTCCGCCAGTGCAACGTCGAGGAAGCTCTTAAGTAACTTTTTGCCGAAAATGCTTCTGTCGCCTCCGGTCTGCTTGAATATCAGATTGACGTTGACGCGACACGAGTCGACGGCCAAACCGGAGTCCACCATTGCCTTGATGAGTGCGCGAACATCTTCCTCTGTGGACTCTGTCGTTAGCGCCTTGACTCGTTCTGTGATTTCCGCGGCCGTCAGTGCCGGCCTATCGCCTTCTCTCTTCAGCGCGTCATATTGCGGGTCATGCAAAACTGCCGGATCGAACCATTTGTCCGCCAGCATCTTCGCGAGCATGTCCAGACAGGTATAGCGTTGGCAGCCGTTATGGTGACATTTGACGGTAAAGACGGGACTCGAACCGTCTTGCGCGTTTATGGCGATGCAAGCGGTTCCTCCCTTCGTGGAATGGTCATGTTCAAAGGGGCATTCGATTTCTAGGATGGCGCCCTTGTCGTTTCGGATTTTGTCCGGCACTTGATCGCGAATAACATCAGCGACCATGAATCCATCGCCCTGTTTCGCGCACCAAGGGCCAAGCGCGCGGCCTTCCGGCGTGATGGACTTCGACTCGCTGGTGCCATGTCGCGCGTAATCGCCTACTGCTTTCTCGAATCCTGTAGCGGCGGCCGGTCGTACTGAGTCGAGTGAGCGCCAGTCGAGATACCTCCCGCCAGAGACGGCCATTTCGAAAGGCTTGCCTTTGTCGTGGCGCGGAAAGAAGAAAAGAGTCTGTGCATCGATGCATGACTCGTCGAAGGTCAGACCGAGCTTGCAGCCCAATGCCTTCGGAAGCTCTCGCCACTTTCGCAATGCTGCAACTTGCGTTTGTCCTTCGTTGACAATGACAAACGGCACTTCAAGAAAGAACACGACTCGGTGTTTTGGCATCGGCGCGTGATCGAAGCCATAGACGACCGCTCCGTCCTCCTTCTCTTGAGTCCGTTCGATGTTGCAGATGCTATCAGCGACTTCGACTGTCCATTTTTTTATCGCGACGGCATAGTCACGGATCACGTCGCCTTCCACAGCACGCCCGGCCGCGAACGAGAGAAGTGCCTTTTCCGCGAAGCTCGAATGCGGTCTCATATGACTATGAGTCGTGTAACGGATGCAAAGTAAACCCGACTCCTGAAGCTTAGCGTCGACCACTTCGGACGGAGTCCCGTTATCAATGTCCCCGACCACCCCGGACATCGAGATAACGCGATCCATCAAGCGCCGCCCTCTGGGAATGTGCCCCAATACGAAAGCCCTGCCGTCTTTCGACCCTTCACGATGCTTTTCTACAATCATCCGAATGAAATCGATGACCGGCATTTTCTGTGGCTGCCAGTTCATCGAAGTCCGATTACGACCTGTCGTGACGGTGATTTCTTTAACGTAAGCAGGGTCGCTGGGATCAAAGGGCGCTAGTATGCGCGCGGCAAGGTAGTTTGCATCGGGCATGGCGCAAGGGTCGCCATTGGGCGACGCGGTGTTGGCGGGCATATTTTTCCTTCGGTCGTTGGGGGCGCAGGTTGCATATCAGCGCGCACGCGTCAAGCAAAACCGCGATACCTAATTTGTTGTCAAGTATCTCAGGACAAGATGCTCATTATCCGTTCCGGTTCACGACCATTCCACTTTGTTTGTCACGAGAGATTTGACACGCAACTCCAATTCAGCCCGGCTATTGGTCCGGCAGGGTTGGCGGATCAGGCACCAATTCCCGCACGTCAACCCACGCCAATTGTCGCGTTCGCTGATGCGGAATATCTATTAAGCTAAAGCGTGCCCGACGTGCCAACGGCCCACCGACGCGCAGCGTCGAGTCATCAAGAATGATTTGCCGGTCGAGCGTGAAGCAACGCGGCCCATGAAAGCTGTTAATTTGAACGATAACCTCATTCGGCTCATGTCCGTCGCTCAGAATGCTGACACGCACGCGGACGTGTTTCGGATCGACCGGAATGAGCTTACGTCGCTTTCTCCGCGCCGGTTGCGGCTGATTTATTACTTTAGTTCGGCGGCGCATCTCAGCGTCTCTGAATATGCCGCCCCTCTAACTGCCCCGGATCGAATTCCTCCCGCTCAGTTACAGTCGCCGTGATCGACTCCGGCTTTGCGGCTGGCTTTTCCCGGCGCGGCGGAAATACAATTTCCCAACCTTGCGGCATGGGTGCGATGTCCACCAAACCCGGCGCGTTATAACCCGCGGTTGCCCGGCTCCAGACGTGCCATTCATCTGGGTGATTGAGTGAAATGGAAGCAGGAATCACTACTGACTTCCGCAAGTGGCTCCGCGTTCCGATTAGACACATATTATGCTCGAAGTCTTTTGAAGAGCGGAACCAATAATCCAATCGGCCGCACTCCTGTCTTTCTGGATTCATGCGGCAACTAATAGCCGTCCACGGTGATACACCTAGTTCTGCGAAAACCTCATCGCGGTCGCGCATGCGCGCGAATGAAACAACTTGCAATCTGCCGAATTGTGGGCCGCACAAGGCGCGATAATGGCTACTTGGCCAGCGGCGATGACACTCAAGTAGTGTTGCGATGTCGTTCGTGGCCGCCGTCCCCTCTGGCCAACTTTCGCCGATGACATAGCAGCCGTGGTGGCGCACTAAATTAGCAGCTTGGACGATAACGAAAGGCGATAGCACGCCGATTTCGTGTGCCCCGACGCCGAATTCCGAAAATTCCGCGGCGGTCGCTTTTTTTTGCTGTTGAATACTGCTTGTGCTCATTGTTTCGCCGGCTTCCGGCCTACCTTTTGCGCATTTTTTATTTTGAGCGTCGGGTCGACGTTGCTTTTGAGCCCGAGCCCGCGCGCTAAGGCGTCCACGGTTTCCGCTGGAAACCCAAGCCGGCTAAAATACGAGATTATGTCAGTTTTTTTGAACAAATATGGACGAACGTGAGGAAGCCGGCGCGGGCCATAACCCGCCGCTACCAATTGCTCGAACGTCTTTGGTATCGCCGCGCCGGGCCACGCGTTTACAAAATCGTCGTAACAACAAAGGTCGTTATCTTTGATGTAGGTCATCATCGCTTGCCTTCCCGTCGCGCACGCAGTCCAAGCAGATAGTTGCGGACATTCACGTCGTTTAGTTTTTCGTCCGCGGTCATGGCCGCGAGTTCTGCTTTGTTTGGTTCTGTTTCTCTTGGATCGAGAAAGGAGTTTGGCGACAATCCGAGCACGCTTTCCCCGAGCGCATGAAGCTCGCCGTCCGTGAGGTTTCGAATATCCTCGGCTGTGGGAGTTGCTCCCCGGAAACGTTCACGTTGAAACCGTCGCAAAATTCCTGCGCGTTGGTCGGGATGAATGCGGCGCAACGCACCATTGCGTGATTGCTTTGCAGCGGCTTGATGGACGCGCTCGTCTATTAGCGCGTCGATTTGTTCTTGCGAGAGTGTTTGCGCATTCACATGATTTGCGTTGTTCGACATGATGTCCTGATTTTTGGGGTGTTGGTGCGCGGCGCGAAAGTTTGGCTGCCTGCACTGTGTCGGATGCTACGCGGATAAAATCAGTTGTCAAGGAATATCAGTAACAAGAGTGAAAGGAATTGTTGTTTGTGCGTGCCATGTTTCTTGACGCGGCGTGTCGAGTTTTATAACAAATTGCGCACGGAAAGAGAACGATGATGCAGAGAATTGTCGTTTGGGCCGGGCGTTTCGGTTGACTACGGCCGGCAGGGCCGCTCCCATATGCGGGGATGTGCTGCTGACCGCTTGCGACTTGTCGATGCGGCGGGCATAGGCCAGAGGCAGCCGTTGCATCATCAAATGGAGGCGAAAATGACTGAATGCGGCGCGATTTTAACTCCCGCGGAACAGGAAGAACTCATGGTGGAATCGATGATCGAGGCGATTGAAAACAAGATCGCGGCCGATGGGGTCCCCGATATTCTCGTTTTCTGCGACTACCCGACAGCGAAAGTCTGGCACCGTTTTAATCCGCCGGAAGCAAGTTATGGCGCATGGCTCGCGGCAAAAACGCGAATCGATGGGTACTGCGCAGTTCGCGGGATTGGGGTTCATCGTGAAAGGGTCGACTTTGATTGGCCGGACGATATGCAAGAGCGCGTCGATAGGGCCTTGCACCAGTCGGGACTGACGCCCCGTGTTGCGGTAGTGATTCCACATGAAGACGGTGGCGCGACGATTTATGCCGCGAAACACGATTAGACGGACGCTCTGATACCGCGCGGAATGCTGAATGACAGAAACACAATAGCAATGGTCGCGGAGCATTGGGGCTGCTCGGATGACCATGTGCGGCGGTTAATCAATCGCGGCGCCCTCGCTTGCTTGCGTTTGGGGGGAATTGTAAGGCTCACGCGCGAACAAGTTGAGGAGTACGAAAAGCGGTGCAACTCTGGAGTGTCCGCAGTGGCAGAGTGTATGTCCGCCGAAGGCCAAAAGTAGGAGTAGTAATCCGGCTACAAAACCGCGCTTGCGTTATGTTTTATACCGCGCGATGTCAGGTTGTATAACGAATTACGCACGGAGAGAGAACGAAAGCGAAAATAAGCCTCTGGAAGGACCCAGACTTCGCTTGACTTGACGGTTAGCGACGGTTCCAATCGATCAATCTTGCGGGGATCATCATCGGCGCTCCGGGCGGGGCAAAGGTGTTGTACTTGCCTCGAAAATCGAATTCATCCGTTGCGGATGCATTTGCATCCGCGCCGGCTTCCGGCCCCGTCATGGTGGACCGAAAAGCGGCCGCGCGGCTGTGTTCAATGTCCCCTGCCACATACACGAAATATGCTCAAAAAGGGCTACTTCCGCAGATGAATGCGACCGGCCGCGTGAGCTTGGAAGCCCTGAGGCTGGCATGCCTGAGGCTTGACGGGATCGCGGAGACGACGGCAGTAGACGACCCGCTTGACAGAGAACTTGCGGAATTTAGGGGGCGTCATGGCTACGCTTAAGGTCGAATTGCCCGGTTTGGCGAAGGTCACGGCCAAGGGCCGGGACTACTATTATGCGTTTCGCGGCGGTCCGCGCATTATGGCTGAGCCGGGCACTTCTGAATTTGTGGATGAATTTCACAGGCTGCGAAATCCGATAGCTAATCTGGACCGAAGGAAGTTCGGGACATGGGTCACGCTGTATCGCGCATGTAAGGAACAGCGTGGCGGAATACCATATTGCGAGCTTGCCGAAAGCACTAAGAAGAATTGGGCTCCGTTCTTAGACGCTGTAAAGGACCGTTTTGGTCACCTGTCCATTCGTTTGTTTGATCGCCCCGAGATTAAGAAGGACATCCGCGCGTGGCGCGACAAGTGGGCAAAGACGCCGCGCCAAGCAGACTATGCAAAGCAGGTCCTGTCCCGCGTTTGTGGTTTCGCCGTCGCGGAAGGGGCGCTTATGTCGAATCCGTGCGAGGGCATTGAAAGCCTGTACGCCAATGATCGCAGTGCAATCATCTGGACGGCCGATGACATTGCGAAGCTATGCGCCAATGCATCGCCAGAGATTGGCTTTGCGGCTCAGCTTGCGGCTCTTACCGGATTGCGGAAAAGCGACCTGCTCAGCTTGAAGTGGTCAGAGATTGATGGGCTCGCGATTGAAAAGCCGACGTCGAAAAGCAAAGGCGAACAGGTCGCGATAATCCCGCTCTATGATGACCTTGCGAACCTGCTCGCGACGATCCCGAAACGGGCGGCAACTGTTCTCACAACCACACGCGGCAAACCTTGGGGGACCGGCTTCCACAATTCATGGAATGACGCTGTAGAGCGTGCCGGGCTCACAGAACGCGGTTTGCACGTCCACGACTTGAGAGGCACGGCCGCGACGAACCTCTACCGTGCGGGGCTCACAGAACGGGAAATCACGGAGATTGTCGGCGTGAGTGAGACTGAAGTTGCGAAGTGGATTGCGACCTACGTCAAGCGCGATGAAATCCTTCGCGACCGCATCCGCAGAATGGATCATTTCAGGAACGAGCAAGCCCGACTCCGTGAACAGAACGGAGACGGAACCTGCAAAACCGACTGCAAAACTGATCCGTACCCGGACGAAAAACAGTCGCTAAGTGCTTGATTTATATTGGAGCGGGTGAAGGGAATCGAACCCTCGTCATCAGCTTGGAAGGCTGTTGCTCTACCATTGAGCTACACCCGCGAAACGCGTCGGCACTCCCATGGCAGAAATCCGTTGGCCTGCCAACCGAAGCTGCGCGAACCCGAATACAGCCCGCCTGCGCCCTGGCGGGCTTCGGGGGGCAACCTTCGCTGCTGCGCAGCGCAGGTTGGTGGGGGAAGTAGGACTCGAACCTACGAAGGCTTAGCCAGCGGATTTACAGTCCGCCCCCTTTGCCACTCGGGACATTCCCCCGGAAAACCGGAAACCCGCGGGGGTCAAGCCCGCGGGCGGGCGGATATCATCCAATCGCGGCGAGGTGTCAATAGAACCGGTCAAGCCCTTGCACATGGCGGGGAATTCCGCGGGGCCGGCGGTTTGCATTTGCCGCGGGATCGGTTCAATGACGAGGATGACACGCAGGCATTTTCACCCTCGTCAGCCCGACAAAAGCGGTCTCTGGCTCTACGGAATCCACGCCGTCCGCGCCGCGCTCGACAACCCGGAGCGGAAATGCCGCCGTTGCGTGCTGACTGAAATCGCCGCGGAAAATATCGGGCAGGCATCGTTGCGCGGCGTGGAGGTCCAGATCGTGGGACCGGATCAGGTCTCGCGGCTCCTCCCCCCCGGCGCCGTTCACCAGGGCGCGGCACTTGCCTGCGAGCCTCTGCCCCGCCGCGACCTCGACGAGATCGTTGCGCGCGAAGGCCGCAAGGTCATCGTCGTGCTCGACCAGATCACCGATCCGCAGAATGTCGGCGCGATCCTGCGCTCGGCCGCGGCCTTCGACGCGACGGCCGTGATCGTCCAGGACCGTCACGCGCCGCCCGAATCCGGCGCGCTCGCCAAGGCCGCATCCGGCGCGCTCGATCTCGTGCCGTATATTCCGGTGGTCAACATCGCGCGCGCGCTCGAGCAATTGGGCGAAGCGGGCTTCTGGCGCATCGCGCTCGGCCAGGATTCCGGCCGCTCGCTCGCCGACGCGATGGTGCCCGGCGATGTCGCGCTGGTGCTGGGCTCGGAAGGCGCGGGCATCCGCCAGCTCGTGCGCACGCGCTGCGACGAAACCGCCTCGATCCCGATCGGCGCCCGCATGGAAAGCCTCAACGTCTCCAATGCCGCGGCAATTGCGCTCTATGAGTGCCGGCGGGGGAAGAACTAGATCGATGCGCTCACGCGTGCCACGGCGCCTACCTGTCAACCCGGAAGACGTTTCCGCAGCGGCCAAATTGTTCGGCGCAGTCAAGGCCGCCGGCACCGGCCGTGCCATAGAGATGCCCGACAGTGTCCTTGATCAGGTCGCCAACGGGGAAATTACCATCGCTCCCGCCTCTGAAGGCATGAATGATCGTTTCGGCGCCGTCCGGCGCGAGACTGAACACCAGGCCACACCCATTGCCGTCGGCACAGCTCGTGTTTCCACCGTATCCTGTTGTGCCGTACAGATCGCCTTTCCAGTCTTTGTGCACCCCCGCATAGGGGAAAGCGCCGTCCGCACAGTTTGCCTTCGCGCAAAAGCTGTAAAGCACCTTTTCCGTGCCGTCCGCGGCAACCATGAACACCGCACCGGCGCCCGCCGCGCCGCCGTAAACGGTCGTGCCGTATAGATTGCCGTCCGAATCCAGGGTGAGCCGGCTTTCGGGGATTTCGCCGTCGGGCGCATCGCCGAAGGAATACAATACCGTTTCGGTCCCGTCGGGCGCGAGTTTGAATACGGTACCGCAGGAAAGCGGCGGACAGTCACTGCTGCCTCCATATGCCGTCGTGCCATATAGATTGCCGGCCGAATCCATGATCAATTGGGAATACGGCAGACATCCGTCGGGACTGCCGGTGAAAGCGTGCAGCACTTCCTCTTTGCCGCCAGGCGTGATCTTGAAGATCGTACCCGAACCGAAACCCTCCGTACAGCCATAGTATCCGGTTCCGCCGAACTCCGTCGTGCCGTATAAATTGCCTTTCGCATCCCTTGCCAGACCGGCATAGGGGAATTGCCCGTCGCGTCCGCCGGCGAAGGCATGAAGCACGGTTTCCGTGCCGTCGGGCGCGATCCTGAAGACCGTACCGCAGCCGCCGCTGCCGCTGCACCCTGCCTTGCCGCCACTGATCGTCGTGCCGTACAGATTGCCTGCCTTGTCCCTGATCATGCGGTCCCAGGGCGAGGCGCCGTCGCGCCCGCCGGCGAAGGTATGGAGCAGCGTTTCGGTCCCGTCCGGCGCGATCCTGAAAACCGTCCCGCAGCCGAACGGAGAACATTTTTCACCGCCGTCATAAGTCGTGCCATATAGATTGCCCGCCTCGTCGCTGATCACGCCGGCGTGGGGAAACGAGCCGTCGCGTCCGCCGGGAAACGAATAGATGATCCCGAAATGGGCGGCGGCGGCGCCCGGGCCGGCCAGGCTCCCCGCCGCAATCAGCGCGATCAGGCGGGACAGGCGCGCTGCACGCATCGGCGCTCTCCATGCGACACTCCGGGAATGATACCGGTCGCGCCCGGACTCCGCAAATCGCCGGGATATGGATCAAGCGAAAACCGGCCGGAGCCGATCGCACGTCATGGGATTTGGCACTCGTTTTACTCGGCTGAAACAGACCGCCGCTGCGCAAGACGCGGCAGCAATTGCATTTGAGAAATCCGGACTCCGGGTGTAATATGTAACGGTCGCGACGGCGAATATGAGGCGCTGGCGCATGAAATCACCCCGGGCAGCCGATGGACGTTTTGCTGCAGCGCCGAACAAGCGCCGGCCGATTTCATTGTGGGCGAAGCCCCCTTGCGACGATAACCTTCGCGATACCGGCATCGGCCTGATCGGAAAAGTGCCGTGGGGGACGCATGTCTGCATGTTTTGCGATACAAGGAAGGACTTGCTGGACGCCGCCTGCGCCTATTTTGCTCCCGCCCATCGCGCCCTGGAACAGTGCATCTGGGTGGTTTCCGATCCGCTTTCCGTCGACGAAGCGGTTGAGGCTTTGCGCAGCACCTTTCCCGATTTCGATGGGTGGCGCGAAACGGGGCGTTTCGAACTTCATGCGGCAGCCGACTGGTATTACCGGGACGGCCGCTTCGATTGGCAGCGGACCGTAGGCGGCTGGCACGGTCTTGAGGAGGCGGCGCTCAGGAACGGGCTTGCGGGGGTCAGGGCGTGCGGCAACCCGCTCTGGCGCCGCGTACAGGTCTGGCGCCGCATCGTCGAGTACGAGCATGCGCTCGAGGCGACGTTGGCGGGCCATCGGATCATCATGCTTTGTACTTACATGACCGAATGCAGCCGATCGGAGGACGTGCTCGACGTTGCCCGCAGTCATCAATGCGTGATTGCAAGGCGCTCGGGCGATTGGCAATTTCTCGAAGTACCGGGCGCGGAGGACGCGCGACGCGAGATCAGGTTGCTGAACGACGACCTCATAGTATTGCCCCGCTCGCTGGCGAAAGACGATCTGCTGACCGATCGCGAGCGCGTCGTGCTAGCGCAGCTTTTGCGCGGGGCATCGAGCAAACAGACCGCGCGCACGCTTGGAATTAGCCCCCGCACCGTGGATTTCCACCGCGCAAACATGATGCAAAAACTCGGTGCCCGAAACACGGCGGAACTCATCGGCAAAATTCTGGCCGCGGCCGGCACAGCGGGTTCCCGGGAAATACCGGAATAACGCGGCCCGGCGTTGCGGCCGAAAGACGCATTCCGGCAAGCCGCGGCATACTGGCCCCGCAATTCTACCAGTAGGCAGGCGTTTCCCATCTTATTAAGTGCCACGCGAAGACAAACAAGGAAAACGGCGCAAGCCGACCATTGCCGCGCCGTAATAATTATGTCGATTCGCGTTCTCATCATCGATCCCGATACCCTGTTCCTGCAGGAAGCGTCGGAACACCTTTTGTTACACGGCTATGCCGTTGCCACCGCGGCGGGCGGAGAGGAAGGGCTGCGGTGTTTTCGCGACTTCGCTCCGGCGGTCGTTGTCACGGAACTTCTGATGCCGGACAAGGACGGCATTGAGTGCCTGCTCGAGATCAAGCGCGCCGCGCCGCACACCAGGGTTCTTGCCGTGTCGGCGGGCCAGGGAATCCTCAAGAGCGATTTTGTTCTGAGTCTGGCGGTCAAGCTCGGAGCCGACGCCGTGTTGAAGAAACCGTTCGCGCTCGCGCAGCTCGCCCATGCCATACAAGCGATCTGGCCGGAGGGCACCGCGCCTCCGCTGCCGAAAATCCGGTGACAGCTCGGCGTTCACCAGCAGAATAACGGTGTGCTGATTCGACGTCCTTCCGGCGCGCGGCGGGGGCTGGATTTTTTGATCAAGCGCGCTACATAAGTCGGTATGTTGCATCGCTGCGGCCGGCGCCCGGAAGGGTGGCCGGTTTTTTTGCGGATGTGTAAATGATGCCGGCCGATCCCGTTTCCGACGCTGCTTCTCTTTCTCATTCGTTCGTCATGGCCGGGCTTGTCCCGGCCACCCATGAACACCGGCGCTGATCGTGTTGATGGTTTGCCGGGACACGCCCGACGATAACGAATGTCTTGCTTGCGCGCCTTTGTGCTCTTCGTGCGCTTTGTGGTGAATCTTCTTCCGGCCGGTTCGTGTTCATGGGTGGCCGGGACGAGCCCGGCCATGACGGGGTTGGGGGTTGGGTGCACAATTATCGCGCGTTGGGGTGTTTG
>Ga0335074_10014537_pt1 | contig 11037 bp, 3 predicted proteins | sample Lox_Sample_23_FD_206715 | JGI IMG/M metagenome (GOLD analysis project Ga0335074, IMG submission 206715) | Soil microbial communities from Loxahatchee National Wildlife Refuge, Florida, United States - Lox_Sample_2.3 | ecosystem: Environmental > Terrestrial > Soil > Wetlands | place: USA: Florida... | reverse complement strand
AGTATGAAGTGTACGTGCGCGCGTTTCCGCAGTCCGCCGGGCCTGGCGGAAAGTGGCAGATTTCGAACAGCGGCGGTTCGGCGCCCCGGTGGTCGCGCAACGGGCACGATCTGCTCTACCGCGCGGTCAACCAGGTGATGGCGGTGAGCTACACGGTGGAAGGCGACACGTTTGTGGCCGAAAAGCCTCGCGTGTGGATCGCGAAGATGGGGACGGTGATAAACGGCTGGGACCTGGCCCCGGACGGCAGGCGCGCACTGGCGGTCTCTCAGGAAGAATCCGCGGAAGGGGCTAAGCCGGAACACGAGGTGGTATTCCTCGAGAATTTCTTCGATTACTTGCGGCAGCGTGCACCGATGGGGAAGTGATCTAACCCCTTCAAAGTGACACCCCGTCACAAATGTGGGCTAGCACGCGCTAGTGTGCTTTGGATCGGATAAACTTAGCTGAACTCTTCTATGGCGCTGTCACCAGGCGACCGAATCGGCCCATATGAGATCGCGGAGCGCATCGGCGCCGGCGGGATGGGCGAGGTGTTTCGCGCCGCCGATCCCCGGATGGGACGCGATGTGGCCCTCAAAGTCTCCGCCGAACGCTTCAGCGATCGCTTCTCGCGAGAGGTGCACGCCGTCGCGGCGCTGAATCATCCCAACGTCTGCATCCTCCACGACGTGGGCGCGAACTATCTCGTCATGGAACTGATCGAAGGGCCGACCCTGGCAGAGCGGGTCGAACGCGGCGCCATTCCCCTGGAGGAGGCGCTGGGCATCGCCAGGCAGATCGCCGCCGCGCTCGAAGCCGCGCACGAAAAAGGCATCGTGCACCGCGACTTGAAACCGGGCAACATCAAAATCAAGCCGGACGGCACGGTGAAGGTTCTCGATTTCGGACTCGCGAAGGTCGCCGAGCCGGCGGCCGCTGCGAGTTCCGAGGCCTCGCCGACCATCAGCATGGCGGCCACGCAAGCCGGCATCATCCTGGGTACGGCCGCGTACATGTCGCCGGAACAGGCGCGCGGCAGGTCCGTCGACAAGCGCGCGGACATTTGGGCGTTCGGCGTGGTGCTCTACGAGATGGTCACCGGCAAGCGGCTGTTTCAGGGCGAGGATCTCACGGAGACGGTGGCAGCGGTAGTGAAGGAACGGCCGGACCTGAGCGGGGTTCCAGCCGCTGTGAGGCGGCTGATCGGGCGGTGCCTCGAAAAGGATCCGAAGAAGCGCTTGCGCGATATCGGGGACGCCTGGTTCGAACTGGACTCGCCCGGCGAGTTCGTGACCATGCCGCGTCCCACCCGCGTATCTCGCTGGCCGTGGATCGTCGCGGCGGTATTTGCTGCCGCCGCTCTGGCCGCGTGGCTGCGTCCCGCGCCGGCCGGAAGAGATTCCGCCGGAGTCGCGCTTACCATCGTGCCTCCGCGCGGCACTGAATTGTCCCCGCCGAGCGGGCTCCATCCCGTCGAGATCTCGCCGGACGGTTCCACGGTGCTTTTCACGACCTCCGATGGCCTGATGATGCGGCGTCTCGATTCCCTCGTGGTCAGGCCCGTTCCCGGCACCGCCTCGGTTACCAACCTTCCGTTCTGGTCTCCCGATTCGACTACGGTGGTTTTTTATGAGCCCAGGGCCGCGTACAAGGTGCGGCCGCCCGATGGAGCGCCCGAAAAAATCGCGGCCGTCGATGTTGCCTCGCGGGGAGGGTCCTGGAGCGACGGCGGCACGATCCTGATGTGCACGGAGGGATTTTTTGTGCCCGGCGGCTCCGGAAGGCCTCCGGTTAAAGTGGACGTCAGTGCCCTGCCGGCCGGCTTCCCGATGTATCCGGAGTTTCTGCCAGGCGGCGAGGATCTGATTTTCTTTTTATTGGCTTCGGGAGATGCCGCGAAAACCGGCGAGTACCTGGCCCGTTACCGGGATAGAAAGATCGTCGATCCCATCCTGCTGCTGGTCAACGAAACCGCAGCTCGGTACACTCCGGCCGCGAACGGCAGGCTGCTCTTTGTCCGCAATGACAACCTCTACTCTCAAAAGCTGAACCTGTCTGCCCGAAAATTGGAGGGCGAGGCGGCGATGGTGGCCGAGGGCGTGACGTCCAATCCCTATGCCTACATCCGGCGCGCCGATTTTTCGGTCGCCCGCAACGGGACGGTGGTCTGGCGCCCGGGAAAAGCGGCTATGTCCAGGGTCACAGTCTTCGATCGCAGCGGCCGGCCCATCGCCACCGCCGGTCCGCCCGCGAACTTCAGCGACATTCTACTCTCCCCGGACGAAACCCGCTTGCTCGTCGACTTGCTCGTCGACTCCGATGCCGGCCGAAGCCTGGTGGAAGTAGGCCAACCGGGCCTGTTGCCGCTGCCGAAGGGAGTTACCTGGTGGACCTGGATGGGCAAGTCCAGCGCCGATTCGAAGCTATTCGGTGTTTCACACGATGGAGTCGTAGAGATGGCCGCGAATGGTTCCGGCGAGCCGCGTCCGGCGCCGGAATACCAGTCGTTTGCCTCCTACCGGAAGAAATCTTCGGCGCGCAATCATATCTCCGACGTGGCCCCCAATGGCGACGTGCTGCTGACCTGGGCTCCCGGGCTGCTCCTGTTCAAGCCCGAAGCGGGCCCGGAAGGCAAACAGATCCCGCTGGTCGATAACACCAACGTATACACCGCGAAGTTCTCGCCCGATGGCCTGTGGGTCGTATACTGGCTGCGCGACGATAACGCCGGAATTTACGTGCAACCCGTCGACGCGCCCGGCTCGCGGCGCCAGATCGCGCCCTCCGGCCGGTGGCCCGTCTGGCGAAAGGATGGCAGAGAAATCGTGTATTTGGACGGTAATACCCTGATGTCCATCCCGGTCGATGGAACCGGAAGCGCGCTCCATTTCGGCTCGCCGCACCCGCTCTTTTCCGGCTTGCGCCAGCCCGCCGGCGCCGTTGCCCTTTACATGCCGCTGGCGATTTCGCGTGACGGCTCGCGGATCTTCTGGGTACAGGGGCCGGAGGAGCCGGAGTCGAACGTGATCCAGGTCAGAACCAATGCGATTCGATAGTCATATGCCTCTGTCACCAGGCGACCGGATCGGCCCGTACCAGATCGCTGAACGCATCGGCGCCGGCGGCATGGGCGAAGTGTATCGCGCCGCCGATTCCAGGATGGGGCGCGACGTGGCCGTCAAAGTTTCCGCCGAACGCTTCAGCGACCGCTTCTCGCGCGAGGTGCACGCGGTGGCGGCGCTGAATCATCCCAACGTCTGCATCCTCCATGACGTGGGCGAGAACTATCTCGTCATGGAGCTGATCGAAGGGCCGACGCTGGCCGAGCGGATTGCACACGGGCCAATCCCCCTGGAAGAGGCGCTGGGTATCGCGAATCAGATCGCCGCCGCGCTAGAAGCCGCGCACGAGAAGGGCATCGTGCACCGCGACCTGAAACCCGGCAACATCAAGATCAAGCCGGACGGCACGGTGAAGGTTCTCGATTTCGGATTGGCGAAGGTCTCCGAAGCGGCGGCCGCGGCGAGCTCCGAAGCCTCGCCGACCATCAGCATGGCGGCCACGCAAGCCGGCATCATTCTGGGAACGGCCGCGTATATGTCGCCGGAACAGGCGCGTGGCAGGCCCGTCGACAAGCGCGCCGACATCTGGGCGTTCGGCGTGGTGCTGTATGAGATGGTCACGGGCAAGCGCCTGTTCCGGGGGGAGGATCTCACGGAAACGCTGGCGGCGGTAGTGAAGGAACGGCCCGACCTGAGCGAAGTTCCCGCGCCGGTGCGGCGGCTGATCGAGCGGTGCCTGGAAAAAGACCCAAAGAAGCGCCTGCGCGACATCGGGGACTGGGAGCTATTGCTCCGGGACGTTTCCCCGCCGGCCGCGGTGTCGCAGTCCAGCCGGTTGCCCCGGATCGCGGCGGGCGCGCTGGCCGTAGCGCTTGGCGTGGCCCTATGGGCGCCGTGGCGCGTGGATAAACAGGTGGAGCGTCCGCCGATTCGCCTGGACGTCGATCTGGGCGAGGACGTCTCGCTAGCTCCTCCTCAACCAACCGGGAGCGAGATCGCTATTTCCCCCGATGGTACGCGTCTGGTTTACGTCTCCGGTACCTTTCCCGAAATCAATCTTTTCATGCGTCGCCTCGATCAGGCGCAGACCACGGAACTCCCGGGAACCCAGGGCGGCGACAACCCCTTCTTCTCGCCGGATGGGCGGTGGGTCGGATTCGCGATTCGGGACAAACTGGAGAAGATCTCCGTGGAGGGCGGCGCGGCCGTTCCGTTCGGCGAAGTCCCCAGCTTTGGCGGCGCGAGCTGGGGCGAGGACGGCAGCATTATCGTGAGCGACGTGCTCGGGAAGGGCCTACTGCGATACACCGCGGCTGCAGGACCGCCGCAACCCCTCCCGGGGTTCAGCAAGAAAGACGCGCCCGTTACGCCGCAGCTTCTGCCGGGAGGCAAAGCGGTCCTGTTTACAGAGGCTCAGATGTCCATGGATGTGGATCAGTGGACGACTGAGGTTCTGACGTTGGCGGACGGCCACAGGAAAATCGTGGCGCGAGGCGGCGCCTCGGCCCGTTACGTGGGCGCTCCCGGGCAACCGGGCCATTTGATCTATGTCAACAAAACTACCCTGTTCGCCGTGCCATTCGATCTGGACAAGCTGGAAACGCGCGGAACACCCGGGCCGGTTCTCGACGGCGTGGCCATTAGTCGTGAGAGCGGGTTGGCTCAATTCGATTGCGCTCCCGGCGCCGATGGGCACGGCGTTTTGGTGTATCGCAAGGCCGGCGCCAATTCCGGCGACCTATGGACGCTCAAGTGGATCGATGAAGGGGGGAAGACGGAGCTGCTGCCCGTCAAACCCGGCGAGTTTCGGAATCTGAGGATTTCTCCGGATGGCGAACGGGTGGCGCTGATGGCCACCGAGGGAGGACATACCGATATCTGGGTCTACGATACGCGCCGCGATGCGATGACGCGCAGGACCTTCGGAGACGGTTACTACTCAAACCCAATCTGGAGCCCGGACGGCCGCAACATTGTTTACGCATCCTGGGGAAAGGGCATCTTTCAGGCTCGCGCGGATGGGTCAGGCCAGCCTCAAGAGCTCACTGAAAGCAACGCGGAGCAAGAGCCGTATTCATTCACGCCGGATGGCAAGCGGTTGGCTTACATCGACCCCTCCGAGGGACGCGAGCAGATCTGGACAATACCGCTGGAGGAGCAGGCAGGCCAGTGGAAGGCCGGCAAGCCGGAGCCGTTTTTCAAGACCGGCTTCGACGACTTGCGGCCGTCGTTTTCGCCCGACGGGCACTGGCTGGCCTATGACTCCGACGAATCGGGGAAGTATGAAGTGTACGTGCGCGCGTTTCCCCTATCCGCCGGTCCGGGCGGAAAGTGGCAGATTTCGAACAGCGGCGGCGTGTCGCCCCAGTGGTCGCCCAACGGGCACGATCTGTTTTACCGCTCCGGCCTCCAGATCATGGCGGTGAGCTACAAGGTGGAAGGCGGCACGTTCGCGGCCGGGAAACCCCGGGTATGGATCGCGAAGATGGGGAAGGCGGAAAGCGGTTGGGACCTGGCGCCGGACGGCAAGCGCATACTGGCGCTCACTCCGGGAAAATCTGTGGAAGGGGCCAAGCCGGAACACGACGTGGTGTTCCTTCTGAACTTCTTCGATAACCTGCGCCAGCGTGCGCCGTGGGGAAAGTGAAGTCAATGCTATTGAATCCCGGAACCCGCCTGGGGCCCTACGAAATCGTCGCTCCTATCGGGGCGGGTGGCATGGGGGAAGTCTTCAAAGCGCGCGACACGCGCCTCGACCGCATCGTCGCCATCAAAATCTCGCAGGCGAAATTTTCGGAACGATTCGAACGCGAGGCGCGCGCCGTAGCTGCGCTGAATCATCCCAACATCTGCCAAATCCACGACGCCGGTTCGTCGTCCGACGCCCCCGGCTATCTGGTGATGGAGTTTGTGGACGGCTCGCCGATTGGGCCCGTCGACAGCACGCGCAAACTGCTCGATCTGGCGGTGCAGATCGCCGACGGCTTGACCGCGGCGCACACGGCTGGGATCGTGCATCGCGATCTGAAGCCGGACAACATCCTGGTCACGCGCGAAGGCCGGGTCAAGATTCTCGACTTCGGCCTGGCGAAGGCTGCCGCGACTGCCGCGGGCACAGCGGAAGCTACGCGCACGATGGGGATCACCGATCCGGGGACCACGGTGGGCACGGTCAACTATATGTCGCCGGAGCAGGCGCGTGGGATGGATCTCACGCCGCAATCGGATCAGTTCTCGTTCGGCGTGGTGCTGTACGAACTGGCGACCGGCAACCGGCCCTTCCGCCGAGAGAGTGCGCCAGAAACGATGGCCGCCATCATCCGCGAGGAAGCCGATCCGCTGCCTGCCCACGTCCCGGCGCTGCTGCGCTGGATTATCGAGCGTTTGCTCGCCAAAGAGCCGCCGGAACGGTACGATTCCACGCGGGACCTCTATCGCGAGCTGAAACACGTTCGTGACCACCTATCGGAAAGCGCCAGCGCTGCTCAGGGGGTTGCCTCCGCCTCCGCGGCGAAACGAAGCCGCGTGCTTGCGCCCCTCGCGGCGGCAGTAGCCTGCCTGATCGTTGGCGCCGCCGCAGCCTCATTACTGCTTCCGCAAACCGCGGGCGGACCTGATCTGGCGCATTACAAATTCACGGCTCTGACTCAAGGCGAAACCACCGAAGTCGATCCGCAATGGTCGCCGGATGGCAAGAGCGTCGCCTACAGGGCGCAAACGCATGGCATCACTCAGATCTTTACGCGCGCTCTCGGCTCGGACGCGGCGCAGCTTACCAGGAGCGAACAGGATTGCTACTACCCGTTCTGGTCACCCGATGGAGCGATCGTCTATTACCTCTCCGGCGGCAATTTATGGTCCGTTCCCGCTGCGGGTGGCGCGGCGCAAATCGTATATCGTGACCTCTCGGACGCGGCGCTTCATCCCGACGGCAAGACATTGGCGTTCGTGCGCGACCGCAAAATCTGGATCGGTCCTCTCAATGGCGGCGTGGCGAAAGAGTTCTGGCAAGGTCCCGCCTCGGGCAGCCTCAATTTTTCCCCCGATGGATCGAAGCTGGCTGCCATCGGCATCGGGTCCGTTTGGGTGTTGCCCTATCCTTCTGGCACGGCGCGAAAATTCGACGTAGAGGATGAAATTATGGTGCCAAGCTGGTTCCCGGACAGCCGCCATCTGGGCGTGGCCGAACCGATTCACGGTGCCCTCTCTGTTTTCGACGTAGCACATGGAACCGCACGAACCATCGTGGCTTCTCCCAATGCCGTTTTGGAATCCTCGGTCTCGCCGGACGGAAAGCGCATCGCCTTTTCGTCCGGCCGGCCCGAGTGGGACATTCTCGAGATCTCGATTCCCAATGGCCAGGTGCGGACGCTGATTTCGGGTGGAGTCTCCGTTTGGGCGGATTGGGCGCCCTCCGGAAGTCATTTCCTCTTCTCGGTCCCTGCTGGCGAAAGCCCTGGAATTTTCGACCGGCAAGCTGGCGAGGAAGGGTTTTCCCGGCGGCTGGTAGAAGCCGACGGAGTGGTTGAAGTGCACTGGTCTCCGGATGGGAAACGCTTCATCTTTTCGTCCAATGGCGGGGAAAAGCTCATGCTCGTAAACGCGTTGGGTGGCGGATCTGTCGTACTGGATTCGCCGCCTGCCGGATGGCTCATGGGGATGTCCTGGTCGCCAGACGGCGAGTGGATCTCCTATGTACGCCAAATCAACGGAAGGCAAAATCTGGTTAAGATCCGCGCAACGCCGGGCGCCGCGCCGGAGGTGCTGGCCAATGCCAAGGTTCAGGCACGGCGGAAGTCGGTCGCGCTGTGGTCGCCCACTGGAGAATGGATCGCATATCCGGCGCCGGACGGAATCGATCTGGTTTCACCCGACGGCAAATCCGGCCGCAACCTCACCGCGCGCAAATTCCAGGCGTATAGCTTCTCGCGGGACGGCAGCCAACTCTACGGCATTTTCCACAATACAAAGGGGCCGGGCGCACAATGGCAACTTTATTCGGTAAGCGTGAACGGCGGCGCGCAAAGACTCCTGGCGCCCGTCGATCTCCCCCCAACCGCGGACCTCGTAGTGGGATCCAGTCTTCACCCTGACGGCAAACGCTTCCTGGTCTCGATCGCTAAGTTTCCTTACAGAATTATGATGCTGGAGGGCTTCGAGGCACCGCGCGAAAGGACGTGGCTGGATCGTTTGATGCGGCGATAGCTCGAACCCATCAGTTACGCGGGACACACACATCGGTTGGCGACGAATGACTCGAAGCGCCCGGCAAGCCTCTATGCCTCGGGCAACACCCGGCGAACTCTAGCCGGAGGAGAAACTCTATAGCAGGATGCTCATCGGCTCCAAATCGATTGCCGGCGATACGTACCATTCTGCGCGCGGCTGAAGCATCGAACCAGTGAGGCGAACCAGGGCCTGTGTACCTGCTCGTGGCCCGCACGGAGTACAATCGTTTCGAAGCGATGCCCTTAAATCCCGGAACCCGCCTGGGGCCTTATGAAATCGTCGCTCCCATCGGGGCGGGCGGCATGGGGGAAGTCTACAAGGCGCGCGACACGCGCCTCGAGCGCACGGTCGCGATTAAAATTTCGCAGGCGCGATTTTCGGAGCGATTCGAACGCGAGGCGCGCGCCGTGGCGGCGCTGAATCATCCTAATATCTGCCAAGTCCATGACATTGGCACATCGCTGGAAGCTCCAGGCTACCTGGTGATGGAGTTTGTAGATGGGTCGCCGATTGCGCCCGTCGACAGCCCGCGCAAGTTGCTCGATCTGGCCGTGCAGATCGCCGACGGCCTGACCGCGGCGCACACGGCCGGGATCGTGCATCGCGATCTGAAGCCGGACAACATCCTCGTGACGCGCGAAGGCCGGGTGAAGATTCTCGACTTCGGTCTGGCCAAGGCTGCCGCGGCTTCCGCGGGCGCGGCGGAAGCTACGCGCACGATGGGGATCACCGATCCGGGGACCACGGTGGGCACGGTGAACTATATGTCCCCCGAGCAGGCGCGTGGGATGGATCTCACTGCGCAATCGGACCAGTTCTCGTTCGGGCTGGTGCTGTACGAATTGGCGACCGGCATCGCACCCTTCCGCCGCGGGAGCGCGCCGGAGACGATGGCCGCCATCATCCGCGAGGAAGCCGCGCCGCTGCCTGCCTCGGTGCCGGCGCCGCTGCGCTGGGTGATCGAGCGCCTGCTCGCCAAAGACCCGTCGGAGAGGTATGATTCGACCCGCGATCTCTATCGCGAGCTCAAGCAAATTCGCGACCGGCTGTCGCAGACCACCAACACGGTAGACGCCACCTCGGCCGCGCCCGCGGTCCGTACCGGAAGACGCGGGCTTGCGCTTGTTGCCGCCGCGGGGCTGATCGCCGGACTTATTTTGGCCCTGCTCTGGATTCCGCCATCGAATTCCGATTTCTCGGCATACAAGTTCACGCCGATTTCGCATGAGGGGATGGATAATCGCTCGGCAGCCTGGTCTCCGGACGGCAAGAGGATTGTCTACACCTCACTTATCCGAGGCATTGCGCAGGTCTTTACCCGCCCGATCGGATCGTCCGCGGCTGAGCAGCTCACCAAAGCGACCGTGGACTGCCTTCAACCCTTGTGGTCGGGCGACGGAGCGGCGGTGTATTACATCTCGGGCGGAAACCTGTGGTCGGTGGCCGCTTCCGGCGGCGCCCCACAGTTGGTTCTGGAACACGCCGATTCCGCCACCATTCATCCCGACGGCAAGACTCTGCTCTTCGAGCGCGGCGGAAAGTTGTGGGTGACTACGCTTCACGGCGGCGAGGCGAAGGAATTCAAGCCGGAGCCGGCGCAATCCAAGGGCTTCAAAAATCCGTGCTTCTCACCCGATGGGTCGACTGTCGCCGTCTTTTCCAATTCTGCCGAGGTTTGGCTGTTGTCCTACCCCTACGGTAAAGCTCGCTTTCTGTGGCCGCCGGACTGGGGTGGCGGTCAGTTCAGCCTGAACTGGTTTCCGGATGGCCGCGGCATCCTGCTCGGCGTGGGGCAATTCGCCGGGACGAGCCATCTGCTCCGGCTCGACGTTCAGGATGGCAGCCTCCAGACGATCTATGCCGCGGCTTCGGAGATGGTAGACCCCGCGGTGTCACCCGATGGCAGACAGATCGCGTTTTCCAATGGCGCTAATGAATCGGAAATCGCGCAAATCTCGTTCGCCGACGGATCCGTACGCACGATGCACGGCGGACCTGTCGACTGGCACCCGGCTTGGGCGCCCTCGGGCACGCACTTCCTGTATACGGCGATCTTTGGCAACACGGAGCGGATCATGGACCAGGAGGCCTCCGGCGAGGGCTTCTCGCGCAGCTTGACCGAGCATACGGGGGATAACGCCCGCTGGTCGCCCGATGGCTCCCGATTGGCGTTCGAAAAGGGGAAGCCTCAGCAACTGACGATGGCGAACGCTTCCGGGGGCAACGCGGTGGTGTTGGACCCGTCGGAGCGCTCGTACGGAGTGGCATGGTCGCCGGATGGACAGTGGATCGCGTATATCCACTACGATAAAGCTGGCGTTAAGCTGGAGAAAATTCGCGCCACGCCCGGCGCGAGCCCCATAGTTCTGGCCGATGCCTCTGGCGACGAGATGTCGAAAGTCGGCTGGTCCGCGGCGGCAAATTCCATTCTCTTTCATGCCGAGGACGGCCTGGATCTGATCTCGCCGGACGGAACATCGAGGCGCAAGCTGACCTCGCGCCAATTCGAAGCCTGGGACCTTTCGCGCGACGGCAGCCAGGTTTACGTCATCTTCCACAATTCCGCGGGTACGGGCGCGGAATGGCAGCTCTATTCGGTGAACGTGGCAAGCGGTGTGGAGAAATTTCAAACGGCGGTGGATTTCCCATCAGCTACGACCGGGCTACTCGGACTCAGCGTCCATCCGGACGGCAAAAGCGCTCTCGCGGCGATCGACCGGGAGCCGCTTCAGATTTGGATGCTGGAAGGTTTCAAACGGGGGCC
>Ga0335074_10014535_pt1 | contig 11037 bp, 12 predicted proteins | sample Lox_Sample_23_FD_206715 | JGI IMG/M metagenome (GOLD analysis project Ga0335074, IMG submission 206715) | Soil microbial communities from Loxahatchee National Wildlife Refuge, Florida, United States - Lox_Sample_2.3 | ecosystem: Environmental > Terrestrial > Soil > Wetlands | place: USA... | reverse complement strand
CGTTCATCTGGTGGACGCAGTTCTGCACGGTCTCCTGATGCTCGTACCACAGGCCTGATAGGCCCCACTCGGCGACGGCCGGGGCATGCTGTCGGTGCAGACAGCGGCCCCGGCCGTCACGCTGAGGGCCCGGGTTCACGGCCTGATCTGCGGGTGTCGGCGTTCAGCGCGGGCCGGCGTGCCGCACGCCGAGTGCGGCGTACCCGTGCATCACGGCGGCGATCTCCGGCGGTGTCCCGGTGAGCGGGTTGTGGCAGAACGTCGGCCTGGCCGCCCGGTAGATCACCGCGGCGCCGCCGGGCCGCAGCACCCGGCCGAACTCGCCGAAGACGCCCACCAGGTCCTCGACGTGGACCAGCACGATCAGGTCGACGCTGCCGTCCGGTTCGGGCAGCTGCTGCGCGACGCCTTCGTACATGCGGATGCGGGCGGCGACCTCAGGCTCGGCAGCGGCCAGGGCCTGCAGGGCCCGCGCGGCACCCTCCAGGTGGCGGCGGACCGGCTCGATGCCGTCACGGTGAACCCGACCGGGCGCGACAGCTCGATGCCGTGGCTGGCCTCGCGGGCCCCGACATCCACAGCGAGCGAACCCGGGGGCAGGCCGAGCTCGGCGACCAGGTCCCACAGCAGGCCGGACCCGCGCGGGGCGAGGCTGTGGCCTAACGCCGCCTCGAAGGCCTCGTACTCGGCGAAGGCCGACCCGTAGCCGCACGACTCCTCCGCGGTACGCACCCGGGCCGGTGCAGGCATGTCAGTCACAACCGGGGCGTAGCGGGGGAAGCTGGCGGGCGCGCTCGGGGTCCTCAGGATGTCCCACTAGATCAGCGGGGCGTGGTGAAGCCCAGTTCCCGGTCGAGGATTTCGGCCAGCAGCAGCGCCACTAGTTCCTGTCCGCGGGCCGCGGTCAACTGAACGCCGCAGGGCAGGCCCATCTCGTCCGTACCCGCGCGGATCGTCACCGACGGGACGCCCGCCATGTTCTGCGGGACGGTGTAGCCCATGATGAAGTCGCGGAACGGCTGCGTTCATCGCTGGCCAGTCATTCGTCCTCAACGCGCCGAGCCCCGGTCGGCTGCCGGTGGTTCAGCGGTACATGGCCTGGGAGCACGCCATGCTCGGTGATCTCTGCGCCGGTGACGTTCGGGCTCTGGCTTCTCGCGGCACGCGCCCGTCCCATCGCGGAGACGGGCCGGAGCAGATCCGCGACTACTACGTCCTACTCGAAGCACTCGGGAAGGACCCGCGCGGCGTGGACGAGGAACGGCTCCGCGCCGAACACGCCGGATTGGAGGTTCTGCGACTGCCCGCCAGCGGCCTGGTAGTGACGCTCGGGGAGTTGAACGTTCTCCCCGACTACCTGGGTCACCCGACGGAGATCGAGACCGCCCCGGCGGCATTCATGGAGCCGCTGATCCAGTCGATGCGTTCCTGGAGCATCGCCGAGCTGCGCCGGTCGGGGGGCCAGCGAAGGTCACACCGGCTCCTGCCGGGAGCGTTGCGCTACGCGCTGCTCGGCGGCCTGACCGAGGCTGCCGAAGTGCCGGCGATCGATGGGCTCGGCAAGCGCTGCGGGTTCGCCCCGTCACGCCGGTATTCCTCCGTGCTGGCGCGCAGCGCGCACCACTTCGCCCCCTTCTCGTGGTACCGCTGGCACCGTTTCCACCTCATGGCCCGTGACCTGATCGCACGGTCCGCGGCGGCCAGCGAGGCGGACCGCGAGAGCATGCGGCGCACGGCGCGGATCTACGCCGGCTACGCAGACCATTTCCTCCAGGATTCCTTCGCCGCAGGGCACCTGATCAACAAAACCCTGGTGATGCAGTGGTACATCCGGTGGCTGGCCGATACCGGAGTCTCCTACCCCTACAGTGATGTGCTCGCCGCGATGACCGTCGCGCGGCAGCCGCTGGTGCACGGCCCCGGCCATTACGACCGCGAGCATGCCCGCCTCAGCGAGCTGATACCCGCACGAGCCGGCGGGGTACCGCGACCTCCATGGGATCCGCAGGACATGGCCGACGCTCCGACCACGGACGACCGCGTCGCGGTCAGCGGCCTGATAGCTGGCAGCGACCGTGAGAAGCGCGCCGCGTACACGGCATACCTGACGATGCTGGGCAGCGGGACTGTGCAAAGCGCCGCGAAGGTGGTGCACGACTATCTCAATAAGCACTCCCTTGTCGTCTCATCAGCCCCGGATGGTCCGCGCTTCCGCCTGTTCGGTGACCATGCGTTGCTCGCATCGGACGAAGGTGCCTGGCGCGCGGCGCAGGCGGCCACGGCGTCTCGGCGCGCAATCTCGGAACTCCTGCACTATGGCGAGACCACGGTCAGCAGCTGGGATATTTTCGACAGTTTCCCCAACTACCTAGAGCAGAACGGGCGGTTGATCACGCTCGAAGAATGGCACCGCACCGGGCTGCACGACCTGTGCTTTCATGAGTTGTTCGGGCGCCGGTCGACGCGAGCGATTCGGATGGTCATATCCACCGCGTTCAACAAGCTTGGCACCCCCATGGACGACGAATGACCAGGCTCACGACACCGAGCGGATACGCCACGCGCTCGCTGAACCGACCGCGACTCATCGCGACCTTCTGGGCCTAACCTAACCAACCAGCGATGTGACGAGGGCTCCCCGCTCGATTTCGGCGGCATATCTGCTGCTGAGGATGCCGAACTGGAGCATGGCCTGCGCGACGCGCTGGATCCGTGTCCGGTTCACCGGGCCGATCGGATAACCCGGCAGCGCTATGGCCGCGGTTACCTGAGGCGCCAAGTCGTCGTACTTCGCCATGGCGGCTTGGACCGCGTTCGGGTCGGCGTCGGCCAGCGCCTGCCCCTGCTCGATAGCCCGCACGAAAGCGGCCGCCGTCTTCGGGTACCTCTCCGCCCACGCCTGGGTGGCTACGTACCCGTCGATAGGGAACTCCACCGCGTCGCCTTGGTCGAGGTCAGCCAGCACCCGCTCGCCGTACTCCTCTCCGGCGAACGTGATGTAGGGCTCGGCCAGAAACGCCGCACTCCATGCGCCGTGCTGGAGCTGTCCGGGCATCGCGGGGAAGCCTGCGTCGTCCGTGACGAAGGTAACTTTCCTAGGTGAGACTCCGTGCTCGGAAAGCAGCAAGCTGATCAGCAGGGTGCCAATGCTGTTGGTTCCGTTGACACCGATCTTCTTGCCCGCCAGCCCGCCGACGGTCGTTATGGGCGAGTCCGCGCTGGTGACCAGCTCGCGCGTGTTGGGTTCCAGGATGGAAGCCTCCGCCAGAATGCGGAACCTGGCCCCCGCCGTCTGCGCGGAAATATACGGGACGTAGCTTCCGGCGCTGATGTCGACCTGGCCCTTGAGCTGGTCTGCGATGATCGCCTCGCTGCTGGATATCTTTCGGATCATTACGTGCAGCCCCTGCCGGGCAAATAGCCCCTGGTCCTGCGCGACGTACAGGCCGGCCAGGTCGACGGCCGGTAGGGCGGCAACCGTAATGTCCGGTTCCTCCGGCGGCTGCGCCGCTGAGGTCACCGCCACGGTTCCGCATCCGGAGGCAAGGGCGGTACTCACCGCCGCGGCGAGCGGCACCAGACGAACGCTGCGGGTATTCATCTCGGCCTCCCGTGCGCTACGGCCAGGGTCGTGGGCGTACGTGAACACCTCGTGAGCGGGCCCGCAGATCACCGCCCGAATAGGTGACCAGCCGCCATGGTAACCAGCCGGACCGACGACAGTGCATCACCGGCAAGTGGCTTCATTCATCCGTAATTTGTTACAAAAGGATTTAATGTGACTTCGGCAGCCTGTGCGGGATGAACTGGCCGTGCTGCGCCGTCCCGGCGGCGCATCAAAGAAACTGGCCTGCGGTGGACTGGGCGGCGCGGCCTGCCGCGGGCTCAGCTCCAGCATCTTCAGCAGGCGGGTTCGCCGCTCGCAGCCGCGCCAGCTCCGCGGCCACAGCCGCGGGAATCTCAGTCACGCCCACACCTTATGCACCCCGGTCGGAACGCCTGCAGAGGTCGGCACGGGCCGTACTGGATTTGCTACTGAGCCTGTGACCTGCCATCTTGCCGGCGGGACGCCGGGCAGGGTCCTGGGCTACGGCGCACTCCGGGCCGACCTCGCCAGCCATGCGAAGCAGGAGAGCAGCCTGGCGGGCCGGTTCCAGCGCATCGCGTACCAGTCCCGGGTCCAGCCCGGCGGCCTGGCCCGTGGCCTGCGCCAGATCCCACGTGTGCACAAGGATCTGCGGCAGGGGGTACCGTTCCAGGAACTCGCCTAGCGGCACCCGGCCCGCCATTCCGCCCATCAACGGCACCGGCCGGGCCAGTCCCGCCGCATCAAGGACGGCCATCATGTCAGCCCGCGCCGCACGCCACGCGGCCACGGGATCGTCTGCTGCAGCAGATCTCGGATCAGCCGCGCTGTCGTCCCCCAGCCGCGCTACCGCCCTCCAGCTGCCCGTCGCGTACACCTCAACCGCACGCAACTGACCAATCACATGACCGGCGATATCGGCGGCGCACCAGCCTTGGCACGGCGACGGCGCATCCCAGCGGCCGGGTGCGACTCCGGCGAGCACAGCCTCGAAGCCATCGAGCGCGCGAACGAAACCATCCGGAACCACGTCATGCAGTATCTGGCCCGCGCCGCCCGGGGGGCGTGTAGCGCAAGGCCGCGGCGGCTCGCGGCCTGTCCGGGCGCGACGTTGAGGCGGTGCTGATCGAGGGGCTGCTCGTAGTGGCCGACGGCGCCGTGACTACCCTCGACGAGGCGGAACTGCACGCCTGGGTGGCCGAGCGATGGCCGGTGATCACGGATAGATTCGGGTCGATGAGGGGAGCGAGATGAACACGGTGACCGCTGCTGCGCAAGCCGACCTGACCGGCGAGTTCGCCGCGCGGACCAGCCGTTCTGCCGAGCACTACCGGCAGGCTTGTGCTTGCCTTCCCGGCGGCGAGACGCGTTCGGTCACGCTCTACCAGCCGTACCCGGTCGTGCTGGCCGAGGGCCACGGCGCGGTGGTCCGTGACCTCGACGGCAACGAGTACGTCGACGTCCTCAATAACTACACCTCGCTGGTTCACGGGCACGCGTTCGGACCGGTCCTCGAGGCCGTGGCGGCCGCACTGCCGAACGGGACGGTGTTTCCCGCCCCGCACCCGGCCCAGGTCCGGCTGGCCGAGATGGTCTGTGACCGCTACCCAGCCGTGCAGCGGGTCCGGTTCACCAACTCGGGCACCGAAGCGTCCCTGCTCGCGCTGCGGATCGCCCGGGCCGCCACCGGCCGCCGACGGATCGTCGCGTTCACCGGCGCCTACCACGGCGGCGTGCCCGACATCATAGACGGCGGCCCCGACACCGTCCGGGTCCCGTACAACGACGCAGACCAGGCCGTGGCGGTCATCGACGCCTCGGTCGCGGCCGTCTTCGTCGAACCCTTCCTGGGCAGCGCCGGGGTGGTCCCGGCGGCTCCCGGGTTCCTGGCCCGGATCGCCGACCGCGCCCGCGAGGTCGGCGCGGTGTTCGTCCTGGATGAGGTCCAGGCCCTGCGCAACGCCCCAAACGGCACCCACGCCGCCCTCGGCCTGCAGCCCGACCTGGTGCTCATGGGCAAGATCATCGGCGGCGGCTTCCCGGTCGGCGCGGTCGGCGGCCGGACCGAGCTGATGGACCTGACCAGCGCCGCGCGTCCCGGCAGCCTGTCCTGCTCGGGGACGTTCAACGGGAACGTGATTACCATGGCGGCCGGAGCCGCCGCGCTGGCCGCACTCGACGGGTCAGCGATCGCTGAGCTGAACGGGCGCGCCCACGAGCTGGGCTCCCGGATCGAGGCTGCGGCTGCCCGCGCCGGGATACCGGCCAGCGTGACCAGGGCGGGTTCGATCATGCACGTCCACCTGGCCGACCGCGCCCCCACCTCGGCCGAGCAGGCCGACGCGGTCCCCGCCGCGTGGGAGTCGGCGCTCCACCTGGCCCTCCTGCTGGAAGGCGTATACGCCGCACCCCGGGGCATGCTCGACCTGTCCACCGCGATCGGCGACGATCTGCTCGCCCACGTCGCGCACGGTTACGCCTCAGCGTTCGGCCGGATCCGGGACCTGATTACCAGTCGGACACCATGATGCCCGGAAGGGAGCCGAGCCGGTGCGAACGCACGGTGACATCACGGCGGGCTCCGGAACCGCAGCCCCGGCGTCCGAACACCTGATCGGGCCCGGACCTGCGTGGGGAGCCGGAAGCCGCCAATCGTCGTCCTTCGGCCTAAGCGCTATGCGCCGCAGAGCGGATCTCCGCGTCCATCAGGCGAGGCGGGCGGAACAGGATTACCTGTAGCTCTCCTTGCATGGTCATGGGGAATCGCGGCCACTGCCGGGCAGGCGCCTTCCGGGGCCGGGAAGATTGCAAGAGAGGACTGACCAGGGCTCCGGGCCTCCCGGATGGTATCGGGTAAGGAAGGACCTGGACCGGGTGCGTGGTTTCGGTCGAGGTGTTGGACAAGGGCAGGATTGCCCTCGTGGGTTGCGGTCAGGGGTGGACCGGGCCGCTGGGGCCGCGGTCGAGGCGGATCGACTGCATGATCGCGAAGGTCGTGGTCTTGGTGTAGACCTCGATGTCGGCGCCGCCGAGCACGCCGGTGTATTTCGCGATGACGGGGGCGGCCGCGTGCTCGGTGACGGCGTCGAGGTAGGCACTGACCCCGGCCCACACGTTCTCTCCGTAGTGCCCGAAAAGCGGTCCCGGGTTGACCGAGGCCAGCGCCTCGCGGGAGCTGGCTTCGATGTCGGTGATGTACTGCTGGTGCATCGCGACGTCCTGACGGGTGGCGACCCGGCCGAGGTGCCCGCTGATCAGGTGGGTCCATGGGTAGTCCAGGGCGATGGCCGGGGCGGCGGTGTAGCCGATGACGTCGTCGGACAGGTTGAGGTTGTAGATGGGGATCCAGCCGGCGTTGACCACGTCGATGAACATCAGCGTGTCGTGGTCGGGGAAGTGGATGTAGATGTTGTCCGGTGAGTGGTTGGGCCCGTGCCAGGCCAGGTCGACCCGTTCGCCGCCGACTTCCAGGGTGTAGCTGTCGGCGAAGGTCACGTCCGGGGCGGGGCGGGCGGGGTCATCGTCGCGTAGCAGCAGCCGCCGGGTCTCGTCGTGGCCGATGCGGATGATGTCCGGGCCGAACACCGAGGATGCGCCCTGGTGGTCGCAGTGGTGGTGGGAGTAGACCAGGTGGGTGACCCGGCTGGTCAGGCCGTTGGCGGCGGTGATCTCGTCCACGGCACGCCGGATGTTGTGGCCGATGTTCGGGGGCGCGTCGAAGATCACGACGCCGTCGGGGGTAGTAAGGAACGCCGACATGTAGACGTTGTCGGTGACCGCGTAGAGGTTCCGCTCGACCTGCCAGACGTGGTACCCGTGCTCGTTCAGGGCCGCCCCCTTCGCGATCGCCGGGAGGGGGGCGTACTCGGGCAGGTCCGGGGCGCCGGTAGCGCTCGTGGCTGGTGATGTCATTTTTCCTCCAGGTTGAAGATCATCATCGGTAGACCCCTTCTAGAGGTTGCGTCTTACTCGCCGGTGAAGCGGAATTCTGCCTGCCAGGGGTCGTCCATCTGGACGATCTGCCAGTAGCGCTCGGCGATACGCGCCGGATCAAAGGCAGTGCCTGCCGCGATCTGTCCAGCGATCGTGAGGGTTGCGACTCGAATGCCAGCTGGGCCTAGATCGACGCCGAGCATCGTTGCAGCCGACCGGAGGGCAGCTTTTCCGAGCGAGACTGTCGCGAGGGCCGGGATCGGGTGATCGGCGAAGCCGCCCCCGGTGACGATCATCGTGCCAAATCCTGCCGCCTTCATCGCCGGGGCGGCCTCTTGGGCTACGACGATGGCGCCGATGACGTCGACAGCGTAGGCCTCCTGCAGATGGGTCACGGTCGAGGTCAAGAGCTGATCCGGCGTGCCCAGGACCGCGTTGTAAATTACGACTCCCGGCGCCCCCTCGTCGCTGTAGAGCTCAGTCATTCGGGCGCGCAGATCCTCGGGACTGCTGGCGTCCGCCTCGACTGTGTTGATCTCGCCACCAATGTCATCCAAGCTCTGCGCGAGCTCACCCAGTCGGTCTGCGCTCCGCGCGACCAGAGTCACCCGGTAGCCCCCGGCAGCGAAACGGCGGGCAACGGCCAGACCGAGGCCGGGCCCGGCCCCGACCAGCAGCAGGTGCCCGCTGTCGATTGAGCCAGCGCGAACCTGCTCGGGGCCGTCGTTTCCTTCCGGCGCGCCCGTTGGTACGCGTGTCATGGAGAGCTCCTCATCTGATCGAGGCGGCGACTACATTTCAGGTCGGCCGCGTGGGACGCGGCATCCAGGAATCCCACAGTCTTCTGCGAGGCTCGCGCGTGGCGGGGACACATTTGCTAGCAGGTCGCGCCTGAAGGCGCTGCTGCCACCACTTCGCGGCCGTCATGTCACCTCACGGGCGGTTGCCCGAAGTTCACGGAGTGCTGATGTCTCACCGACAATTCGCCCACCCCGCACAATCGCCGGCCGGCTCTCGCAGCGCCTAGAACCTCACATGTGCCAGCTGGGTCCGGGATCTGACATCGAGTTTGCGGAATACCTTGACCAGGTGGTACTCCACGGTGCTCTCGCCGATGAAGAGACGAGCGGCGATTTCCCGATTGGTGAGGCCCTGCGCTGCAAGCCGGGCGACCTGGGATTCCTGCGGGGTGAGCTGGGGTTCTGAATCCGCTGCCCGCGGGCGGATGCGTTCGCCGGTCGCTTCGAGCTCGATCCGGGCTCGGTCGCCGAAGGCCTGCACTCCGAATTCACGGAAGAGGCGGAGAGCCGCGCGCAACTCGACGCGCGCGTCAAGGCTCCGGCGCTCCCGCCGCAGCCATTCGCCGTAGAGCAGCTGCGAGCGCGCCAGTTCGATCCGAAGCCGTGTCCTGTCAAAGTGGACTATCGACTCCTGATACAGGGCTTCCGCATCGGCGTCGTCGGCCTCGAGCGCCTTGATCCGAGCAGACATTCCGAGCGCCCACTCGGTGGGAGTCGCCGCGGCGCGGACTTGCATCCAGGTGGACACGTAGGACAGCAGCTCGGTGTCGCCCTCCCTGGACGCCGCTTCGGCAAGTTCGCCCGCGGCGAATGCCTGATAGCCCAACGCGTCCGACTCGATCACCGTTCTCGCGTGAGCCAGCGCGTCTGCGTGACGCCCGAGCCCGTTGTACAGAACGGCGGCCGCGTAGTGGGCAAAGAAAATGACCCGGCCCTGACCACTTTTGATCGCGGTCTCGATCATCGCCTGGATCAGCGGAACGGTCCGATCCGTATCGCCGCGGAGCGCATCGATCAGCATGGTGCGGTTCGGACTTACGAGGGTCATCGTCGACAGCAGGCGCTCTTCTTCCAACAATGCCGACGCGCCACGAAGATCGCCGGTGACGATGACGTAGTTGGCGAGGAAGTTCAACGCGAATTGAAGCTGTACGAGGGCTCCCGACTCTCGAGCGACTCTGACCTGCCGCTCTGCCAAGGCCAGACCGGCTTCGTAGTCCCAAGCCTCGGCGGCTATGAGTCCGGCCAGTCTGTTTCCTGTCAACCACAGCAAGTCGTCGGCATCGTCCGATCCCAGATCGTGATCGCGGATGGCGTCGAGTGCCGCGGTCAGCGCGGGTGTCGCAGCCGCGTAGCCTTCGGTGACCCTGGTCGCGATCGCGTCAAGGAGCAGATCTGCGGTGCGCGGTGGATTCTCAGCCGGCGCTGTCGCCCGAGCGGCTTCCGCTGCCCTGGCGACCAGCTCGTGGTCGCCGGGGCCCCCCGCCCAGACGGCCGCAGCCAGCGCCTCGAGGTGCATGTCCCGAGCAGTCCGGGGCGCAAACGGCTCGATCCGCTGAGCCGCACTCAGCAAGAGTTCGGCAGCCTCCGAGCTACGGCGCTGGTCAAAGGCGATCTTCCCCCGCAGTTGCTCAGCCAGCGCGGTGCGTAGCTCGGACCGTGGCTCGGTGTCGACAACCGACAGGAGCCGGAGCGCTGATTCAAAAGCCCCGGCATCTCGTTTCGCCCTAGCCGCTGCCAGCGTCCGATCGGCTCGATGCTCTCCGTGTGGTGTGAGGAGCGCTGCACGCTCGAGGAGGGCAGCGGCTGCCAGCAGACCGCCGCGAGTCCTGGCCCGACCTGCTGTCCTCTCAAGCTCGGCGGCGATCTTCTCGTCGTGACCGACTGTCGACCAGGCCCAATGCCAAGCGCGACGGTCCGCGTCATGGATCGGGTCGGCCACCTCCGCGAGAGTGCGATGCACTTCAAGTCGCTTCTCAAGGGGCGCACAGCGGTAGGCGGCCGCCCGCACCAGTGGATGCCGGAAGTACACTCCCTGCCCCAGCTCGAGTAGCCCGGCGCGTTCTGCGGGAGCCGCAGCGCTCCAATCAAGTCCGAGACGCTGAGCGGCGGACCACAGTAGCGCCGGGTCACCCGTCGGCTCGGCTGCTGCAAGTGCGAGCAGGGTCTGGGTGTCAGGCGGGAGTTCACGCAACCGCTTCGCAAAGGCAGATTCAATCCTGCCCGTGAGCGGAATACCGGCAGGCTCCGAGAGGCCCTCGACCAATTCCGCCGTGGTCCACGCGCGAGGCAGCTCAAGCAGCGCGAGGGGATTGCCGCGTGTTTCAGAGAAAATCCGATCCCGAACGAGCGGATCCGTTGGGCCACTGACGACCGAGTCAAAAAGCCTGCGAGCGTCCTCAGCGTTCAGGCCGCCGATCCGGAGTTCCGGCAGCCCTGCAAGTTCGTTCTCGTCGCTTACGTCGCGCCTAGCGATGACAATTACTACCCTCTCGGCGAGTAGTCGACGGGCTACGAATCCAATCGCTTGCATCGAGGCCCGGTCGATCCACTGCGCATCATCGATAAGCCAGACGACCGGCTGCTTTTTGGCCGCGGTCAGGTCGCTACCAGATCCAGGGCGGCGATACCTACCAGAAATCGCTCCGGAGGGGCACCCTCGGTGAGACCGAACACCTGATCCAGAACGTTCCGGTGCAGCGTCGTGAATTCTACGTT
>Ga0335074_10014534_pt1 | contig 11038 bp, 11 predicted proteins | sample Lox_Sample_23_FD_206715 | JGI IMG/M metagenome (GOLD analysis project Ga0335074, IMG submission 206715) | Soil microbial communities from Loxahatchee National Wildlife Refuge, Florida, United States - Lox_Sample_2.3 | ecosystem: Environmental > Terrestrial > Soil > Wetlands | place: USA... | reverse complement strand
TAGCGGTTTTCGTCGATCACCGCCGAGACGACGCCGCGATCGAGCAGCGGCCGCACCGGGTCTGTATTGCTGAAACCCACCAGCGGTGTGGGGACGCCGAATGGTTCCGCGGATTCATTAATCGCCGTCGCGATCGCCGCCAGGTCCTCGTTTCCGACGTAGTAGCCGGCCACCGGCCCGTAGTGCCGGAGCAACTGTCGCGTGGTGGCGAAGGGCGCCCGGGTGTCCGAGCATTGTATCTCGTGAACGCGCCCACCGCAGCGCGCGAGCGCAGCCAGGAAACCCTGATACCGTTGGGCTAAATGGAACTCCTCGAGCGAGCCGGGAAACGAGAGTACCTGGCCGCGTCCGTGCATTAGCTTCGCCAGCACTTCGCCCGCGAGCGCTCCGGACTGCTCGGCATCGGCTCCGACGAAGGCTAGCCGCTGGCTTTGGGGCGCGTCGCTATGAAATGCGATCACCGGGGTTCCGGCCAGCACATGCGCGTCGATCAGGTCGTTGAGCGCGCTCGCGTGCAAGGGCAAAAGCGCGATCGCGTCGGGCCGGGTGTCGAGCAGCGTTTCCAGTATCCTACGCTGTTGGGACACGTCGGCCAGCTCGGTGGTCAGGTTTTGAACCTCCACGCCGAACGACCCCAGGTCGAAGGTAGCTTCCCACACTCCCTGCCATAGCAGATCGAAGAAATCCGCCGGATGGACAGGAGCAATTATCGCGATCGTAACGTGATCCCGCATCGCTGACCTTCATATTCGTTATCGAGCGGGCGGAAGAATTCTTTAACGGATCGAAACGGTTACTGCTGCGGGTCTGGCCCGGAGATCGCCGTCCCGTCCTCATTTACAGCCACGGGGCGGTGGTGCGTGGTGGAGCTATCGGAGTCACTCGACAAGTTGGAAGAAGACGAAGCCCCCGACGAAGAAGCTGAAGAAGAAGACGAGGACGTCGCATCTCCGTTGTTGCGCGACCGGCGCGTCAGATGCGGCCGGTCGTCGGAATCATCGCCGGCGGCGGCATCATTGGCGGGGGACATGCGGGTCCGGCGATAGCGAACATCGGCGTCGGAGAAGCGCCGCCGCGCGTCGGCCGCCAAATCCACCTGAACATTATCTTCGTCGCCTGCCCGCATGCCTTCGGGAAGGTTGAAGTATAGCGTGTAGCGCTGGCGCAGGCGCTCCAGCGTATCTTCCAGCGCCGATGCGTCGTTCACCGACATGCTGTCGCCGCCGGAATCGCGGGCGATCTCGGAGGTCTGAGCGGGCCGGTTCGCTTCACCGCCTCCCCCGCCCGGATAGCCATTGCCTCCCCGGCGCCCGAAGATGATGCCGCCCAGCGGTCCACCCAGGCCCGGTCCGCCGCCCCAGGGGCCACCTCGTCCGTAACCGCCGCGCCGGCCGCCGGAAGGCATGGCGTCGGGCGCGATAATTGCGCACATCACCGCGTCCGCGCGCGCCAAGGCTCGGCCGACCCCTTCCGGATCCACGTCGAATTGGGCGTTGGTTTGATCATCCGTAAGGATGACAATGGCGCGGCGCGCATCGCGGCGTCCATGTTGGCTGATATAGTCAGCCGCATCCAGCATGGCCCGCGTAATATCGGTTCCGCCGTTGAAGCGCTCCTCGCGCAGCAGCCGGTCGAAGCCGCGCTGCACCTCCTGCTTGCTGCTGTTAAAAGGCAGGCGCACGCGCGTGTAGCTGTCGAACACCATGATCGCCATGCGATCGCTCGCGTTGAGCTGATTCAGCGCCTCCCCGGAGGCATCGGCGATGCGCTGCACGTGCGGCCGCATGCTGCCGCTGACATCCAGCAGGAACAGCACGTCGATCGGCATGTTGTCGGCGGCGAAACTCTGGATGGGAACCACCGTGCCGTTGGCCCGAACGACGAAATCGCCGGCGTGCAGATGAATAATGGGGCGGTTGCTCGAATCCACCACCTGCGCGTCCACGCGGGCCAGCGAGACGTCGCTGTGAAACACGAGGTCCTGGTTGGCGCCCGATTTGCTAGCGTCCGATTTGTCGCCGGCCGATTGCGCCGCCGCCCAGCCCGAAGCCAGCAAGATCAGACCGCTGGCCGAGATCGAAAGACCGAAAGATCGCAAGCTTGGAAGGTACAGCATGCCAGGTACCTCGGATTCCTACTGGAAATAGTAACGCACCAGCGCCGCACCGCGTTTCAGAATCCAGGGTTACAGCGCGAAAGCTGATCCGGCGTCAAAGCGCTCGGCATCACAGACCGGCGCCGAAGCGATCCCAATCCAGATCCTGGCCATCCAGCTGAACGCCCAGAGAGTATTCGGCGCCTGTGAAGAGGCAATAACGAACGGTACCGGCCAATTCTCGCCTCCTTCCCCGGATCGTTACCTTCGTCCCGATCGCGATCGGTTCCGGGAGCGAAATGGCGATCCCGGAGCGGGATCGGTCCTCGAGCAGACCTGAGAGGGACTTCGAAGAGCCGTATCGATCGTTCCAAAGCGCCGATATTCGGCAGAGCAGAACTTTCCGGGGCTCCCGGCGCCGGGGCATAGCATTGATATCGGCGATCCGCTCAGCATTTTTAGCATGCGCCGCTTCCCTCATGCTGTCTCAAGGGTCAGAGCTCGGGCAGGTTCGGATCGGGCCAGAGAGCCGCAATCACGCGCGCGCTAAACTCCGGGCCCCGCTCGGTTCGCACCAGTGCGGGACAATTTTGTCGGTGGCGGATCTCGAAACGCCGCAAATCACGTTGCCGACGTATTTTCGCGCGGCCCAATCACTGGTGTTTTACCGTTCTCGCGAAGCAGCTCGGCCAAGCCGGAGGGAGGGTCCGCGGCCATGGGGATGATTGTGCTTAGGAGCGTGAGATCGAGAACGTCACGGACGCGCTCATTCGCCCCCGCCAGAACGAAACTCCCACCAGCGCTTCGCTTGACGACGTAAATATAAACGCCGACGACGAAACCGATGCCCATCGAGCCAATGGATCGCAACTGGCTGCAATCCACCAGCATTTTCTTGCAGTCGTGACGCCGGACCTCGTCGCTCTTTTCGCGCAGATAACCGGGGTCTTCACCTGAACGGAAGTCGCCGTTAAGGCGGAGAACACAAACTTCATCCCCGTGCTCGATGTCGATGAGCATCGGATTACCTCGTCACCACCGTCGCATCCTACAACACTCGCATCCTACAACAGATGTATCGTACTACAGACACAGGTTAGTCGACCTGAACGTAGCGTAAGTAACGGTCCAGGTCGTCGATACAGGCCCGCATCCGCGCGGCATCGCCGGCAAGTGCGGCGGCTTCGATCGCGCTGCCAATTTCGGTGATTGGGTCGAATCCGTAACCGCCGCCAGTGCCCATCATCTGGTGGCCGAGCGTACGGATGGTGGCGAAATCGCCGCTATCCAGCGCCCCGCGCAGTTTTCCGACATCGCTACGGCGTTTCTCGAGATACCCTCCCACCACAGGCCTCAGCCACGGTTCGACCGAGACATTGATGGGATCGCCGGCGGGGATGTGATCTTCGGCGAGCGCGCCCGAAACCCACTTGTTAATCGCCTCGATCAGCGTCGCTTTCTGGATTGGTTTGGTGAGGTGCTCCGTGCAGCCAGCCTCAAAACTGCGGTCCCTGGCCTCGGGCAGCGCATGCGCCGTTAAGGCGAAAATCGGCGTCGGGGTGGAGGCGCGTCCCCTTTCAAAGGCCCGCATCTGGCGAACAGCGGAGTAACCATCCAGGACCGGCATTTCAGTGTCCATCAGCACCAGATCGTAGGGATATTGTCTGAATCTCTCCACCGCCAGGGCGCCGTTGCCTACCTCGTCGATGTTGCAGCCCGCGCCTTTCAGGTAACCGCGGATGAGGAAGCGATTCTCTTCGGAATCATCGGCCAGAAGGATTCGTAACGCCCGCGCATGCAACGAAGGGGCAGCCTTTTTGGCCGGCTTCTCCAGGCCTTCCCCCACCAGGAATCGGACCGTAAAGTGCATCGTGGCGCCCTCGCCAGGAACACTTTCGGCCCAGATTCTTCCTCCCATCAGTTCCACAAACCTTTTGGAGATAGCCAATCCCAAGCCGGTGCCGCCGTATTTGCGGGTGGTGGAAGCGTCGGCTTGCGAAAAGCTCTCGAAGATCGTCGACAGACGCTCGGGGGGAATTCCAATGCCCGTATCGGAAATCGAAACATGCAGAGCGCCGTCCGGATCCAGCTTCACCTGGACCCCGAGTCCGCCACGCTCGGTGAACTTGGTTGAGTTTCCGAGCAGGTTCAAAAGGATTTGGCGGAGGCGCCCGGGATCGCCGATCAGGCACGTTGGCACGTTGGGTTCGATCCAGCTGGTCAAAGTGAGGCCCTTAGCGTGTGCACGTACGCCCGCGATCTCGACTGCTTCGGCCAGGACCTCCGGAAGATGGAACGCTATATTCTCCAGTTCAATTTGCCCGGCTTCCACTTTTGAGAAGTCGAGAATATCGTTGATGACGTTAAGAAGGTTGTCGCCGGCACGGCGGAACACCTGGACGTACTCGCGTTGCTCGTCATTCAGTGGTGTCTCCGAGAGCAACTCCGCCATCCCGAGCAGCGCATTCATAGGGGTGCGAATCTCATGACTCATGCGCGCGAGAAATTCGGTCTTGGCTTCGGTCAGCTTGGCGACCTGATCGCGAGCGAGCGCGGCCTCATGCGCGTACTGCAGGAAACTTTGCGCTTGCAGGAATCTTCTCTCGGCGCATTCAATGACCAGGAACTTCTGTTCCGCCGCGATCGCAATCGCACAAAAGTGGAGATTGTCCTGAGCCCAAAGGTCCGAATATAGCGTCGCGTGACCGGAGGCGCCCGCCCACAATTCCTCGGCGTCCGGAAGAAACACTTCCAGGAATGGAAACGCCTCCGTCAGACATCCCGCGGGAACCCAATCGGGAGCGGTTCCCGAAAGCTGGAACTCGCCTTCGCTGACTCGCTCAAACACGGCATAGCCGAGAGCCGCAAGCAGGTTCATTTTGAAATCTCGCTGACCACCATCTCGGCCAGCGCGCGAAACATTTCCTCCACTCCACTGCCGGCTTTGGCGCTGGTTTCAAAGGTAGCCCAACCGCGTTCCGAGACAGCTTTATTTTGAACTTCCCACTGCTCGCGGAGATCCGCCTTATTCAACACGAGAACGAAGGGCAATGGGCCGAATTGTCCCGCGATGCGCTGCTGCAACTCGATGGCCTTGGCCAGCGAATTGGCGCGGCAGCCGTCCACCACCAGGATGTATCCGGAAGCGCCGCGAAGATGCGAGAGGTTGAGCTGGGCCACTTCGTCTTCACCGGCCAGGTCCCATAACATCAATGTGACGGATTCGGAGCCGACCGTCACATCCTTGCGGTCAATTTTGACGCCCACCGTGCTCAAGTAGCGTTCGTCGAAAATGCTGTCGACGAATCGCCGGACCAGGCTGGTCTTACCGACGCCGAACTGCCCCACCAGGCAGACTTTTTTCTTCAGCATGCCGCGCGTCGATTTCGCATCAGGGAAGGCCGATCACACGAAATGACGCGCTGCGGCAGAACATTCGTTCTTCTTCCTTGACGGCGAAGCAGGTCTCCCTTTCCGAATCCTCCGGGACGGCGGTCAGGCGGGCAGACGGCACGCCTAAGGCGACCAGGACCGCGCGTACGTTCTCGGCGCGGGAACGGGAAAGCGCTGCATTGAACTCCTCCGTGCCGACGGGATCATGATTGCCGCGCACTTCGAACCGCACGTTCCTGCCGAGTCTGGCGGCGGCCTGAAGGAGCGCGATCATTTGCGAACCCACGTCTTCCAAGACGAAAAGCTGCGAGGGCAGAACCTCCGCGCTGCCGGTTACGAAACGGAAGGCGCGTTTCTGCAAGTCTTCCTTCAGTTGGGCCAGGCGCCGCTGCTCGGCAAAACGGGGCGCCAGCGAATCGTATTGCTCCCAGTGGAACTCCACTTGGTTCGAAGGCAAGCCTGGCGGCAAGAGCGCTGCCGGATCGGCGGCCAGCGGGTCGCGCAGTCCTGAAATGTAGAACTTCGAACCTCGCTTTTCGGCGTGAGTGAGCACGATGCCCGGTTCGTTTTCCAGCCGATGCGCGAAATCCGTCCAACGGCGCTGGATGGCGGCCGAATAGACCCACCAGGCGGCAAGCGCCAGCAACAAGAGCGCGGGAATTCCAAACAGGACCGCACGCGCGCCCCAGGCCTTGGGTGGGCGTTTGTCGCTGTAGCCCCGGCCCAGGAGGCAGCCTTGAAGTTGCTGCCGACAGCTATCGAATGGCGTGGTGTCGCCATCGAACGTCCGGAGAGCCTCGCCTTTCTTTTTTTCGATGGCATCCAGGGCGCCCTGAAACACGCGGTTCAGTTTGCGCGGCGCGACGCCGCGGACGAAGCCTGCCAGGATCGCGTCGGAACTATAAGCGAGGACTACTTCGATCTCACCCATGCGGACGGTCTCCAGATTTTCACCTTCCGCGCCGCTCACCGAGTCCCGCACGAAATCCTGTATGGCCGTGAGCATGCCGGAAACCATTTCGGGATCTTTTGCTTCGGGCGACAGCGCGGCCGCCACATGTTGCAACAGCAAACCGGAATTTCGATGAATCAGGAACACCTGCTCGACACGGTATAGCAGGCTGCGCAATACCACGATCTCGGCGTAGGGCCTGCCGGTGCGGATGGATTCCCAGCGCCACTCAAAACTGCGCCAGGAGAAGCTTTGCTCGAGCGTTTGGCTGAGCGATTGAAGCATTCCATCCAGCTCGGAGGTAATCGCCCTCCGGATGGCCTTGCCGAAAATGGGGAACAGCGCATCGGCCAGCATGCGCGGATTGGACCGCACGGAAAGCTGCAGCGCTTCTTCGAGCAGGGGTTGCAGCGCACGGCGGAGGTTGACATCGGAATGCGCGCTGGAACGGAGCCGGACCGCTTCGGCCAGCACGCCAGCCACGTCCTCGGCACGGCGCGACGGATTGTCCAGGCGCTGGCGCAGCGTGTCCCATGCCGCGCGGTCGGGACCGAGGAGTATGGCGCGCAATTCGGCGAGCGGCTGCTCGTCACCGCTTTGGCCGGACATGGACGGGCCGGGCGAGGAAGGACGCTGGGCTGTACCTTCGGGGGGCATCGTGTCGGAGAAAGGCGCGATCAGTCGGTACCGCTTACCTTGAACTGATCGTTGAGCCGGAGGGCCACCTCATTGAACAGGCCCGCCAGCGCCGCTCGATCCGTCTTGGCAAACTGCAGTTCTTGCGCGCGACGCTCCAGCAGTGCGATAAGCTCCTCGCCCTTGGCACGAATGGCGTCAGTCAGTTCCTTGGATTGCTGGAGAAGATCGTTGCGGATCTCGCGCTTGGCCTGCGCCTCATGATTTTCCATTTCGCCGATCTTTCTGAAAATGGAGGTGGAACTGCCGGAGAGCTCCGCCGCTAAGCGGGAGTGGCTTTCGGCGCGCTCGTCGCGCTCGGCGTTCAAACGCGCTTCGAGCGCCGCCAGCTCTTTGTGGACGAAGGCTTCCAACGCTTCCAATTGGCGGCGGGTGCCGTCGCGCAATTCCGACGATTCTTTCTTTAAGGCTTCTTCCAGGCGCGCGAAGCGCTGCTCGTAATCGCGCATGTTGGAGCCAAACAGAATGTCGCGAATTTTATCGATGTTTCCGCCCGCGGGTTCGTTCGGGGCATCCTGTCCCGCCGCGATCATCGGGTTGTCCTCCGCGGGGCCATTTGTGAAAACTGCGTTCATGGATTCATCCTCCGTGTGTGCGTTACAGATACTTGATGAGAATCACTTCGTTTCCCTTAGCGCTGTAGATCAGCTCGTCGGCAAAACTTTTGGTCATCAGCAGGCCGAATCCGCCGGGCCGGATACCCATTTGGCGGCGCAATTCGACGTGCCGGAATGGCTCCTCGTCCGTGTTGGCCACCGCCGCGTGGGCAAGCGCGTCCAAGGAGAAACCCTCGCCCGGATCGCGGATATAGTAAACGATGGTGCGGGCAGTGCGGATGTAGCTGAGATCCACTGTTTTCTCCGCGTCCAGGTGGCCGCCGTGTTCCACCGCATTCATGAGCAGCTCGCGGAAAGCGGTGGCGATTTGTTCGCGCTGATCGGGTTTGAGGTCGCTCGGCAATTCGCGCACGAATTGCGTAAGACGGTCCGCGGTAGCGATGCGGCAGCGGATCTGAAGAGAAATCCAATTGGGCTTGTCCGAAAGGATCTTGATTTCGTCATCGCCCACCGGCGACGACAGCGCATTTTGCACCGCGGACAGGAGCGCGTCGCGCGAAAAGGGCTTGCCGATGTAAGCCGCCGCCTCACGACGGAGAGATCCGAGTACGTGCTCCGGCGTGTTCTTGACGGTCATCATCACCACCGGGACAGCGGGATAACGAAGGCGGAGCTGCCCGAGCAGCGCCAAGCCATCCATTCCGGGCATGAGGATGTCGGCCAGCAACGCGTCGTAGGATTGGGTTTCCAGCTCCGCGAGAGCTGCCTCGCCGCTGGAAGCGCTCTGTGATTCCCAGCCGGTCCCCGCGAGCATGGCCTGGACGAGTTCGTGAATGGATGGGTCATCATCCACGATGAGAAGCCGGTGCGGCTGCGGCTGCGGGGCTGGCATTGGAGGCCTCTGATAAGGATACATGAGGCAACGGCCGCCACGGAACCCGATACCTTATACATAAGGTGACTTTCGATACCGTCCGTAAGATCGGCCTGGCTCTGCCGGATGTGGAGGACAGCACTATGTATGGAAAGCTGGCGCTCAAGGTACGCGGCAAGCTGCTTGCATGCCTGGCCGTTCACAAATCGGCGGAACCGGAATCGCTGGTGGTTCGGATCGATTTAGAGCAGCGGGCCGGGCTTTTGGCGGAAGCGCCGGAAACATATTACATCACCGATCATTACCGGAATCATCCGGCCGTGCTCGTGAGATTATCTAAGATTCCGGCGGACCAACTGCGCGACCTGCTGGGCGCCTCGTGGCGCTTCGTCACATCCGAATCCGGGCGGAGCAATAAAGCGCGCCGCAAGAAGCGCTCCTGACGAATCAGGCCAGAACTTTTTCGTATAACACCAACAAGCGGCTCCATGCCTTCTCCGCTTGCGGCTCGTTGTAGACCGTCGTATCGAAGGGGCACCAGCCGTGCAAGGCGCCGGTGTACACTTCGATTTCGGCCGGCAGTTTGGCTTTCTCGAAGGTCTCTTTCAGCGCTACTTTGTCGTTGGGCGCGCGCATGTCATCGTTGGAGGCGACGCAGATGAGGAAATGCGCCTTGCTCTTCGCGGCTTCCAGATGCGGGCTGTCCGGCTTATCGGTTACGAGTCCGCCGCCATGGAATGTAGCGACGGCGCCGACGCGATCGGGCATGGCGGCCGCGGTGCGAAACGCCATGGGTCCGCCCATGCAGTAGCCTTGCGTACCGACTTTGCGTTTCTTGTTGACGGAGGGTTGTTCATCCAGCCAGCCGACGAAGGCTTTCGCATCGGTCATGTGGGTGGTTTCGTTGAGCGTTTGCGCAAGCGGGATCAATTCCGGGATGGGCGTTGCCGCGCCTTTAGAGGCGGTGGGAGCCGGCTTGGTGCGATAGAACGGATTGATGACGAGCACCGAGTAGCCGCCCGTTTCGGCGAGCCGTTTGCCCATTGCACGAAAGGCCGGCCGCAGGCCGAAGATGTCGGGCCAGATGAGAACGCCCGGGGCTTTGCCAGTAGCGGGATGGACGAAGTAGGCGTCGCAAGTTCCGTCCGGGGTCTTGATGCTGACGTCCGAATCGACCACATCAACCGCATTGGCGACTTTCGGCAGCATCATGGCGAAGCCGGCGCCGCCCAACACGGCTCCGAATTGCTTGCGGGTCAATAAGCCCTGACGCTCGTATTCTTCCCGGTCCTGCTCAAAATGATCCTGATCACACATATTGGCTCCTTATCGCTCCTATCGATGCCTGGTTGCGTCGCTTGAGTACACGTACCGTGACATTATATCGAGTCGACCGCGATCGGCGCGGTTCTCACTTGGCCCTCACTTCGCGGTCAAATGCGGCGCGTCCTTCTCGTTTTCCTGGCAAACGAACTCGATTAGTTCGGTATCCGCCATGAGGTGCTGGTGCACCATGACCGTCCAGGGCTTGGTGTACGCTTTCGGATCGTTGATGGTGACTTCGATTTCCAAATGCCCGAAATCAGGGCGGCGATAACGTTCGGTGACGTGAGCGGCGTCGGTGAGCGGACTCCCCTCCACGTCCAACCATCCCAGATCGCGGAACCCCGCCGATTCCACCACCAGAGTGTCACCCTCCCAATGGCCCGTCGAATAGCCGTACCACCATGGATCGGCGTCCTTAGGCAACGGCCGTCCATCGGTAAAGATCTGCCGCAGGCCGGCGTTGGCTTCATAAAGGATCACGATCTCTTGCGGGGTCTGGATCATCTTGCGAGGTTCCCCATGATTGTGAAACTGCATGATCCCCATCGGCAGACAATGCGCGTCGGGATTCTCGCGGCTGTTGTCGGCGACGCGCTGGCGGTGCAGCTCCGCGGCCCAGGGCTGAAAGGGCAGCCCATCCGGAAAGGAAGCGCCGATGTTCCAGAACGGGCTGCGCCTGGCGATCGCCAGTAAATCCTCATTCGTTTTCGGAGGGTTCGCGCTGTTGCGTGCAGCCACGGTGCCGCCGACGGTCCGGTTGTTTTGCCAGATCCCGGTGAGATCCGGCTTTCCATCCGCGGTCTTGGGAGCGGGAGCGCTCATATTGGGCTTTCCGTCGGCCGTTCGGGGAACGCCGGGCGTCGGATAGGCCGGCCACTGGGCGAACAGCGCGGGAACGGCGGCCATCCAAACGGCTGACGCGAAAAAATGACGGCGCCAATCACGCAAGCTTCTCGGCATAGGCGCCTCCCAAAATACGTCGCTCGGGCGCGCATGTCAATAGCGGCGGCATGGCGCGCTTTTAGTCCATCGCGGCGGCTATTCGCTGCGGAGCGCGATCGCCGGATCGACGCGTAGGGCGCGGCGAGCGGGAAGATAACAGGCGCCGAGGGCCACCAGCATCAACAAAACGGCGACCGCGAGGA
>Ga0335074_10014533_pt1 | contig 11038 bp, 13 predicted proteins | sample Lox_Sample_23_FD_206715 | JGI IMG/M metagenome (GOLD analysis project Ga0335074, IMG submission 206715) | Soil microbial communities from Loxahatchee National Wildlife Refuge, Florida, United States - Lox_Sample_2.3 | ecosystem: Environmental > Terrestrial > Soil > Wetlands | place: USA... | reverse complement strand
CGTGCCCGTCTCTGCGGCGCTCGCGTCCGCATCCGCCACGGCCGGCTGCCGCCGCATCGCGAGCTCGGCGATGGCCTCGCGGATGTCCCGTCGGCTCACCACCCCGTCGGGCCCGGTCCCGGTGAGAGCAGCCAGATCCAGCCCGGCGTCCCTGGCCTCCTTACGGGCAAGGGGGGAGATAACCGGCACCCGAGTCGACCGCTGCGGACCCGACGCCGACGACGGCACCGGAGGTGCGGGAGGCGGGGGAGGTGCCGATGGTGGCGAGGGCGGCGAAGGCGTCGGCAACGCCGCCGCGCCCGCAGGCGCCGCCCCATTCGCTCCCCGACGCCGGCCACGTCGGGTCCGCGCCGGCGCCACCGTCGTCCCGTACCCGATCAGCACGCTGCCGCTCGCTTCCTCGACCCCGTTGACCTCGCCTCCGTCGGCCCCAGCCCCGACCTGCTCAGGCACGACGACCCCAGGCTCGCGCAGCCCGGGCTCGCGAAGCCCAGCCGCCGCGTCCTCCGTCACCGTGATCAGCGGCTGCCCGACCGAGATAACGCTCCCCGGCGTCGCGTGCAGCGCGGCGACCACGCCCGCGTACGGAACCGGCACCTCGACCACGGCCTTGGCCGTCTCCACCTCGGCGATGACCTGGTCCACGGTGACCCGATCGCCGGGCGAGACCCGCCAGGAGATGACCTCAGCTTCCGACAGCCCCTCGCCCAGGTCCGGAAGGAGGAAGTCAGCCACGGTCGTCGTCCTCCCACTGCAGGCGCGCGATGGCGTCGAGGATGCGGTCGGTGCTCGGCAGGTGGAAGCGCTCCAGGTGCGGCGGCGGGTACGGGATGTCGAACCCGGTCACCCGCAGGATCGGCGCCTCCAGGTAGTGGAAGCACCGCTCGGTCAGCCGGGCGGCCACCTCGGCCCCGTAGCCGCCGAATCCCGCCGCCTCGTGCACGATCACCGCCCGGCCGGTCCGGCGGACCGACGCGGCCACGGTCTCCTCGTCGAACGGCGACAGCGACCGCAGGTCGACGACCTCCAGGTCCCAGCCTTCCGAGGCGGCCTCCGAGGCGGCCTCCAGGGCGGTCGCGACCATCCCCCCGTACGCGATCAGCGTGACGTCCCGGCCTGGCCGCCGCACCACCGCCCGGTCAATCGACGGCCCGTCAACGCTCAAGGCAACCGTCTGCCGCGACCAGTACCGGCGCTTCGGCTCGAGGAACACGACCGGATCGGGGCACCCGATGGCCTCCCGCAGCAACGTGTAAGCATCGGCCGGGGTGCCGGGCGTCACCACCCGCAGCCCCGGCGTGTGCGTGTAGTACGCCTCCGACGAGTCGCTGTGGTGCTCCACGCCGCCGATTCCGCCGCCGAACGGCACGCGGATCACCACCGGCAGCGCCAGCCGTCCCCTGGTCCGGTTGTGGAGCTTGGCGAGGTGGCTGGTGACCTGCTCGAACGCGGGGTAGGCGAAGGCGTCGAACTGCATCTCGACCACCGGCACGAGGCCGTTCATCGCCATCCCGATGGCGGTCCCGACGATGCCCGCCTCCGCCAGCGGGGTGTCGAACACCCGGCGCTCGCCGAATCGGTCCGCCAGCCCGTCGGTGACGCGGAACACGCCGCCCAGCGTGCCGACGTCCTCGCCGAACACGACTACCCGCTCGTCGGCGGCCAGGCTGTCGGCCAGCGCCTGGTTGAGCGCGGCCGCCATCGTCACCGGCGCCGCCGCCGGCGCCGCCGCGGGAACGCCGCCTTCCGCAGCAGAGGACATGACGCGGCTCACGACGCGGGCTCCTCCTGCTCCGCCAGCTCGCTCAGTTCGGAAAGCAACTCCGCCCGCTGCCGCTCGAGCGCGGCCGTCGGCTTCGCGTACACGTGCTCGAAGAGCTCGGCCGGATCGACGCTGACGTCGGCGTTCATCCGCTCCCTGACGTCCTCGGCCAGCCGCTCCGCCTCCGCCGTCAACCGCGCCAGAGACGAGTCGTCAAGCAGCCCGCCTCCGCGCAGGTAGGCCTCCAGGCGGGCGATCGGGTCGCGCGAAAGCCACCCGCTGACCTCCGCCGACTCCCGGTAGCGGGTGGCGTCGTCGGCGTTGGTGTGCGCCTCGATCCGGTAGGTGATCGCCTCGATCAGCGTGGGGCCGCCGCCGGCCGCCGCGCGCGACACCCCGGCCCGCACCGCCGCGTAGACCGCAGCGGCGTCGTTGCCGTCGATGAGCAGTGACGGGATGCCGTAGCCGATGCCCTTGGCGGCCAGCGTGGGCGCCGCCGTCTGCTTCGCCAGCGGCACGCTGATCGCGTAGCCGTTGTTCTGCACCAGGAACACCACCGGGGCCTTCCAGACGCCGGCGAAGTTGAGCGCCTCGTGGGTGTCGCCCTCGCTGGTCGCTCCGTCGCCGAGCAGCGCCAGCGCCACCTGGTCCTCGTTCTTCAACGTGGCCGCGTACGCGAGGCCGACCGCGTGCAGGGTGTTGGTCGCCAGCGGGGTGCACTGCGGCGCGACCCGGTACTGATAGGGGTCGTAGCCGCAGTGCCAGTCGCCGCGCAGCAGCGTGAGCGTCTCCTCGGCGGGCACGCCGCGGGTCAGCACCGCCATCGAGTCGCGGTAGGTCGGAAACAGCCAGTCCTGGCGGCGCAGCGCGACCGCGGCCCCGACCTGGCAGGCGTCCTGGCCGCGGGAGGACGGGTAGACCGCGAGCCTGCCCTGCTTGGCCAGCGCGGTCGACTGGCTGTCGAACCGCCGTCCGAGCACCATCCGCCGGTGCAGCTCAACCAGCACGTCCGGCCCGGGAAGGCTCAGCGGCCCCGGGTTATCACCCGGATGCCCCTCGGCGTCGACCAACTGCAGTGGCGTCGCGCTCGGCAGCAGGTTGTCGGCGGCCACCGCTTCGCTGCGGCGGGCGAGAGTCTTCACGGCCGCTCCCTTCAACAAAGATCTTTTCCAGAGAATGTCCCCATTCAGAGCCAAATCTCTAGTGGCACGGACGAAGACGAGACGTAATGACCAAGACAGCGATGTACATTGCCCATATGACTGACAGCGACCTTCCCCCGGACGATCTCCGTGGACATATGGCAGCGATGGACGACACCGACCGGCAGATCGTCGATGCGCTGCGGGCCGACGGCCGGATGTCGATGCGCTCGCTCGCCGAGCTGATCCACATCTCCCGGGCCAGTGCCTACGCCCGCGTCGCGCGGCTGGAGCGGGACGGCGTGATCACCGGCTACGCCGCGCTGGTCGACCCGGTTCGCTACGGCTACGCGCTGTCGGCCTACGTCTACGTCGACATCGCCCAGCGGTCGTGGAAGTCGGTCCGCGGCCAACTGCTGGCCATGCCCGCCGTCGACCACGTCGCGCTGCTGTCGGGCGAGCACGACATTCTGGTGCGGGTCCGCGCCCGCGATGCCGTGTCTCTGCGCGACACCGTGCTCACCCGTCTCCAGGACATCCCCGAGGTGCACTCGACCCAGACGGTGCTGATCTTCGAGGAGGCCACCCCCAACCGTTAAACCTGACGGTGCGGGGCGGGTAGGTAGGTGAGAGCCTCGGGAACAGGGAGGACTCATCATGACTGACATCGCCTACCGCACGGCCGACGTGGACGGTCTGAGCGTGTTCTACCGGGAGGCCGGGGCGCCCGACGCGCCCACGCTGCTGCTGCTGCACGGCTTCCCGTCGTCGAGCCACATGTTCCGCGAGCTGATCCCGCTCCTGGCCGGCGAGCTTCACCTGGTCGCGCCCGACCTGCCCAGCTTCGGCAAGTCGGACATGCCCGATCCGGACAAATTCGACTACACCTTCGATCATCTCGCGGACGTCATCGACCGCTTCACCGAGGTGCTCGGCCTCGACCGGTTCGCGATCTACGTGTTCGACTACGGCGCGCCGGTCGGCTTCCGGATCGCCGCCAGGCACCCGGAGCGGATCACCGCGATCATCACCCAGAACGGCAACGCCTACACCGACGGCCTCAGCGACGGCTGGGCCCCGGTCCAGGCCTACTGGAAGGACCCGTCGCCGGCCAACCGGGAGGCGGTCCGGACGATGCTCCAGCCGGAGACCACGATCTGGCAGTACACCCACGGCGTCCCCGACGTGGCGATGGTCAGCCCGGACGGGTACGGGCTCGACAACTACTACCTCGCCCGGCCCGGCGCCGACGAGATCCAGCTCGACCTGCTCCTCAACTACGCCAGCAACATCGAGCAGTACCCGGGCTGGCAGGAGTACTTCAGGACCAGCCAGCCGCCGCTGCTCGCGGTCTGGGGCAGCAACGACCCGTTCTTCATCCCGCCCGGCGCCGAGGCGTTCAAGCGGGACATCCCGGGCGCCGACATCCGCTTCGTGCCCACCGGCCACTTCGCCCTCGAGACCCACGTTGGCGAGATCGCGAGCGCGATCATCGACTTCCTGGGTCCTTAGCAGGTCAGCTCGCGGACACGACCGGCGCCAGCGGGAGCGGCGACAGCCGCGGCATCGGCAGGCCGCGCTGTCTAAGGTCGGTCACGAACCGCTGGACGAGGGCGTCGTGCGGCGCCGCCACTACGACGATGACATCGCGCAGCTCAGGCGGGTCAAACGATCTGACGGTAGCGTCCGGCCACGGCGTGAGGGCGGAGACCGGCACGATGGCAACGCCCATGCCCGCCGCCGCCAGTTGCGCGGCGGTCCGCGGGCTGCCGCTGCGCACTGCCGGTCGCGGCAGTATTACCCCGCGCTCGGCCGCGAACCGGTCAACCCACTCCTCTTGCGCTAGCGCTTGACCGAGCCCAGACGGGCCAGGCGGCGGCGCGCGCTCGCAAGGCCTCGACGGTGCCTGGTCATGGTGGCCCACGGGTCGGCCGAGCGCTCCAGCCGGGCGCCGATCGTTCGCACGGTGAACGGCTGCGGCCGCAGGTCATCGTCGGCGACCTCGTCCCACTCCAGCGGCGTCGCCACCGTCGCGCCGGGCCGGGCGCGGACCGTGTAGGGCGCCACCACCGTCTGCGCGTACGCGTTGCGCATGATGTCGAGGTAGAGCCGCCGCCCGCGCTGCTCCTTCCGCTGCTCCACGGTCAGCTCGTCCGGGTATCGCGCGGCCAGCAGGTCGGCGACGTCGCGGGCGAAGCCGCGGACCGCGTCGAAGTCCTCCTCCGGGCGCAGCGGCACGTGGACGTGCAGCCCTTTGCCGCCCGTTGTCTTGACATAGGTCGTGAGACCAAGCTCGTCTTCGAGCAGTCCTCGCAGGTGCAGCGCGTGACGGCGGACGTCATCGAAGCGGTCATCGGACGGCGGATCAAGGTCGAACACGAGCTGGTCGGGCACCTCGAGCGCGCTCACCCGGCTGAGGAAGATGTGGAACTCGACCGTGCCCTGGTTCGCCAGGTACACCAGTGTGTCGGCTCTGTCGGCGACCACATGGCACACCGACCCGCCCTGTTTTCCCACCTCGGTCCGGCGCATCCAGTCGGGGAAGTGCCTGCCCGCGTTCTTCTGCACGATGCGCTGGCCGGTGATGCCGTCCGGATACCGGTCGAGGACGAGCGGCCGGTCCCGCAGGTAGCCGAGGATGTGCGGCGCCATCTTCTGGTAGTAGTTCACCAGGTCGCCCTTGGTGATCCCGTCGTCAGGGAAGAACAGCTTGTCGAGATGCGAGAGCTGGACGGTCATTCGTCCTCCCTGCCCGAACCGGCCCGGATTATGACCGGTGAGCTCGGTCCGGCGGGACCTCGGTCCCCGCACCCGGGGTAGCGCGCTTGACCACGATGCGGCCGCTACAGCAGAGCACCGACGACAGCGCGCACCGCAGCCGCGCCTCCGCCAGCGGCGGCACCGGCTTGGCCAGCGTGTCGCGGGCGATCCGGCCCGCCTGCTCGAGTCGCCCGGCCGCCGCCAGTGACTCCGCCGCGGCCGCCGCGCTGACGGCGTCGCGCAGCACCGCGGATTTACCGATGCCAGCCTCGCCCCGACCAGCAGCACCCCGCCGATCCCGCGCTGCGCGCGCAGCAGGAGCTCGCGGGCCTGCCGCTGCTCTGCCTCACGTCCGTGCACGGTTTCCATAGCATTCATGACACGCGCTCTACGGCGGTAAAAGCAAGGAAAGTGCGATTCGATTAATTCATGGGACTCATAGAGATGCCTAATAGCGACTGGGCCGGAAATCCTGAAAAGGCTATTCATAGGAAACACGAAAAAGCCGGAAACAGTCAAGGAGGTAATTCTCGGGCGGCCGGAATGGTCCCCGCCCCGCGGGCGACGCTGGCCTGCCCCAGGCCTCATCGGACCAGCCGCCGCCGTTTTGCACCTACTATCGCGTTTGATCCGGTCGGCGTGAGGTGGGCGTGATGGAGATTTCCCTCGAGGACGTGCGGCATGCGCTGGTCGAGCTGGGCAGGCTGCGATTCGGCGAGATGAGCCTGGAGGATGCGATCAGGGAAGTGGTGGAGACAACCCACTCGATGTTCGACGTCGACGGGGCGGGCCTGATGCTGGCCGACTCGGCCCAGCACCTGCGCAGCGTCGCCGCCTCTGACGATCGGTTCGCGCACTTGGAGGAACTGCAGGTGCGGCACCAACAGGGCCCCTGCATCGAGGCGTTCGACACCAAGGAGCTGGTCAGCGCCACCGACCTGGGGGCGAGCGGCCGCTGGCCGCTGTTCAGCGAGGCCGCGGTCGAGCGAGACATCCGGGCGGTGCTCGCCAGCCCGCTGCCCTACAACCAGGATGCGGTCGGCGTCGTCGCGGTGCTGTCCGAGCGCAGCCGCCCGTGGTCGCCCGCCAACGAGCTGGCGCTGCTTGCGTTCACCGATCTCGCCGCGTTGCTGATCGCCAGCATCATCCAGGGCGAAAGGCAGTCAGAGCTGGCCGGCCAGCTGCAGGGAGCGCTGAACTCGCGGCAGCAGATCGAGCAGGCGAAGGGCATCTTGATGGGCACCCGCGGCGTTTCCGCCCGCACGGCCTACGACCACCTTCGGGCGAGGGCCAGGTCCGAGCGCCGCAAGCTGGCCGAGGTCTGCGCCGAGGTTGTCCAAGATGCGGTTCGGTAGTCCCTAACCGGCCCCGCATCCTGCTATACGATGATCCCGTCGTTACCAAGCCGCCCAGACTCTTGCGGCCCATGTCACGCCGGCGGATGTCCCCGCGTCTTCGCGCGCAGTATCGCGACGACCCCTCCTGACAGCGGTCGGCCTAGCCCGAGACTCATCGGCTGAATGGGCAACCGTGATCGGCGAGACGATGACTGTCCTGCTCCAGGGCGAGTTCGACGTGACCAGTGAGGGCGCTCTGTCCGCCTCGCTGGAGCGGATCCACCAGCACGGGCCGAGTCGGCTCATCTTCGAGATGGCGGCGGTCGGCTACATCGACTGCGCCTCGGCGCGGCTCATCGTCGGCACCGGCCGGTGGCTTCCGCCCGGCGTCAAGCCGGTCATCGTCTCCCCATCGCCCGCTGCCCGCCGAGTCCTGCAAGTCAGCGGCATCGGGGCGCTCTGCGAGTTCGTGCACTGACGGGCCCGCCGTCAGCCCGCATCGTCAAGCCGGGTAGTCGTTGCGCGCCGTGCGAGCGGCGACGGGTGGATGCCCGCGCAGGTCTTCGCGGGGCAGAAGCTGGTGGTCGTCGGGGGCAGCAGCGGGATGGGGAAGCAGACCGCCACCGACGTGGTCGCCGCGGGCGGCAGCGCGGTGATCATCGGGCAGAACCGCGACAAGGTCGGCAGCACCGTGAGGGAGCTGTCGACGTCGTCAACGCGGCCGGGCTGTTCCTGCCCAAGCCGTTCATCGACCACGACGGGGCCGACTACGACTCCTATCAGGAGCTGAACCGGGCGATCTTCTTCCTGACCCAGACGGTCGCCAAGGGGATGGTCGGCCACGGGCGGCCGGCTGACTCCTATCCCGGGCTTGCGCCCGGAGGCGACGATGGATACCCTCTTCCACTAATGAATTAGTGGAATGAGGGTTGATGATCGAGTTCCAGCTCGACACCGTCTCCGGTGTCGCCACCTACCTCCAGCTGGTCCAGCAGGTCCACGACGCGCTGCGGCTCGGCCTGCTGGAACCGGGCGATCAGCTGCCGACCGCCCAGCAGGTCGTCGCCAAGCTCGCGATCAACCCCAACACGGTCCTCAAGGCCTACCGCGATCTGGAGCGGGAGGGCCTGGTGCGCGGCCGGCCCGGGCAGGGGACGTTCGTGATGCGGACGCTTTCCGGCGCCGACTCCGCCACCCAGGCCCGCTTCCTCGCCGCGATGACCGACCTGCTCCGCTCGGCCCGGTCGGCCGGCCTGGGGCCCGACGACGTGGAGGCGATCTACCGGACCGCCGCCCGCGGCTGCTTCGCCGAGGGCGCCGCGTGAGCGCCGTCGTCGAGGCGGGCGGACTCGGCAAGCGCTACCGGCGGCGCTGGGCGCTGGCCGACTGCACCCTCGCGATCCCGGCCGGCCGGGTGGTCGGGCTGGTCGGGCCGAACGGGGCCGGCAAGACCACCCTCCTGCAGCTCGCGGCCGGGCTGCTCGAGCCGACCGCGGGCACGATCACGGTCCTGGGCAAACGCCCAGGCGTCCCGGCCCAACTGCGCGCGGTCGGCTTCGTCGCGCAGGACACGCCAACCTACGCGGGACTGTCCGTGGCCGGCCATCTGCGCATGGGCGGCTGGCTCAACCCGGACTGGGACGGCGAGCTCGCCGAGCGCCGCATCCGGCAGCTTGGCCTCGACCTGCGGCAGCGGGCCGGCTCGCTGTCCGGCGGCCAGCGAGCCCAGCTCGCCCTGACCCTCGCGGTCGCCAAGCGGCCCGAGCTGCTGCTGCTCGACGAGCCGGTCGCGAGCCTGGACCCGCTCGCCCGGCGGGAGTTCCTGCAGGTCCTGATGGAGACCGTCGCCGAGCACGGGATCAGCGTCGTGCTCTCCTCGCATCTGATCGCCGACGTCGAGCGGGTGTGCGACTACCTCGTCGTGCTCACCGCGTCACGGGTGCGGGTGGCGGGGGACACCGACGCGCTGCTGGCGTTGCACCACCGCCTCTCCGGTCCCCGCCGCGCCGCTCGGCCGTACCCGGCCAGCTGGGAAGTCATCGAGGAAAGCCACACCGACAAGCAGACCGTGCTGCTGGTCCGGACGAATGAGGAGATCCTCGACCCGGCCTGGACGGTCAGGCCGGTCAGCCTGGAGGACCTCGTCCTCGCCTACATGAGCCAGCCGAACGACGCCGCCCGCGCCGGCCGGCCCCGACTGGAGATCGCGTCATGATCCGCTTCACCTGGCTTCGGTTTCGCACCCAGGCCTTGATCGCCCTCGGCGCGCTGGTCATCATCGCCGTCGTCCTCGGGTTGACCGGGCCCCACCTGGCCGACGTGTACAACGCCACCGTGGTCCCCTGCCACCGGTACAACGACTGCGCGGCGGTCCTGCAGGCATTCCCGCCCGCCCCCGACCGCACGATCCTGGGCCTGATGAATGACCTCGTCATCGCCGTCCCCGGCCTGATCGGCATCTTCTGGGGGGCGCCGCTGGTGGCCCGCGAGTTCGAGACCGGCACCTTCCGCCTGGCCTGGACCCAGGGCATCAGCCGGACCCGCTGGCTGGCGGCCAAGCTCGGCCTGGTCGGCGCGTTCAGCATGCTCGTCGCCGGCCTGCTGAGCTTGATGGTGACCTGGTGGTCGGGCCCGTTCGACCAGGCGTACCAGGTCCGGATCACGCTCGCCGTGTTCCACACGAGCGGCATCGTCCCGGTCGGGTACGCCGCGTTCGCCTTCGCCCTCGGGGCCACCGCCGGGATGCTCATCCGCCGCACCCTGCCCGCGATGGCGGTCACCCTGGTGATCTTCGCCGCCGTCCAATTCGCGGTGCCGTTCTGGGTGCGGCCTCACCTCATCCCGCCGGTCACGACTACCTCAGCGCTCAATCTCGGATCGGTCGTGGAATGGGGCTCGACCGATGCAGGACAGGGCAACGGCGGCGACCTCTTCGTCCTGACGCAACCGGACGTGCCGGGCGCCTGGCTGCTCTCCAACGAGGTCATCACCCCGGCCGGCCGTTCCGCCTCCACCGAGCCAGGCACCCAGGCCTGTGGCGGGGGCGCATCCACGCTGCAGTCGTGCCGTGCCTACCTCGCCACCCTGCACCTACGGCAAGAGCTGATCTACCAGCCCGCGAGCCGCTACTGGGCGCTGCAGTGGTACGAAACCGCGCTCTACCTGGCCGGTGCCCTCCTGCTGTCCGGGCTCTGCTCCCTTCGGATCCGCCGCCGCCGCCCGGCCGGGGGCGACGTCCGCCGGGCCGGGCGGCCAACCGACCTTCAGAACCGGCCGCGTCCGGCCCCCTCCCCCCAGAGCGCCTGACCCGCCTGACCCGCCTGACTCGATGGGTGGACGGCCCAGGCCGTTGGGAACGGGCTGCGGAACACCGAATTGCAACCACGATCATGTTCCTTATGGGTCCCATAGACGACCCGAGCTGACATCCGGCGCGTCCGGCGTTAGCCCCCCGTCGCGCCGAATCGTTCGGTCTTCACCCGCTCGGCCGGGTAGCCGAGCCCCACCAGCACGGCCGCGGCGGTCTCGACGAAATTCGTCGGGCCGCAGATGAAGGCCAGCGGGTTCCCCCCGGCCGGCCAGGCGACGTCCTCGAGCAGCGCCGCGTCAATCCGACGGCTGAAGCCGGTCCACCCCGGCGGCTGACTGCGGGTCAGCGTGTAGGACACCTGTGCCCCGTCACCGTAGCCGTCAAGCTCGTCGCGGTAGATAACCTCGGGCAGGGTCCGGGCCGAGTACAGCAGCCGGGCCGGGACGCGGCTGCCGGTCCGCTGCCGGTGCCGCAGGATGCAGCGCAGCGGGACCACACCGGAACCGCCCGCCAGCAGCGTCAACGGCCCGGCGTCACCCGGCCCCCAGACGAAATACCCGCCGATCGGCCCGCGCAGCTCGAGTTCGTCGCCGACCCGGAGCTCCTGCGTCAGATAGGGCGAGACCTCGCCGTCCTCCAGCCGCTCGACCGTGATCGCCAGCGGCTCGCCCGGCGCCGACGCGATCGAGTACGACCGCTCGGCGACGTAGCCGTCCTCGGCGGTCAG
>Ga0335074_10014531_pt1 | contig 11039 bp, 10 predicted proteins | sample Lox_Sample_23_FD_206715 | JGI IMG/M metagenome (GOLD analysis project Ga0335074, IMG submission 206715) | Soil microbial communities from Loxahatchee National Wildlife Refuge, Florida, United States - Lox_Sample_2.3 | ecosystem: Environmental > Terrestrial > Soil > Wetlands | place: USA... | reverse complement strand
CGGGCTTCATGCCCATTTGACGCATGCGTCGCCCGCTCGGTTCCTGCCGCTGCGGTGCGGTGGTCACGCGGGCGGGATGGCGGGCCGGCCGGGGTGTGCTGTCCGGCTTGGGGGGGTTTCGGCAACACGCTCCTACCTGCCGAATGAGGTCAGGGCCGACTAGCTCCAATTTTTGCTGACCATCTGCCCCTTGGCGGTGGGATCATGAGGTGTGGCCCTCAGGTTGTCGGTGGGGAGCGGTCGCGACCGGGAGCGCATTGACGCGACCGCGCGCGCCGTCATTGAGTGTGCCGCCGACGCGATCGTTGCCTTCGGCGTGGACCGGACCGTCATGCTGTGGAACCCGGCCGCGGAGCGCATGTTCGGCTGGAAGGCATCCGAAGTCGTCGGCCTTGATGTGTCGTTCGTCCCGGAGGAGCTGAAAGCCGAGCACAACGCGGTGCTCGAGCATGTGGCCAGCGGCGGCCAGGTCTCGTTCGCCACCAGAAGGCTCCGCAAGGATGGCGGGCTGCTCGACCTGCGGATCGACACCAGCGCCCTGGTCAGCGCCGCGGGCGAGAACATCGGCTGGGTCAGCGTCTGTCACCAGACCGCCGGCGACGAGGCGGTCAAGCACTACATGGCCGAGCGCGCCCGGGTGGTGCGGCGGCTCGGTGACGTGGTCGCCGACATGAACGCGCAGCTGGAGCCGGCGGCCGTGCTGGACCGGATCGCGGCCAGCCTCCGCGAGCTGACCAGGGCCGACGCCGGCGGGTTCGTGCTCATCGAGAAGGACAGGCTCCGCCTGGTCAGCATGGACGGGCTGCCCGCGCGGCTCCGCGGCCGGACCGCGGACCTGGCGTCGAGCACGGTCGGCGAGCTGATGCGGTCCGGCAAGACGGTGATGATGGCCACCGCCGAGTCGAATCAGTTCGACGACACGATCTGGTCCGCGCTGCCCGGGCTGCACACGATCACGCTGAGCCTGTCACACGTGGCCGGGCGCCCGTACGGCGCGCTGTACGCCCTGTACTCCAGGCGCAAGGTCGGGCACATTGAGCTGGAGCTGCTGGAGCTGCTGGCCGGGCACGCCAGCGTGGCGCTGTCCAACGCGACCGCGTACGAGGAAGTCGTCCGGCAGCGGGCGCACGAGCGCGCGGTGATCGATGCCAGCGCCGACGGCATCGCCGTGCTTGACGGCGACGGCCTGGTCCGGCAGTGGAACCCGGCCGCGCACCAGCTGACCGGCGTCTCCGCCGAGGAGGCCACCGGCGAGCCGCCGCCGTTCCCGCTGCCCGAGCCCGGCGCCAAGCTGACCCACAAGCTGGCCAGCGGCCGCTGGCTTGACGTGCTGTGTACCGCGCTTGACGGCGGCGACGAGCAGGTGCTCGACTTCCGCGACGTCACGGCGGCCAAGGAACTCGAGGAGGCCAAGGACCTGTTCCTGGCCACGACCAGCCATGAGCTGCGGACCCCGATCACGGTGGTGCAGGGTTTCGCCAGTACGCTGGCCAGCCGCTGGCAGAAGATGTCCGATGCCGACCGCCGCAGCGCGGTAGAGACGATCGCCGACCGGGCGGGTGCGCTGGCCAGGCTGGTGGAGCAGCTGTTGCTCGGCTCCCGGGCCGGTGCCGATCAGCTGCAGGTGAGCAACGCGCCGTTCGACCTGGGCGGGCTGCTGCGGGGGGCCTCAGTCGCGTTCCGGCCGCTGTCGGATCAGCACATCCTGACGGTTGACATCCCCGATCGGCTGCCCAAGGCCTTCGGCGATCCGACGGCGACCGACATCATCGTCGGCCAACTGCTCGAGAACGCCTACAAGTACTCGCCCGACGGCGGGAAGGTCATCGTGCGGGCGAAGCAGGATGGCGAGCACATACAGGTGACGATCGAGGACGAAGGGATCGGCATCCCGGCTGCCGACCGCGAGCGGATCTTCGAGCGGTTCGTCCAGGGCGAGACGGGTGACCGCCGGAGGTTCGGCGGCATCGGCCTGGGCCTGTACATCGTCCGCCAGCTGGCCAGGGAGCAGGGCGGCGAGGTCGTCGCCGACGAGCGCGAGGGCGGCGGCACGATCATGCGGCTGGACCTGCGCCTCGCGGACGAGGCGAACGGCCAGCCGCAGGCCGCGGTACCGGCTGGCCCGGCCGGGAAGGCTCAGCGAGCGTAGCCTGGCGCGGCACCGGGCCGGGTCAGGCCTTGAGGGGCCCGTCAGGCCTTGAGGGGCACGCGGGCATGGACCCGCTTGCCGGTGACCGGGTCACGCTCGACCGGCGCGCCGCCGGAGGCGTCGATGTAGCGGTCGATGATCTCGATGACGTTCTCGCCCTGGGTGACGATCTGGCCTCGCTCCAGCCAGATCACCCGGTTGCAGGTCTGCTCGACCTCTTCCAGGTTGTGCGCGACCAGGAAGACCGTGCCCGCATCCTGGCGCAGCTCCTCGATCCGGGCGTGGCTCTTGACCCGGAACTCGGCGTCGCCGGTGGCCAGCGCCTCGTCCACGAGCAGGATGTCCTGGCTCTTGGAGGCGGCGATCGCGAAGCGCAGCCGGGAGCCCATGCCGGAGGAGTAGGCCTTCATCGGCAGGTCGACGAAGTCGCCCACCCCGGAGAACTCCACGATGCCCGGGTACTTCTCCTTGGTCTCCTTCTTGGTCATGCCCATGGCCAGGCAGCCGAGCACCACATTGCGCTCGCCGGTGAGGTCGTCGAGCAGCGCGGCGTTCACCCCGAGCAGCGCGGCCTCACCGTCGGTGTAGACGTTGCCCCGCTCCGCCGGCAGCAGGCCGGCCACGGCCCGCAGCAGCGTGCTCTTGCCGGAGCCGTTCCGGCCGATGACCCCGACCGCGTCACCGCGGTAGGCGACGAACGAGACCCCGCGGATCGCGTGCACCTCGCGGATCGAGCCCCGGGTCTTGCGGCCCAGGATCCGCAGCAGCGCGGTGGCCGCGGTGCCCCGGTCGCCGCCCGCGCCGAACACGCGGTAGACGACGTGCAGGTCGTCTACCACCACCATCGGCTTACCCGCGTCCATACTGCGCCTCCGCCCGCCAGAAGAAGTAGAACCCGACCACGATGGCGAGCAGCGCCCAGGCTATCGCGTAGTACCAGTAGTGGCCCGGGTTGGTGATCGGAGCACAGTAGGCGCTCCAGTCGAGATGCTTGGCCGGGGTAAGATGCCAGGCCTCGCACTTCAGCTTGTTGAACGGCTGGGCGCCCGGCTGGCTCTCCCGCTGGGTCGCCAGCAGGGCCTCGCGCATCAGCGTGATGTAAAGCGCCGCCGGGTTGATCTGGAGGAGCGCGGCGTATTTGCGCCCGATGTCCAGCGTGCTGATCTGGAAGATCACACCGGACACGTACAGCCAGGTGCGCGTCAGGAACGGCAGGAGCTGGCTGAAGTCGTTGACGTTCGACCCCAGCCGCGCGGTCGCCAGGCCACAGCCCACGCAGAAGATCGTTTGCAGCAGCAGCGCCGGGATGGCCAGCAGCCAGTACCAGGTGATCGGCTCGCCGGTGCACACCAGGATGACGGCCAGCACGACCAGGGACAGCAGCATCTGCTCCAGCTCGATCATCACGTACGCGAGCGGGAGCGCGGCCCGGGGGAAGTGCAGCGCCCGGATCAGCGGCAGGCTCTCGGTGATCACCGTGGAGGTGGTGATGAAGGCCCGCGACGTGAAGTTGAATACGAACACCCCGGTAACCAGGAAGTCCAGGTAGTTGGGGATGCCACGGCTGATGTGCAGCAGCTCGCCGAAGACCAGGAAGTAAACGCCGGCGTTGAGCAGCGGGGTGAGCACCTGCCAGAGCTGGCCGAGCCTGGCCTCGGTGTACATGGCGATGTTGCGCGCGGTGGCGAAGGCCATGATGAAATGCCGGCGCTGCCAGAGGTTCTTGAGGTAAGGGCCGATCGGTGGCCGTTCGGCGGCCACCCGCAGGCCATGCGCGAGCGCGAACTCGGCCAGCGGCTCGTCTGGCATATACGCGGTCAGAATCCCGGCATTTTCTGCGCCGTGGTCCTCGTCGGCGAGCCGTCCCGGCGCGCTCAGGCGTCTGTCGTTGCTCATGCGGTGTCCTCCGCGCGCCCCTCGGGCGCGCTCATGCCGCCGAACCTGCCGCGGCGTGACGCCGCGGGTTCCGGTCCGGTCGCTGGTACGGCCGCACCCACTGATGTGAGTTGTGCACAGCAACTGTCACGCGGTGACTGTACCACTCCCATGGTTGTGCGGTACAACTGTAGTTGTGGTGAGCGACGCACTGGACGACGCCGAGCTGGGGCGGCTCCTCACTCAGCTGCTGCGCTTGGTGAACCCAGCGGCCGGCGAGGGCGCCGTCGGCCAGGGTACCGTCCGGGACGGCGCGCTCAGGGACGCCCTCCCGCCGGCCGGCGCCGCACCCCCAGCCAGGCAACGAGATGCCGCGCCCGCGGATGCTGCGCCCGGAAAGGCGGCACCCGGAAAGGCCGCGCCCGCGGACCGCCGCGCTGACGGCGGCCCGGCCGACGGAGCCCCGTCCGTGGCCGGGGTCCCGCAGCTGTCCGGTTCCGAGGCGCGTGCGCTGATCGAGCTGGTCAAGGCGCGCGGCATCGCCCAGGGTGAGCTGGCCGCCCTGCTTGGCCTGGAGAAGAGCACGGTGAGCCGCCTGGCCGCCGGCCTGGAGCGGAAGGGCTGGATCCGCCGCGGCCGGGACGAGGGCAACCAGCGCTACGTCCGGCTCTACCTGACCGCCGAGGGCGGGGCGGTGGCGGCCCGGCTGTGGAGCGCCTGGCATTCCCGGCAGGCCAGGATCCTCGCCGCCCTCACCCCCGAGGAGCGAGCTGGCCTGGCCGCAGGCCTGGGCGGCCTGGTGCGCGGCCTGGCCGCGGAGGGCCTGCTCGGCGAGACCCCGCCGGATCAAGTCGCCGGCCGGTACACGGCGGCGCCGTCGGCCCGGTAGTCGAGCCGGAAGCCGGTCGCGACCAGATAGCGGGCGATGAGGGGATTCGGGGTCCAGACCAGCACCCAGCCGATGTGCAGGCGCCGGGCGTCCCGCCGGGCGGCCGCCAGCTCGGCTGGTGAAGCCTTCAGGACCACCGGCGTGCCGTCGATGTAGTTCGAGGAGCTGACCAGCAGCCGGTAGAACACGTGCTTCTTGATCCCGCTGATGGTCGCGGCCGGCACCCAGGAGGTGTAGGAGACCGCCCGCGGGTGACCATCGGCGGTGGCCAGCACCAAGGATTGAGCCGCGAACTGCCCGCCGTACAGCGGGACCCCGCCCCGCAGCCCGAACGGTGCGTCGACCACGATCGAGTTGGAATGGTCGGCCGCGATCGGGCGGTCCACGGCCGGGAGCGTCGTCGGCATGGCCCCGATAGCCGAACTGCCTGACCAGCCCGCCTCGAACACCGCGAGCGCGGCCACCACGACGATCGCGGGCCAGGCGTGGCGCCACAGCCAGTCCACCGCGGCGCCGGCCAGCAGCACGGCCCCGATCAGGCCGAGCAGGGCGAACCGGTCGGCTTCCCTGAGGTCCGAGAGCCACGGAATGCGCATGAACCACGTGTAGGGCATGATCAGCGAAACCCGCTGCCCGTACCACCTGTCCAGGAACGGCACGCGCGGTTTCCGGCCGACCCAGAGCACGGCGCCGAGGGCGAGCCAGGAGCAGCCGAGCCACAGCGCGGCCAGCTTCCAGGCGCTGCTCCGCCGCCAGGCGGCGGCCAGGCCGCACAGCGCCAGTACGGTGAGCACCACGCCGTAGATCGGCATGCCCTCGCCGATGCGCCCGTCACTTTGCGCGGCGGCGTTGGCCAGGCCGGTCAGCCCGTACGCCGCCACTCGCTGCGAGGGGCCGAACAGGTCGAACAGCCCGACGCCATAGGTCTTGCCGGTGTGCGCGAGCGTGCGTCCGCTGACCGATGCGCCGCCCGCGGCGGCCTGCTGGATCATGGCGATGAGCTGCGGGCTGGCGACGATCGCCGCGGCCACCGCACCCCAGCCCAGCGCCCGCAGCCGGGCCGCGGCCGGGTGGCGGACCAGCCACGGCAGCAGCGCCGCCGCGGCCAGCAGCACGGCCATCACCGCCGACTCCTGGTTGACCAGCAAGCTCGCGCCGAGCACCACGCCCAGGATCACGCCCTGACGGGCCCGGGGCCGGCGGCGCAGCCGGACCGCGGCCTCCAGCGTCATCGGCAGGAACACCGTGCCGAGAGCGATGTTCAGATGCTGCCAGTCCTGCCACGCCAGCATCGAAGACAGGCCGAACAGCGCTCCGGCGGCTATCGCGCCGGGCTCGGCCAGCCATAGCCGGGCCGCCCGGTACATCAGGTAGCAGACCAGGCCGGGGACCAGGATGGTCAGCACGTCGAACGATGCGCTGGGCCCGAAGAGCAGAGTGACCGGCGTCATGACCAGGCCGGCCAGCGGCATGGTGGTGTCGAACCCCAGCTGGATGCCGACCGGGGCGGCCATGTGATTGGTGTACCAGGGGTTGCCCAGGTGAACGACCTGGTGCGCGGTCCACCACAGGTCCCAAACGTAGCCGGAGACGTCGCGGGTCTCCGGCAGCAGGTGCTGCCACAGGTACTCGGTCCGTGGCCAGGTCAGCGCGATCCCAGCGGCCAGGTACACCACGAGCAGCGCCACGTGCCGCGTGACCGGGCGGGACGCGGCGCTGCGCAGCCGCCCGCTGGGCGGCTCGGCCTCGGGCGGTTCCGGGTTTGGCGAGCGGGTGGCGCTCCGCGTGCCGGCGTCCGCAGGTACGGCCGCATCCGCAGGCCGGGCTCCGGCCGCGTCCAGCTGGCCGGGCCTGCCGCGGCCTGCACGGTTCATGGGATCACCTGTCCAGCAGCTCTCGGGCACATCGCCGCGGTAACACGGATTATGACGTGGTCCCCGCCGGGCGGGACGCGACAAGCGCAAATGGCCACCAGCACCGCGGAGTTAGCCATGATATCGGCTGAACGAGACCAACCACGCGTTCGCGGGCCGAGGGCGGCCGGGCGCGGCTGGCCCAGGCCGGCCACGTCGGCCTGCCGTCGCACGCCAGGGGCGTGCCCGCCGATGGCCTGACCGGAGAGTTTCGGTGCTTTCTTCCGGCACCAAACCCGGGCTCAGCTGAAGTGTTGCTTACTCAAAGTGACTTAATGCTAACGCAAATGCCATGGCGCAGGCGTAATCGGCCCGGGAAATGGTGATACTCCTTCCAGGGCGCTCGGGCCGAGGCGCGGCAGGACGGGCTCCTTCCAGGCGCGCGGGCTGGGCGCGGCAGGACAGCAGGGGGAATCGTGGGCTATACGCATGGCGTCGACAGCGAGGTCGGCAGGCTTCGGACGGTGCTGCTGCACCGTCCCGGCCTGGAGTTGCGCCGGATTACCCCGCGCAGCGCCAGCCGACTGCTCTTCGACGTGCTGCCCTGGGTAGGCCGTGCCCAGCAGGAACACGACATCCTGGCCCGCGTGCTCCGCGACCAGGGGGTCGAAGTCCTGTACGTGACGGAACTGCTGCAGGACGCGCTCGAGTACCAGCGCGCCAGGGACGAGGCGATCGCCTCGGTCCTGGCCAGCGCCAGCTTGGGTGACGAGCTCAGGGCGCAGCTCCGCAGTCATCTCGACCGGCTGGACCCCGAGACGCTCGCCGGGGTCCTGATCGCCGGGCTGACCCCCGACGAGCTGACCATCGGGCGTGGCGTGGTATTTGAGCTGCTTGACCGCCATGACTTCATCGTCGACCCGCTGCCGAACCTCACGTTCATCCGGGATTCCAGTGTCTGGATCAGCGACCGGGTTGCGGTCACCAGCCTGCCCCGGGCGTCCCGGCGCAGGGAGTCCGAGCTGCTCGGCGTGATCTACGGTCACCACCCCCGGTTCGCCGGCACCAAATGCCTGTACGGACCGGAACTTGAGCGAGTAGCGGGCGGAGACGTGCTGCTGCTGGCCCCGAGCGTGATCGCCATAGGCGTGGGCGGGCGGAGCACTCCGGCCGGCGCGGAGCGACTGGCCCGGCGGGTGTTCGACGCCGGGCTCGCGCACACGATGCTGGCCGTGCCGCTCAACCGGCTTGGGCCCGGCGTGCACCTGGACACGGTCTGCACGGTGGTCGATGTGGGCACGGTGGTCATGTATCCCAGGCTCGCCTTCACGCTGACCGCGCACACCATTACCCCGCTTCGGGACGGCATGCGCGTCTCACGGGCGCAGCCATTCCTGGAGGCGGGCGCGCGGGCCATGGGAATCGAGCGGCTCAGGGTCATCGAGACCGGCGTGGATCCGCTGACGACGCCCAGGCAGCAATGGGACGACGGCGGCAACGCGCTGGCGATCGACCGCAGGGTCGCCGTCTGTCATGAGCGGAACGTGGACACTAATGCCCGGCTGGAGGCGGCCGGAGTCGAGGTGATCCGGGTACCGGCCAGTGAGCTCGGCAGCCACCGCGGCGGGCCGCGGTGCATGGCTTGCCCAGTGGCCAGGGATCCGGCCGCGTCACCGGATGCGGACACACCTTCCGGCGAGCTCGCCTAGCCAGACGTGCCCGAGGTCGTTACCGGCCGCGTGGGTGGCCGGGGCAGCCACTCGTGCGGATGACGCCGGCCGATCAGACCTGGCGGTCGCGCCGTCCGCCCGACCAGCGGCCCACCTTGAACAGGGTGAAGCCGACGATCGCGATCAGCGCGATGAAGAACGCGTAAAGCAAGACAACGTGGACGACCGCGAGCACCAGCATGATCACGATAAACGCGGCCACCAGACCCAGGACGCCCAGGATGATTTTGCCCATGCCACCAAGGTACGACCATCGCGGCAGTGCTTCATAGCCGCACCGCATTTAGCTTGGCTGGGGGCCGTCGGCCAGCACCTCGTCCAGGATGCGGAACGTCGGGCAAGGCCAGCGCCACATGCAGCTCCGGCACCGCTGGAACTGGCTGTCCGGGTCGCTGGTGATCGCGCTCGCTTCCAGCGGCTGATGCAGCTCGGCCAGCCGCAGCCCGAGTTCGGCGAATCCCAGCAGCTCCTCGCGCGCCTTGGCCAGGAACGCCAGGTCATCGGCGGTGAACCGGGCCGTGACCGGAACGACCCCATCGCGGTTGAGCAGCCGCGCGAAGTGACCGCTGCTCTCGACCCAGGATGCCGCGGCCTGGGCGCGCACCCGCACCGCTTCCAGGTGCTGCCGCAGCAGCTCAGCGCGCTGGTCACCGGCCGGTGCCTGATGCGCTGGCTGAGCCCAGTCGGCGGCCACTCGCCTGCCCCCGCCTCGGCGAGGCTGACCTGGCTGAGAGTGCATCCGAAGGACTCCGGTTCCGTGCGGGGAACGTAACCATCAAGCTTGGCGCACAACCGCACTGGCGAACAGCGAGTTTGCCCATGTGCACCCGCTGCCATCTGGTCGGCGGCGCCCGGGACCGGTAAGGTGCGGCACGTGGAGCTTAAGGTCTCGACTAGATCACAAGGTGGTCGCACCATCATGTCGCTGGGCGGCGAGATCGATCTTTACACCGCGCCGCGGCTGCACGGTGAACTGGTCGCGATCCTGTCCGGAGACGAACCGGTGCAGGTTGTTGTTGACATGTCCGGGATCGAGTTCTGCGATTCGACCGGGATGAATGTGCTGCTCGCGGCGCACCGAAGGGCGCGAGAGCAGGGCGGCGACCTGGAACTCGCCGCTCCCCGCCCGGCGATAAGGAAGGTTCTGCAGGTGACGGGCCTGGAGAGCGTTTTCACCGTGCTGAACGACCCGGCGACGGTGGTCGGGCCGTAACTGCGGGCGGCCATCGCGTCCCGGTCGGCCGTCTAAGATCACAGCATGCTGGCGCCGAGCGGTGATGTCGCCGTCGTCATCCCGGCCAGGAACGAGTCGGACCGGATTGCCGCGACCGTGCAGGCAGCGGCCGGCCTGGCGGGCGTGGACATCGTGGTCGTCGTGGACGACGGATCGACTGATGACACGGCAGCGGCCGCGCAGGCGGCCGGGGCCTCGGTGATGCGGCACGCCCGCAACCGGGGCAAGGCCGCGGCCATGGAGACCGGGGCCGAGGCAGTCCGCCTGCTCGAGGCCGGGCAGGACCGGGACCGCCCGCATCACCTGCTGTTCCTGGACGGCGACCTGGCGGGCACCGCGGGCCACGCCGCGCCGCTGACCGAGCCGGTGCTGGCTGGCCAGGCGGACATGACGATCGCCGTGTTCAGCAACCGGGTGAAGCAGGGCGGCCATGGCTTCGTGGTCGCCCTGTCCGGTTCCGGGATCAGGCGCGCCACCGGGTGGAGCCCGGCCCAGCCGCTGAACGGGCAGCGCTGCCTGACCCGCGCGGCGTTCGAGGCGGCGCGGCCGCTCGCGCCGGGATTCGGCGCGGAGACCGGGCTCACGATCGACCTGCTCCGCCAGGGCATGCGCGTCGTGGAGGTCGAGGTCCCGCTCGCGCACCGCGCGACCGGCGGTGACTGGCGGTCCCAGTTGCACCGGGCACGCCAGTTCGTCGCCGTCGCGCGGGCGCTGGCGGCACGGTGGCCAGCCCGGCCCGGCCCTCCGGGCCGCAGGTAGGGAGCCCTCCGGGCCGCAGGTAAGAGCCCTCCGGGCCGCAGGTAGGGAGCCCGCAGCGCTACAGGTAGGGTCCTGAGCCGCGCTGCTGCGTGTCGTCCGGGTTCGGCATCTGCCCGGGCACCGCCATGCCGGCCGGCAGCGCCCGCCGCATCTGCTCCAGCTGCGCTCGCGCCGCCATCTGCTGCGCGAACAAGGTGGTCTGGATCCCGTGGAAGAGGCCTTCGAGCCAGCCAACCAGCTGTGCCTGCGCCACCCGGAGTTCGGCCTCGCTCGGCACCTCATCCTCGGCAAAGGGCAGCGAGAGCCGCTCTAGCTCCGCGACAAGCTCGGGCGCGAGCCCATCCTCGAGCTCCTTGATCGAGCTCTTGTGGATGTCCTTGAGCCTGGCCCTGCTCTTCTCGTCCAGCGGCGCCGCCCTGACCTCTTCAAGCAGCTGCCTGATCATGCTGCCTACCCGCATCACCTTGGCAGGCTGCTCGACCATCTCAGTCACGGGGCGCTCGCTGGCCTCCGCGGAGTCGGTTTCCATGGCGACGCCGTCGGGACCAAC
>Ga0335074_10014530_pt1 | contig 11039 bp, 8 predicted proteins | sample Lox_Sample_23_FD_206715 | JGI IMG/M metagenome (GOLD analysis project Ga0335074, IMG submission 206715) | Soil microbial communities from Loxahatchee National Wildlife Refuge, Florida, United States - Lox_Sample_2.3 | ecosystem: Environmental > Terrestrial > Soil > Wetlands | place: USA: Florida... | reverse complement strand
GGGTGGCGGCGTCAGGCCAGGCGACGTCGCTTAGCGTCCGTCCCACGGCTGGCGAGCCGGGAGCGATGGTGATCTCGGCGAGCTGATAGCCATTTACGGGGGCCGGCGGGTGCCGCAGGTCGGGGGTGCTGTCCTCGCCGTCCGGCTCGGCGGCTTGCTGGGCGCGGATGGCCTGGGTCCGGGCCGCGGGACCGGTGATCTGGCGGGCGAGCGCCTGCAGCACGCCGGTATTGGTGATCCACCCCTGGATGTGCCGCCCGTCGGGGGACAGGACGGGCAGGCCGTCGCGGCCGTAGACCTCGAGCTGGCGCAGGGCCTGGCTGAGCGACTCGGAAGCGAACACGGCCTGCGGGTCGTGCCGCCCGGCGACCGGCCCGGCGACCACGGCAGGACCGGGATTCCTGCCGTGGCCGGGTCCGGTGCCGTTGCCCGGCGGGACCGGCAGCGGCGGGGTGAACGGGCGCATGATGTCGGTGATCTTGAGGTCCTGCAGGGCGCGCCAGGGGACGGCCTGGTCGATGTCGTTGCCGCGGCGCAGCAGCTTGGTGGTGTAGATGGTGCCGTAGGACAGCGCGCGGGACAGGGTGGAGGCGATCGCGACCGCGAGCATCACCGGCAAGGTGAGCGCGAAGTCGCCGGTCATCTCCACCACGCTGGCCAGCGAGGTCAGCGGCGCGCGGGCAGCGGAGGTGAATACCGCGCCCATCGCGACGACCGCGTACAGAGCCGGCTGGCCCGCGCTGGCGCCGAACAGGTGGTGCACGATGTCGCCGTAGGCGTATCCGGAAGTGACGCCGATGAACAGCGACGGGGCGAAGATCCCGCCGGAGCCGCCGATCCCGATGGACAGGCCGCAGGCCGCGATCTTGCCGAACGCCAGGATGATCAGGAACCACAGCGCGTACTGTCCCGCGGTGGCCTTGTACATAACCGGGTAGCCGACGCCGTACATCTGCGGGATGGCGAGCAGCAGCAGGCCGAGCGCGAGCCCGCCCACTGCGGGCCGCGCCCATTCCGGGCGGCCCTTCCACAGCGTGTCGCACAGGTCCTCGATCTTGTACAAGATCGACTTGAACGCCAGCCCCATCAGCCCGGCGACCACGGCCAGGACGGCGACCAGCAGGTAGTTCTGCGTGTTGTGCAGCACGATGCCGGACGGGAAACCGGACAGGAACGGCTTGTCCGGAAGGAACTGCAGCGCGGTGAGGTCGGCGATCATCGCCGAGAGCATGACCGTGAACAGGGCGTCGATGGCGAACTCGCGCAAGATGATCTCGACGCCGAAGAACACGCCGGTGACCGGGGCGTTGAAGGTCGCGGAGATGCCGCCCGCCGCGCCGCAGGCGACCAGGATCCGCAGCCTGTTCTCCGGCATCTTCACCCACTGGCCCAGGCTGGAGGCCAGCGCTGAGCCGATCTGCACGATCGGGCCTTCCCGGCCCACCGACCCGCCCGACCCGATGCAGAGCGCTGAGGCCAGTGACTTCACGACGCTGACCTGCCACCGGATCCGGCCGCCGTTCTCCGCGACCGCGATCATCACCTCGGGCACGCCGTGACCGCGCGCCTCCCGCGCCCACTTGTAGATCAGCGGGCCGTACAGCAGCCCGCCGATCGCGGGGATGACCACGAAAAAGCCCAGGCCCAGCCACGGCAGGTGGCTGCTGCCCGTATGCCCCGCCTGGCCGAACTGGCTGTGGCCGGTCGCCAGCCAGGTGAAGAAGTAGATCAGGTACCGGAACACCACCGCGCCCAGCCCCGCGCCCGCCCCCACGACCAGGGCGAGCAGGAACATGCCGCCGCGCCCGGCCCGCAGCCACGCAGCTATCCGCGCGGCCGCGCGGTCGCCGTCCACCGGGTCTGCCGTGGTCATGACCGCTCCTTCGCGTCGGCCCTGCCCTGCCGGGGCGTACGCGGCCGGGGCGGCACCTCGCCGGGGGCAGGAACGTCCGCCGGCCAGTGGCTGTCCGGGATCTCGCCGGCCGCGTCCGCGAACGCCCGCAGTGCCTGCGCGACTTGCTGCTGCGTGGGGCCGGGCAGCCTGCCCAGGATGTCCGCGATCAGCGCCCGGCGCCGCGCGGTTGCCTGGTCCACGACGTGCCGACCCGCCGCCGTGATCGCGACCAGGACAGCGCGCCGGTCGTGCCGGTCGCGGTGCCGGCGGATCAGCCCTTTGCGGACCAGCCGGTCGCACATCCGCCCGGCCGTCGATGGCGCCACGTCCAGCGCCTCAGCCAGGCCGGTCACCCGAAGCTGACCCCGCGAGGACAGCACCACCAGCGTCCGGTACTGCGCCAGCGTCGTCTCATCCGCCGCCGGCCCCAGCGACCTGGTCGCCACCGCGATCAGCGACCGGCTCGCGGTCAGCACCGCGTCCACTGCCGACTCGCCCGCCGCTTGCCGCCAGGTCGCGGCGTCATATTGTGCACCAGTCAAAGTTTGCATCTCACAGTAATTGTATCCTACATGTATTACAGCTCGAGCCCAGGGACCGCCTCCTACGCCGGCATCCGCGATCAGGTCAGCGCCCAGAACCAGCGGCGGGCGTTCAGAGAGGCATACACATCGGCGACCTGTACCCGAGCGCCCCGCTCCAGTCCTCAGCCGCCCCCCGCCGGGGAACGCGCGGGAGATGCCTCACCTGGATCCGGAGGGTCGTGGCCGCCCCAGCACGAGGGCGGTAACGACCGTCCGCGGCCGAAAGCGGATGCCGCTGTCCGCGGCACCGGCGCGGACGCTGTGGATCGCGGAGACCCTCGTCGGGACAATCCAGGGTCCGGGCGCGGGCACGCCGACGATGTTCATCCGGACCTCGGGCTGCAACCTGAATAGAGCAATTAAGAAGAAGCTTTTCTCCGGTTATCCTGATACCTTACAGGTGGCGCGCGCCTGTCTTTTACCCGAGCCGCAGGAGAACAGACATGGCCGATACCCAGATTACCATTAGTGAAGGAAATTCTTCTCAGGTCAGGCACCGCGCTATTCCCAGCGGGATACTGGTCGCGGCTAGCCTGCTGGCCGGGCTCGCGATAGCGATCTTGTGGTCAGCGCAGCTCTCTGATGATGACATCGGCGTGAATGCCGCCAATGGCATGCTCGGCCATGACTCCCTGACGACAGCGATCAGCGGATCCGCGGCCGGGGTGCTATTCGCCTTCACCGCCGGGCTGGCCGGGAGCTTCACCGCCTGCAACGTGGCAGCGTTCAGCGCTATCGCCCCGCTCATGGAAGACGCCTCCTCGGTGGCCGCCCGCGCCAGGCTGGCGCTGCGGCCGCTGGCCTGGCTGTCCGCCGGTCTCGTCCTAGTCGCCGGTACTTACGGAGCTATCGGCGCATCACTCGGCAAGAGCATTCCCCAGCTGTCAGCCGCGAAGGTCGGGAGCATGCCCGAGCGGATCCTCCAGTCCGTCATCGCCTTCTCGGTCATCGGGCTCATCTTCATCTACCTGGGCCTCGCGGCTGCGGGCTACGTCCCTGATCCGCTGGCGCGTATCACTGCACGTTTTGCGCATGCGCCGCAGTTCGTCATGGGCGCGCTTATCGGCGGGTTCCTCATCGGCCGCCCGTATCCGCTGTTTGATGAGATGTTCCGGTACGCCGCATCGACCCACAACGCGTTCTACGGGGCGCTCACCTTCATCTTGATCTCAATCGGGAATATCGTGATAATGGCGCTGCTGTTCCTGGCGCTTTCCATGAGCCGCTTCCAGCAATGGCTGCGGGCAGAGCCAGGGCGCATCGCGAAATTCACCGCATCGGCGCTTCTTATCGGCGGGGCTTTCACGTTCTTTTACTGGGGCGTCCGAGTCCCGGCCGGCACCGGTTACGGCTGGTTCCCGCATATGCCATGGCATTAGCCCGCACGCACCGTACCGTCTGGCGGCATGCTGAGAGGGGGTGCGGGATGCCTGCAGAGAGCGTTGACCTGTCCCCTGGACGCGGCCGGAGTCCATCACGATGATCCGGTCGGCCATCCTGACAGTGGACAGGCGGTGTGCGACTACCAGCACCGTGATCAGCCGTGCCATGTCCGCTACTGTCTCCCGCAGCACGGCCCCGTTGATCGCGTCAAGCTGGGAGGTTGCTTCATCCAGCAGCAGGTTGACAGGTCCCATCAGGTACATCAGGTACATCAGGAACGCGACCAGGGTGCCGACGCTTATCGCCGACGAGGCTACCTGGGCGGCACCGGTGGCGAGCACGGCGAGAAAGGCGACCTGGACCGCCAGCTCGGTGGTATTGCCGACGACCGCCTGCCAGAGGTCGACGCGCAAGCCCGCGTTCCGCGCACGAGCGGCGGCGGCGTGCAGCAGCGCCTCCTCCCGTTCCTCCGCCCCAGACGCCTTTACCGTCCGGAAAGCGCCGAACATGCGCTCCAGCGCGGCACTCATCGCCCCGATGGCTTCCTGCGTCTGCCGGATCGCACGACCGATCCGGGCACGATCACGGCTTCCATGAGCACGATGCAGCCGACCGCACCCAACGTGACACCGAACAGGACGACATCGAGCAGCCCCATGAGCACCAGCGCGCCCAGCGCGGTCAGCCCGCCCGTGACCGCGGGAATGATGGCGCTGCTGACAACAGAGCGCAGCAGGGTGGTATCCACCGTGGTTCTGGCTCACATCTCGTGATGGCGGCAGTCCCGCCACAGGACGATCACGCAGGACGCCGCAGGCGGGCGGCTCATACCTGGTCAAAACGACCGCCCGGCGGCCGACCTCGATTATCGTGTGTACTTACACCCCTGGGAGGGGGTAAGAGTACACGCAGTAATTCAGTTACTGCCTTCTGACAGCAGGAGGTGCCCCGGATCCGCCGGCGGTGGCCCATGATCCCCGGGCAACGCGTGCGGATCCGCCGTGACCATCACGAAATAAGGGCCAGAGCCTCCACCGTGACCCGTGCCATCAGATCGCCAGGCTCGCTGCGGTCGAGCGCGCCGACGCTGATCCTGAGCAGCCGGCTGACCAGGCCTCTGCGCGTGTTCAGCACCAGGGTGTCCGCAGTCCGGAGCAGCTCCACGATGAGGACTCGGTTGACTTTCCTGAGTATCGTCTGGAGCATGGCCGCCCCTGCGCCCTCCCGGATCGCCGCACGCTCGGGGTCGGTCAGTCCCCGGATGAGCAGGAGCTGTTCTGGGAGGGCGGTCAAGGGCGGCTCGACCAAGCCTGGGCGGTGGTAGCGGACGCCGGCAGCCTCCGCTGGCTGGAGTCCGTGGGCCAGCGTTTGACGGGTCGGGCGCAGGGGTGATTCTATTGCGGTCGCCAAGCCGCAACTGGTGCGGGGGCGTTCGTGACTTGTGCGCCGCACAGGGCCGATGTGGCTTACGGAGCGATCCCAGCCCTGCGTTTAACGTGCCGCTTTACCGCATCGTGGTAGGTTAACCGTCGTATACATATGACAGACGGACACGACGCGGTAAAGCTCCACGTTGTTTTCACGCCGCGCCACCTGGGCCAGCACGAACCGCACCGGCCAGATCGCGACCGCCAAGCGCAACCTTCCATAAATCGCACCATATCCCGTTATTTCACCACCGGGCCGCCGCGGGTGCCGGGCCGCCGCGGAATCCGCGCGTCGGCCGGCCGAATCCTGCTGCCCGGACGAGGCCGGACGAGGCCAGGGAACGCTACCTCAGCCGCGAACTCGACCAGTCGCAGCACCTAGGCTATGCACGCTTGGACTGACCATTTACTGGCCAGGGCGTGACCAACGAGTATCAGATCGCCGGGAAGGGCAGCCGACCACGCCGATGCGCTATGCCTGCGGCTCCTTCGTCATTGCCAATTTCCTAGTCTGTTGCTAGCGCATAGCCCATATACTACTTTAGCGGGTTTAATTTTCCCGCAGGGATAGCTATAGGCCCCCGTGGGGTAAGCATGCGAAAATATTTTGCAAGGCCAGCCCAGGGTGAATGGCTGCTCAACTGGCGCCAGCTGTCCAGCTATTCGTTCGGAGGGATGATCGGGTCCGGCTGGCTGCTGTCGGCGAGCAGCGTGGCAGGGCAGGCGGGAAAGCTCGCCTGGGTCGCCTGGGTCATCGGCGGCGGCGTGATGCTGGTCATCGCAATTGTCATGACGGAGCTTGCACGGCGGTGGAAGAAGGACGGGGGCTTGACCTGGTGGCCATACATGAGCAGCGGGCCGCTCGTCGCGATGATCACGGTGGCGGCGATCTGGCTCATCTATGCGCTCAACCCGGCCAGCGAATCTACCGCGGCGGTAGAGCTCGGGAGTCAGTGGTTTCACTGGCTTTATAAGTCGTCGGCGCAAGATCCGGCACAAGGTCAGCTGACCTGGCCGGGATTCGGTGTCGCCGCCGTGCTGGCGGCACTGCTGATAGCGACCAGCCTTCTCGCGCTGCGGCTCATCACCGCGTTCACGGTCGTCGCCACCGCGGTCAAGATTATTGTCCCCTTGATAGTGCTGGTGCTGCTGATCCGGTCGGGGATTGGCACCGGCCACGACTATTCGTCTAGCAACGACAGTATCAGCAGCGTCCTGACCGCGGTGACCAGTGGCGGTGTTGTCTACACCTACACCGGCTTCCAAGCGCCGATCGACTTCGGCGGCCACACCCGGGCTAGCGCTCGCGGCGTCCGGCTGTCGATCATCGGCCCCATCGTGTTCGGGATAGTGCTGCTCACCCTCCTTCAGGTATTCAGCGCGCAGCATCGGGTGCTGGGGTGGAACGGCGTCGATTACAGTTCGGGCTACGTCCATCTCGCGGCCGGCCTCGGCATCTGGCATATGTTCCTGGAATGGCTGATCAAGATAGACACCATCGGTTCGCCGCTGAGCTGTGGCGTAGTATTCACTACCGCCCTCGCATTTGTCATCAACTCCCTTGTGGGAGAGGATCTAGTCCCGGCCGCAGTTGGCCCGCAACGGGAAGTCGAGTGCAGAAGATGGGTCTCCGGGAAGCTTCTTGTCATCAACTACGTGGTCAGCCTGCTTTTCCTGCTGTTCTTGCGAGATTGGAGCTCGCAGGTCGATGAGAGCTGTGTCATCTTCGTCTTCAGCTATGCCGCACCCTCGGTATCGCTGTTCGCGCTGATCCTGCGGGATCTGCCTCCCGGCCAGCATGCCTGGGCGAAGACGCGCCAGTTCGGGCTGCCGGGAGTCCTGGCCCCGGTGAGCTTTGTGTCGATGACGATCATTCTTTACGAGGCAGATCCCGGGGTGCTGATTATCAGCATCGGCCTGGTGCTCGCCATGACGGCCGTCCTCGTGTACCTGCGTCCGGCCACATGGAAAGCTCGTAAGGAGCCGGAATGGAAGGATTCGCTGAAGCTTGGACTATTGCTGATCGCTTACCTGTGCGCGGTGGCCGCGCTATGCGCGGTGCGGCAGCACTGGACTTCCGGGAGGTGGCCGGTGGTCTTTGACGTGACGGCCGTGTTGCTCGGATTCTGGGCTTTCTACGCTCTCGTCGACACATCCGTCAGTTACATGCGCAGCTATCCGCCACCCGATTCGGGAGCATGAGGGGGCAGACCCTCGGCCGGTGCCTGGCCACCGCCCAATTCACGGTTTATCGTCGCCTCGGCCTGGAGCCGCTTGCCCGCCGCCCAGTGGCTGACCGACCCGGACAGCAGCCGGGCGAGGTTTCCCGGACCGCCTGGCCAGACCGCACCCAGCGCGCGGCAGATCGGGATGAGATCGTCCGCGCTGCGGTGCGCGGTTACTTCCGGGACCGGCCATGCCTGCACGACGATGGCGGCCTCGCCCGGCATGCCGTCGGCCAGCAGCACGCCGGCCAACTGGGCGGCACGCCCTGCGGACAGCCTGTCCACGGCCGCGATCCGGACCGGTTCAAAGGGACTTGAGCTACGCCATCCCGACTGCCGGGCCCGCCGCATCAGCGCCCGGACAGCCTCGGCGAGCAGATCGCTAGCGATCTCACCCTCCTCGAACTGGACCATCAGCGCATCCCCGTCGATGCCCAGTCGCTGCCAGCGATGCGCCGGTCCCCACAGCGCGGAAAACACATGCGACAGCCCGGTCGCAACCGCGCTGACCAGCCCGCGCCCGGCTGCCTGGCGTATGTCGTTCACCCACTCCTCGGCGCGGGTCCGCGCCCGCTCCGGCTGGTCGCGATATTCGCGGCGGGCGGCCCACCGCATGAAGACCTCAGCCATTCGTCTCTTGGTCATGGCGGACCGTCCTTCTGAATACATGCGCGTGACGATGCGGGCAAGCGCCCAGCAGGCCAGCGACAACGCGAGACACAGGGCGGCGATGTGCGAGGGAGCGCGGGCTGTGATGCCCTCTTCCCACTCCTCGGCTCGCTTTGCCGCTAGGTCCGGGTCACCGGCGTAGATATGGCGCGCGGCCCAGCGCGCCAGCCTGATGGCACTCCAGCGCGACAGGCCCATCGATTCCTCGACGATCACCGTGGCCAGCACGGCCGCAAGTACCGCGTCTGTCACCGGAGACGCTCCGCTATTGCCGCCAGGCCGACCATCAGCGTGGTGCCGAGTTCGGGACTTGCCTTCCGCCGGAGCCTGGTCCGCTGCCGTTCTCTCTGTACCTCCGGCGGATAGCGGCGTATCGCGTCGTACGCCGCGCCGATGCCCTTGTCGTTCAGGACGTAGCACCGCTTCCTCGGCCCGTCCCGGTCCTCGGTTAGCGGTTCCCACCAGGCGGTGACGAGATCCATATCCTCGAGGCGATCGAGGATCCGGTACACCGAGGGCCCGGACAGTCCGGTGCGTTCGATGAGCGCGTACCCATGCAGCTTCTGCTCGTCCGGATCGCTGTTCACGCGCGCAGTGAGGAGAGCGTCGAGAACCTTCGCTACCTGCCACGTTAGCCGCTGAATGCCAGCCATGCCGTTATTGTTACTACTTCCAATAAGAATAGCAAGCTGTCCCGCCTGCCGGGCGATGCCGGCCGTGCCTGCCAAGGGGCGACGAACTCCTGGGGACGGGGTCCGGGGCACGAACCCCGTTGGCTCATGGAGTACGGAGCACCCCGACCCCCTGCGGGCGCGAGGAGCAGTGCGGCGAATGCGACGTCATCATTGACTCAGGGACCGAAGTAGCAAAGCGTTATAGTTAAAGCAGGGAAATTCGTTTACAAGTCGCCGCGTCCGCGAACCGTACCGCTCGGTTCCCTTGCAGTACAGGACGATTATCATGAGTCATCTTCCCATCCGCCCCATGCCCGGCCGGCTGCTCGCAGTTGCTGGCGCCCTCGTGGCCGCGTGCTCCATCACCCCAGTTGCGTGTGCGGCAACCTCCACGTCGGCCGCCGCGCATGGCGCGGCAGCGACCGGTCCATGCACCGGGGCCGCCGATCTCCACCTCCGGATCGCGGGCAGCCAGCACAACGAAAAAGCGGGCATCACTTATTACACGCTGGATTTCACAAACACCAGCCGTTCCACCTGCTCGCTTTCCGGGTACCCCTACGTGTCCATGGTGAGCCGGGCAGGGCGTCAGCTCGGCAGCCCGGCAGGCCGAGGTCTGATGACCGTGGCGCCGCTCGTTGTCCTCGCGCCTGGCGCGACGGCTCATACGACGCTCGCCTACTACGGCGGGAAGGTCACCTCCGGGCGCGGCTGCGGACCCGTGGCGACCGCGTACGAGCTACGCGTATATGTGGCGGGCCAGAAGCTCGCCATGTACGCGGCGATGGGCGTGCATGCCTGCACGCGAGCTGGTCAGGTCTACCTGACGATCACGCAGGCGTTCCGCGCCGGCGCCGACCCGAGCTAATGACGCATGGCGGTCCTGGCTTAACGGGCTCCCGGGCGCTTTACTGGGCTGTCCCCGTGGCGCGGCCGTTGTCCCCGTGGCGCGGCCCTCCCGGCTCCGGATCTCCCCTCGGATAACGGCTCAAGTCCGCTGTACGGAGGGCTGCCGTCGGCTGCGCACCCCTGGCTGACGGTACGTGGAAGGGAAGTGACCTGTGTGCCGCACGGTGCCCGTGTTGCTGACGGGCCGGGCCCGGTCCCGATTTAACGTGGAACTCTGCCGCTTCGTGGAAGTCTAACCGTCGTATACGTATGACAGACCGGCACGACGCGGTAATCTTCCACGTTGTTTCGGTTCCGCAGGGGTCACGGCGGCCTCCGGGGATAATGCCGCCGGGCGCCCGGCCCTGGCCAGGTATGCGGCAGACTCACCGGCTCCCAGTGAGACACCTATAAGTAGATAACAGACGAACGCAATCGGCTTCAAACGGTCACGATCATTGAGCTGGCCCGCCAGCTAGCGGCAGATGTGGCTTCTGTGACCTAGTGTGAACCGAGGCGCCAGGCTAGCGGGCGACTTCGTTTCCTGGCTGACGCGGCCACCGAAGAGACCGGGGCGACCGCATTCGGGTGCGGCCGCCCCGGCCGGGTGCGCGTCAGGTCAGCTGACGTTCAGCGCATTGCCGTCCTCGAAGAAGCTGGTGTTCCCACCGCTTACCTCGGTGCCGACGAACTTGACGCTGATGGTCTGGCCGGCGTAGGCGCTCAGGTTGGTCGTGTACTCGACGTACTTGGTGCCGTTGTTCGCCGCGGTCGCCACCGTGACCGTCTGGACCACAGTCCCTGAAGAATTCAGGATGTCCAGGACCAGGTTGTTCTCCGCCTGCTTGGTCGGGTTGGTGACCGTCGAGTTGACCTCGACGTAGTAGGTGAACACCGCGCTCGTGCAGCCGGACGGGATGGCCACCTTCTGCGCGAGTGTGTCCGTGTGCGCTTCGCCGTACCCGTCCAGCCAGGCCACGTACGGGTCGCTTTCCCACTCAGGAAGTCCCTCATCGACGTTGTTGAGGACTCCTGCCGAGGAGGTCCACGGTGAAATGGAACCCGTCTCGAAGTCCGGGTTGCCGAGCAATTGCTGCGATGTGCAACTGCTCGCCGCGTTGATGGTCCACGTGAAGGATGCCGATCCGGAGGCCCCGGTGGTGTCCTCGGCGGTGACCGTCACGCTATTGCTGCCGGCCGTGGTGGGCGTACCGGTGATCAGGCCGGACGAGGAGATCGACAGGCCCGCCGGCAGCCCGGTGGCACTGTAGGTCAGCGTCTGGCCGGAGGCGGAG
>Ga0335074_10014529_pt1 | contig 11040 bp, 14 predicted proteins | sample Lox_Sample_23_FD_206715 | JGI IMG/M metagenome (GOLD analysis project Ga0335074, IMG submission 206715) | Soil microbial communities from Loxahatchee National Wildlife Refuge, Florida, United States - Lox_Sample_2.3 | ecosystem: Environmental > Terrestrial > Soil > Wetlands | place: USA... | reverse complement strand
CGTTCCGCTGGTCGCAGTCATGGAGCCATTCCCGTACCGGTTCATGGATGAGGCCTCGACCACCTACGCCGTGCCCTACGAGTGGCGCGAAAAATATGGCATCCGCCGTTATGGATTTCACGGGGCGAGCCACCGCTCAGCCAGCGAGCGCACGCAGGCTTTTCTCGGGCGCAGCGGTCTGCGGCATATTTCGTGCCATCTTGGCGGCAGCTCCAGCATTGCGGCTTTCCGCAGCGGCGTGGCGATTGACGTCAGCATGGGCGCCTCGCCCCAGTCGGGCCTGCCGCAAAACAATCGCGTGGGCGACATCGATGTCTTCGCCGTGCTGCACATGATGAAGAAACTCTTGCTTTCGCCCGACGCGATGGCGGCGCTGCTTGGTAGCCAATCCGGTCTGGCCGGAATCAGCGGTACCTGCGGCGATTTGCGCGACCTCGAAGAGGCTGCGGCCAAAGGCGACCAGCGCTCGCGGCTCGCGATCGATGTTTTTGTTCGCGCCATTCGCCACTATCTGGGCGCGTTCATGCTCGAGCTGGGCGGCGTAGACGCGATCAGCTTTTCCGGCGGCATTGGCGAAAACAGCTCCGCAATTCGCGCCGCGGTTCTCAACAATTTGGCGGCATTCGGCGTGGATCTCGACGAAGAAGCCAACAGAACCATCAAGGGCGAGGGCGAAATTTCAACTCGACGCTCTGCAGTCAAGGTTCTGGTAATTCCCGCCAACGAGGAAAGCATCGTGGCGCGCGAAACGGTTGAGGTGTTGAAGAAGCAGTTAGTAGGGACTAGTGGATAAGGGCTGGAGAAACAGCGTTCAGCAGCGATCTAACCCCGCTAGCTCCGCCTAAGGATTCGTTATGGCAAGCGCAGGAATTGCAAACTCGGCTGGACAGATTGATCGCGCGGTTGTCGAGCGCATCGTGCGCCAGGTCGCGCTCGAATATCTGGGCCGCGAAAAAAACCGCCCGGCGCCGGTTCTCACCGTACAGACCTCCTCGCGCCACATGCACGTTTGCCGCGAAGACATGGATGTGCTCTTCGGTCCTGGCACTGAACTCACCTTCGACCGGCCGCTCTTTCAGGAAGGCAACTTCGCCGCCAAAGAGACGGTGACCATCGTCGGCCCGCGCAGCCGCCTCATCTCGAACCTGCGCATCCTGGGGCCCATGCGCAAGCAGTCGCAGGTTGAACTGGCGTTTACCGACGCCATCATGCTGGGTTTCAACGATCTGCCCGTGCGACTCTCCGGCAATCTCGCAGGCACGCCCGGCGCGGTCATCATCGGGCCCAAGGGTGTGGTCGAGTTGAAGGAAGGCGTCATTCGCGCCGCCATCCACGCGCACATGAATCCCCAGGAAGCCGCATATTTCGGCGTCAAGCAGGGCGACATGATGAAGCTGCGCATCGGCGGCCCATCGGGCGTCACCTTCAACAATGTGCATGTGCGCATCGACCCCACATCGCGCCTCAACGTCCACATGGACACCGATGAGGCGAACGCCTGCGGCCTGCACCTGACAAAAGACGTGGAGCTTTTCAAGTAACGCACGAGGATTTACGTAACGCTGGGCAACAAGAGAGGAAGCAATGAAACAAGCGTTGGGAATGATTGAGACAAAAGGCCTGGTCGCGCTGTTTGAGGCGACCGACGCCATGCTCAAATCGGCAAGCGTGTCCTTCGCCGGTTGGCAGACCGTAGGAGCAGGTCTGGTAACTGCCTTCGTTGAGGGGGACGTGGCAGCCGTTAAAGCTGCTACGGACGCGGGCGCGGAAGCGGCATCACGGATCGGCGAGGTGGTGAGCGTGCAAGTCATCTCACGGCCCCACGACGAGCTGCCGGCTTTCGTTCAACAGAACAAAGCGGCGCCAGCCCGCAAATAAAGGAGGACCAAATGAGTCAGGCAATTGGATTGATCGAAACCAGAGGCATGGTGGGGCTGGTTGAGGCGTGCGACGCCATGGTGAAAGCCGCCAGCGTTGAACTCGTCAAAACCGTGCAGATTGGCGGCGGCTACGTCACCGCCATCGTGCGCGGCGATGTGGGCAGCGTGCGCGCCGCTGTGGATGCGGGCGCGACCGCGGCCAAAGTGGTGGGAGAGCTGGTGTCGTCGCACGTGATTGCGCGGCCCCACGATGCGCTCGTCGAAAACATGTTGAAGTAGTGAGAAAACTGAGGAACGCACATGGCGAATGAAGCAGTTGGAATGATCGAAACCAAGGGCCTTGTGGCTCTGGTTCAGGCGACGGACGCAATGCTCAAAGCGGCCAGCGTCAAATTCGTGGGCTGGAACAAGGTCGGCAGCGGCCTTTGCTCGGTCTATGTCACCGGCGACGTGGGCTCGGTCCGCGCCGCAGTGGATGCAGGTGCAGCGGCAGCCCGCGCGGCCGGCGAAGTGCAAAGCGTGCACGTGATCGCGCGCCCGCATGACACGCTCGGGAACATATTGCCGAAGTAATGCTCTGAAAGGGCACGACTCCAGTCGTGCCGCAGCGCCGCGCCGCACACGATGGGGGTTTTAACCCCTGAGGCGTGCGCCCGTTGCGAGGTTCGCAATGTTTATAGCCAAAGTCATCGGCAATGTCGTCTCCACGCAGAAGCTCGCAAAGTTCCGCGGCATGAAGTTGCTGCTGATTCAGCCGTACATCAGCAGGGAAGGGAAGCTGCAGATTTCCGGCAGCTCCGTGGTCGCGGTCGACAGCGTGGGAGCCGGCGAGGGCGAGTGCGTGCTGTTCACGCAGGGCAGCTCCGCGCGGCTCACGCCCACAACCAAAGACGCGCCCGTCGATGCCGTCATCATCGGAATCGTCGACACCATTGAAGTCGGCGGTGCGCCGGTTGCCAAGCCGTAGGAACGAATGTCGTCGAGAAGGCACGAACTGTCAGGGCGCGACTTTAGGCGTGCCAGGAGCCGGTAGGAGCAGGGGCCTTCAGGCCTGAATGAGGCGGAAAGAAACTCAGGGAGCTTTAGCCCCTGGGGGAGATTTCAATGCAGACACAACAAGTCTCGCCACAAGTCATTGCAGAGATTGCCAGGGAAGTAGTCGCGCGGCTTCGCGCCGAGATCGAGCCCGCGCCGTCCGGGCGCACTGCGCATTCGGCCGCGCCCGCGCCGAAAATCGCCGCCGCTCCGCGCGACGGCGTCTTCGCCACCGTCGACGAAGCCGTGAACGCGGCCTTCGAGGCACAGAAAAAGGTCGCCGCCATGAGCCTTGCCGATCGCGGCCGCATCATCGCCATCGTCTGCCGCGTTTGCAACGACCGCCGCGAGGAACTCGGCCGCATGGAGCTGGAAGAGACGAAGGTCGGCCGTCTCGACCACAAGATTCTCAAGCTCACCAACATGCGTTTCGTGCTGGGTGTCGACGCCCTGCACACTGAGGCGCGCAGCAATGAGACCGGCCTGTGCATCATCGAGCACGCGCCCTGGGGCGTCATCGGCATGATGCTGCCCGTCACCCACTCTGTGCCCACCATGGCGTCGAACGCCATCAATATCGTCGCCGCCGGTAACACCGCGGTCTTCGGGCCGCATCCCTCGGGCGCCAAGGTGGCACAATACGCACTGCAACTGTGGAATCGCGAGATTGAGCGCGAGCTGGGCGTGCCAAACGTCTTTACGACGACCACCGAACCCACCATCGAAAACGCCGACCAGATCTTCCATCATCCCAAGGTCGCGCTGCTCTGCTGTACCGGCGGCACGGCCGTTGCGCAAGCCGCAGCCAAAACCGGCAAGCGCGTCATCGCCGGCGGTCCGGGTAATCCTCCCGTGGTCGTCGACGAGACCGCCGATCTTGATCGCGCCGCGCGCTGCATCATTGAGGGCGCGGCCTTCGATAATAACCTGCTCTGCATCGGCGAAAAAGAAATCTTCGTCGTGGCCTCGGTTGCCGACGCGTTCATCGCCGCCATGCGCCGCGCCGGCGCGTACCAGCTCGACGCCGCAGCCATCGATCGCCTCACCAAGGCCGCATTCAGCTTTGAAGGCGGGGGCGGCGGAGGCTGCGCACGCGCGCACGTGAAGAAGGATCTCGTCGGCAAAGATGTTGCGGTGCTGGCCAAGGCTGCCGGCGTCCAGGCGCCTTCAGGAACTGACATGCTCTTCGGCGAGACCGATGAGAACCATCCATTCGTGGTTGAAGAGCAGATGATGCCGTTTATTCCGGTGGTGCGCGTCAAGGATGTAGATGCGGCCATTGCCGCGGCCGTGAAGGCCGAGCATGGCTACCGGCACACCGCCATCATCCACACCAACAACCAGGAGACTGCTACGCGCATGGCGCATGCCATGAACACAACGCTGTTCATTCAGAACGCGGCCTCGCCGGCGTCACTGGGCGTAGGCGGGCCGGGCTACTTCAGTCACACCATTGCAACCCCCACCGGCGAGGGCATTACCACTCCGCTCACATTCACGCGCGAGCGCCAGATGGTGGTTTGCGATGCCATGAGGATCATTTAGCAGTAGGAAACGCGGAAGGAGCAGGGGCCTTCAGGCCCCTGAAATGAACGCGAAAGAACTTTGGGCTTTAGCCCGGGAGAACATCAGGAAATCATGAAGTGTCAGGGCACGACTTCAGTCGTGCCGCAAAGGCCCAATAAATTCTCGGAGGCTTTAGCCCCTGAGAGAAAGCCGGCGGAAGAAAAATGTTTCTGGCGCGAGTAGAAGGCACAGTCGTTGCGGCAACCAAACATCCCACGCTGGCGGGATGCCGGTTTCTGGTTGCGCGGCGGCTTGAAGCCGACGGGAGCGCGGCCGAGGAACCGAACGTAGTGGTCGATTGGCTCGGCGCGGCGCGCGGATCCACGGTAATGGTCTCAACCGACGGCGACATCGCTCGCGAGAAGCTCGGCAACAACACGCCCGCGCGCATGGTGGTGGTGGGCATTGTGGACGCGATGCAAACACCAGGGGGCCAGGCATGAGACTCGGCATCGTCCGCGGGCACGTCACCCTTACTCCGGCCGTGGAGTCGTTTCGTTCGCGCACGCTCGCAATTCTGGAGCCGGTGACGATGGAGAACCTGCGCGCGAAAAACGGCAAAGCCGGAGGCAAGGCGCTCATCGCCATCGACGAGCTCGGCGCAGCTACGGGCCAGATCGTGGCGTTTACCGAGGGCCGCGAAGCGTCGAATCCGTTTTGGCCCACGCCGGTACCCGTTGACGCGTACCTGGCGCTGATTGTCGACACCGTCGACGTAACGCCGTAGAACTGGTTGCATAAATGATGTTTTGAAAGGGCACGACTTCACAGCTTGGTGAAAAACAATCTGCGGGAGGCGTTTTGAAAGGGCACGGATTTATCCGTGCCGCACAGATCCAATAGAATCATCGGGGCTTTAGTGCCCGAGGGAAGTTTTTCCGGGTCGGCCGAACAATTTATGTAACCAGTTCTAGACAGTTTGTTCGATTTAGAGGTGCGGAAGTGAAGAACGGAAAAAGCATCGATCTAACCGGCCGCAAGCTTATCGCGATGCGCGATGCGCAAGATGCGCTCGCAGAGGGCGCAGCAAGCATCGTGACCGCGCCAAACTGCGTAGTTACGCCCTCGGCCCGCGACTTCCTTCAACAGCATGGCGTCGAAATCGTGACTGGCGCAGCCGCCAACGCGCCCGCGCGCGTCGAGCAGGATCCTTTTCCTGAGATTTCGCCGCATGCCTCCGCGGCCGCTGCGAATCGGCGCCTCTACTCGACGCCGGAAGCCGAAGTCATCAAAAAAGAAATCTGCGCCGTGGGCCGCAAGCTGTGGATGCGCCAGTTTGTTGACGGCAACGGCGGCAACATCTCCTATCGCATCGGCCCCAACGAAGTTCTCTGCACGCCAACCCTGGTCAGCAAGTACGATCTCACGCCCGACGATATCTGCCTCACCGATCTCGAAGGCAATCAGATTGCCGGACCCAAACCGCGCACCAGCGAGCTGCTGCTGCACCTTGAAATTTACAAAGCCGTTCCCGAGGCCAAATCGGTTGTGCATTGCCATCCGCCGCACGCCACGGCCTACGCCATCACCGGCCGCGTGCCGCCCAACAACGTGATTCCGGAGTTCGAAGTTTTCGTGGGCAAAGTTGCCATTTCGCCCTACGAAACGCCGGGGACGCAGGCGTTTGCTGAAACCGTTGTGCCATACGTGCAGCAGCACAACACCGTCTTGCTGTCGAATCACGGCATCGTCTGCTGGGCCGACACCGTGACTCACGCCGAGTGGTACGCCGAGGTGCTTGAGACCTATTGCTGGACGCTGATGCTGGCCACGCAGCTAGGCGCTCCCATCTCGCGAATCTCTGAGGAACATGCCTCTGACTTGCTGGCGCTCAAGAAAAAGCTCGGCCTGCCCGATATTCGCTTCGACACTTCGCGCATGAAGGAGTGCCAGCTCTCCGATCTTGAAGTGCCCAGCTCGATCGCTCTCGAGCCGACTCCGTGCGACGGCAGCACCGGGAACGGCAACGGTTTTAGCCCCGGAACCAGCGCGGATCTTGAAGCGCTGGTCAAGTCGGTAACCGACGCCGTGATGGACGCGATCGGGCATTAAGAACAGGGGACAGGTTTCAGGGGTCGGAAGACAGGGAGTAGCGAATAGGGAATCGAGCCCGCTGAAAGCTGAAAGCTTCCTGCGGACCGTGAACTGCGAACTGTGAACTGACCACTGACCGCTGAAAACTGAAATTGCGATGAAGGCTGCTGAACGTCAACTCAGAATTCGCCAGATGTTTGACTCCCGGGACTTCATCGACTCGGAGACTCTGTGCCGCGAGCTTGACGCTTCCGAATCCAGCGTCCGCCGCGACCTCGACATCCTGGAACAGGAAGGCCTGCTCAAGCGCGTCTATGGCGGCGCGGTCTCGGTCGAATCTCCGCCGAATCGCGCGTTTGATTACGCCCAGGAGAGCGTGCGCCTCAGCGGCGAAAAAGCCCGCATTGCCAAACTGACCGCCGGCCTCATCGAAGACGGCCAGACCGTGATTCTTGACGGCGGCTCGACGGTGGCCGCGGTTGCGCGCGAGCTTGCATCGAAATCGCTGCACATCGTCACCAACTCGCTTCCCATTGCCGAGAGCCTCGAATTGCTGCGCAACATTGAGCTGACGCTCACCGGCGGCTATCTCGACACGCGCCTGCGCGTCATGCTCGGCCCCTTCTGCGAGCAGATGCTCGGCGCCATCCGTGCCGACACCGTGATCATGGGCATCGGCGGCATCACCGAGTCCGGATTCACCAACAACAACACGCTCGTCGTCGGCTCGGAACAGAAGATGATCGAAGTCGCGAGCCGCGTCATCATTGTGGCCGACCATACTAAGTTCGGCCGCGGCGGCATGATCCCCGTGGCCCCGCTCAACGCTGCGCACTTCGTCGTCTCCGATGCGGAGCTGTCTTCAGAATTCCTGACTCTGCTCCGCGACCATGGAGTTGAAGTTCTTCTGGCATAATCGGTACTGCCGCGCCCGCTCTGATTTCCCGCGGAGGAGCCACGGATGCAAATCGATGCGCACGACGTTCTCCTCGTCATCGACGTGCAGAATGATTTTTGTCCCGGCGGAGCGCTCGCCGTTTCCCGCGGAGACGAAGTCATCGAGCCCATCCATCGCACCGCGCCGCGCTTCGAGCACATCGTTCTCACTCAGGACTGGCACCCGCCCAATCATTCCTCGTTCGCGGCATCTCATCCCGGCAAACAGCCCTTCGAGTCCATCGAGCTTGCCTACGGCGCACAAACGCTCTGGCCGCCGCACTGCGTTCGGGGCACAAAAGGAGCGGAGTTTCACCCCGCGCTGCATCTCCCGCAAGCCGAGCTGATCCTCCGCAAAGGCTTTCGCCCGCACATTGATTCCTACTCGGCTTTTTTTGAGAATGACCGCAGGACGCCTACAGGCCTGGCCGGCTATCTCGGCGAACGCGGGCTGAAGCGGGTCTTTCTTGCCGGGCTCGCCTACGACTATTGCGTGGGCTATTCTGCTCTCGATGCGCGTCGTCTCGGCCTGCAAGCGTTTGTCCTGCGCGACGCCTGCCGCGCCATCGATCTCGGCGGCTCTGTTACTGCGATCGAAGCCCAGTTCGCTGAAGCAGGGGTGCATGTCGTGGACAGCGCCGAACTTCTCGACGCATGGGCTCGAGAGAATGCCGAAGAAGGAATTCGCCAGGGATTGGACGATGCTGAACGCGGAAGAACCCAACCCGCACGGGAATTCTTCGACGAATTCGAGGCGCGGCATGGCTTTCGCAAGTAGCCACGCTGTTCGGCGCGTAAAATCGCAGCAGGCGCAGGGATCGATCTGCGCTTTCGCACTTATGTCGCGCAACTTCTACATTCTCGCTGCCACGCTGGTGTTTTTCGCGCTGGTCTCAGGCGGCATGGCGCTGGTGCCGTCGAGCTTTCAGCCCGGTCTGCCCGCCAATGGCACGCTGTGGCGCACGATGGCGCTCTTTTTGCTTCTGGCCGGTCTCGTCTCTGCTCTCATCGGCGTCCTCAGCCATCTCTTCGAACAAGTCGACCGCCGCAGCGAAGAGGCCCGCCAATCCGCGCGGCGAAGAAATCGCGAGGATAGGCGCGGCCATCGCGAGCCGTAAGCACGCCGATCTATTTAGAATGAGGTAGTGCGGCCGGTTTCCCGCGCAGAATCGAGCCAACGCAAATGTTCGAAGTTACCGTGGAGGCGGATTTTTCCTCCGGCCACTATCTCCGCAATTACAAAGGCAAGTGTGAAAACCCGCACGGCCACAACTACAAAGTGCGCATCACCATGGCCGGCGCCGCGCTCGACGAGGCCGGCCTCCTGCTCGACTTCAAACTCCTCAAGCAAGTGCTCAGGCCCGTAATCGATCGCATCGACCACCAGATGCTCAACGACCTCGAGCCATTCACTGTGCTCAACCCCTCCGCCGAAAACATCGCGAAATATTTCTATGACGAGACCAACCGCGAGCTAACCGGGATTACCGCCGGCCGCGTGCGTGTGAAAGATTGCACCATCTGGGAAACCGACACCACCACGGCAACGTATTACGAGTAGAACCGGCTGCAGGAATGGCCTTGTGAAGGGGCACGACTTCACTTGCCGCGACGGACGAAAAACATAATCGACAGTGCTTTGTAACAAGGGCACGCTTTTACGGCTCGTTGAAAAACACAATCGTAAGTGCTTTGTAACAAGGGCACGGCTTCAGCCGGGCCGAAACATGCCAATAAAGACTCGGGCTTCAGCCCCTGAGGGAAGTTTTCTTGTCGCCGAGTCGCATTTATGCAGCCAACTCCAGCGCTGTCGCCCAGCCTCTCTCTGCCGCCATCAGTTCATCTGGTTCGATTTCGACTGCAGATACTTGCTGAAGGGAATCTCGAAGTAGAACAGCTCCGTGCCATCGGCGTCCTTCAGCGAGCGCACGTAAAGCCTCGCGCCCGCCAGCGGATGAGTCAGCCCGCTGACCACGTAAAACAGAAAGCCCGCGCGCGTGGTGTGCGGTTCCACCACCAGGGCCGAGAACTCGAAGGTATCAAAATCCTGCTGGATGTCTTTGATGCTGTCCTTGGGCTTGGTATGGAGCGGCGGCAGCGGGCTCGGCAAGGGAATCTTGCTTCCCATGCGCTCTTTGCGCGTCATCAGCCGGTCAACATCTTCCGGTTCTGCCGCCTGAATCCGGTCTCCAGCCGCAGTCTCAAACAGAATTCGCGCGTCGCGCAGCGAGATGGGCCGGTCACCCAGGTTGGTCACAATTAACCGCACCGGCATCACGTCGTGGTCGGTGTAATCGACGTGGAAGATCGATTCTTTTTCCTTGGTGTCATACGGCTCCACGGCAATGGCCACGTGCTCATCGGCGTGCACCTCGACCGCCGGATAGGATGTGGCCGGCTGCACCGGTGGCGCCGCGTGGTCCGAGGCCATCGCCGGAAGCGCGAGCCAGAGCAATAATGGTGAGATTCGCAGCAAAATTCTCATCGTGCTCGACTGTATCATTTTAGGAGCCCTACAGTTAGACCGCGCGAAAGCAGATTCGGTTGAGCATGATTTTCTTTTTCTACAACCTGGCCCTCCTCACCGCGCTCGTGGCCGGTGCGCCCTGGTGGCTGTGGCGCATGGCCACCACCCATAAATATCGCGAAGGCCTCCCGGAACGCCTGGGCCGCGTTCCGAAAAAGCTTGTCAGAGACGCCAGTCCGGCCGCCGAGCGCCCACTCATCTGGCTCCACGCCGTTTCTGTCGGCGAGGTCATGGCGGTCTCTCGCCTCGTAAAGACTCTTGACACCGAGTTGCCCGGTTACCTTATCGCCGTGTCGACCGCCACGCGCACCGGCCAGTCCCTGGCTTGCGAACGCTTCGGAGCAAACCGCGTCTTCTACTGCCCGCTCGATCTGCCCTGGGCTGTGCGCGCCTATCTGAACGTGCTCCAGCCTCGCCTGCTCATTTTGGCCGAAACCGAGTTCTGGCCAAATCTGCTCAACGGCTGTTTTCGTCGCGGAATCCCAGTCGCCGTAGTCAACGCCCGCATCTCCGACCGCTCCTGGCCGCGTTACCACATGCTTCGAAGCCTGTGGCGGCTGCTGCTCTCGCGTCTCAGCCGCGTGCTGGCGCAAAGCGAAACCGACGCGGAACGCCTGTGCCAGATCGGTTGCCTGCCTGAGCGCGTCACCGTCGCCGGAAATCTGAAATTCGACGTGCGCGCCGCAGAGCCCAGGGCCCCCGGCGACAGGTCTTCGTCGCTGGGGTGGAAGGCCAGGGCCCCCGGCGACGGGTCCTCGTCGCTTGGGTGGGAAGAAATCGATGCCACGCGGATTCTGCGATCACAGTCCAATGGGCGGCGCTTTATCGTCGCCGGCAGCACGTTGGAGGGCGAAGAAGCGGCACTGCTTGACGCGTGGCTGCGCCTGCTCGCCGCCGATCCGCAACTCATCCTCGTGGTTGCCCCGCGCCATCCCGAGCGCTTCGCCTCGATCGCAACCCTTCTCGAAAAATCCGCCAATCCCTGGGTCCGCCGTTCAAGTTGGTTTACCCAGCCGGCCCAGCCGCTTCGGCCCGGCGAAATCGTTCTCCTCGACACCATCG
>Ga0335074_10014528_pt1 | contig 11040 bp, 7 predicted proteins | sample Lox_Sample_23_FD_206715 | JGI IMG/M metagenome (GOLD analysis project Ga0335074, IMG submission 206715) | Soil microbial communities from Loxahatchee National Wildlife Refuge, Florida, United States - Lox_Sample_2.3 | ecosystem: Environmental > Terrestrial > Soil > Wetlands | place: USA: Florida... | reverse complement strand
GAACATGCAGAGCTTGGTCGCCACGATGATTGACAGAGAACTCGGATGCATACATGCGAATCTCTTCGGCGCCCGGCCCCACGCATCGGCGGCGACACGCCTTCCGAATCACAGCTCCCAAAGTCTGCCATTGCAGGCGGCAATTCCGGGCGCGCAACCCTTCAAGCAACTGAATCAATGCCGAATTGCCGTTGCGGAAGAATTCATGATGGGCCACGATAAAACACGGCTTGCCCAGCAACATATCGAAGGCGAAATTCTCCATCCCATGATGAGCGTACCGGCGCGTGAAGATGGCGAAATCGCCGTATTTCATGATCGCGACGTCCCAGGCGTCTCGAATGCGAGTACCACCTTCGCTGCGGTCCACCGGAGAGATCTCGGTGTTCACCGCTGCCACATACCCAGATCTCTTCAGGACTGCGGGACATCCGGAAGAGAAGACTCCCTGAGGAAACACCATCACCGGCTCGTGCCGAATGCCGGTTCGATTCTGGTGCCTCCGCATCCTCGCTTGTGCGAGTCTCGCCCGGCCGTACAGCAGGTTCGCGGATGAATCGCCAAACTCGGCTTTGACATGGTCACAACCGTGAATCGAGATAGAAAACGGACCTGCGCCTCGGTCAAACAAGTCGCTCGCCGTGCGAGAAGTTCGCCACCAATTCCACGGGATGAAGGCGATATTGGTGGAGAATTCCAGTTCCCGCATCAGCTTTCTGAGATTGTCGAAATTGCAGCACCCGTAGCGCCTCTGCAAGAGCGGGTCGTCGATAATCAGGCAGGCACCGATTTCCTGCGGTTGCCAGGCGACCTGGTTAAACATGAGCCTGATAAACAGCAGCAGCGGAACGGCGGAGCAGAAATGCTCCTTGATGTCATAGTAACCGCCGTCAATTTCCTGCTCGATATCGATCAGATAGCTGCTTGCGCAGAGGTAGATCAGAATGCCGGCGTGCCGAGTCCTCACAAAAATCGGAGCGCCATCGGCGGAAATCAGAGCTTCAGTTTTATCTGCCTGCTCTTCGATCCCGGCCAGGCTTGCGTCCTCCTTGCGCATGCGCAGGTTCGCGCAAATTCCGGCCATGGCGCCTGCAGTGGCATCAAAGCCGGAGAAAACCTCAACCCTGACAATCCCCTCTGTGCCGTCACGAATCTTTACGCGGGAGCTTCCAAGAAGCTGACGGATTCCTCGTTGCGCTTCCGCACGGTTGGGATCAGCATACGCATAGAACACAGTCGCTCGTTCCAAACAACGCTCGATCGTGCCGGCGTGCTCAAAGACTCTTGCAATGCACGAGGCCGACCCGAACACAACCTGCTCTTCGCTTTCAGAGTCGACGTCACAGAAGCCAGCAACTGAAATCGATTTCCAGGGCACTCCCAGGAACTCGAGAGCGCGTCCAAGAAGCGCCTGTTCCTTTTCGGGATCGCCCTGGTGGAGAAGAATTGCAAGTCGAGCCACAGTCAATATCCGTATAGCTAAAGGCAGCCGGCCGTTAGTTGGGCTTCCGCGCAATCACCAGGGAACGCATGGCCCGGCCACGGCCGACAAGATTAAGAATCGGCGTCGCCGTGCTGCACGCCATTGTCAATGCCCGGCCCGCTGAATGAGGAACCCAGCAGAATGTCTTCTTCTGGAGCACTTCAAATCCGGCCTGCTTGAATGGGTCAGAGTATTCTGCCAGGGTCGGCAAATAGGATTCTTCCGTATTCTTTTCGGAACGGCGCCATCGGCTGCGAAAAGCCGGAAAGCGATTATTCATATCGATATTGACGCAGATGCCGCCTGGCCGCAAAAGCCGATAGATATCTTGGGCGCAGTCGAGTTGCTTCCCGAGACGATGGCAATAGCGGAACGTATTGACGCCGACGATCAGATCGAATTCTCCCAGGCGGCTTCCATCTCCTCCCGCAGCCGATTTGAGATCCTCTTCCAGCGACTCATTGCGGGCGACAAAAAAGTTCACCTTCCGCGCGAGGTCCGAGGGAAGATACGCCTGCGCTTCCTCCTTCGCGGCTTCAACCAAGCGCGGCGAAAAGTCGGTTCCATAGGCCCGCTCAACTGGAATTCCTTTCTCGCTTAAAAGTGCCACTAATCGCGTAATATTCATTCCGCCGCCGCACCCGAACTCAAGCAGCCTCAAGGGACGGGCGCCGGAACCGTTCAAGCATCTCCTTGCCGCGTCCAGATAGATCTTGGCGTAGTCGTGATGCAGTAAATAGTTAATGCCATAACCGGCAGTTTGCGTCGTGTACTTTCGCACCGCCTGTTCGGATACGTACTCATCAAGAAATTTGCCATATAACGTTTCTGTTTTCCCCATGCGACCTCTCATTTCTGAATTGTTTTTTGTTTGGCGCCCTTCAATTACCCGTTGGGCACAGGATTCGCCCCAGGCTCCCAGGATGCAGCGGAGCATCAACGAAGCTTCGAGACTCCGGCCGCCCTGTCCCGCTCTGCCCAGAGTACATCCGCATTTGAAGTCCGGGCAGACGGATGTCATCCGGGTCAATCACTTCATGGTGCGCAGCAGAGTCGCTGCCTGCGTCCGTCGGTCCCATAACCACTGCTCGCCGGCTGCGAAACCAGGCCACGGCCTGGCCCGCGGTTGCAAACCAGGCGCCCCGGGCTTTCAGGTCTGCGAGTAGCCGGATGTAACACTTGTTCCAAAGGCGTTCCGGAGAGAGGCTGCGGTCGTGCCAGTTCACGGTCAAGCAGCCGCCAAAGCGCTCCAACGTGTCCGCCATTGTCTCGAGCCGCCGAGTCGCCTTTTCCGAGGAAAGACCAAGATAGGCCGGATAAAAGAGAGCGGTGTCCATCGCATGCAAAGGCAGTTCGAGCAATCTCTCTGCTGCCGGCGGCTTGTATGCCTGGGTCGTGCCCGCGCGATATCCAACCGTTTCCCGATAACCGCTCGTTGAATCGTACGAGATCCCGGCCTGTTCAAGCAGCGCCGGCGATGTCTCACTGAAGAACAGCCAGTGTATTCGCGATCCAATCGTGGTTGCGCCGGTCAACTGTTCGATCTTCTTCAGTTCTTCCTCGCCGGTCGATCTGTCGATCCACGCGTCGATCCCATGCAGACCAACTTCGCCACCCGCCGCTCTAATCTCCCCGATCAGGTCTCGGATGTCATCGGCTCCATACCCGGCGGCGCGATAGCCCGGAGCCGGCCCCGCCGCTTCTCGGCCGCAGCGTCCCTCAAAAGGAATAATGAAGTAAGTGGAACAGAGGTCGCCCTCAAGATCGCCATAGCGGCGCACAAAATCCCGCCAGAAATCCTTAGCCAAGCCGAGATGAACAAGCGGCAGGCGAAATGCAGCGGCCAGGTTGATCAGCAGCTCGCGCAATGAAATTGACCGCGCAAGAAACTTCCTGAGCGAACCGAGGGTTGCACGATAAAGAAACCCGGCAACCGTTCGATCCCACGTGTGCCTGCGAATGGAGGGATGATCGACATCGTGGGTCAGGCATACGATGAATTTGTACCCCTCTGGTATCGGGGGTATTTCCGTCAATGCCACTCCAGCTGAAATGATCAGTTCGCGCAAGAGCTCGATGTGCAGCTCGAGGGTTGGAATTGCAGCAAACTTTGCAGGCTGCCCTACCGTAAGTAGATGCCGAACCTCACGGAAGAGGTCGTATCCGATTCTGATCACTCGGCCATGGCTCGGCGAACCGGACCAGAGAGCCGGCTGCCCGGTTGCTTCGTCATGCAACGCGGAGCCATCGCCTGCATCTGGGAAAAGGAGACATTTCCCGTAAATCGGCAGCCTCGACTCTCGGAAAGCAAGAATGGCTTCTTCACGCTGCGATACGCTTCCCAGTCGCATCTCCACATCGCCATCCGAAACGCGGCTTGAATAGAGCAGCTTGACGTTGGCCGCATCAGGTAGGTTCTCCGTGCTTCCCGCGCAAAGCAGAACTTCATAGGAACGACCGCTTTCGTAGAACTCCCAGGGTGTCTTGAATAGCTCGAAGAATTCTTTGACCGTGGCGTGCTCCGACCGATCCGCGATGACTCCGATCATGGCAACACCATTGTCGAATTCTGCCTGCCGCCGAGAATCTTCGGATCCTTCCTGAGCAATTTGTCCACCACGGCGATCAACGATTCCCGCTCGCTTTGCCAGTCGTGTTTGAGATAGACCTGTTGTCCCCGGGCGGCGACCACTCGCGCTTCATCGGGATTTGATGCCACGCTGCTCATCACCCGAGCCAGATCTGCCGAATCTCCCGAGGCGAAGAAGAACAGCGATCCGGGTTCGAAGTAATCCTGAATCCCGGCGGTACTTGGGGCAATGGCAGGTTTACCCAGAGCAAGATACTCAAAAATGCGTGTCGGCGTATTGATGTCAGTAAACCTATTGCGCTCGTTCGGAATAATCCCCACGTCGCATTGTTCAATCTCTCGTGGAAGATCTTCAAGCTTCCTGGGACCGAGGTAATGAACCCGCTCGCCGAGCTTCAATCCGCCGGCTTTTGCCATCACTCTTTCCAGATAGGGGGTCGTCTTGCCGTAGATGCGCAGCTCTGCCTGGGGAACTTCTTCGGCCAGGCGCGCCAAGGCATCCACCGCCAGTTCCAATCCGTTTCTCTCAACCAGAGACCCGTGATACATCATGATGAACGGCGCATCGGAGGCACGGAGAGGGTAGGATTTTGCGGCGCGATAAGGAAAGATATCGGCATCGGGGCAGTTCATGATCACGGCAATTTTTGCCGCACTGCAACTGCGGGCGGAAAATATCTTGCGGCACGCTTCGTTCACAGTGATCACCTGGTCGGCGCGCCCGATGCTCCATTTCTCCATACCCCGAATCACGCGAACCGGTAAGCTGGCCTCGCGCTTCCCGAATATCGCCATCATCAGCTCAGGCATCGGATCATGCTGATCGAGAATCACCTTTGCACCGAAGATCTTCGGGAACAAACCGCTCGCTACCAGGATGTCCGGCATATTGTGCACATAGATGAGGTCGTATCGACGCCGCAGCGTCCGCGCGGCCAGGATTGCAGAAGCGGCAAGAATGAATGCCGAGTACTGATAAGCATAGGAAAGCGCGCCGCCGCGAAAATGGCGAATGGGAATCCTAGTTACGTCGAGTGCTCCGCGGCGCTCGCGGTTGGGAAAGCCTTCCGCCCCCTCGCAAATAAGGTCAATCGCCAAACCCTCATTCAGAAGCGCATCGATTGCGCGGCGGGGTCTTGGATCCGCCGGGTAGGGGGAGAAGACCACCATGCCCGCGCGCTTACCCGCCAGTCGAGCGGCCGTGGAAGCAGGCGCCTGGAGCGAGGGTGACGCGACCTCCTCAACACCTGTTGCGATGCAGAGGACGTCCGGTTCCCTGTCCTTTTTTGCAGTCATCATTCTGGTTCTAAGCTCTTGTAACAAGCTCTTGCCGCTTGGCGTCTGCCTCGGGCTGCGCGTCGCGTTCGATCTTCTTCTGATTGGATAACTGGATCGCTTCGAGGATATCGGAGCGAGTGAACCTCTTAAGTATCTGGATGTTTGGCATCACGCAGTGGCCGCCGATCACTCCAGGAAAGTACTTGACCGGGGGGAAGAACTTGATCTCGTCGTAGAACGAGATGACGTCTTCATAATTGGCGCCAGACTGATCGCAGTACCTCTCAATCTCCTGGGCCCAGGCGATCATCAGGCCAAAGTAGGTTGTTTCGGTCAGCTTCGCCAGCTCGGTGGCTTCAGGAGACGACAATACTTTGGTGGTCAGGCCGATCGACTCGAAATGCTCGGCTGCCCGGCGGCCTGTTGCCGCGTCAAGAGCGCCAACAAATTTCGTGTACTTGCTGAGCTCCTCCAGCATGCGCGCATGTTTTCCGCGGACCGGGCTGTTTACCACTGCGGCGCCAGTTCGCTCTGCAACAGACCGGGTGGTGCCCACCGCAACCGTGCTGTTGATGATCGTGAGTTGGGGCTGAAAGAGATCGATATATCGAGCCGTCTCGCCGACAAAATCCTTGATTTCGAACGGAAAGCATACATGCTACACCTCGACGGGCCGGGGCATTTCAGATGGAGGAGAGATATCGACGCCGATCGCTTGATGGTACTTCGAAATTAACTCAAACAGCGGCTTCCCTACTTCCCCCAGGCCCACGACAACAACATTGCTATTTCTATTCACGGTTTCTCCCTCTCCATCGAGATTCTGGTTCATTCCTGGACGCACTCGACCACCGGATCATTGGTCCCGCTCCTCAAGTTGCGCAATGACAAATCGCGCTCACGAGGATGAGAGCATATCCCGGCAGTCACTGCCGGCTTGCTGATTTTCAAGGAGGACTGTCTCGCGGTTAACGTGATAGACGGACATAAGAGCCATCACTCGCCTTGCGGCCCAGCACGGTCCCAGGCTCGATCCGTCCCTCGTTTTCACACGGTAATTTCGTCGTCAACTGCACTTTTCGCCAAGACTTTCTGTGTAAAGGAAAGGATCTCACTCGCAACGCGTTCTTGCTGTGTTTGCGTGAGCTGCGGAAACATAGGGAGCGAGATGATTTCACCCGCCGCGCTTTCTGCAACGGGAAAGTCACCGGCATTGTAGTTGAGCGTGACGTATGCCTTCTGCAGGTGCAACGGGATTGGATAATGGATCCCAACTCCAATTCCGTTGTCTTTAAAGTGATTGATCATTCCATCGCGGTGGTTCATCCTGACGACATAGAGGTGGTACACGGCGCGCGACCAGGACGGCTCAAAGGGTAAGCTTAGGGCTGGATTCGAAGATAGCAGCCTGCCGTACTCCGCTGCGCGCTCCCGCCGCTGTTTATTCCAAAGCTCCAAATGCGGCAACTTGGTGTGCAGGATTCCCGCCTGAATTGCATCGAGCCGCCCGTTGTATCCTTCCAAGTCGTGGAAGTATTTTTTCACCTGACCGTGATCGCGCAGCATTCTTACCTTTTCTGCGACTTGAGGGTCGTTGGTTGTGACCGCCCCGCCTTCGCCGCACGCGCCCAGGTTCTTTCCGGGATAAAAACTGAACGCGGCTGCGCGCCCCATTGAGCCCGCCTTCATCCAGCGGTTTTGCCGCTTGGAAAAATATTCCGCTCCATGTGCCTGACAGGCGTCCTCAATCACGGTAAGTCCATATTTCTCCGCCACACTCTGGATTCCGTCCATGTCGGCCATCTGGCCATAGAGGTGGACCGGTATAACTGCCGCAACCGGCCTGCCGCTCCTGAGGCTGATCACCCTGCCTTCATTGTTTCGAACGCATTGTTTCTCGAGGTAGCGCTCCAGCATTTGCACCGACATGTTGTAAGTTTGTTCATCGACATCCACAAACTCCGGAATTGCCCGCGCTTGTGAGATCGCTTCCGTGGTGGCGATGAATGTATTCGGCACCGTGACCACGACATCGCCGGCATCAACGCCGCACGCGAGAATCGCAAAGCGGAGTGCATCCGTGCCGCTGCCCACAGCGATAGCATCCGTTACGTTCGAGAACTCAGCGAATGCCTCCTCGAACTTCTGTACCACCGGGCCGCCCACAAATGCTGCGGTGCGAAGCCCCTGCCGGAACGCACCCAGGAGTTCGCTTTCCAGCTCCAAATGCGGCGCGACCAAATCGAGAAACGGAATGGTATCGGGCTCCTTCTTCTCTGCGACCTCGGGGATCATACGGAGGATCTTGGCCGGATTCCCTGCCACAACCGCGTTGGGAGGAACGTCTCTGGTCACAACGCTTCCGGCGCCCACAATCGCGTTTTCTCCGATCCTGGTGTTGCAGAGGATGGTTGCGTTCGAGCCGATCGAAGCACCTTTTTCAACCCAGGTTCTCTCGACCTTCCAATCCGCTTCGGTCTGCAGTTCGCCCGCTTTCGTTGTGGCACGCGGATAAGTGTCGTTAATAAACATGACACCGTGGCCGATAAAAGCGTTGTCTTCGATGACAACTCCTTCGCATATGAAGGTATGACTCGAGATCTTGCAGCGCTTCCCAACCTTCGCGTTCTTTTGAATCTCGACGAACGCGCCGATCTTGGTCTCATCGCCGACCTCGCAGCCGTAGAGGTTGACAAACTGCGACAGTCGTACATCTTTCCCGAGTTTCACGTCCGGTGCAACCGAGGCAAAGGGATTCATAGCGCGACAAAGGCCCCCTTTCTGTTCATGGAATCGCTCGCGGCCTCGAGCATTCGAACAACTCTCAGGCCCGCGCAGCCGTCGTTGAACGGCTGTTTTCCCGTGCAAATGCAATCGACAAAGTAGTTGAGTTCCTGGCGAAGGGCTTCGACCTGCTCCAGTTGGGGCGACCACATGTCGCCTGACCGATAGCTGACGAGCAGTTCGTAGACACCTTCCTGACTCGTGATTTTCACGCCCTTGTCATAGACCTTTACTTTTTCGTCGGCTTCGAGGTCATTCCACACGATCATCCGTTTCTCGCCACCAATCAGCGTGGTCCTGACTTTTACCGGAGACAGCCAATTGACGTTGATATGAGCGATGACTTTTTCAGGAAAATAAATCGTCATGAAGGCGACGTCCTCGTGTCCGTTGAGATGGCCCTGCCCCGTTGCCGCCACGCCGTCCGGCTTCGACTTAATGAGGTGATCCATGATGGAGAGGTCGTGGGGCGCAAGGTCCCAGAGCACATTGATGTCATGCTGGAAGAGGCCAAGGTTCACCCGGGTTGAGTCGTAATAGTAGAGGTCACCGAGAGCGCCTTCCTGGATCAGCTGACCGATTCTCCTTACCGCACCAGTGAAGAGGAAGGTGTGGTCAACCATGATCTTGAGATTCTTTTGTTCGGCAAGGTTGATGAGATCCTCGCCTTGCGCGGCGGTACTGGTGAATGGCTTCTCGACAAAAACGTGCTTTCCGTTCTGCAGAGCCGCCTTGGTCAGCTCGTAATGCGTCCATACCGGAGAGACAATGGCGACAACGTCTGTTTGGGGCGAGGTAATCACCTCCGTCGCACTGGGCGTGATCCTGACACCCGGATACGCCTTGCGCGCACGCGCTTGAGCGGTCGGGTTGATCTCCGCGATCGCGGTTACCTCTGCCCCTTCAAGGTTCATCAGGTTCCGAACCACGTTGGGACCCCAATAACCGTATCCAATTACACCGAAGTTCATTCTTTCTCCTCTCTATCGCAACTGCCTGCTGGCAGATGTCGCGGCTCGGGACCGGCCCTTTCCACAATCGGCTCGCGTTTAACCAGGGCCTCGCGGAAGACTGCGACGTCTTTGTTTGGCATAGATTTTTGACTTAGGTTGGTCGAATTTGCTGCGGATATGGGCGGGGAGCCGCGGGGCGAAAGTTGCCCGGAAGAATCTCCCTGCTCCCAGATTGTCAGACCTTAGTTAGTAGGCTCCCGATCCTTTGATTACAGCCAGCGGCGTACGCAGCAGGATCTTGATGTCAAGCCAGGGAGTCCAGGTCGACGCGTAGCGCAGGTCAAGCCTTACCATTTCGTCGAATTCCACAGAGCTTCTGCTGAGTACCTGCCAGAGCCCTGTAATTCCGGGCTTGACCGCCAGCAACCGATGGCGATGCCACGTCTGATATACAGCCAATTCATAGGGAATAGGAGGGCGGGGACCAACCAGAGACATTTCGCCTTTGAGGACATTAATAAACTGCGGTAACTCATCCAGACTGGTTCGCCGCAGGAGCTTTCCGACCGGCGTGATTCTCTTGTCGCCTCTCAGCTTATAAACGCCTGTGCCGGCGTGATTCTCGTGCCCGCCATCCGCATTGCTTGCAATGAGTTTTGTGACGAACTCTCTGTGAACGGCGGAATCATTGTTCAGATACATGGAACGGAACTTGAGAAAGGTAAAGGTCTTGCCGTAACGTCCGACCCTTTGTTGCCGGAAGAACACGGGGCCCTTTGATGAAAGCTTGACCGCCAGAGCAATGACCAAAAACAGTGGCGCACAAAGAAGCAGCAGCGTCACGCTTCCGATGATATCGATGATTCGCTTGGTTAGGAGTACCGTGCGTCGCCCCTTGTCATCGCTGAGCAAATCGGGATAGAGGGCTGCATTGCTTGGCCGCCCAGGCTGGTCATGGTCCCAGTCATCGGGAAAGAAATGGAAGGAGATCCGTACCTGACTGAATTGCGCGGGCCTCAACTCGTCGCGAAGCGTGTTATTGATCTTGGTGAGAAATGCATCCAGGATCGAGCGCCGATCATTCACAACAAGACCGGTAAATATGGCACCCAGAATGACCCGGTCCTTGTACCAGCCGATCAGGTCTGTATCTCGGCTGGAGGCAAGGAGAATCCTGATGACGAGGTCGAGCGTGGCGGCTTCAGCTTTGGTGCCTTCGCCGGGGTCTACTTCCAGCAGCATAAGCAGAAAGGGGGATTTGGACCGCTCCGTGCGTTTGCGTTCGACGGCAATCATCTGCCGGAATGCGGCTTCGTCAAGAGGCGCACGTTTAACGGCCGGGACCGGCTCGAGCAGAGGGTCGTCTTCGTTGGGCAGATTGTTCTGGCGTGAAAGGGTCACAAGATGCTCCTCTCTCGGCGTTTCGCACGCGGTTCGATCGATCTCCGGCGTTGCGATTGGTCTTCGGGCAGATTCGCTTTGTTGTTCGTCCTCATAATGCGAAGTCTCGATCCGGTCTTCGTCTGCACTTGGCTCTGCAGGAGGATTCTGCGAGCGGATTCAGGATTCGTCGGGCCTGCGATAGTAATAGCTGCTGTAGACTGAACCGACCGCGCTGTTCAGAATCGCGCCGAGAACCTTTCCCGGCTCGAGCGCATCCAGACCACTCTCCAGCTGTTGCTTTTCGGTAATTCCCTGGCGCGTGACAAGAAGAATCCCGTCGGCAAGCCGCATCCAAATGCTGGTATCAGCGAGCGGCAATACCGGCGGCGAGTCGATGATGACCCAGTCAAAACACGCGGAGAGTTGATCCATGAATTCGGGCAACTTTGGCGACTGAAGGATTTCGAGCGGGTTTTTGAGCGTGCGGCCTGACGGGAGAACCCAGATACCCGCCCCATCAAGATGGTAAACGCACTCTGTCAGCTTGCGCCCATCCTGAATCAATTCCG
>Ga0335074_10014527_pt1 | contig 11040 bp, 9 predicted proteins | sample Lox_Sample_23_FD_206715 | JGI IMG/M metagenome (GOLD analysis project Ga0335074, IMG submission 206715) | Soil microbial communities from Loxahatchee National Wildlife Refuge, Florida, United States - Lox_Sample_2.3 | ecosystem: Environmental > Terrestrial > Soil > Wetlands | place: USA: Florida... | reverse complement strand
CGGCGGACCTCGCCGAGGAAGTCATCCGGCTCGAGGGGTACCAGAACATCCCGGTCCGCGCGGTCCGGGCCGTCGGCGGCCGCGGCCTGACCGACCGCCAGCGGCTGCGCCGGTCGGTGAGCCGCGCGCTCGCCTACCACGGCCTCACCGAGGTCATCAGCTCGCCCTTCACGTCGGTTGCGGACTTCGACCGGCTGCAGCTGCCGGCCGACGACCCGCGGCGCACTGCAGTCCGGCTGACGAATCCGCTCAGCGACGACGAGCCGCTCATGCGGACGACGATGCTGCCGGGCATGCTGCGGACGCTTGCCCGCAATATCGGCCGGGGGTTCAGCGACGTGGCGCTGTTCGAGTTCGGCCTGGTCTTCCGGCCGCGCCTGGATGCCCCGGACATTGCCCCGATCCTGCCGGTCGACCGCGGTCCGTCCGCGGAGGAACTCGCGCGGCTGGCAGAAGCGCTGCCGGATCAGCCGCTGCATGCGGGCGCCGTGCTCGCGGGCAACGCCGAACCGGCCGGCTGGTGGGGGCCTGGTCGCCCGGCAGGCTGGCAGGACGCCATCGAGGCGGCCCGGGTGGTGCTGCGCACCAGCCGGGTGCGCGTCGAGATCCGGGCCGATCAGCACGAGCCCTGGCATCCGGGCCGGTGCGCGGCAATCTTCGTGCACACCGAGCAGGGTCACGAATGGCTGGCCGGTCACGCCGGCGAGCTGCACCCGCGGGTGATCAGCGCCTTCGGGCTGCCGGCCCGGACAGCGGCGATGGAGCTCGACCTGTCGGTCATCGAGACAGCGGCTGGCGAGATCGGCCCAGTCCAGGGGCCCTCCCTGTCTGGCTATCCGCTGGCCGTCCAGGACGTGGCGCTGGTGGTGCCTCAGTCCGTCCCCGCGACGGACGTCGAGCAGGCACTGATCGCGGGCGCGGCGACAGCCACCGACGTGCAGCTGGAGTCGGTCAGCCTGTTTGACGTGTACACCGGCGACCAGATCGGCGAGGACCGCAAGTCGCTGGCGTACACGCTGCGGTTCCGGGCACCGGACCGGACGCTCACCGCCGAGGAGGCCAGCGCGGCCAGAGACGCGGCGGTCGCGGAGGCGACCCGTCAGACTGGCGCTACCCTGCGCGGCGGCGCCTAGCGACAGCCAGCGATCACTATGATCGTTGTTGAGCCTGCGGGGTTCTGGCCCCGAAAACTCAACAACGATCATGAGCCCGGCGGGGAGGACATGCTCCGTCAGCTCGGGGTTTTGAGGATCTCCAGGATCTCCGTGCCCTTCTTAGCGCACTTCGAGGCATCCCCGGTCTTGAGCAGCTGCGGCGTCGAGAAGCCCTGGCAGATCCAGCCGCTGACGGTGACCGGGCCGCCGCCGCCGTTGCCGGGCGCCTTGCCGGCCACGATTGCCGCGGCGTAGCTTTTCTCGACGGTCAGCGCGATCGAGCAGGCAACCGTGCCGCGGTAGATCTCGACCTCGACGGGCACGTTGGCGGCGGTGCGGCTCGAGCCGCAGTTCTGGACGCTGGCCGCCTTCGGCTTGGCGCTGCCACCGCAGCCCGCCAGCGCGATCGAGCCAAGGGCAATCACGACGACGAGGCCAAGCGAGCCGGCCAGCCGCGGAGTAACGCTGCGTATAAGCCGGGCGTGCATGGGCAACTGTCTCCCTTCCGGCCCCATCATGCCGTCTGTCCAGCCCGGCACCAACACACATTGCAGATCTCGCCGCTGGCAGTTACCGACCGAATCCGGGCTTGCATAATCAAACAGGTGTCTGCATAATGATTCAAGACGAACGCCGCCGGAGGTGAGCGCGGCGACGATCGCCGGGCCCGGCGAGGGCCTGCGGGAGGGTTACGCATGGGCGCGCGCGTGGCGGTGGCCGGCGCAAGCGGTTACGCGGGCGGGGAACTGCTGCGGCTGCTGGCCAGGCACCCCGACCTGGAAATCGCGACCGTTACCGCGGGCACGAGCGCAGGCAGGACGGTTGCCGACCTGCACCCGCACCTTGCGGGTGCTCGGTCTGCGGCTGCGCACGACGGTCCGGGCCGTAGCTCCGAGGCACGCGCGCTGGGCAGTCCGGCCCCGGAAGCGCTCGCTGGCGCCTCCAGGACGCCAGGGGCGGCAGCCCTGGCCGGAACCGGACCGATCGGCGAGATGGTCCTCCAGCCGCTCGAGCCGGACGCGCTGGCGGGCTGTGACCTGGTGTTCCTCGCGCTGCCCGCGGGGGAGTCAGCCGCGGTTGCGGCGGCGCTGCCGGACACCGTGGCGGTCGTCGACCTCGGCCCGGACTTCCGGCTCGCCGACGCGGCCGCGTGGCAGCGGCACTACAGCTCGCCGTACGCCGGGCGCTGGGTGACGGGCCTTCCGGAGTTCCCCGGCGGCCGCGCAGCGATCGCGGCGGCCAGCCGGGTCGCGGCGCCGGGCTGCTACGCCACGGCCGCGATCCTTGCGCTGACCCCGCTCGTTGCGGCCGGACTGGCCGACGCCGCTGACGTCGTCGTGGTCGCCGCGTCCGGCACGACTGGCGCCGGGCGGTCGCTGCGCACTGACCTGCTGGCGAGCGAGGTCATGGGCTCGGTGTCCGCTTACGCGGCGGGCGGCGCGCATAGGCATACCCCCGAGATCGAGCAGGCACTGGCTGAAGCTGCCGCGCACGCGGGGGCGGCGGCGGGGGGAGACGACCCCGTTTCGGGGGTGAAAGTCAGCTTTACTCCGGTGCTCGCCCCGATGCCGCGCGGCATCCTGGCGACCTGCACCGCCCGGCTCGCTGACCCGGCCACCACGACCGGGCGGCTGCGCCAGGCCATTGCGCAGGCCTACGACGGCGAGCCGTTCGTCACGCTGCTCCCCGCCGGGCAGTGGCCGGCCACGGCATCGGTCGCGGGCTCGAACGGCGTCCACCTGCAGGTCGCGGCCGACGAGCGCGCGGGCCGCGCCGTCGCCGTCGCCGCCATCGACAACCTCGGCAAAGGCGCCGCCGGGCAGGCCATCCAGAACGCCAACATCATGCTCGGCCTGCCGGAGACGGCCGGGCTGACTGCGATCGGAGTCGCGCCGTGAGCGTGACGGCCCCTCGGGGCTTCCGCGCCGCCGGCGTCGCGGCCGGGATCAAGGAATCCGGCAGCCCGGACGTCGCCGTCGTCATCAACGACGGGCCGAACGCGGCGGCGGCCGGCGTGTTCACGTCGAACAGGGTGAAGGCCGCGCCAGTGCTGTGGAGCCAGCAGGTCGTGGCCGGCGGCGAGATCCGGGCCGTCGTGCTGAACTCCGGCGGCGCCAACGCCTGCACCGGTCCGGGCGGCTTCCAGGACACGCACCAGACCGCTGAGCACCTGGCCGGGCTGCTCGAGGCAGGCCCCGGCCAGATCGCGGTCTGCTCTACCGGGCTGATCGGAGAGCGACTGCCGCTCGCCCGCCTGCTCGCCGGAGTGACCGCCGCCGTGCAGCAGGCCAGTGCCAGCGGCGGCCCGGCCGCCGCCGACGCCATCCGGACCACCGACACGGTGCCGAAGACTGCTACCGCTAACGGTGCCGGATATCAGGTCGGCGGCATGGGCAAGGGCGCGGCCATGCTCGCCCCCGCCCTGGCCACCATGCTGGTCGTCCTCACCACCGACGCCCGCGTTCTGGCCGAGGACCTCGACGCGGCGCTGCGGGAAGCGGTGCGCACGACGTTCGACCGCCTCGACACCGACGGCTGCATGTCCACCAACGACACAGTCCTGCTGCTCGCCAGCGGCGCGAGTGGAACGACACCGGACCTCGCCGAGTTCACCACAATGGTCAGCGCCGTATGCGCCGACCTGGCGAGCCAGATGCAAGCCGACGCGGAGGGCGCCAGCAAAGCGATCACCATCGAGGTGACCGGCGCGGCATCGGAGTCCGACGCGGTCGAGGTAGGCCGCGCGATCGCCCGCTGCAACCTGCTCAAGTGCGCCATCGGCGGCGAGGACCCGAACTGGGGCCGCGTGCTCGCGGCAGCGGGGACGACCGCGGCCGCGTTCGAGCCGGACAAGATCGGCGTCGCCATCAACGGCGTCTGGGTCTGCCGCGACGGCGCGCCCGGCGACGACAGGTCGGCAGTCGACCTGCGCCCCCGCGATGTGCTCATCAGCATCGACCTCGCGGCTGGGCCGCACACGGCCGCCATCAAGACCACCGATCTCACCGCCGCCTACGTCCACGAGAACTCGGCCTATTCGACATGACACACCTTCAGGCAGGAAACGATGCCGCCGCCAAAGCCGCCACGCTCATCGAGGCGCTCCCGTGGCTCGAGCGGTTCCATGGGGCGACAGTCGTCCTGAAGTACGGCGGCAACGCCATGACCGACGAGTCGCTGCGGCAGTCCTTCGCACAGGACGTCGTTTTCCTGCACTATGCCGGGCTGCGGCCAGTGGTCGTGCATGGTGGCGGGCCGCAGATCACCGCGCAGCTTGACCGGCTCGGCATGCCGTCGACATTCCGCGCGGGCCTGCGAGTCACCACGCCAGAAACCATGGACGTCGTGCGCATGGTGCTCACCGGACAGGTGAACCGCGAGATCGTCGGAATGATTAACTCCCGCGGGCCGTTCGCCGTCGGGCTGTCCGGCGAGGACGCGAACCTGCTGACCGCCCGCCGCCTGCACGCCGAGGTTGACGGCGAGCTCATCGACATCGGCGAGGTCGGAGAGGTGGAGTCGGTCAATCCGGGCGCGGTGAGCGCGCTCATCGCCGACGGCCGGATCCCGGTCATCTCCAGCGTCGCGCGCGGCGCCGACGGGGGCGTGCTCAACGTGAACGCCGACACCGCGGCCGCGGCGATCGCCGTGGAACTCGGCGCGGCCAAGCTCGTACTGCTCACGGACGTGGCCGGGCTGTACCCGAACTGGTCCGGGAAGGACGCCGCGAGTGCGGCCAAGGCCCGGCCGTTCAGCCAGCTCACCGCGGACGAGCTTGCGGCGCTCATGCCGGGGCTGTCGGATGGCATGATCCCCAAGATGGCGGCTTGCCTGGCTGCGGTCCGCGGCGGCGTTCCGCAGGCGCACGTGCTCGATGGCCGCCTGCCGCACGCGATCCTGCTTGAGGTCTTCACGGACTCGGGAATCGGCACTATGGTCGTGCCCGGCCCGTCAGTGTCAGCTGCTGCTCCGCTCGCTGTTCCTCGTCAGAGCACGTCCGTCCCGACCGCTAGCTCGACCCCCGGAGGGCGCGATGTCAGCAACTGAACTACTGCAGGACCGGTACGGCGCCACGATGATGCTCACCTACGGCGTGCCACCGGTTGCCCTGGCGCGCGGGGACGGCTGCACCGTCTGGGACGTCGACGGCAACAGCTATCTCGACCTGATCGCCGGCATTGCGGTGAGTGCGCTCGGGCACGCGCACCCGGCACTGGTGGAGGCAGTCAGCAAGCAAGCCGCGGCGCTTGCGCACACGTCCAACCTGTTCCTGCACGAGCGGCAGGTGGAACTGGCCGAACGACTGATCGGGCTGCTGGGCACCGATGGCCGGGTGTTCTTTGCCAACTCCGGCACCGAGGCCAACGAGGCCGCGCTCAAGCTGGTCCGCAAGGCACAAGGCCCGGCGCGCCCGCTGATCGTCGCGGCGGAGGGCAGCTTCCACGGCCGGACCATGGGCTCGCTCGGCCTGACCGGGAAGAGCTCGATCCGGGAGCCCTTCGGGCCGTTCGGCGTGCAGGTGACGTTTGTCCCTTACGGCGACGCGCCTGCCCTCGCGGAGGCGGTCACGCCAGAGTGCGCGGCGGTGTTCCTGGAGCCCGCGCTCGGCGAGGGCGGCGTGATACCTGCGCCAGAGGGCTACCTCAAGGCGGCGCGAGAGGCCTGTGACGCTGTCGGGGCGCTGCTGGTGATCGACGAGATCCAGAGCGGGATCGGGCGCACTGGCGACTGGTTCGCACATCAGCGTGACGGCGTGGTGCCGGACGTGCTGACGCTGGCCAAAGGCCTCGGCGGCGGCCTGCCGATCGGCGCGTGCATCGGCATCGGCCGGTACGGGTCGGTGCTCGGCAAGGGCGACCACGGCTCGACCTTCGGCGGGAACCCGATCGCGTGCGCCGCCGCCCTGGCTGTGCTCGACACGATCGAGCGGGACGGACTGCTCGCCCGGGTGACGGCAGTCGGCTCGCGTCTCGCCACGGGCATCGAGGGCATCCGCCATCCGCTCATCGCCAGCGTCCGGGGCAGCGGCCTGTGGCTGGCGATGGCGCTGACCGGCGTGGCGGCGACGGCTGTCGCGGCCACCGCGCAGCGGAACGGCTTCCTGGTCAACGCGGTGCAGCCGGACGCGGTCCGGCTGGCCCCGCCGCTCATCCTGACTGAGGCCGAGGCCGACAGCTTCGTGGCCGCACTGCCCGGCATCCTCACTGCCGCCAGCGTGGTGCTGGCCGGGCAGGACCCGTCGTGACCGGGCCCGTCGCCGGAGCAGCCGCCAGGTCCCTGCCGACGCAGGCGGCCGGGGCTGCCACTGGGCGCGACAGCGTGGTGACGTCAGCGGCAGCGGGCTCGCCGGCGGCCGGATCACCGGGGACCGGACCGGTGCGGCACTTCACTCGCGACGACGATCTCTCCCCGGCCGAGCAGGCCGGGGTACTCGCCCTGGCGGCGGAGCTCAAGGCTGACCGGTTCGGCCGCAGGCCGCTCGCCGGGCCGAGGTCGGTAGCGGTCCTGTTCGACAAGCCCTCGCTGCGGACCCGGACATCGTTCGCGGTGGGCATCGCGGAGCTGGGCGGCTACCCGCTGGTGATCGACACTCAGACCACGCACGCTGGCCGCGGCGAGGCCGTGGGCGATGTCGCCCGCGTGCTGGCCAGTCAGGTAGCGGCGATCGTGTGGCGGACCTTCGGGCAGGCGCAGCTCGAGGAGATGGCCGCCGCCAGCAGCGTCCCCGTGGTGAACGCGCTGACCGACGAGTTCCACCCGTGCCAGCTCCTGGCGGACCTGCAGACGATCCAGACTGCATTCGGCGGCCTGGCAGGAGTCACTCTGACGTTCCTCGGTGACGGCTCGTCGAACATGGCGCACTCGTACCTGCTGGCCGGCGCGACGGCGGGCCTTCATGTACGGATCTGCGCGCCCGAGGGCTACTGGCCGACGGCACACGTGGTCACCGATGCGGCGGCAATCGCCGTGGTCACCGGCGGCTCAGTGGCCGTGAGCGCCGATCCGGCCGGGGCGTGCGCGGGCGCTGACGTGCTCGCGACCGACGTGTGGACGTCGATGGGGCAGGAGGGGCAGGAGGGCGCCCGCAGCGGGGCGATGGCACACTACAGCCTGGATGCCGCGAAGCTTGCCCTGGCGAGCCCCGGCTGCCGGGCTCTGCACTGCCTGCCCGCGCACCGGGGCGAGGAGATTGCGGCCGACGTCATCGACGGCCCGGCCAGCCTGGTCTTCGAGCAGGCCGAGAACCGGTTGCATGCGCAGAAAGCGCTGCTGTGCTTCCTGCTTGAAGGATCGCGATGAACACAAGCCCGCTCACGAAGGCCGCCCGGCACGCGCAGATTGCCTCGATCCTGAACCAGCGGTCCGTGCCCGTTCACTCCCAGGAAGAGCTTGCTGACCTGCTCCATCAGCGCGGGGTCAAGGTCACCCAGGCGACGCTCTCCCGCGACCTGGAGGAGCTGGGCGCGGTGCGGCTGCGGGGCGCCGGCGGGGCGCTGGTCTACGCGCTGCCGGGTGAGCCCGGCCCCGGCGGACTGTCCGGCAGCTTCGGAGCGATCCTGGCCGGCGGCCCGTTCGCGCCATCGGCGGCTGACCCGGCTGCGCGGCTCGCCCGGGTCGCGGCCGAGCTGCTGGTGTCCGCCGAGGCCAGCGCCAATCTGGTCGTGCTGCGGACCCCGGCTGGCGCGGCGCAGCTGCTCGCCTCGGCCATCGACCACGCCGGCTGGCCCGCCGTCCTCGGCACTGTCGGCGGCGATGACACCGTGCTCGTCATCGCACGTGAGCCACGCGGAGGAGCGGACCTGGCCGAAGCTCTCCTGCGGCTGGCTGAGCGGACCAGCGCGGCGGCAGGCCGGAAATGACGAGCTGCCCCGGTCGCAGGTGATGGCCGCGTCCTGCCGGGGACTCCGCTGCTCAGCCGCCGCCGGCCGCGCTAGCCGGACCGCTGTCGGCAGCCTCACCCTCGGTCGGCTCACTGGCGGCCGGCTTACTGGCGGCCGGCCGACCTTGGGCAGGCTCACCTTGGGCAGGCTCACGGTGCTCGAGCCTCTCGCGCAGCCGGGCGGCCAGCAGTTCGTACGCCGCGACCTGCTCAGGCACGGCGCGGGTCAGCATTACTGGCCGGCCCGAGTCGGCATCGCTGGCTGCCTGCGGACTGAACGGAATGCTGGCCAGGCGCTCGATCTCGCCCCAGATGCTGTCCTCCGCCGGAGCGGGCGGGAACATAGGCGTGAGCTCACCGCAGCGGCCGCAGATCATGCCGCTCATGTTCTCCACACCGCCGAGCGTCAGCCCCACCCGGCCGCGCATGGTGGCGCGCCGCCGCAAGTCGGCGAGCAGCCGCCGGACGTCCTGGTGGGCGATCACCTGTGGCGTGACGACCGCGAGGATGTGCACCGGACGGCCGGGCAGTGCGAAGACGAATTGCTGGATGTCCGCGGTTCCCGGTGGCAGATCGACAACCAGGCAGTCCAGCTCGTCCCACTCGGTGTCGTCGATCAGGCGGCGCACCAGCAACTGCGCGATACCGGCGTCGATGCCCAGGCCCTGAGCTTCGCCCATCAGGAAGGCAGCGGAGGCGATCTGCAGGCCATGCCGCTCCACCGCCTGCAGCCGCGCCGCCGGGCTGCCCTTCACGCCGAATACTGTCAGCTGCCTGCTGTCCGACCGGCGGCGCAAGCCCAGCATCCGTGGCACGTCCGGCCCGTACAGGTCCGCATCGACCAGGCCCGCCCGCAGACCGGAAGCGGCCAGTGCCAGCGCCAGATTTACCGCCACTGTCGTCTTGCCGACGCCGCCTTTTCCACTCGCGACGGCGATGACGGGAACCTGACCAGGATCTGCTGGCATCTGCGCTCCTTCGAGGTGCTGGCCGGACTGCGCGCAGGTCGCGCCGGCCAGCAGCCTGGTTTGGCATGTCCATCTCACTCAAGCAGACTCACGTGTCAGCCGGCGCGTTCCCAGCCGAAGCCCTCAGCAGGAGACCGATCGTGACATCCGAGCCCAGCCATCCCCAGCCGTCAGCCGCCGACTCCGCGGGGGGGTCCGCGGCCGCTAGCCAGCCGGAAACGGGCGGCTCGGGGCCCGTCCGGCTGTGGGGCGGCCGGTTCGAGTCCGGCCCGGCCGAGGCGCTGGCCCGGCTGTCGGTGAGCGTCCAGTTCGACTGGCGGCTGGCGCCCTACGACCTGCTCGCCTCAGCAGCGCACGCACGCGTGCTGCACAAGGCCGGCCTGCTGACCGATACCGAGCTCACCCGGATGCTCGCGGCGCTTGACGACCTCGGCCGCGCCTGCCGGGCCGGCACGTTCCGGCCGTCTGCGGACGACGAGGACGTGCATACCGCGCTGGAACGCGGCCTCCTGGAGCGAGCCGGACAGCTGGGCGGCAAACTGCGAGCCGGCCGCAGCCGCAATGACCAGATCGCCACGGACCTGCGCCTTTACCTGCGGGATCAGGTCCGGGTCATCACCGCACGGCTCACCGAGCTCGAGCGGGCGCTCATCGGGCAGGCTGAGCGGCATCAGGACACCCCCGTTCCGGGCATGACGCACCTGCAGCATGCGCAGCCCGTACTGCTGGCACATCAGTTGCTTGCGCACGTCCAGGCGTTCGCGCGCGACGCGAGCAGACTGCGGGACTGGGATGCGCGCGCGGCTGTCAGCCCGCTTGGCTCCGGAGCGCTCGCCGGCTCCTCGCTGCCACTGGATCCCGACGCGGTCGCGGCGGAGCTGGGCTTCGCGCGGGCGTCGGACAACTCCATGGACGCCGTGAGCGATCGCGACTTCGCGGCCGAATTCTGCTTCGCGGCGGCGCTGCTCGGCGTGCACCTGTCTCGGCTCGGCGAGGAAGTCGCGCTCTGGGCGTCGCTGGAGTTCGGCTGGGTGGAGATCGACGACGCATTCGCGACCGGATCGTCGATCATGCCGCAGAAGAAGAATCCGGACGTGGCTGAGCTCGCCCGCGGCAAGTCGGGCCGCCTGATCGGCAACCTGACCGGGCTGCTCGCGACGCTCAAGGGGCTGCCGCTCAGTTACAACCGTGACCTGCAAGAGGACAAGGAGCCCGTCTTCGACTCGGTCGACACGCTGCTGACCGTCATGCCCGCCATGGCTGGCATGATCGGGACGCTGCGCTTCCACGCCGACCGGCTGCTGCAAACTGCGGCTGCCGGACATGCGCTCGCCACCGACCTTGCGGAGCTGCTGGTCCGGCGGGGGACCCCGTTCCGCGAGGCGCACGAGGTCGTCGGCCATCTGGTGATCTGGTGCCAGGTCAACGACTGCGAGCTCGCCGAGGTCAGCGACGAGAACCTGGCCAAGATCTCGCCCCTGCTCACCCCGGACGTCCGGGATGTGCTCACGGTCCGGGGTGCGATCGCGGCCCGCGCCAGCCGCGGCGGAACGGCGCCGGACCGGGTCGCTGAGCAGCTGACCGGCCTGCGCGACGACGTCGAGGCACAGGCGGCCTGGGCAGCAGCGGGCTAGCGAGAAGGTTTCATCCGCGTGGCGAGCTTCCTGCCGTGGCCGGGGCTCACCGCCGGTACCAAGGCAACGTGATCCCGTCACTTTCGGCGCATGCAACGGGCAGTCGCGCGACCTGCCGGCCTCTCTTCGGTCGCAAGACGTGCTCGATAGCCTCTCTCCGTGCCCGTTTCCCGGCCTCAGCCCGTCTCGGGCGCCAGCCTGCCCCGGCTTCCTCGCGAGTTCCTGGCCCGGCCGTCGACGGAAGTCGCCCCTGACCTGCTGGGCTGCGTGCTGTGGCATGACACCCCGGCTGGCCTCGTCGCGGTCCGGCTGGTGGAAGTCGAGGCGTACCAGGGATCCAAGGACCCCGCCTCGCATGCCTTCCGGGGCGAGACCGCGCGCAATGCCGTGATGTTCGGCCCGCC
>Ga0335074_10014526_pt1 | contig 11041 bp, 9 predicted proteins | sample Lox_Sample_23_FD_206715 | JGI IMG/M metagenome (GOLD analysis project Ga0335074, IMG submission 206715) | Soil microbial communities from Loxahatchee National Wildlife Refuge, Florida, United States - Lox_Sample_2.3 | ecosystem: Environmental > Terrestrial > Soil > Wetlands | place: USA: Florida... | reverse complement strand
AATGCCGTAGCGATGAAATAGAAACTCCAGAAGAGGCGAGCGCCGTTGGCCTCGTCGCCGTGCAGCTTGAAGGGACCGGTGGGGAACAGGTGCTCAGAAAGATCTATGTTCCATTCGTAGATTTTCAGAATAAGGAAGATGATGCCCAGGGCAACGGTGCCGGCACAGCACTGGATCAGGCGGCGAGGCTGATTAAGCCGGATAAAGCTGAGGCCGGCGGAGTAGACGAAACTGCTGGTGACCAGCACGACCAGGTTGGTGGTGCCGATCCAGAGGACAGTCTCGCGGCCGCCGGCGTCGAAGCCCGCCTGCTGCCAATGGCGGCTGACCATCCAAGTGAGCACGAGGCCACCGAAGAACAGTACCTCGGTAGCGAGAAACAGCCACATGCCGGAGACTGCGGTTTCGGCCTGATGGCTGGCGTCGGCGTATTGGAAATGCAAATGCGGGGTGATCTCTTCAGCCATCGGCTTGCAGCACCTCGGGCTTCGGGTAGTCGTAGCGGCCTTCCGTCACCACAGGCGTTACGTCGAAGTTGTTGCTGAATGGCGGTGACGGCGTCTGCCATTCCAGCCCCTTGGCGTGCCACGGGTTGTCCGGCGCAGGTTCACCGCAGAGCAGCGACCAGATGAGGTAGGCCAGCGGCATCAAATAGGCCGCGGCCAGGATGCTGGCGCCGGCGGATGAGAAGACGTTGAGCACCTGGAATTCGGGCGGGTAGGCATGGTAGCGCCGTGGCATGCCGAGGTAGCCCAGGATGTATTGCGGGAAAAAGGTGATATTGAAGCCGAGGAACATCAGCAGCGCGGCGGCGCGGGCGATGGTTTCGGGATAGGTGCGGCCGCTGATCTTCGGCCACCAGAAATGTAGCGCGGCGAAATAGGCGGAGACCATGCCGCCGACCATGATGTAATGGAAATGCGCGATGACGAAATACGTGTCGTGCAGGTGCACGTCGGCGGCGAGCGCGGCGAGGTAAAGGCCGGTCAGGCCGCCCATGACGAACAGCCCGATGAACCCGAGCGCGTACAGCATCGGGGCGTCGAAATGGATATAACCTTTGTGCATCGTGCCCAACCAGTTGAATACCTTGATGGCCGAGGGAACGGCGACGAAGTAGCTGAGCATCGAGAACACGATGCTGGCATACATCGACTGTCCGGAGATGAACATGTGGTGGCCCCACACGAAAAAGCCGATCACGGCGATCGCGACACTGCTCCAGGCGATGAATTTGTAGCCGAACAACTGCTTGCGGGCGAACACGGGAATGATCTCGCTGATCACGCCAAGCCCGGGCAGGATCATGATGTAGACGGCGGGATGCGAGTAGAACCAGAACAGGTGCTGGAACAGGATCGGATCGCCGCCGATGCGGGGATCGAAGATGCCGACATGGAAGATGCGTTCGAAAACCACGAGCAGGAGCGTGATCGCCAACACGGGCGTGGCGAGCACCATGATGACGCTGGTGGAATAGAGAGACCACAGGAAGATGGGCATGCGGAACCATGTCATGCCGGGGGCGCGCAATCGGTGGATGGTGACGATGAAATTGAGGCCGGTGGCAATCGAGGAAAAGCCGGAGATGAAGACCGCGGTCACCAGCAGCGCCACGTTGCCTTGCGCGTAGTTGGTCGAATACGGGGCATAGAAGGTCCAGCCGGTGTCTGCGCCGCCAAAGAACAGAGCATAGAGCGCGACGGTACCGGCGATGATGAAGAGATACCAACTCAGCAGGTTGACTTTGGGGAAGGCAAGGTCGCGGGCGCCGATCATCAGCGGCACGACGAAGTTGCCGATGGTGACAGGGATGGACGGGACCAGGAAGAACCACACCATGATCACGCCGTGCATGGTGAACAGGCGGTTATAGGTCTCGGCGGAGGGGATCATGCCCTGGGGCACGATCAGGTTGTAGCGGATGAGGGCCGCCGCCGAGCCGCCGAGGAAGAAGAAGAACGTGATCGAGATCATGTAGAGTATCGCGATCCGTTTGTGATCGGTGGTGAGCAACCAGCTTTTCAGCGTGACGCCGTCCGTGAGGTAGCTCGGGCGCCGCGGCGCCGGAGCGATGCGTTCGTTCACGGTCGCCGCGGTGCTCATGGCTGCTTCTCTGCGCCCAGGGATTCGATATAGGCGACCAGCTTCAGCAGGTCGTCTTCGCCGAGGACGCCGTTGAACGACGGCATGATGGGGGTGTAGCTGGCGACGATCTGCTTGCCGGGGTACAAGATGGAATCTCTGATGTAACGGTCATCCGCCATCACCGTGGTGCCGTCCGACAATGGCACCGGGCTGCCGTAGACTCCCACCAGCGAGGGGGCGCGCACGGTGCCATTGCCGCCATGGCAGCCGTCGCAGCCGTAGCGGATGAAGAGTTGCCGGCCCTGCTGCGCGAGTGTATCGCTGGCGCCGTTCTGCGCGAGCCACTTCGCGTAGTCCGGGTCGCTCATGACGATCACCGTGCCGATCATGGCGGCGTGGCCGGTGCCGCAAAGTTGCGAGCAAAACAGGTGGTAGCTGCCGATGCGGTCGGGGCGAAACCAGAGGGTCTCGTACTGGTCGGGCAGCACGTCGCGCTTCAGGCGGAAGGCGGGCACGAAGAAGTCGTGGATGACGTCCTGCGAGCTCATGATGAGCTCGATCGGCTTGTTGACCGGCACATGGAGCGTGTCGATCTCACGCTGGCCACCCGCATGCTCTATCTTCCACATCCACTGCTTGGCAACGACGTAGATTTTAAGTGCATTGGAGGGCGGGTTGTACATCCGCGCGTAGATCACCGAGCCCCAGACGAACAGACCGAAGAAGATGACCAGGGTGGCCGTCGTCCAGGTGATTTCGAACCCGAAGGTCCGGTCTGCGATTTTGCCGCGATCTATCGGGCTGTTGTGACGGTAGCGAATGACGTAGTACAGCATGAGGCCGAACGCGAGGCCCAGCACGGCAACGGAAACTGCGACCAGGCCCGCGATCAGCGCGTCGGTCTGCGGTGCCTCGGCCGAAGCTTGAGGCAGTCCGAGCATTACCGCCGCCGCTCCTTTCTGAACGCAAGCGCGATGGTGCCGCCGAGCGTGAGTACTGTGAGGATGCAGCCGATTTCGACAAGCTTGGTGACGGCGAGCGTGTAGCGGCCCGTGGTCGGGTCGAAATGGAAGCAGAGCAGCAGCACCGGCAGCGCAGCCTTGGCGATGCCACCCCCTCGCGCGCGCGTCACGCCAAGGGCGATGTCGCCGGGCCGGTAGCCGACGCCCAGCAGGTAGCTGGAGACGATGCCGTCAGGAGCCAGGAAGACGATGCCGGCGGGGTGCAGGAACTGTTTGAATTCTGGATCGAAGCGGGAACGGAAGCCCACGGCGGACGCGACGGCATCGATCTGGTCCGGTGCACCGGTCAGGTAATGCCAGCCTTGTGCCGCGTTGGGGAGATCGTAGCGGGCAATATCGTCGTATTTGGCGCGGGCAGCGTCGGCGGCGGTTTCGTTGGGGTCGATGCTGAGGACGACCAGCGTGTAGTCACGTCCGGCGCGCAGGGTGGAGCGGGAGAGAGCGTAGTCGAGGTCGTCACGGATGACGCCACACAGGTTGGGACACTGGAAGTAGCCGAGCGCAAGGATGACCGGGCGGTTGGCCGTGAGATCACGCAAAACAACGCGGTGGCCGGATTCGTCGCGCAGGACGGTGCCCATCGGGACGTGGTTGCCTGGTCTTTGGTGGTAGGCAAAAGCGCCGAGGCTGGGGACGACGGCACCTGCGGGCATGGCGATCGTGCCGAGGAGAACCAGGGCCGGGATGAAGCGGCCACCTTTGGCCGCAGCCCAATCCCATAGGGCGAGGAAGAGCCGTGGGTGACGTTTCATGGCTTTGGTCCCGGCCAGTCGGGGATGCCTTGCTGCGCGACGATCTTCATCGCCTGGTCGATCGGGATATGCGCAATGCCATGCGCCCGATCGACCCAGCCGGCGCTGTCGAGACGTGCCTTCTCCGCGCTGTAGAAGCGGTGCATGTCCCGCGCGGGATCTTCTTGCAGGCGGGGCGCGGGCCAGGCGGGCAGCGGTGCGCCGATACGGCGATCCACGACCGAATTTGGGTAGAGCCACATGGCCAGGCCCATCGATAGGGCAAGCGCCAGGATCACGCCGCCGAAGCCGATCGCCATGGCGCGTGCCGAGACGTCCCGGCGTTCATAATCAGCGGGGGGCAGGGCGGTGTGAGACCTGGGCTCTTCGGAATAACGCGGCAGGCTCATGCGGCGGGTGACAGCCGGCCTTGCGAACAGCCACATCGCCAGACCCGCCGCTACGCCGATTGCCAGCGAAATTCTGCCAAAGCCGCGCACTTGCGGCACGTCGTTCCGATTGCGACCAGAGGTGGGCCGGCCGGACTCAGGCATGACGGGCCCGCCGGGATATCGCGGTGGAGAAGCTGGCGAGCGTCAGTATCGCGGCGAGATCGGTCCAGCTTGCGCCGTGGGCGCCGGCGGGCAGCACGAGCCACCAGGCGCGCAGGATTTCCATGACGATCAGCAGCGCGGCGATGCCGCCGATGCCGCACCGCGAGCGGCGGAGTACCGGAGACATCAGCGCGAAGAAGGGCAACAGGAAGTGCCCGACCGTGACGACGGCTGCGAGTGTGCCCCAGCCTTTGCCGGCGCGCGCGATATACCAGGGCGCTTCGTGCGGCAGGTCGGATTGCCACACGATGAGCAATTGCACGAAGTCGAGATAGGCCCAGAGGACAAGCAGGCCCAGAAGCAGGCGGCCGAGATCGTCCAGCGCGCCGGCCGGCGTGGCCGGGTCGCATGCGCTGGCGAAGACGCAGACGGAGAGGGCCAGCAGACCGGCCTCGGCGGCGGCGATCATGCCATAGTCGCTGGAGATGAAGTGCGGATCGAGCGACATGGTCGCATCGATCGCGGCGAAGGTGACGGTGAGGCCGAGTAGGATCAGGCCGATCGGTGCGAGGACAACGAGCGAGGCGCCGCGGCGCACCGCCCGCACGGTCAGGGCGGCGAGGACGAACCAAATGATCAGATAGAGAGCGCCGCGAATCTCGGCAAAGGGCAGGTTGAGATAGAACCGGTTGGTCAGCTTCGCCGCTTCGTCCGGACGCAGCCATGGATAGAGATGGTGCGCCAGAAAAACGATCGGCACGATGGCAGGCAGCAGCAGCGGCAGGGTGGCGATGCCGGCGCGAAGCTGCGGCCGAATGGTTTCGCCCCAGCGGCCACCGGTCAGCGCGTGGGTCAGCAGCAGGGCGAGGCAGCCGAGCGGCCAGCCGATCCAGGCGGTGAGGGCCGCGAGCCAGGCGAAGGCGAAGGCGTCGGGCTGCACCGCCCAGCCGAGCGCCGACAGCAGCAGGGCGGCGCTGCTGACGATCCAGGCGTTCCGTTCCAGGCGGTCCGGCATCATCGTGCCGCCTGCTGTTGCGCCGGCGGCAGGTCGGCGGCCGGGGCATGCTGGGAGAGTTGCAGGGCGCGGATATAAGCGGCGATCGCCCAGCGATCCGATGGCGCGAGACGGCCGGCAAACGAGTACATCGCGCCGTAGCCGTGGGTCATCACGTCATAGAAATGCTGCGTCGGGGCCTTGATCAGCCGTTCCTCGAGATAGGAGGGCGGGTTGGGAAAGCCGCGCTGCACCACCATGCCGTTGCCGTCACCCAGTTCCGAATGGCACGGCGTGCAGTAGATCTGGAAGCGATCGCGGCCTCGTTCCAGAAGTGCAAGCGTCAGCGACGGTGGCCGGGGCGGGGCCTGGTGGTATTGCACCGTGTCCTGCGCGGCGCGGACTTTGGCGGCTTCGGGGGAATAGCGCGTGGCCTTGTCCTGGTGGGACATGTCATGGCAGGCGCCCAACAGAAGCAGCAGCACCGGGACGATGCGGCCGGTCATGCCGGCAGCTCCTCGATGCGCGCGGGCGCGTGGGCGCGCAGGATCTGGCGTGCGCGGGCCGGGTTGTCGGTGCGGATGGCGACGCACCAGAAATCGCGCATGGCGCGGCGCATCGCCTCGCACTCGTCGATCGGGTCGTAGAGGCGCGGCAGGCGGTTGACGATGAAGTAGCCGAAGAAGCCGGTCAGGATCGCGGCGAGCACGCCATTTTCGAAAGCGATGGGAACGAAGGCCGGCCAGGAGAAATACGGGCGCCCGCCGATATCGATCGGGTAGGCGGCGACGTTGGCGTAGCTCTGCAACGTGAAGCCGGCGAGCGCGCCGAGCACGCCACCGGCCAGGATGAGCACCGGCAGGATGGAGGGGCCGGATTCGACAGGGGTAGGCGTGAAGGTTTCGATGGTGCCGAGCCTGGCGCAGCGCAGCGATGGCAGCGCCGTTTCCAGCTCGTGTGGCGTGGCGAACGCGACGAACAGGCCGCTCATGGCGCGCTCCGGCGCGGCGCAACCTGCTCGCGCAGCTCGAACATCGAGATGACGGGCAGGAAGCGGACCACCAGCAGGATGCCGGTAAAGAACAGACCGACGGTGCCGGCGAGTGTCAGCCAGTCCCAGACCGTGGCGTGGTATACGCCCCAGGAGGACGGCAGGCGCGGGCGGTGCAGGCTGACGACGACGATGGTAAACCGCTCGCACCACATGCCGAAGACGATGCCGAGGGAAATCAGCAGCACGACGAGCTGGCGCATGCGGATGCCGCGGAACCACAGAAGCTGCGGCAGCAACACGTTGAAGACGATCGTGCACCAGTAGATGCCGCTGTAATAGCCCCAGACTTTCTCGGTGAATTCCACCAGCTCGGCGCGGTCGCTGCCGTAGAACGCCTGGAACGCGTCCATGATGTAGGCGTAGCCGACGAACAGGCTGCTGGTCAGCATCAGGCGGCAGAGCACGTCGAGATGGCGGCCGGTGATATAGCGTTCCAGCCGCAGCAGGCGGCGCAGCGGGATCACCAGCAGCAGCACGGTGGCGAAGCCGGACAGGAACGCGCCGAAGATGAAGAAGGGCGGGAACTGGGTGGAATGCCAGCCGACCGTCGCGGCGCCGGCAAAATCCAGCCCGACGATGCTGTGCACGGAACAAACGAGCGGCGCCATGATGGCGGCGAGCACGGCGTAGGTGGCCTGGTAGTGCCGCCACTGCGCCGAGGAGCCGCGGAACCCCATGGCGAGACTGCCGTAGATGATCCGGCTGCCGCGCGTTTGGGCGCGGTCGCGCATGGTGGCGAGGTCCGGCAGCAGGCCGAGATACCAGAACAGGATCGAGGCACTGACGTAGGTGAGGATGGCGAAGAAGTCCCACAGCAGCGGGCTGCGAAACTGCGGCCAGGTGTGCATCGTCGCCGGGTATGGGAACAGCCAATAGAACAACCAGGGGCGGCCGAGATGCAGGATCGGATAGATGCCGGCGCAGGCGGCGCCGAACAACGTCATCGACTCCGCGATGCGGTTGATGGAGCTGCGCCACTCCGACCGGGTGAGGTAGAACAGAGCGGAGATGAAGGTGCCGCCGCTGGCGATGGCGATCCACCAGACATAGTTAAGGATGGCGAAACCCCAGACCACGGGCCAATCGATGCCCCAGATGCCGACGCCGGCGTAGAACAGGTAGAGGATGCTGACGATCAGGACGCCGGTCAGGATGGCAAACGGCGTGATGGCGATCCACCACCAGAAGAAGGCACGGCGGCGCAGCGGAATGGCGCAGACCTGGTCGGTCAGGTCTGCGTTGTTGCTGCCCGGCAGGACGACGGGATCGAAGGCGTGCGGGGCGGGGATGCCGCTCATGCCCGGCCCTCGCCGATTGCCGGCTTGGGGTTGGTGATTTTCGCTTCGTAGGTGACGCGCGGGCGCGTGTCCTGGTCATGCAGCACTCGTAGGTCAGCGGGCTGCGCTTGCGCTCGAGCACGGCGGCGTCGGGCCGGGCCATGTTGCCGAAACTGAAGGCTTGGGTGGGGCACGCATTCTGGCAGGCGGTGCGAACCTCGTTGCCGCCGACCGGGCGATTCTCGATATCGGCGTTGATGCGGGCAGCGGCGATGCGTTGCAGGCAGAACGTGCATTTTTCCATCACGCCGCGGGCGCGCACCGTCACGTCCGGGGTGCGCGCCTGGGGAGGACGATGCTCCAGCCCGGCAAAATCGAAGTAGTTGAAGCGGCGGACCTTGTACGGGCAGTTGTTGGAGCAGAACCGCGTGCCGATGCAGCGGTTGTAGACCATGACATTGAGGCCTTCGGAATCGTGCACCGTCGCGCCGACGGGGCAGACGATCTCGCAAGGGGCCTTCTCGCACTGCATGCACAGGACGGGCTGCCACAACATCAGCGGGTCGGCCGGGTCGCCTTCGTAGTAGCGGTCGATGCGCAGCCAGTGCATCTCGCGCTCGCGGATGACCTCCTGCTTGCCGACGACGGGGATGTTGTTCTCGGCCATGCAGGCGACGACACAGGCGTTGCAGCCGATGCAGGCGTTCTGGTCGATGCTCATGCCCCATTCGGCGGGGCCTGGCGGTTTCAGGCCATAGAGCGCGGGATTCGGCGCGCGGTCGGCCCGGAAGCGCGGGTCATCATTGAACGCGGCGAGTGTGCCGTGGCGGGCGAAATCTTCGTCTTTCGAGAACAGCGGTGTGTGATGCTCGGTGCAGGCGAGTGTTTCCCCGCCTTTGCCTTTGTGCAGGGCGGGCGCTTCGCCACGGCCGGTGAGCGGGTAGACATTCCAACCGGTGCCTTCGCCCACGGTGCCGACCTTGGTGCGGCCGAAACCGAACCGGGCGACGGCGCAGCCGGCGGCCTGGCCGGGCATGATCCATGCGGGCAGCGCCAGGCGGGCCTCGCCGATGGTCACCACCACGCGGTCGCCGTGCTTCACCTTCAGGGCTTGCGCCTGCTGCGGCGAGATCAGCAGCGGGTTGTCCCAGGTCAGCTTGGTCAGCGGGCGCGGCAGTTCCTGGAGCCAGGCGTTGTTGGCGAAGCGCCCGTCCCAGAGATGCGGATCGGGCCGGAACAATACCGTAACGCCATGATCCGGCGGCGCCGATGGGGTTGCCTGCGCCGCGGCGGGCCGCAGCTTCGCGTCGGTCGGCGCGGCGGCGGTGTTGGGAACCACACCGGCGGCGAGCGCGTCGGACCATTGTTGCTCCGCGTTCTGCCCGAACGTTGGCAGCCACGTTTCGCGTACGATGTCGCGTCCCGACGGCGCCTGCGGACCGAGCAGCAGCGCAAGCATGTGGTGCGCGCTGACGCCGTCATAGAGCTGCTCGGCCTGCGGCTGCGCGATCGTTGCGGTGCCATCGAAGGCGCGGGCGTCGCTCCAGGCCTCGTAGGGGTGCAGCATCGGCACCGACCAGTGCGTGCGCGCGCTGGTTTCATTCGGTTCGATGCCGAGCGCGAGCGAGAACGGCACCTTGCGCAGCGCACCGGCGACATCGAGCGTGCCGGGCGCCGTGAATACCGGGTTGCCGTCGATGATGACCAGGCTTTGCACGTCGCCGGCTTGCATGTCGTTGACCAGGTCGTGCAGGGATTGCGCCTGGTTGATCGGTACGGCTTCGATGGCGTCGATGAGTGTGTAAGTAGCGCCCCGTCCGCCCAGTGCCTCGTTCATGGCGTGAACCAAAGCGTGGGTTTCGGCCGGCAGCGACGCGCCGGCGTGGATGAAGCAGCGGCCATGGTGCGCATGGAGGTCGGCGATGACGGGGGCCACCCAAGGGGGCGCGCTAGTGGGCGCGCCGGGGGGCGCCTTGCCGGCGGGTGCGCCATGCAGCAATGCGGATTTCAGTGCCAGGGCGGCGTGGTGCAACTCGTTTGGACTGGCGATGAAACGATGGTCGGCGGCGACGCCGGTCAGCGTGGGGCTGGGTTCGGCGGCGTAGACGCGGCTCATGGGGCCGTGGGTCGGGTTGCGCCGCGCCGCGACGTCATGGGCGAAACGGACGTGGCCCGGGGCCGTGCAGAGCAGGTCGGCATCGAGCGCCAGGATCACGTCGGCTTGTGCCAATATCGGGACCACCTCGACAGGTTTGCCATAGGCGAGCCGGGCACCGGCACGCACCGCATCGCGCGATATCGGTTCCCACTGGTGCCAGCGCATTGCCGGGTACTGGCGTTGCAACTCTGCGAGCTGGCGCGCCAGGGTGGGCGAGGTGATGGTTCCGGTCAGCACGCGCAGCCCGCGTCCTTTCGACTGTGTCCATTGGGCGCGCTGCGCGGTGAGCGCGGTCAGCAGATTCTGCCAGTCCTTTGGCTCGCCATCGCGCTCGAGCGACGCCGCGCGATCGGGATCATAGAAGCCGAGTATTTCCGCCTGCGCGATCGCATCGGTAGCGCCGAGGCTGGCCGGATGGTCCGGGTTGCCGGCGACTTTGATCGGACGGTTATCGGCATGGCGCACCACCACGCCGGTGGCGTAGCCACCCAGCACGCTGGCGGTGGCGTATTCGTCGCTGCCACGGCTGACGGCGTTGCGCGGCGGACGCACCGGCGGCACCAGCATGCCCTCGGGCTCGCCATTATGGCAGCCTGCCAGGCCGGCGAGGGCCAGGCCCGCAGCCATCAGGCGCAACACGCGGCGGCGGTCGTGCACAGCGTTGAGGCTTCCGGCAAGCGCGGGGAATTCCCGCGCGACGCGTTCAAGGAAAACGGGATCGCGCGCGAGGTCGGGCAGGCTGCGCCACTGGCGGGTCAACGATGGCATATCGAGCAATCCGTCAGCTTGCGGCCGCCGATGTGATAGTACGCCATCAGTGCGGCGGGCGATGGCGTGTCCTTGGTGCGATGCCAGGCGGTGTTGAAGATCGCTTCCTTCGGCTGCAGCTGCGGTGCGGGGTTGGCGTGACAGTCGAGGCAGAAACCCATCGTGAAGGTTTTCGCCTTTTGCATGAGCGGCATATCGGCGACGTTGCCGTGACAGCTCGCGCAGCCGATGCCTTTGGCGATGTGGATCGCGTGGTCGAAATAGACGTAGTCGGGCAGATCGTTGATGCGATGCCAGACCAACGGCTTGTCATCCGCGAGGCTCTGGCGCACCGGCGCGAGGATGCTGGCATTGGTCCAGATCTGCGAGTGGCAGGTCATGCAGGTATAGGTTGG
>Ga0335074_10014524_pt1 | contig 11041 bp, 12 predicted proteins | sample Lox_Sample_23_FD_206715 | JGI IMG/M metagenome (GOLD analysis project Ga0335074, IMG submission 206715) | Soil microbial communities from Loxahatchee National Wildlife Refuge, Florida, United States - Lox_Sample_2.3 | ecosystem: Environmental > Terrestrial > Soil > Wetlands | place: USA... | reverse complement strand
TATGGACGTCGTCGTGAGCATGCCCGATCCGCTGGCCCGCCAATGGGGGGATGACCCCCAGACGATCGCGCGCGGCCTGAAGGAGGAAGCCGTCCTCGAGCGCTACCGCACGGGCAAGCTCTCGCATCGCCAGGTGGGCGAGGCGCTCGGACTCGACTACTGGCAGACCGAGGCCTTCCTCACCGCGCGCGGCGTGCCGCTCAACTACTTGGTCGCCGACCTCGAGGCGGATGCGGCGGGGTTCGAGACCATCTTTACGGGAGTGAGTGCATGAAGCCCTCCGAAGCGCTGACCCTGCATCGAGCGGCCCTGCGCCAGCTGCTCAGCCGCTATGGCTTCAGACACCCGCGTGTCTTCGGCTCGGTACTGACCCGGACGGACACCGAGGAGAGCGACCTCGACCTGCTCGTCGAGCCCCCGCGGGGCACGACTCTCTTCACTCTGGCGGGGGCCGAGGATGAAGCCCGGCAATTGATGGGTGTGCGTGTCTCCGTGCTGACCCCTGGCTTTCTCTCGCCCAAATTCCGGGACAAGGTGCTCGAGCGGGCCGAGCCGCTGTGACCCACCCGGAGAGGGCCGGCGACTACCTCGAGCACATCGCCGATGCGATCGGGCGCGCAATGCGCTATGTCGGGAATCTCCCGGACGTTGCGGCGCTCGAGAAAGACCAACAGGCGCAGGACGCCATCGTGAGGACCATCGCCGTGATCGGCGAGGCGGCGGTAAGATTGCAAAAGGAAGCTCCCGAATTCGTATCCGCCCATCCAGAGATCCCTTGGAGCAAGATGCGCGGCATCCGCAACAAGGTCATCCATGACTACTTCGATGTGGCCTGGGAAGTCGTCTGGGACACCGTCAAGCAGGATTTTCCGCCTCTTCTCCTGCAGATTCGGGCCCTCCTGCAAGCAACTGGCTGACTCGCATAGTGAGGCTCGGGCCATGGCCGACAAGATCGAAGTTACCCTGCAGGTCACGAACGAGATTGAGGCCCAGGAGCTGCGCGACGCGTGGCTCGAAATCGTCACCGGCCGCAAGCTCGCGCACGCAACCGCGATCGACCTCGGCACGGAGGCGATCATGGAGCGGGCTCGCACGGCGCTTCAAACGATCGAGACAGCGATCGGACGGAACCCCACCAGCGGCCAGGCCGTCCGCCTCGTGCGGTTCCTCGCGGGTGTCTACAACGGCTCCGATTACCCCTTCGACCTCACGGATCTTCGAACGCTCGATATGGAGCTCGCGAACGCCTGCCTCGATTACCTCAACTACGATCGCCTGTGCAAACGAGAGGTTCATCACCACCTCTCCGGGGGCGATCGGGCCTTACACCGCTGGATCGAGGATTGTGGCATCGAGCCGGCGCTGCGCCTCAGCGAGCGCCAGGAGGAAGCCTTCGCAGAGCTGCCGGAGAAGACCGGGCGCGACCGCTACGAGCTGCTCGATGAGGCGGTCGATGACCTCATCGACAAGTACCGACGCAAATTGTCGGCGCCGAAGCGATGAGCGCCACGCGCCCCAAAGCGGCCGCGCTCGTTCCTGCGCGCACGACGTCGGCGCCGGTGGTTGCGCCGCGGCGGCCTCTTACCGCGCCGGAATTCCATCAGCTCGCCCAAGTGCCGCCGGCGACGGAGTGGTTCGCCAACATCGACAACCCGAACACCCGCCGCGCCTACCGCAACGACCTCGAGGAGTTCATGACATTCGTCGGCATTTCCTCACCCGAGGAGCTGCGGGTCGTCACCCGCGCGCACATCCTCGCCTGGCGCAAGGACCTCGAGCACCGCGAGCTCGCCGGCGGCACAATTCGCCGCAAGCTCGCCGCCCTGTCCTCCCTTTTTGAATACCTCTCCGACGCGAACGCCGTAACACACAACCCGGTGAAAGGCGTCCGGCGCCCCAAGGTCGAGAGTTATGAAGGTAAGACGCCGGCGTTGGGCGATGCGCAGGCGCGGCATCTCCTGAAGCTCCCGGCAGGCGAGGACTTGAAGGGCAAGCGCGATCGCGCCCTCCTCTCCCTCCTGCTCTATCACGGCTTGCGGCGCGAGGAGCTCTCGCGGCTCATCGTTGAGGACATCCACCCCCGCCGTGGCGTACCGCACCTGCGCGTGCACGGCAAGGGCAGCAAGGTGCGCCACATCCCGCTGCACCCGGGCACCCAGGAGCTCCTCACCGATTATCTCGAGGCCTCCCGTCACGCGCACGAGAAATCAGGCGCCCTCTTCCGACCGATCCGCAATAACCGCACCGGCGAGCTCGACCGGACGCTTACCGGCGACGGGATCTACAAGCTCGTCCGTGGGTATGCAAAGAAGCTCGGCATCGAGATCGGCGTGCATGCCCTGCGCGCGACCGCCGCGACCAACGCCCTCGAGCACGAGGCCGACATCGTGAAGGTGCAGGAGTGGCTCGGACACGCGAACATCGCGACCACCCGTCTTTACGACCGGCGCAAGAGCCGGCCGGAGGATTCCCCGACGTTCAAGGTGAGCTATTAGCGTCGGAGGGCCCGGGCAGGGCCTCTCTTCGCCCTTTTTCCCGGCTCTGCCGAAAATCCGGCCGCATTAGCGGCGATTACAGCCGTTTTTACGAGCTGGCTGCTACTCTGCTACCCCCTCATTTTGCTCGCAGCCGAGTTCGATGACGATGAAGCCGAGACAACCCCGTGATGCCGCCGGCGTGCGCACCTCCGCTCCGATGCGCTGTGACACCTGCAAACAGCCGATCGCCACCTACGACGGCATCCACTATGGTTCGATCGAGCGTGGCTATCGTGACCTCTGTAGTCGATGCTTCAACGAAGAGGTTGCACGGAGCGGCGGGCTCGAGTTCCGGCATGTCGAATTCGAGCCGATTGAGATGCGGGATGCGGCGGGCGATCCGCACGTCTTTTACTTTCGCGTGCATCTATTGGGAGATAGGGTGAGCCTGGAGGCCTTCGAGCTCGAGGAGGATGGCGTACCCGGCGGGTATCAGTTCCAGGTACTCGGCGATGCCGAAGCAGACCTCTTTGGCCTCCTCGGGCAGCTGATCGAGCGAATGCGACGCACGCTTGCCGTTCGCCATCTCAAGGAGGAGAAGCGCTTTGGTCTCACGATCGCGGACATGCTCGTTCGAGGCCGCATCACCTGCGGGAGTGAGGAGGATGGCCGCGTACCGCTTCTCGTGATCGACGGCCGCGCGGTCAGCTGGGAGCAATTCGGGCGGATGCTGATGAGCTTTGAGGGCTGGCAGTTCAGGCTCGAAATTCGCGATCGGAGCGAGGAGCTCTGAGCCCTATGAGTCGTCGGCGCCGGCGCAATCGCACTGAGATCGCACCCGATGCCGAGCTTGGCCTCGCCTGGTACAGCCGCGAGGCCTGGGAGCGGCTTCGCCAGGTCGCGGACGATGTCCACGCGCTCGATGACACCTACGAGGACTGGGAGCGCCAGGCGCTGCGCGCCATTCGCGACCTCGAATCTAACGGGCGGCCGATCCGCAAGGTCCCCATCGACATCGACGCCCTCCTCGCCTGGTGTCACGAGCACCACCGCCGCAACGACAGCAAGGCCCGCTCTGAGTACACCGCGCAGCTGCTGCGCCAGGCGGCACAAGGCGGCTCGAGCGTTTCAAAGTGATGACGCTGCGCTGCACGCAGCGCGTGCGGGACCGGCTGCACTTGCCAAAGGCTCTTCCCGAGCCCCCATCCTCGAGCGGCCGGCTCGGCGACTGGTACGTGCATCTCGTGCGCTTCGGTCGCCCGGAGTTCGCAATCGCAACGAGCGAGCGCTCGCTCCTGACGGTGCTGTTTCCGGCGCAGGGGTTGCGCACCATGCTTGCCCCGAATCTGCGCGCTGCCGTCGCCTTGCTCCTCGAGGCGCTCGAAGTGCCGAGCGAGGCGATCGCTCGGGAAGTCTCCGCCATGGAGCCCGTTGTCTTCGGTCGGTCGACTAACCGGCGCGTGCTCGGCTCGATGAACGATCTGGCGTTTCAGGCGAGTGTGCATCTGGCCCGCGGCGATGACCTCCGCACCGTTGCCCGCCGGCTTGCCGAGACGCCGATGTCCGCGATCGGGCCGAAGCGCTGGCAACTGGGCTATCCGGAGGAGATGGCGCGCGAGCTGCTCGCGATGAGCACGAGTACGGGCTGAAGAGCCTCCTCAACTCGGCTTCGGCGTTGGCCAGGCATTCGGTACGGCCCACTTACACGGGTAACTTTCGCAGGTGCCGTCGTAGCCCGTAGTCGTCTTGAGCCAGTAACCGCTCCCGCAGGGCATCGACCTTGGCGGTCGTCAGCCGTCCGGCCGCCGCGTGAAAAAGTGTCGCCGCGCGCTCGAATACCTGCGAGAGCCCGATGTCATCTCCGAAACTCCCGTCCACGATCTCCCGTTCGCATTCGTAAAACCGCTCAAGGAGCCGCACCGCCCCTGCGGCATCGCTAGGCAACACGACATGCTCGATTGCATCGAGCACGAGCTCCGCTCGCGCCGTGAAATCGTCGCCGTGTCGGTGGCGCCACTCGTAATCCGTCTCCCCTCGCCGCAAGGCCGAAATCTGGGCTTCGATAATCCCGACCGACCGCTCCGGCTCGTCGCTGGCAATGAACGCCTCGACATACGCTCCAACCCCATGCGGCGCATGAATCAGCGTCAGGATGAATTCGGCCAACACCTCAGACGATCGCTGTTCGAGCCGTTGTTTAGCGCGATCGCGTTCTTCAATAGTCGAAATCATCACGATACCCCGGACGTCGGATCCGATTCGTCTGGGCCGAATGACGCTATCTTAGGACAACGAGTTCCGGCACCGCATCCGCGCCACACCACACGATCGCGTTCTGCTCGTATCGAGCGCCGAACGTCTTCGCCTCTTCCCTGGACATGCCGAGCACCAGGAAGCTCGGCTCGCCTGGCCAGTCTCCAGACGGATGCTCACCCGATCCCGGGAAGAACTTCCAGCCCTGCGTTTCGAGATCCCGTTCGAGTCTCTCCTGCCTCTCTGCATTGGCCGAGTCACTCAAGAGCTCGCTGTACGGATTACAGGCGGTCAGGTACGCACAGCGGTCGGAAAGTGTCTCCCCATATAACGACAGGAGCGGACCGCTTTTGACCCCGATACGGAGCACGAACGGATTCGCCCCCTTGACGACAAAATGTGTCGTCCGATAAGCCTGAATCGTAGCGGCAGGTACGGCGGAAGTCGCGGCCATGACTGGATTTGGCTACATCGACCATCCCGCCGACAACACCTCCGCCTGCTCCAGTACCAGCTGCGTCGCGTGCTCCTGCTTGTCAGGAGGATAACCGTACTTCCGCAGAATGCGCTTGACCAGCACTCGAAGCTGCGCGCGCACATTCTCGCGCAGCGTCCAATCGATGCTGACGTTCGCCCGGACGGTCTTCACGAGCTCCTGCGCGATCATCCGCAGCGTCGGCTCGCCGAGGACCTTGACGGCGCTGTCGTTGGTTTCGAGCGCATCGTAGAACGCGAGCTCGTCCTCAGTGAGTCCGAGCTCCTCGCCCCTGGCATTCGCCTCGCGCATCTCGCGCGCGAGCTCGATCAGCTCTTCAATAACCTGGGCGGCCTCGATCGCGCGGTTCTGGTATCGGCGCAGCGTCTGCTCGAGCATCTCGGCGAATGAGCGCGCTTGCACGACATTCCTACGGCCGCGGGCACGAAGCTCCCCTTTGAGAAGCTTATCGAGCAGCTCGACGGCGAGATTGCGCTGGGGCATGCCGCGCACCTCGGCGAGAAAGTCGTCCGAGAGGATCGAGATGTCCGGCTTCTGCAGGCCCGCCGCCGCAAAGATGTCGACCACCCCTTCCGGCGTGATCGCCCGCGACACGATCTGGCGGACCGCGTGCTCAAGCTCCTCCTCGGGACGCGCATCCCCGGGGGCCCGCTTTGCGAGGACCGCCTGGATGGCCTGAAAAAAGGCCACGTCGTCCCGGATCTTGAGCGCACGATCGTGGGGCACCGCCAGTGCGAAGGCCTGCGACAGCTCGCGTACTGCGCGCAGGTAGCGGTTCTTGCCGTCTTCCTGCGTCAGGACATGCTCCTGAGCCGCCGGCAACAGGCCCAGGCGCTCCGCGGGCGTCCCCGTGAGCCACTTCGAACGGTTGAATCCGTGGAGCAGGCCGTCGCAAACCTCGTATTTCTCGAGCATGACGGCGACAGCCTCGTTCTGATCGAGCGCTGTGCGACCGGTACCGCCGCTATCGGTGTACGTGGCGAGCGCCTCCTTGAGCTCCTGTGCCAGTCCCAGATAGTCGACAACCAAGCCGCCGGGCTTGTCCCGGAACACTCGATTCACGCGCGCAATGGCCTGCATGAGCCCATGGCCGCGCATCGGCTTGTCGACGTACAGTGTGGACAGGCTCGGCGCATCGAAACCGGTCAGCCACATGTCACGGACGATCACCAGCTTAAAGGGATCTTTCGGATTGCGGAAACGATTGGCGAGAGCCTCACGCCGAGGCTTGTTGCGGATGTGCGGCTGCCATTCGGTGGGATCAGAGGCCGAACCCGTCATGACGATCTTCATCGCGCCGGACTCATCCGCGTCTGCATGCGAAGCCGGGCGAAGCGTGGCGATCTCCCGGTACAAGGCCACCGCGATGCGCCGGCTCATGCAGACGATCATCGCCTTGCCGTCCAGGGCCTCGAGGCGCCGCTCGAAGTGCTCGACGATATCGCGAGCGATCAGGGCGAGGCGCTTCTCGGAGCCCACGACACTCTCGAGCTGCGCCCACTTGCTTTTGAGCTTCTCCTTGCGATCGACCTCCTCCCCTTCGGTCGCCTCCTCGAAGCCCGGGTCGATGTGCGGCCGCTCGTCGTCGTTCAGAGCGAGTTTCGCCAGCCGGCTCTCGTAGTAGATTGGAACGGTCGCACCATCCTGCACGGCGCGCTGAATGTCGTAGACGCTGATGTAGTCGCCGAACACCGCGGTGCCGGTGAACCCAATGAACGAAGCGTTTGGTAGCGCATCGCGCATGTGGCGCGCGTAGCCGTCGATGAAATCATACTGGCTGCGGTGCGCTTCATCGGCGATGACCACGATGTTCCCACGCCGCGACAAGGTGGGGTGCCGATCGCCTCTCTCCTCTGGGAAGAACTTCTGCAGGGTCGTGAACACCACGCCGCCCGCCTCCACCGACAGAAGCTCGCGCAGGTGGGCGCGAGACTCGGCCTGCACGGGTGGCTGTCGGAGCAGATCCCGGCAGCGGGAAAAGGTCGCGAAGAGCTGACCGTCCAGATCATTCCGATCCGTGAGCACGACGAGCGTCGGGTTCTGCATGGCCGGCTCGCGAATGATGCGTCCTGCGTAGAACGCCATCGTGAGGCTCTTGCCCGAGCCCTGCGTGTGCCAGACGACACCCACGCGCCGATCACCGGGACTGCCACCGGGCTGCCGGCCTGCCTCGTAGTGGCCTGGCGACTCCTGCACCCGGTCAGCCCGGATCAGCTCCGCCGCCCGCAATGTCTCGGCGACGGCAGTTTGCACCGCGTGGAATTGATGGTAGCCCGCCATCTTCTTGACGAGCCGGCCACCACCGCCCTCGTCCTCAAAGACGATGAAGTCGCGCAGAAGTGCCAGGAAGCGCCGCGGCGCAAAGAGGCCCTCGATTACGACCTGCAGCTCAGGGATGTGGCCGTCCGCGAGCTGCTGGCCGGCGATGGTCCGCCACGGCTTGAACCACTCCCGCCCGGCGCCGATCGCTCCGACGCGCGCCTCCACTCCATCGGAGACGACGAGCACCGCATTGGTGGACATCAGGGCCGGGATCTCGCTCTGGTACGTCTGCAGCTGCTGCCAGGCGCTCCAGATCGTCGCATCCTCGTCGGCCGCATTCTTGAGCTCGATCACCGCGAGCGGTAGGCCGTTGACGAAGAGCACGACATCGGGTCGACGGGTGTGCTTCTGCTCCGTAACGGTGAATTGATTGACCGCGAGCCAGTCGTTACCTCTCGGGTCGTCAAAATCGATCACGCGAACCTGTGCACCACGGAAAGTGCCGCTATCGTCACGGTACTCGACGGTCACGCCATCGACGAGAAATCGATGGAGCGCGCGGTTGCGCGACAGTGCCTCGGCGCCCTCGGGACGAGTGAGTTTCCGGGAGGCTTCCTCGAGCGCATCAGCTGGCAGCTGCGGATTGAGTGCTGCGAGCGCGTCTCGAAGGCGCCTGGCCAGCACGACCTGGCCGTAGTCGTCACGCTCGGCCGCATGCTCGTCGGGAGCAATGTCCGCGCCATGAATGATTGCCCAGCCACTCGCTTCTAGCCAGGCGAGGCCGGCCTCCTCGACGACAGATTCGGTGACGCCCCTCTTGGTCACTGCGTCGCCTCCATACCCTGCTCCTCCGTCGCGCTCCTGGAGGTCTCGGCCGAGAACTCGGTCAGATACGTCCGATAGGTCTCCGGCTCCATCTGGAAGAGCACTTCGCTCGGACGGAATTCCGCCTCATAGATCCGAATCACGCCGTGAAGGTCATCTACGGCATCATTGAATTCTGCATTCTCATCGAACAGAGCCCGCGGCGATCTCCGCCGGGTTCCGTCCTGCCTATGGACGCCGCTCAAGAACCCCACAATAGTATCCGCGGCCTGCGCCGCCAGGAGCGCTTGCACTGATTGCATCGACGGACGAGGCCCTGCTGCCCCATGTGACGCGAACCCGCATTGGTTCCTGAGCTCGCAAATTCCCTGGATGGCGGTATGCAGACCATTCAAAGTTTGGGCAAGGCTCTGGCGCACTTCCGTCTCGCTACTTGCAGTGGCTGGCAGGAACGGGAGCGACTGGCTCACCAGTTTGAATAATCTTGGCAGCTCATCGGCTTCACTGAAAGATATTGATCTCTCCTTCAGGAGCGTGCGGCATACGCTTTCAACCAGCGTCTTTGCGAGGTCGAACGCGAGCCCCGGGTTATCGACGACGGCGAGCTCGATAGTCGCTACCTGCTGCTCGATGTGATCTAGTCCTGCGGCGATTGCGTCCCTTGCCCCGTACATCACGAATGTTGCTACCACTGTACCGGTCATCGCGTCGCTCGTTCAGCGATTATCCCTGCGTGCATGATCCGGAGCTCGCCCGAAATCAGCTTCGGTAGCAGTGCGTTGCGCAGGGCAGCGAGGGTGTGGCCTTCACGAGCGGCAATTTCAATTCGGCTGTCGATTGACGATACCACTTCCTCGAAGGCATTGATGATTGCCGGGCGCGGCGCTAGGCAGGGAATACCGTGGAAGTCCTTCTTGCTTATCGACCCGAACACCGTTCCTTCAGCATCAAATCGGGCGAACACATCCTCTAAGTTGCGCATGACCTGATATGTGTAGGAGCGTCCACCGCCTTTGTGGCGAGCGGCCGCAACACCTCGGCCTATAGCGCAATGTTCGGTCGCCATGTTGATATCGCCCACTGGCGCGCGCACGCTGATCAGCGTATCGCCTCGCTTCGCAAACCGCGTTGGGGCAGCGCAGTACACGCGGCGCCTCGGAAAGCGAGTCCCAAAGTCGGCACGACCCTGGTAGAAAGGGAGCCCCTCCCCGACTTCGTTGTACGTCTCCCCCGGCGGGGACTGGCCCATTGTCACATTAAACTCTTCATCAACGCGAGTGACTCCCCAGTCCGCCGGAATCTTCCCTATCTCCGAATCGACGAACCGGCTCGGAAACAAGTCCGCAATCTCCCGCGGCAGTCCCGAATCGCGCCCCTCCTCCTTGGCCCGCACCGGATCGAAATCCACGAACCACGACCTGAACAGCGCTCGCGCCATCGCCTCGAGGGTCTCGTTCATGCGGCGGGTGAGCTCGATTTTGTCATCAAGCGCACCGAGGACATGCGAGATCGCGAGTTGCTCCGGTCGGGGTGGAAGCCGGAATTCGAAGGCCTCGATTCGAGAAGGTGCCGTGTGGAGAATTTTCGTACCGCTTGCCGAATTTACGAGTGCACGATTGAACTCAGATGATAGAAACAGCCAGTATAGATAATTGTGGTCGACACTCGCCCCGTCGCGAGTTACCACCTTCCCGAGTCGCTGGTTGTGCAGGTAAACGCGCCCGTCGTCCGGAATTCGACCAGGGATGCCGAGAATTTCACCGCCGGCCGTCTGGCACGTCATCACGAGGAGAACGTCTCCGGGCGCCAGCTCATATTCCTTCGGAAAGTCTCCGCGGTATTCCTTGACAGATGTCTCCGAGAACCGAAAGCCGCCCGTATAACGGAAGTTGCCGATACCGACGACAATTGGCCGGCCGGACAGTTCTTCGCTGAACAATTCGCTTTTGAATGGCCACCCATGTTTGATCTCGACAATGTCGCCGAGACGCACGGGAGTCCAACCGTTAGGCGCCATATCCTAGGTCTCGCAAGCTTTCAGCAATCGCCGCATCTAGCTTCCCAGCTTCGGTCTGCTGCTCCCGTAGCATCGCTGTAAGTCGCTTCATCTTTTCCTCAAACGGCTCGCCGTCGTCCTCCTGCGCCTCGGTGCCAACGTACCGCCCCGGAGTGAGCGCGTGACCATGCGTGCGCACCTCGTCGAGTGTTGCGCTCTTGCAAAACCCGGCGACGTCGACGTACTCACCAATGTCCTTCTCGCCGCGCCATGCGTGGTAGGTATTGGCGATGCGCGCGATGTCCTGGTCAGTGAGCTCTCGGTGCGTGCGATCGACCATGCGACCGAGGTTCCGGGCGTCGATGAAGAGGATTTGGCCGCGGCGGTCACGGAACTTCCCATTCTTGCGATCGCGCGCGAGAAACCAGAGACATGCCGGGATCTGTGTCGAATAGAAGAGCTGCCCCGGCAAGGCGACCATGCAATCGACGAGGTTCGCCTCGATAAGATTTTTGCGGATCTCCCCTTCCCCGGATTGATTCGAGGACATCGAGCCGTTGGCGAGCACAAATCCGGCGACACCGGCGGGCGCCAGGTGATGCACGATGTGCTGGACCCAGCCGAAGTTCGCATTGCCCGCGGGCGGCACGCCGTACTGCCAGCGCTTGTCGTCTCGGAGACGCTCCCCGCCCCAGTCGGAAATGTTGAACGGCGGATTCGCGAGGATGAAAT
>Ga0335074_10014520_pt1 | contig 11043 bp, 7 predicted proteins | sample Lox_Sample_23_FD_206715 | JGI IMG/M metagenome (GOLD analysis project Ga0335074, IMG submission 206715) | Soil microbial communities from Loxahatchee National Wildlife Refuge, Florida, United States - Lox_Sample_2.3 | ecosystem: Environmental > Terrestrial > Soil > Wetlands | place: USA: Florida... | reverse complement strand
TCCCTGAGCCCTCGCAGCCATTGCCGTCGAGGGCGGCCCTGCGACCACATAGTTTGACTGCAAGGCCAAGCGGGTAACACTGCCCGTCCTGCGCCGCTGATCGCACCGGCGCCCTTTCTCACCATCCTCTTTAGTGATCGCGTTGTGTCGCCTGGTTTCGGGCAGGGTGGGTTTTGCCTTCGCCTCAGTGTCGGTTGACACGTGTTTTCACAGAGACAGCAGCACACCAAGATGAACACCGATCAGGATAGCTGGCAGCGCGTCAAGCAACGATTGCGTTCCGAACTGGGCGAGGACATTTTCTCAAGTTGGTTCGGCCGCATGGAATTCGAAACCGCCGAAGAAGGCGCCATACGCCTTTCGGTTCCGACACGCTTCCTGCGCAAATGGATCCAATCCCACTACGCTGACAGGGTTTTGGCCCAATGGCAGGTCGAAGCGCCGGCGATTACCCGCCTGGAGTTGAGCGTCCGTTCGGCCACGATGCGCGTAGCCCCACCGAAAGCGCCACTGCCGAAGGCGCCGATGCTGCCGCCCGCAACGCGCGAGTTTCCACCCTTGAACGGCGAGCAGCGCAACGGCGTGCCGTTCATGTCGATGCACGACGCGCTCGGTGGCTCACCGCTCGATCAGCGGCTTAACTTCGATACATTCATCGTCGGTCGCTCCAACACGCTCGCTCACGCCGCGGCCCGGCAGATCGCGATGAGCCGGCGCGGCGATCCGCTGATGTTCAACCCGCTCTACGTTCACGCCGGTGTCGGGCTCGGCAAGACTCATCTGCTGCAGGCGATCACGTGGACCGGCAACGGCGCTGATCGCAAAGTGCTTTATCTGACGGCTGAACGCTTCATGTACGGCTTTATCTCGGCGCTCAAGAGCCAGACAACACTCGCCTTCAAGGAGGCGCTACGGGCGATCGACGTGCTGGTCATCGACGACCTGCAGTTCCTGCAGGGTCGCCAGACGCAGGCCGAGTTCTGCCATACGCTCAACGCCTTGATCGACGCCGGTCGGCAAGTGGTAATTGCCAGCGACCGGCCACCCGCCGACCTGGAAAGTCTCGATGACCGTGTCCGCTCGCGGCTTGCCGGCGGGTTGGTGGTCGAGATCAGTTCCCTCGGAGAGGAATTGCGGCTGGAAATCCTCAAGAACCGGATCGCTGCGGCGCGGCTGCATCATCCCGGCTTCGAAGTGCCGGCGCCGGTCCTGGTGTTCATCGCCAAGTCGGTCACGCATAACGGCCGCGACCTCGAAGGCGCCGTCAACCGCCTGCTCGCCCATAACAAGCTCAGCGGCCAACCGGTGACCCTGGAAATGGCCGAGCGGGAAATGCGCGATCTGATCCGGCCGGCCGAGCCAAAGCGCGTACGGATCGAGGACATCCAGCGCATCGTTGCCCGGCAATACAACGTCAGCCGCGCCGACCTGCTATCGTCACGCCGAACGGCGAACGTTGTGCGGCCGCGTCAGGTGGCGATGTATCTGGCTAAGATACTGACCTTGCGCTCGCTCCCTGAGATCGGTCGCCGGTTCGGCGGCCGCGATCACACCACCGTGCTCCATGCCGTGCGCAAGATTGAAGCGCTCACCGGCAACGATGCCAGTTTCGCCGAGGAGATCGAAGGGCTCAAGCGACAGCTTCAGGATTAGGGATTCTCCAAGGCGCGCCGCCGGCTCCAGCGACAATCGGGTACGGCCACCTTGTTAAATCCAGGGAAAACCTGAGCACCGGGAAGGCCCGGGCTTGCCGAAAACCGCGCTTCGCGCCACTTTCCCCATCGGGACAACGGATAAACCGCGCGATGAAGGTCACCGTAGAGCGATCCGAGTTGCTCAAGTCGCTGGGCCACGTTCACCGCGTGGTGGAGCGCCGAAACACGATTCCCATCCTCGCCAACGTGCTGTTGCGCGGTGACAAGTCGAAGCTCAGCCTCAAGGCGACCGATCTCGACATCGAGGTTACCGACAGCATCGCGGCCGAGTTGGGCCCCAGCGGAGCGACGACAGTTCCCGCCCATATGTTCTTCGACATCGTGCGCAAGCTGCCAGAGGGTGCGCAAATTGTGCTCGAATCCTCCGGCGATCGTGCAGCCCTCACCATTCGCGCCGGGCGTTCGCGTTTCACGCTGCAGACCCTGCCGGAGAGCGATTTCCCGGACCTGGCGCCGGGCGAAATGACGCACAAGTTCGCGCTCAAGGCAGCCGATCTTAAGCGGCTCATCGACAAGACTCAATTCGCCATATCAACTGAGGAAACTCGATACTACCTCAACGGCATCTATCTGCACGCCGCCGGCACCGCCAAGGCGCAGACCCTGCGCGCGGTAGCTACCGACGGTCACCGGCTGGCCCAAATGGAGCTTGACCTGCCGAAAGGCGCCGAAGGCATGCCTGGCATCATCGTGCCGCGGAAAACCGTCGGCGAAGTGCAGCGGTTGCTGGAGGACAACGAAACCGAGATTTTGATCGAGCTATCACCGGGAAAAATCCGCTTCACCGTCGGCGACGTGATTCTCACCTCGAAACTGATCGACGGCACGTTTCCCGATTATGCGCGGGTCATTCCGGTCAATAACGATAAGGAATTGGTTGTCGACAAGAAGGAATTCGAAGCCGCGGTCGACCGCGTGTCTACCGTGTCCAGTGAGCGCGGCCGCGCCGTCAAGCTGTCGATCACCGGCGGCAAGCTTCTTTTGTCGGTCACCAATCCCGATTCCGGCAGCGCCAACGAGGAACTGGAAGTCGAATACGAAGCCGATCCGATTGATATCGGCTTCAACTCCCGCTATCTGCTCGACATCGCCGCCCAGATCGACAGCGAAGCAGCCGTGCTCAAGCTCGCCGACCCTGGCTCGCCGACGCTTATCCAGGACAAGGAGCCGCACGGCGCGCTCTATGTGCTGATGCCGATGCGGGTCTGAAGTCGGAAGGCAGAATTCGGAAATCGGAAGTCGGAATCGCAGGGCGTAGTGGATGTTAGAATCTTACCGCTAGGCGCCGGCGTTTGGCATTCCGGTTTGCGGGCGCCATATTTCCGATACGCGGCTTCCGCTTTCTAGCGTCTGATGATACTCCGGCTCACGCTCACAAACTTCCGCAACTATCACTTCGCCTCGCTCGAAGCCGGCGCCAAGACCATGGTGCTGGTGGGCGCGAACGGCGGCGGGAAAACCAACTTAATCGAGGCCATCTCACTCCTGGGGCCCGGTCGCGGGTTGCGCCGGGCCACGCTCGACGAGATCGCGTTCAGCGAGGGCGACGGCTCGTGGGCGGTCTCCGCCGAGATTGACGGTGCGCTCGGGCTCGCCACGCTCGGCACCGGAATCGAGCGGCCCTCGGAGGATACTGCCGCGTCGGTGCGCAAATTCCGCATTGATGGCGAGCCGGCCGCCTCCGCAACGGCTCTTGTCGATCACCTGCGCGTGGTGTGGCTGGTACCGGCCATGGACACCCTGTTCGTGGGCGCGCCGTCCGAGCGCCGCCGCTTTCTCGACCGGCTGACGTTGGCGGTCGATGCCGAGCATGGCAGCCGCGTCACTGCGCTGGAACGCGCGTTGCGTTCGCGTAACCGGCTGCTCGAGGAGCCGCGGCCCGACCCGCACTGGCTCGATGCCGTCGAACACGAAACCGCGGAGCTCGCCGTCGCGGTCGCCGGGCAGCGTGTGGAAGCGGTGCGCCGGCTCGAGGGGGTGTTGGCGAGCCGCCGCGACGCGGCCTTTCCGCCGGCGGAGATCGCGCTCAACGGCTGGATGGAAAAACTCATGTCCGAACACCCGGCCGCCGAGATCGAAGAGCGCTATCGCGCGGTGCTGCGCGACAATCGTGCGCGCGACGCCACCGCCGGGCGCACGCTCGACGGGCCACACCTTACCGATCTAGCCGTCAGCTATGCGGCAAAGGGCATTGCCGCTGCCGACTCCTCGACCGGCGAACAAAAGGCGTTGCTGATCGGACTGGTGCTGGCACACGCCCGGCTCATTGCCGCTATGACGGGCTTCGCCCCGGTTTTGTTGCTCGATGAAGTGGTTGCCCATCTCGATCCGGCGCGACGCGCGGCATTGCAGGTGGAACTCGCATCCCTCGGCTCCCAGGTATGGATGACAGCGGCCGATCCGGCATTGTTCGCCGAAATCCACGACCGCGCCGCTTTTGTCGAGGTGAATTCCGGACGGCTCGCGCGGTCCAAGGCGGCGAATTAAGCGGTTTTTCGCTTGGTTTGGGTTCCATTCAGCATCGCGAAGTACCCGCGGAACCGGAGCGCGAACAAGTCCCTTAATGTCAGAGAAGAAACATTCGCTCGCGGAACAGGCCCAAGTGCGATGCCGGAACCGGCACGCGACGCCATCGTCCACAACCTAATCGAGGCGCTCGAGCAAGTGCGCGAGGATCTCGACAAGGTGGAACTGTGGGCGGCGGCGCTCGGGTATTTTCAGGTTGCGGTGCCCGATTATCAGCCGGGAAATGAATACACCCTGCCGCCGAAGCGTGGGCGCGCACCGCCGCGGCCGTCGATGTAACCGCGCGCGCAATTACGGCGCGCCTTTTCGCCGCGCACACGACCTTTCGCCAGCACTGCCGATGCCGTTCCGTAGCGCCCGATTCAAGGCGAATTTTCCTCCGCAAAATCCTTGAAAAATGCCGCTTTAACAATATCTTAACGAGGATCACTTTGCTCTGTACGAACTGCCTTTTTGGTGTACAAGAAAGAGCGATTCTCCGCGCATTTTTGCGTCCGATTCGAAAGCTCCTCGCATGGCCGAACCTGCCCGCAAGTCAGTCCCTGACGCGTCCGATTACGGCGCCGAGTCGATCAAGGTACTCAAGGGCCTCGACGCGGTGCGCAAGCGGCCGGGCATGTATATCGGCGACACCGACGACGGCTCGGGCCTGCATCACATGGTCTACGAGGTCGTCGACAATTCGATCGACGAGGCGCTCGCCGGCTACGCCAAGGAAGTCCTCGTCACGCTTAACCCAGACGGTTCTTGCACTGTGCGCGACGACGGCCGCGGCATCCCGACCGAGATGCACAGCGAGGGCGTCTCCACGGCCGAGGTGGTGATGACCCAGCTGCACGCCGGCGGCAAGTTCGACCAGAACGCCTACAAAGTATCCGGCGGCCTCCACGGCGTCGGCGTTTCCGTGGTCAACGCGCTCTCCGAGTGGCTCAAGCTCACTATCTGGCGCGACGGCCATGAGCACGTCATCGAATTCCGCGACGGCGAGGCGACAGCGCCGCTCGCCGTGGTCGGCGCCGCGCGCGACAAGCGCGGCACCGAGGTGACGTTCCTGCCGTCGAAAAAAACCTTCACCATGACCGAGTTCGATTTCGCCACGCTGGAGCACCGGCTGCGCGAACTCGCGTTCCTCAATTCCGGCGTCACCATCGTGCTGTCCGACATGCGCCATGCGGTCGAGAAGCGCGAGACGCTGCGCTACGAGGGCGGCGTCGAGGCCTTCGTCAAATATCTCGACCGCAACAAGACGCCGCTGATCGGCGAGCCGATCGTGATGAAGGCCGAACGCGACGCGACCGTCGTCGAATGCGCGCTGTGGTGGAACGACGGCTACCACGAGACCGTGCTCTGCTTCACCAACAACATCCCGCAACGCGACGGCGGCACGCATTTAGCCGGTTTTCGCGGCGCCTTGACCCGCCAGGTGGTCGCCTATGCGGATTCCGGCGGCGTCGCCCGCAAGGAAAAGGTGGCGCTCACCGGCGACGATTGCCGCGAGGGCCTTACCGCCGTTCTCTCGGTCAAGGTCGCCGACCCAAAATTCTCGTCGCAGACAAAAGACAAGCTCGTTTCTTCCGAAGTGCGTCCGGTGGTCGAGGGCGTCATCAACGACATGCTCAAGGCCTGGTTCGAGGAGCATCCGTCGGAAGCCAAGATCGTCGTCGGCAAAGTCATCCAGGCCGCGGCGGCGCGCGAAGCCGCCCGCAAAGCCCGCGAGATGACGCGCAAGAGCGCACTCGGCATCACCTCGCTGCCGGGAAAGCTCGCCGACTGCCAGGAGCGTGATCCGGCCAAGTCCGAGTTGTTCATCGTCGAGGGCGATTCCGCCGGCGGTTCCGCCAAGCAGGGCCGCAACCGCGAATTTCAGGCGGTGCTGCCGTTGCGCGGAAAGATCCTTAACGTCGAACGCGCGCGCATGGACAAGATGTTGTCGTCCGAGCAGATCGGCACGCTCATCACTGCGCTCGGCACCGGCATCGGCGCTGACGAGTTTTCAGTCGACAAGCTGCGCTACCACAAGGTCATCATCATGACCGACGCGGACGTCGACGGCGCCCACATCCGCACGCTCTTGCTCACGTTCTTCTACCGACAAATGCGTGAAATCATCGACGGTGGCTATCTCTACATCGCGCAGCCGCCGCTCTATAAGATTTCCCGGGGCAAGTCAGAGCAGTATCTCAAAGATGAGCGCTCTCTCGAGGACTATCTGATCGACGCCGGCCTAGAAGAAACTACTTTGCGGCTCTCCTCGGGCGAGGTGCGCGCCGGCGAAGACCTGCGCCGGCTGGTCGAGGAAGCGCGCACCATCCGCAATCTGCTCAACGGTCTGCACAGCCGCTACAGCCGCAAGGTGATCGAGCAGGCCGCCATTGCCGGGGTGCTGCACCCACCGGTTACCGGCGATCCGGCGCGCGCCGGCGCCGCGGCCGAATACATCGCCCGCCGCCTCGATGCGCTGACCGACGAGACCGAGCGCGGCTGGAAAGGCTCGTTCGACGAGCGCGGTTTTGCCTTTGAGCGCACGCTGCGCGGCGTCAAGGAAGTCGCCATCATCGATCAGGCGCTGCTCGGCTCCGCCGACGCCCGTCGCCTCGACGAGTTTGCGCCGTCGCTGCAGCAGATCTATCCGCGGCCGACGCCACCGGCCACGCTGCGCAGAAAAGATGAGGAAACACCGATCTACGGCCCGGTCGGCTTGTTCGAAGCTGTGACCGCCGCCGGCAAGAAGGGCGTGGCGTTGCAGCGCTATAAGGGCCTCGGCGAAATGAATCCGGGCCAGCTCTGGGAAACCACGCTCGACACCAACGCACGCTCGCTATTGCAAGTCGGCGTCAAGGAAATCGACGAGGCCAACACCATCTTCGATGAATTGATGGGCGACAAGGTCGAGCCGCGCCGCGAGTTCATCGAGAACAACGCGCTCGCGGCGAGCGTGGATGTGTAGATCACGCTTCCGTTGCCTGACTTCTCGCCCTCTGTTCCGATCACGGCGCGGCTTTGTGTACGCTCGACCGTACTCTCTCCAGGGCCGGTCCAAGTCCGGGAGCAGAGACGATTCTACTCCGAGCCAAACAGACGCGCGCGGATGTCGCGCGCCATTATGGGTACTGCGGAGCCGGTCCCAGGCGGTCGTTGGGCGACTGCCGGCGCGGTTATAGCCGAGCTCGCGACGGTCGTTTCGGTCCGATAACGCGGCAGATAATTTTCAAGCGAGCAGCAGATACAGAGCGCCAGGCTGGCCCAGACCGCCGCGCTGAAATAGAGCGACATCCAGGGAATCTCATCCTTCCAATGCGCGATGTCGTACGTCACGACCCAACGAGTGCTAGCGTCGCGCAGGCCCTCAAGAGGCGTCAGCAGCCTGTCGCCACGGGCGATCTTGGATCGCCATCGCGTAACATACATCGGGATATCGACGGACAGGAGAAACGCCAGGTAGCCGGCAATCCCGACGATCGAGACGGCCAGGAGAAGACGAACCGGTCCGTCAAAATCTGGCAACAGCCGGCAAAGGCCGACGCCGGCGAAAAAGAAAGCGACGGCCCAGATGGAATTTTCGACGGCGTTGCCCAAATAATTGGTGGTCAGAACGCCATACCAGGAGAAGCATTCGGCGATAAGGATCAACGGCACGATCGCCCAAGCCACATTCGCCGTTGCGCCTGCTCCGGTCACGGTCGCCAGCTGGTGAAGGATGATCGCCCACTGCGCGGCGAAACAAATCTCGGCCACGGTTGCGACCGACCGGCCGACGACGACGCTCGATAACCAGGTATCGAACAAGCAGATGCGCTGCACGTCGGCGCGTGGCAGACACGAGCGGAAGGCACAGCCAAAAACATAGGCAGCACTGAGCAGGAGCATGATCTCGATGCTGGATGTGCTGCCGGGGCTGTCAGTGCCCTGTCCCTTGAATTCGCGGTACAGCAAAAGCCAGATGATGATGTTGGCCCCGCTCACCAACGCCAAAAAAGCCCACCACCAGGCTACGGGATTTGACCAGGCCAGCGAACCCGGCCGGGCCGGCCATCCCAAACTCATCGACCGCTCCACGTGTGACCGAACTGACATGCGACGGTAGCAATTCGGTCACAATTCGCAACCCCGACATGCGGCTGCTTGCCGCGCAGGCGCCGGCTGGCGTCAATGCGCGGGTCGCAAGGCTATGCGCGTGCGTTAGCGCATCATGACAGCCTCGCCATCCAACTTGGACGCTCAGGTTGTTCGCGGCGACGCCACAAGGGGATTTCATCAAAACAAATCGAAGTACTCGTTATGCTCCCACGCCGTCACATCGTTTATCGTCGCGGTGCCGTCGGCTTCCGCCTTGAAGCGCGCAAATTCGGCTTCCTTCAAGGAGGCGTAATAGTCCACGAACGCATCGCCGAAGGCTTTGCGGAAGACGTCGCTCTTGCGCAGCGCGGCAAGCGCCTCGCCGAGACTCTTAGGCAGAGCCGGCGCCTGGGTCTCGTAGGGCATATCGGCCGACGGACCGGGATCGCGGCGCCGCGCGATGCCGTCGAGCCCGGCGTGGATTTGCGAGGCCATGTACAAATACGGATTGGCGGCTGGTTCGCCGACGCGGTTTTCCAGATGCGTGGAGGGATCGCCTGGCTGGCCGAGAACACGCACCATGACGCCGCGGTTATCGCGCCCCCAGATGACCCTGTCGGGAGCGAGCGCGTAGGCGCGATAGCGCCGGTAGCCATTGAGGGTCGGCGCGGCGAAGGCGGCCGCGGCGTGGGCGTGGGCGAGCAGGCCGCCGAGGAAGTGCAGGCCGAGGACAGAAAGGCCTTCCCGCGCATCGCCCATGAACGCATTGAGCCGCCGTTTGCGGTCAATTAGCGACAGGTGCAGATGCCAGCCCGAGGAAAACAGGTTGGTCAGCGCCGGGCGGCACATGAAGCTCGCGAGCAACCCGTGGCGCCGCGCGATCTGTTTGGTGGCCGCGCGGAACAGGATCATCGTATCGGCGGCATCGAGCCCCGCCTGCGGGCGGAAGGTGAATTCGCACTGGCTTGGTCCGAGCTCGACCTCAAGCGAGCGCAGCGGCAGGCCCAACGCGGCGATGCCGCGGCGGATCGGCGCCAGGGCGGTATCGAGCTGATCGAAGCGGCTTTCGGTGAGATATTGGTAGCCCTGGTTGAGCAAGCTGACTGCAGGCGCAACCGGCGGCCAAGTCGCATCGGCGGGCGCGAGCCGGGCGTTTTCCAGCTTGAACAGATGAAATTCGACTTCGAGCCCGGCGAGGAAATCGAAGCCCGCGCGCTGCAGCCGCGCCAGCGCGTCGCGCAAAACCTGCCGCGTCGAGAACGGAACCGGCTTGCCGTTGCTGAAATAAATGTCGCACAAGAGCCAGCCGGTGTTATCCGCCCACGGCAGCACGCGGAACGTTGCCGGGTCGGCGACCATGACAAAATCGCCGCCGCCCTGCATCTCCGCCATGCCGAAGCCGCCACCGGGCGTGAACACCGGCCAAGCAGTCTTATGCGCAGTGTCCTTGGCAAGGAGCGTCGTCGTCATGGTGACGCCCGCGCGTATCAGCGCCGGCGCGTCCTTTGCCAGCACCGTCTTGCCGCGCAGCACGCCGTGCTGGTCGGCGAAGGAAAAGCGCACGAGTTCCAGGCCGTTTTTATTGATCGCATGCGTCACGGCGTTCGCCGCGCGCGCTTGTTCGTCGGTCCACAGGCCGTGACGATCGGCGAAGCTTCTGCTGACGGGAGATGGGCGCGCAGGCATTGGTCGTTTCCTCACCTGCCCCTGAAAGGGGCAGGCCGACGCGCTGGTGTCGGATTGGGGTCAAACGCGCCGCGCACTGACCCTTCGCTGCCATGCTCTGCATGGCGACCCTCCCCTTTCAGGGGAGGGATAAGATCAATGCCCATTCCAGCTCTTGGTCCGTTGCCGCGCCGCGTCGGTGCGCTGCCAGTAGCCCTGCCAGTCGCGCGCGGAGCCGATGCCGTCAACGCAAGCCGGGCCGGTGATCGTCTGCGCCGCGGCGGCATCGAGCACCATGATCGGCCGCTCGCCTTTGCCCGACTGATCGAGCGCCTGGCGCAGCAGCCGACGGTAGGCGCTGATCGCCTTGTCGGACGTGCCGAGGTGCTCCTGAGTGCGGTCCTGGATCGCGCCCATCGACTCGCAGGCCCATTGGTCGTGCACGTTGATGTCGGTGCCCATGCCGGTAAAGGTCGCGTGCGCCTGTTCGTGCGCGTCGAAGCCGTATTCATTGCTCTTGTTCTTGCGCGGGACATAGTCCGGCAGCTGATACAGTTCGAGGCGCTGATTGCGCATCGTGTTCTTGTCTACGGCTCCGCCGAACGAGGTGAAGATCGCGTACCAGTAATGCTTCACGTCATCGATCGGCACGTGCCATTGCGAGATGGTCATCTCGCGGCTCATCGGGATGATGAAGGCATTGGGGAAGATCAGATTGGTGACGCGGATGTGCGCTTTGTCGTTGCCGATCTCGCGCAGCGTCGCCAGGCGGAAGCCGTAATCAGTCGGCTCGACCTCGATGCGCGGGCGCGAAAATTCGCGCATGATTCTCGTCATCGGCATGTCCGAATCCTTGGACGTATCGCGGAACATCTTGCCGTAGCCCTTGTCCGGGTCTTCGTCCTCGAAGAAACGATGTAGGAACGAGGTGTGCACCGGATCAATGCCGACTTCGAGCGATTGCAGCCAGTTGCAACCGATCATGCCCTTGAACGCGAACGTGTGCGTTTGCGGCGCGACGAAGCAGTCGAAGTGCGGAAATGCCGGCGGCTCGCCGGGGCCGAGGTAGGCCCACAGGATG
>Ga0335074_10014519_pt1 | contig 11043 bp, 10 predicted proteins | sample Lox_Sample_23_FD_206715 | JGI IMG/M metagenome (GOLD analysis project Ga0335074, IMG submission 206715) | Soil microbial communities from Loxahatchee National Wildlife Refuge, Florida, United States - Lox_Sample_2.3 | ecosystem: Environmental > Terrestrial > Soil > Wetlands | place: USA... | reverse complement strand
CGATCTCAACACGGTCGGGGCGATCCGCGTCGCCCAAGCCGTGCTGCCGCAGATGCGAGCTCGCGGCGACGGGAAGCTGCTGTTCATGTCCAGCGTGGTCGGGCGGGTTGTGTTACCGCCGGGGGCCGCCTACGCGTCGACGAAGTGGGCGCTCGAGGCGCTGGTGGAAGCCCTTGCGATCGAGGTTGCCCCATTTGGCGTCCAGACAGCGCTGCTCGAGCCCGGCGCGGTGAGCTCCGGCGCGCTCGACGACGTGACCACCTACACACTGCCCGGGGATCCCTACGCCGTAATACTGGCCGGCGGCGGACCGCGGGCCGGGATGGTCACTCCCGAACAGGTCGCCGTCGAGGTGGCCGATGCCGTCGAAAAGCCACATCTGCCGTTGCGGATTCCGATCGGCGACGCCGCCCGTGCGCTGCTGGCGGCGCGGCGTGCTGCCCCCGACGACGTCCCGTTCGTGCCTACGGCTAGTTAGGGACGCATCGCGTAGGCGCCGTCGTAGGCCTTGACCTGTTCCCATACCCGGTCGAAGCGGTCTGCGTCGACGACCGGTTTGCGTACCGCGGCAATGGCCCAGTCTTGTTGCGCTGTTGTCGAACTCGGCTTCCCGTGCAGCGCGACGGCATATTGGGAGAAGTCGCGGATCTGGACATTGAAGATCTGGTCCATCAGGTCGTGGTCCAGCCCGATCAGATCGGCCTGCTCGAGAATCAGCTGACCGTAGACGACCAGGGTAAACAGGTGACCGACGACGAGCAGGAAGTCGAGATCGCGCATCTGGTCTGGGCCCGGCGCGGCGGTGGCCAGCAGCTCCTTGAGCGCACGGGCCTGCTCGTAGAAGAGCGCCACGTTCGGAATGTCCACGTGCCGTTCGTAAATCGGTGCCCAATCGGCGAACTGCACCTTTGATGCGCCTCGAGCGGGACCCTGCGCCCAGAAGAACACGTCATCGGCCGGGTCGTTGCGAGTGCCGATCTCCGGGTAAGTCGCCGGGTTGAACATGTAGTTGGGCATGAACTTCAGAATCTGCGCGACGTTGACGTGCACGGTGCCTTCCAGCCGCGGCAACGCGCCGATCAGCCGCGCCACTTCGCAGAAGTAGGTGTTCTTCTCGAAGCCTTTGGCGGCCAACACATCCCAAAGCAAGGTGACAACTGTCTCGCCCTCCGAGGTGACTTTGGACTTGGTCACCGGGTTGAACAGCAGGTAGCGGCGGTCATCGAGGCTGGCGCTGCGGAAGTAGTCGATCGCGCGGTCGCTGAACAGTTTCATCGCGACCAACCTGGCGTAGGCCTCGACGAAACTGGCACGCACGTGGGGGAAGTCGGTGACCGGGTTGCCGTACAGGATGCGGTTGTTGGCGTGCGTGATCGCCTCGTAGAAGGCGTGTTCGCACATCCCGATCGAGCCGCTGCACAGATTGAACTTGCCGACATTGACGGTGTTCAGTGCGGCCGAGAACGCCTCTGGGCCGGTGCACAGGATGTCCTCCTCGTGCACCGGATAGTCGTTGAGCCGGAAGTTGCTCACGAACATCTGGCCGTGCACCACATTGCCGATCAGCTCGTAGTTCTGATGGCCGCTGTCGGCGACGAACCACACGTAGCCGTCGGCGCCGTCGACGTCGGTGCGGCGGGAGAACACCGACACCATGCCCGCGACGTTGCCGTTGCCGATGTAGTACTTCTCCCCCGACGCGCGAAACACCACGCCCTCGTCGTCATTGCCGGTGGCGGGTGTGAGCAGCATGTCGGTGTTGTAGATGTCGGCGCCGTGCTCGCGCTCGGACAACGCGAACGCCATCACGCCGCCGGCCTCGAGTTGTGCGGCCGCACGCTCCTTGGCTTTGATGTTGTCGCTCTGCCAGATCGGCCCGAGGCCGAGGATCGTGACCTGCTCGGCGTACCAGTACGACAGTCCGTAGAAGCCGAAGATCTCGCTCAGCGCGGCGTTGCGGGAGGTGTCCCACCGCTTGTGCGCGTCACCTCCGCCGTACTCCGACGGGGTCAGGAAGGTCGCGAAGATCCGCTCCTGCTTGATGAAGTCGAGGAAGTCCGACACCCACGCCGCCTCGAGATCGTCGCGAAGCAGCCGCGCCTTGCCGCGGCCTTCGAACCAGTCGATCACCGCGCGGAGCTGGCGCCGCGTCTCGGGGTCGAAATGCGACGGGTCGTAGGCATTCGGATCGAACAGCAGTCCCATGGCCGTCGAATCTAAAGCATCTCCCCCGGTGGATCTCGAGAAGCTAACGATTTGATGGGCTCGCGGCGTGGGTTTGCGCGCCACCTGGTGCGCCATGTTTTGGTGAAGGCCTGATGCCGTCGTTTGTGCTTCACACCCGCCGCGTCGCGCTCGCGGCGACGGCGAGTTGTGCGATGCTCGCCTTCGGCGTGCCGGCCGCCCCCGCCGACCCATCGACCGATGCCCTGGGCTTCGTCGACTCCAGCGCGCGCTGCGCCGCGCCAGACACCGCGGTGGCGTTCGGCAGCACGGCGACTTCGCGGGTGGCGATCTGCAAGAGCTCCAGCGGCACGTACGAGTACCGCGGCGTGCGGATCAGCGATGGCGCCAAGCTGGTCGTGCCGGCGACCGAGTCCGGTGACGGTGGATACGTCGGCGAGAGCGATGGAATCACCTACACCGTGACGTCGAGTTCGCTGGTAATCAGCCAGGGCAACCAGGTGATCCGCAGCGAACCGATGGTGTATTTCCACGGGGCGAAAACGACGCCGACACCGGCCGCGGGACCCACGCAGGCCACAGCACCCACCCCAACGACGTCGTCGGCTCCGTTGCCGCCGCCGCTGCCCGCCGAAGTCGGCGGCCAGCGCTAGCTCAATTGTCCGGCTCTCCCCCGCAAGCGGGAGGTACCCCCACCTCATCGCGCTGCGCGCTCTGCATTGTCGCCGAACTAGCTCGCCGACGAAATCGATTGGCTCACAGTGTAACTGTCGATTCCTTCGGTGCCGAGCTCACGACCGTAGCCGCTGTTCTTGACACCGCCGAACGGCGCCGCGGGATCCATGATGTAGCCCTCGTTGACGCCGAAAGTGCCCGACCGCACCCGGGCCGCGACGCCGTATCCGCGGTCGACGTCGGTGGTGAACACCGAGCCGGCCAGCCCGTACTCGGAGTCGTTGGCAATCCGGATTGCCTCGTCTTCGTCGCGGTAGGGAATCACCGTCAGCACCGGGCCGAAGATCTCTTCGCGGGCGATTCGCATGTCGTTGGTCGCGTCGCCGAACAGCGTGGGCCGCACGTACCAGCCGCTGTCCAGGCCGTCGGGCAGATCGGCGCCGCCGGTCACCAGGCGCGCCCCTTCGCTGCGGCCCGATTCGATGTAGCCGCGGACCCTTTCCTGTTGCCGCTTTGCCACCAGCGGGCCGATCTGGGTGTTGGGATCGGCGGGGTCGCCGACCGTCATCGACTCCATCGCCGCCGCCAACGCGTCGACGAACTCGTCCTTGCGGGCTGACGGCACCAGGATCCGGCTGAGCGCGTTGCAAACCTGGCCGCTGTTGGCCAGGCTGGCCATCTGAATGCCGGTGGCGACGACCGACGGGTCGGCATCGTCAAGCACGATGGCGGCCGACTTGCCGCCCAGTTCGAGGCTGACCTGTTTGAGTCCCGCGGCGCAAGCAAGGGCCACCTGGCGGCCGGCCGCCGTCGACCCGGTGAACGAGACTTTGTCGACGCCTCCGTGGGTCACCAATGACTCGCCGACATCGCGGCCGCCGGGCACCACGTTCAGCGCACCCGGCGGAAGGTCGGCCTCGGCGACCAGGTCGGCCAGCAGCTGCGCGTCGAGCACCGACTCGGGCGCCGGCTTGAGCACCACCGAGCAGCCCGCCAACAGTGCGGGCACGACCTTGGCGACGGTGAGAAATTGCGGCATGTTCCACGGCACTATCGCGGCGACAACTCCGACCGGCTGTTTGAGGATCCGAATGTCCTTGCCGTACAAGCCCGGACGCGCCTGCTGCCATTCGTAGCTTCCCGCTATACCGCAGAACGCCGAGAACATCATCAGCGGTAGACCGACCTGCGCCCGTTTGGCGAAGGCAATCGGAGCGCCGATCTCGGCCGAAATCAGCGCCGCCATGTCGGCTCGCCGCTCTTTGTAGATGCCGGCGAGTCGGGTGAGCGCCTCGATCCGTTCGCCGGGCTGCATCCGCGGCCATGGTCCGGCGTCGAAAGCCGCCCGGGCGGCTTCGACAGCGCGATTCACATCTTCGGGTCCTGCACAGGCCGCGTGACCGATGATCGCCTCGCTGTGCGGCGATACCACGGTGATGACGGCGTCAGAGCCGGGAGCATCCCATTTGCCGTCGATGAAGAGCTGATCCCTCACCCACATATTTCAGCCATCCTCTGCCTATCTAGGTGTTGCGACCGCCGTTGACGCCAAGGATCTGTCCGGTGATGTAGCTGGCCTCCTCGGATATGAAAAACGAACACGCGGCGGCGATATCCTCGGGCCGGCCCACCCGACGCACCGGTGTGCGATTGATGTGGTCCTCCACCGAGCCACCGAGCAGATGCCGGCTTTCGGCGCTGCGGAGCATCGGTGTGTCGACGAATCCCGGCGGGACGGCGTTGACGGTGATCCCGGACGGACCGTATTCCAGGGCCAGTGATTTGGTCAGGCCGTTCACCGCGGATTTCGCGGCCACGTAGTGCGCCATGAACGGTTGCCCGGAGTGCGTGCTGGACGACGAGATGTTGACGATGCGTCCCCACCCCTCCTCGAGCATGTCGGGCAGCACAGCCTGGATGGTGTGGAACACGCCGTTCAGGTTGACATCGATGACCTTCGACCAGTCCTGAAACGACATCTGCGAAAACTTCTCGAAGCCTTCCACCCCAGCGGCGTTGACCAGCACCAAGATTGGGCCGAACTGCTCGCGGATCGCCGCGACGGCCGCGTCGACTTGGGCACGGTTGGTGACGTCGGCGACTTGGCCGAATCCGTCGTCGGTCGGCGACAGGTCAATGACGGCGACCTGAAATCCGTCGCTGCGCAATCGCTGGGCGACCGCGCGGCCAATCCCTGACGCACCGCCGGTCACCAGCGCCGTCTTCAAGCCTGATACCCGCCTTCCTGAGCGACTGCCCAACATGCCTATCACTACACGTCGACGGCGGTCAAGTGACGGGTTAGGGTCCGTTGATGGACCGGCCCCCATTTCGTTTCGCAGTGCAGGCGACCAACGCCGCCGGGGGCCGCGAGTGGCACAGCACCGTTCGCAAAGTCGAAGATCTCGGATACTCAACGCTTTTCCTCGCGGATCACTATCTGGGACCGGGCCCCGCGCAGCGAGCAGCTCGCACACCTCGGCAAGACCTGGCTCCCATCGCGGCGATGGCCGCGGCGGCCGCGGTGAGCTCGACGCTGCGCATCGGGTGCCGGGTGTTCTGCATCGACTATCACGCACCGGCGGTATTGGCCAAGGAAGCGGCGACTCTTGATCTGCTCTCCGACGGACGGTTGGAGATGGGCATCGGAGCCGGGTGGAGCGACGTCGAGTACGACGCGATGGGACTTGACTTCGAGCCGCCGGGCCGACGAATCGCCAAGCTGGCCGAGGTCGTTTCGTTCATCAAGGCGCATTGGCAAGGCGAGGAGCTGAACTGGTCCGGCGAGTTCGTTCGGGTGCACGGATACGCCGGGCGGCCCCGTCCGGTGCAGCACCCGCATCCGCCGATCATGATCGGCGGGGGCGGACCGCGAGTCCTCTCTTTCGCCGGTCGCGAAGCCGACATCGTCAGCATTTCCAGCGTGCCGTTCGTCGCCCGTGACGCCGACGGCCTCGATCCCCAGGCCGTCGCGGAACGCCGGATCGGCTTCGTGCGCGACGCCGCCGGCGAGCGCTTTGGCGATCTGGACGTCGAGAGCTCGCCGTACTTCACCCAGATCACCGATGATCCCGAGACGGCTCTGCAGGAGTTGGCGAATTTGACCGGCATACCGGCTGATTTACTGCGAGACCATCCCAACGTCCTGGTCGGTTCGGTGGAAAGCATTGTGGAAACGCTGTGTTCGCGCCGCGACCAGCTGGGCGTCAACTACGTCACCGTCCAGCAGTCCCAGCTCGCATCCTTCGCCCCGGTGGTGGCCCGGCTGCACGGACGCTGAGCCTTGACCGCCACCAGCATAGATGGGACGATTTGGGCGATCGCTCAAAGAAACGGGAAGCTCTATGGCAAAGCGGACCAGATACACCGAGTACCACGACCGGTACCCGAACTATCGGCTCGAACTCACCGACGACGGAATCCTGTTCATGCAATGCCACACCAACGGCGGCAGCCTGGTGTGGGACTGGCGGGCCCACGATGATATGTCCGACGCGTTCGCCGATATCGCGGGCGATCGCGAGATCAAGGTGCTCATCCACACCGGCACCGGCGAGAACTACAACGCCAATTGGGGACGCATGCCCAACGGCGACCCCGTCGAAAAGCCCGATTATCTGCTGATGCCCGGCACCCGCGGCCTCAACAAGCTCGACGAAAAAGCTTGGTATGCAAGACATCTGATCACCAACGTGCTCGACGTCGATGTTCCGATGATCAGCGCGGTCAACGGACCGTGCAACATGCACTCCGAGGTGCCGCTGCTCGGCGACATCGTGCTGGCCTCTGACGACGCCTACTTTCAGGACGCATCGCATTTTCCCCGCGGCCAGGTACCCGGCGACGGTCAGCATGTGATCTGGAGTTTTTTGGCCGGCCACACCCGGGCCCGCTATTTCCTGCTGACCGGGATGAAACTCGGCGCAGTAGAAGCCAAGGAGTGGGGTGTGGTCAACGAGGTGCTACCCAAAGACCAGTTGCTGGACCGGGCGTGGGAATTGGCTCGCGAACTGGTCAAGCGTCCGCCGCTGACGCTGCGCTACTCGCGGCAGCTGTTCACCAACCCGCTCAAGCGGGCCTTCATCGACGAACTCGGCCACGGCCTGGCACGGGAAACCTACGCGCAGCGGGCCTTCTTTCCGTTCGGCGGTGAGATGGCCCCGCTGGACCGGGCTTGGGACGCCGAGCCCTGGAGCACACCGCCCGATGGCGCGCCCGCAGAAGAAGGAGCGCACTCGTGACCAGCATCCAGCAGCGACTGTCCACCGGCCGGGGCAAGTTCACCACCGAGTACCCCGAGCTGGGTACCGCCCCGGTCAACTACGAAGATTCGATCTCGCCGGAATTCTTCGCTGCCGAGCGCAAGGCGGTGTTCGAACGAAACTGGCTGTGCGTCGGGCGTATTGAACGCCTTGCCCGCAAGGGTTCGTACTTCACCCGCGACCTGCCCGGCGGCCTCGCCTCGATTGTTGTCGCACGCGATCTGGACGACACCGTGCACGCGTTCCACAACGTGTGCGCCCACCGCGGCAACAAGGTCGTCTGGCAGGAGCACCCCGGACGGGAGTCCTCGGGAACCTGTCGCGCGTTCGCCTGCAAGTACCACGGCTGGCGGTACGGCCTGGACGGCAAGGTCAACCACATCACCAACGAAGACGAGTTTTTCGACCTGGACAAGAGCACACTGCGGATGCCGCCGGTGCATTGCGAGGTCTGGGCGGGTTTCATCTTCGTGCACCTCGCCTCCGAAAATGAAGGAGTCCCGGTCCCGCTGCGCGATTTCCTCGGCGACGGGCTGTTGGCGATCGAGACCTATCCATTCGAGAAGATGACGCAGCGATACGGGTTCTCCAGCCGCATCAACGGGAACTGGAAGCTGGCCGTCGACTCGGTCTGCGAGTGGTATCACCCGCCATATGTGCACGGTCGCTTCATCGATCCCGACGTGTCGAAAGCCGAGAAGATGGTGCCGCCCGTCGACGCCTACCACTACGAACTGTTCCGGCCGCACATGCTCACCTCGGTGCCCGGACCGCCGCCGCTGCCGCCCCGCGAGCCCGGCACCGCGGGGCCGGCCCGTCAGGACCAACGCTGGGTCTACAAGCTGTTCCGCGCCGGCCTGTTCGGACCCGACGATGTGCCAGATATCGGTCCGCAGCCCGAATTCCTGAACCGCGGCAACATCGCATCGTGGGGCAACGACCAGTTCTGGGTCTTCCCGAACATTTCGATCCAGATCTGGGCGCGGGGCTACTACATCACCTACACCTACTGGCCGGAGACTGTCGACTCGCACATCTACGAGATCGACATGTATTTCGTGCCGCCCGCCAACGCGCAAGAGCGGTTGGCCCAGGAGCTGGTGGTCGACAGCACGATTGAGTTCGCGATGCAGGACGTGAACACGATCGAGGCCACCCACTCCGCGCTGAAAACGCGGGCGCAGAACACCTTTCATCTCAGCGACCAGGAGCTGCTCATCCGCCAATTCCACACCGTCGTCCGAGACACGGTGGCCGCCCACCAGGCTGGGGAGTCGTCATGACACTGCCCGAAGGCTTCGCAGATCTCGAACCGTATGTCGCCGACTGGGCGTTGCCGACGCGGGAGCAACGCTACGCGGCGCGTCTGCAGAAACCCTACGACGAACTCGTGACGTTCTATGACGCGATCGCGCCTCGGGCCGAACAGGCGACCGCCTACCTCAATGCGCTCGACATCAACGAACTAACGGAAGACGCCGTACGGCTGCTGCACCTGCTCTACTCGATGATCCTGGTTTCCTACGCTGTCAACGTGTTCAAGCAGAATCGCATCCCGGACTCCGGTGCCGCCTTCTTCGACATGGTCGCCGAGCCGGCGGTATAGCGTGACCGCCGCACCGCGACCTAAGGCACGGGACTCGACGACCCGCGACTTGCTGGTCGCCGCGACCGGTCAGGTCATGGTCGAGGAGGGCTACGCCGCAGCCACGTCACGCCGGGTGGCGGCCAAAGCCGGCGTGAAACCGGCCCTGGTGCACTATTACTTCCCCACCATGGACGAGTTGTATATGGCGGTTTTCCGCCGCGGCGCCGCTGTCTATTTGGAGCGCCAGCAGACCGCGCTGGCCTCCGACCGCCCGTTGCACGCCTTTTGGGAAACCCTGACCGCGCCCAAAGACACTCGCCTGCTGTTGGAGTTCATGGGCCTTGCCAATCATCGCAAGGAGATCAAGGCGGAGATCGCGGCCTGGTCCGAGCGGTGGCGCGAGCAACAGATCACCGCGCTCAATTTCATCGTGCGAGAACACGGCATTGACGCAGACGAATTTCCGCCGGCCGCCATCGCGGTCGTCGTCGCCGCGATCGGCCGCACCCTGATCCTCGAGCAGGGGCTCGGCACCAAGGGTGGTCACGACGAAGCGTTGGCTCTGGTCAATCGCTTCCTCGACCGATTCGAGATGCCGGCGCCGAAGGCTCGGCGTGGCCGCGCCTAACCGGCTGAGCCTAGGTACCGCCGGCCTCACCAGTCACTCCAATCGCCGGAAAGCTTGGGTGTGTCTTTCTGCCCGCCTCACAGCGACAATTTGGGATGCTCACACTCGCGACGCTTGCACGCGTCATGACGGCGACACCGAACCTATGCACACGAAAACGCCGCGACGAGGGTCGAAGAGCTTCAATCTCAGGCCGCGGCGCAACGGTTGTCGCTATGAGGTGGGCACAAGCACATAGGGCGGAAATTGTGACGCCTGGGACTCCTCACGGCAGTACGACGCGCAGCCGCTCCCAGCCGCGAACCGTCGAGGTCGACGCGAGTTGCGCTGTGTCATAGTCGATGTCCCATTCCGGCCAGCGGTTGAGGATCTCGTCCAACGCGACGCGGCCCTCCAGGCGCGCGAGGTTCGCGCCCAGGCAGTAGTGCACGCCTTTACCGAAGGTGATGTGCGAGATGTTGTCGCGGTGGATGTTGAAGTTGTCCGGATCGGTGTACCGGCGCGGGTCGCGATTAGCGGCGCCGAAAAGCAGCAGCATGGCGCTGCCCGCCGGGATGGTTGTGCCGTAGCACTCGAAATCCTTTGCCATCCAACGGGCAACGTGCGGTCCGGTGGGTTCGAAGCGCAACGTCTCATCGACAGTACGATTCAGCAGCGAGCGGTCCTGGTGAATTTCCCTGCGCTGGTCGGGGTGCTCGGCGAGCACCTTGGCCAGCCAACCGATCAGCCGACCGGTTGTCTCATTTCCGGCTCCGGCTACCACCTGGGTGTAGTGCAGCACCTCTTTGCGGGTCAGCTTGCGATGCACGCCATCCTCGTCGTCGAACTCGACATTGAGCAACGTCGTCATCAAATCGTCGGAGGGGTTCTGCGACCGCCACTCGACGTAGTCAGCATAGATTCGGCCGTCGGCGATGGAGTCGGCGTCGGCAACCTTGAGCGGCGCGCCCGGCTTGGTACGCAGGTTGGCGTCGTTGGCGTCACGGACCGAAACCTGTTCGGATTCCGGAATTCCCAGCAACATCCCGATCACCCGCATCGGCATCATCGACGCCAGCTCGGCGATGATATCGAATCCGTCGGACCCGACCAGCGGGTCAAGACACCGGACACAGTACTGCCGGATCTGGTCTTCGATTTCGGCCATCCGGCGCGGTGTGAAGACGCGGGACATCAGTCCGCGCAGCATCGTGTGCTCGGGTGGATCCTGGAACATCATCACGCCGCGGGGCATGTCGAATTTCGACTTGATCAGTTCGAGGATGTCGCTTCGGCGGTTGGAGAAGACCTCCCAGTTCGCTAGGGCCTTCTCGACATCGGAATGCCTTGAGATCGCCCAGAAGTCGTACTGCTCGTTGTAATAAATCGGGGCCTCATCGCGCAGCCGCGCGTAGGTCGGGTACGGGTCGGCGTTGATCCCTACGTCGTAGGGGTCGTAGTAAACATCCGTGTCGCTGGTGATCGTCATCGATGATTCCCTTACTTCAGGCAGCTGCCCGCGTCCACCGGGAGCGCAACCCCCGTGATGTAACGCGCTTCGTCGGAGGCCAAGAACAACACTGCGTTGCTGATGTCCTCGGGGGTAACCCAGGGGATAGGCAGGTAATGAAAGCTCTGACACACCGGTGCAAGATCGTCGGGCCCGGGGTTGTCCAACTCCGGCCGGAAAGCGCGGTAAGTGGCCTCGTTCATCAGCAACGGCGAGT
>Ga0335074_10014518_pt1 | contig 11044 bp, 9 predicted proteins | sample Lox_Sample_23_FD_206715 | JGI IMG/M metagenome (GOLD analysis project Ga0335074, IMG submission 206715) | Soil microbial communities from Loxahatchee National Wildlife Refuge, Florida, United States - Lox_Sample_2.3 | ecosystem: Environmental > Terrestrial > Soil > Wetlands | place: USA: Florida... | reverse complement strand
TCACGGTGGGAGTGAAAATGCGCAGCGATGTTTTTGGCGGCAACTGCACGCGCATCCGCCCGAAATTCAGCGCCAGCGTGATCGCACCTGAAGAACGCAGAATCGTGATCTTGGCCGGGCCGCAGATATCGACTTCGCCGCCCCCAAAAAGCGTCATCACCGCGGTTCCCGAATGCACGGTAAGCACACTGCCGTTTGAAACGAAGATCTTCGGCGCGGCCGTCGCCGTCCCCACCACCGCCGGCGTTCCACTGTCCACCGTGACGTCGTTTCCTTCCACTTCTCCCACGGCGCCCGGCGGTGGCTGCTGGGCGCGCGCTGGCGCCGCGCAGAAAAGAAACAGCCCTAGAGCGACTGCCCCCAGCCAATTCGCAAAGAGGATCTGCTTTGTCAGGCGTCTGGGCTTCCGTACACCTTGGGCCGGACGAACGTGCACCCATAAAGGGCTCCGCTCGTACGTGCGTTTTAGCCTCTGAGGGCGCTCCTTGCCCTCTCTATGCCCGCGCATCAGGGCGCGCCGTGCCGGGCGGGGCGCGACACCCTCGCCACAAACGATTTGAAATCGGGGGTACATCGAAGACCGCCTATACTATACAGCAGTGCAGAACACCCCAAAATCCGCCCGTACCCAGCCCGACACCCCGGCGAATCCGCCGCCGGGCGCCGATCGCAACGTCTCTGCGGCGATTCCACACCCGCATCTCTCCATCTGGCGTAAGATGCAGATTCCCGTCATCGCGTGGGCCGTCTATTGCACGCTCCGCCTGATCGGCCCCACGCTGCGTTTCGAAGTGATCGGCGTGCACAACGCCATTCAGATTCGCAGGTCGGGCGAGGCCTGCGTCGGAGCGTTCTGGCACCGCTGCATTTTCCCGGCCGTATGGATCTGGCGCCATCGCGGCATCGTCGTGCTCAACACCGTCAACTTCGACGGCCAGTGGACCCGCCGGGTGATCGAGCGCCTCGGATTCGGCACAGCGCAGGGCAGCTCCACGCGCGGCGCGATCGAAGGCCTCACAGCGATGGCGCGCCATCTGGAGGCCGGCACGCACGTGGCGCTTACCATCGACGGACCTCGCGGCCCCCGCTTCGCCGCCAAGCCCGGCGCCGTGATTCTCGCGCGCCGCACCGGCAAGCCCATTTCCGTTTTTCACATCGGTCTCAGCCGCGCGCATACCTTCAAGAAATCCTGGGATCAATTCCAGCTTCCTTATCTATTCTCGCGCGCCGTCATGTTTGTCGCGCCGCCGATTCGCGTTCCCGCCGATGCGGATAGCGAAATGATGAAACAGAAGCAGGCGGAGGTGCAAGCCGCGCTCGATCACGTTCGCGATCTCGCCGAATCCTGGTTTTCCTTGACGGAAGAACAGCGCGACCTCTTGCGGGAAGAATGGATCGATCCCAGCCTCAAGAGCATCAGCGCCTGAAGCCGGCAGCCGCCGCTTGTCTTCCTCGGCCCTTGCCATGCCGCCGTCGCTGCCTTACGCTTTTAATCTGAGGGAATCCATGAGTGAAGTTCGTCGAATCCTCGATCAAATGGACCGCGCCTTTTCCGGCGACGCCTGGCATGGCCCTCCCCTGATGCAACTGCTCGACGGCATTTCAGCTGAGGACGCTTCGAGACACGCCGTTCCCGGCGCGCATTCCGTCTGGGAACTCGTGCACCACATCGGCGCGTGGAATTCCATCGTGCAGCACCGCTTGCAGGGAGAAACCGTCGACGTGTCCCCGGAGCGCGATTGGCCGCCGGTCTGGGAAGTCAGCGAGCCCGCTTGGAAACGCGCGCTCGAAAGCGTCGTCGAGAGCCGCGCCCGCCTGCGGCAGGTCGTTGCCGCCCAGCGCGAAGATCAGCTCGACCAGAAAATTGGCGCTACCGATGTATCGCGCTATCAGATTCTTCACGGCGTCATCCAGCACGACCTTTATCACGCCGGACAGATCGCCTTGCTCAGAAAAGCGCTCGGGCTCACAGCCGGATAGACCGCGTCGACGGGAGCCGCACAATTGCCGATCGTTTTTCGCTCCGATCTGCCGGCAGAAATCGCGTTTTTCGCCGTGCTCCTGGGCTGGCTCGGCTTCGGCGCAATCCTCGCACTGGGAAGGCGCGGAGCCGCCCGCGGCGCGGCCAAGCGCGACTGGAAATCCGGCGCCGGTTTTCTGCTGCAAGCGGCGGCATACGCGATCTGTTTCGTTTTCGCCCGCACGTATTTCTCCGCCATCCGGCCCATGTCGCTGCCGGCCGAAGAGATTCTCGCGGCAATCACCGTCGCGATTGTCGCGGTTTCCGTCTGGTTTTGCTACGCCGCCGCGATGGCTCTCGGCAAGCAGTGGGCGCTCGTCGCTCGCGTGATCGAAGGGCACGAACTCATCTGCACCGGTCCGTATGCGATCGTTCGCAACCCGATTTATCTCGCGATGCTCGGCATGTATGTTGCGTCCGCTCTCGTCGCCGCGCGCTGGCCGGCGGCTCTGGTGGGCTTGATCGTCTTTCTCGCCGGCACTGCGATCCGCATCCGCGCCGAGGAGAATCTCCTTCGCGGAGTTTTCGGCGCGCGCTTCAACGACTACGCGCGGCGCGTTCCCGCGTTTTTCCCGCGCTTATTCTCCTAACACGCACGGCGCTCGATTCATTTTCATGATGTATGTAACCGCGGCGAAAAATCGCGCGTCCGACTATGTTTGCTGATAGTATGCTCGCGACTTTCGGAGGGGGGATTTTATTGATGCGTCTGAAGACTTTCAGCTGGATAGCTGTCGCCATTCTCTTTGTTGTTGTGATGCCGCCGGCCAAAGCCCAGAAGGTGGCGCCGGGAGATTGGCCGATGTATCGCCACGATCTCGAAGGCTCAGGCTACTCGCCGCTGAAGCAGATCGACGCGAGCAACGTCGCAAAGCTCGCTCAGGCCTGGACGATGCCGCTCGCCGAGCGCCCCGGACTTGAGGTCACGCCCATCGTGGTGAAGGGCGTGATGTATCTTCCGGGCACGGGCCACGTCTTCGCGCTCGACGCCGCCACGGGAAAAGAAATCTGGCATTACGACGTTGCCATGCCTTCCACCAAGGGTGTGGCCTACTGGCCCGGCGATAAAGACAATCCGCCGCGCATCGTCTTCACCACGTTCAACCGCAAGGTAGTCGAACTCGACGCGGCCACCGGCAAGCCCGTATCGACATTTGGCAAAGACGGTGAAATAGAGCTCACCGTCGGATACAGCGGCGTTCCCACCATCTATAAGAATCTCGCTTTCCTTGGCGCGAGCGTTGGCGAACTCCCGATCGGTCCTCCGGGCGATACACGCGCCATCGACGTCCTCACCGGCGCGCTCGTGTGGGATTTTCACACAGTGGCGCAGCCCGGCGAAGTGGGGCACGACACTTGGCTCAACGACGGATGGAAAGGCCGCTCCGGCACCAACGTTTGGGGCTGGTATATGACCGTCGACCCGAAGAAGAATCTCCTCTACATGCCCATCGGCGGTCCTTCGCCCAACTACTACGGCGGCGATCGCCCGGGCGACAATCTCTTCGGCAATTCCGTTGTTGCCGTCGATGCCAGCACCGGCAAACTGAAATGGTACTTCCAAACAATCCATCACGATCTGTGGGATCAGGATCTTCCGCCCGGTCCGGCGCTCATCAATATCGACGACAACGGCAAGAAAATTCCCGCCGTGATCGTAATTGGCAAGGCCGGCCTGATGTACATTTTGAATCGCGATACCGGCAAGCCCGTCTTCGGCGTGCAAGAACGCCCCGTTGCGAAAGGCGACGTTCCCGGCGAATGGTATTCGCCCACCCAGCCTTTCCCGCTCAAGCCTCCGCCGCTCGCCCGCAATAGCTATAAGGCCGACGACATCGTCACTGCGGACGACACGTCGCCCGAGCACGCCAAAGCCTGCCAGGAACTGCTGGCCAAGAATGGCGGCACTTTGTACAACGCCGGTCCCTTCACGGCATGGCTCTATCACGAAGACGGCACGCCTCCGAAAACCACAGTCCAGTTTCCGGGCGGCACCGGCGGCGTCAACTGGGGCGGCGCAGCCACCGATCCGACCGACGGATATGTCTTCGTCCATACCCACGATGTGTCGCTCATGGGCTGGATCGAAAAGAAAAGGAAGGGCGTCGGCAGCTACGGCCGCGGCACCGAAGGCTCCACGCAGATTTACGACCGCGCGAGCGTGGAAGGTCCCGGGCCCTACTACGGCTTCAGCGTCATGATGAAGGACAAGGACGGCAAAGTGATCGGCAACTGGCCGTGCCAGAAACCGCCCTGGGGCAAGCTGATAGCCGTCAATGCGAATACGGGCGACATCGCCTGGGAGACCGTCTCGGGCATTACTGAGGGCCTTCCGGCGGATAAGCAGGACACCGGCAACGGCAGCAGCGCCGGCCCCATCGCCACCGCGGGAGGCCTCGTCTTCGACGGCTCCACGAGCGACGATCGTTTCCGCGCGTATGATTCGAAAACCGGCAAGGAACTGTGGGTCACAAAAATGGCGAGAAGCGGCTCCGCAGATCCCATGACCTACGAAGGCAAGGACGGGAAGCAGTACGTCGCCATCGTGATCGGCGACGCCGTCAACGTCTACTCGCTGCCTTAAACCACAACCAGATATTCCGCTTCCGGGCCGCGAACTCCCGACAGGGATTTCGCGGCCTTCTTCCTTTTGCGCCATTCTCAGTTCTGAACCACCGAGCCGCTGATTCCATCCCCCAAGTTATATCGTAATACGATATAATAGCGGCATGGCCATGCGCCGCCACGCCATCGACTACCGGGCTCTCGCGGGATTCCGCTACGAAATCCGCCGCTTTCTGAATTTCAGCGAGGATGCCGCCCGCGCCGCCGGCATCGAGCCTCAGCAACACCAGGCTCTGCTTGCCCTGAAAGGATTGCCTTCCGCTTTGCCCGCTACCGTTGGAGCGCTCGCCGAGCGCCTGCAGATTCGCCACCATAGCGCGGTCGAATTGAGCCGCCGTCTCGAAGCAAAGGGTTTGCTCGAACGCGCCCGAAGCCATTCCGACGCGCGCGAAGTCCTGCTGCGCATCACCGCGCGTGGCGAACGCCTCCTCGAGCGCCTTTCTCTTTCTCATCGCGACGAACTTCGCACGGCCGGCCCGCGATTGATAGCGGCCCTTCGCGAGGCAGTTGCGCACTCCGCAAATTCTCAGGCCAGACGCGCGGCGAAAAAAGTACGGCGGAAGAGGACCTCGATTTGAGGGCCTGGCGCATAGGAAAGCATCGAGCCGCATCCGGGGATGATGGGTCCGGATATCGCCTCGCTTTCGTCTCCATGCTTGCCGCCGGAATCGGCTGCCTTACCGGGCTGATTGCTTTCGCGCTCTACGACCTGATCGGCCTCTTCACCAACGTCTCTTTCTATCGCACGTGGTCGTTCCACTTCCGAAGTCCGCAGCACACGCCTCTCGGCGCGTGGATGATCCTGATTCCGGTGATCGGCGGCCTGTTGATAGGGTTGATGGCGAAGTACGGCTCCGAGAAAATTCGCGGCCACGGAATTCCGGAGGCGATGGAGGCGGTGCTGATCTTGCGCAGCCGCATCGAGGCAAAAGTCGCGATCCTGAAACCGCTTTCCGCCGCGATCGGCATCGGCACCGGCGGCCCATTTGGCGCGGAGGGCCCGATCATTCAGACGGGCGGCGCCTTCGGTTCCCTGGTCGGCCAGTTTTTCTCCACCACCGCGTCTGAACGCAAAGTGATGCTCGCCTGCGGCGGTGGCGCGGGGCTGGCCGCAACGTTCAACGCTCCCATCACCGGCGTGCTTCTCGGGCTCGAGCTGTTGCTCTTTGAATTTCGCGCGCGCTCATTCATTCCGCTCGTAATCGCCAGCGCCATGGCCGTCGGCATCAGGCGCCTGCTTTTCGGCACAGCACCGATGTTCCTGGTTGGCGCGCCGGACTACAATTTCTTTCCGGATCTGCCCTATTACGTCGTTCTCGGATTGCTCTGCGGGTTGGCGGCCGTCGGTTTTTCTCTGGCGCTCGAAAAACTCGAAAACTTTTTCGACGGCTTGAAGCGCGTGCCGCACGTTTTCCATCCGGCGATAGGCGCCCTCGGCCTCGGAATCGTGGGTTTCTTTCTCCCGCGCGTGCTCGGCTCTGGATACGACACGATCGAAGACATCCTCAACGCGCGCCTCGCCCTCGGCCTCGTGCTGTTGATCCTGATTCTGAAAGCTTTCGTAGTGCTTCTGTCGCTCGGTTCGGGCACGTCGGGCGGCACGCTCGCGCCCATGTTCATGATCAGCGCGGCGCTGGGCAGCGTTTTCGCGATCGTGGTCGATACAATCATCCCCGCCGCGCATCTTTCCCCCGCGGCTTTCGCGGTCGCCGCGATGGGCGCCTTGCTCGGGGCCTCGGCGCGCGCCACGTTCACTTTCATGTTCTGCGCCTTTGAGACCACGCGCGATTTCCACGCCCTGCTGCCGGTGATGGTCGTTTGCATTCTGGCGGACGCCGTCGCGTACTACATGATGCCCGCATCGATCATGACGCAGAAATTCCTGAAGCGCGGTATGGCTGTTCCCGGGGAATACGAGGCTGGCGTGCTGAAATCCGTGCGCGTCAGCGAGATCATGCGCCGCGATGTGGCCACAATCCCACCCGATTTGACGGTTGGCGAGCTCGCTCAGCGCATCGCGCGCCAGGATTCCGCCTTCAACATGACGCAGGGAGTTCCAATCGTCGCGCCGCCGAATACGCTGGTTGGATTGATCACGCAGCGCGATGTGCTGCGCTCGCTCGAAAAGGATCCTTCCGGCGGAGAATCCGTCATGGCGGCTGGCGGGCGGCCTTTGATCGTCGCCTATCCCGACGAACTCGCCCACACCGCTCTCCTGCGGCTGCTCCGCAACGACGTCGGCCGCCTGCCCGTGGTTGCGCGCGGCGACGAAACAAAACTCGTCGGCTACCTCAACAGGTCGAGCTTCCTGGGCGCCTGGAAGCGGGAAATGGAAGAAGAGGGATTGCGCGAACACGGCTGGTTCGCCGGCTGGAGGGGCGCGAACGCGGCGAATTCACGTTAGCGCGCGATTAGGAGCGACGATGCTTGCGGGTGGCGCTTGTCCTGCAGCGGCCCTAAGCTCTCACCGAATTCCGAGCTTGTCGATGATTCGAACCACATCCTTCGCCGCCACATCATAGAGCGAGTGCTCGTCTTCCTGCTCGAGGCGCTCGCGGAGATATTCCGCGGCGATATAGCTCGCCTCGCGGTCGCTCGGATTGCGTCCCGCGCGATCCCGAAACGTGACGAATCCCGGATGCGCCAGGCCGAGCACCACGCCCTTGCCGTCCACGAAGAATTTGCAGTCCATCGTGTCGCTGTGGCGCGTGGCGATGCCGTTCCAGCAATGCGAAAAGCGGCATTTGTAGACGTAGTCCGTCACTTTCGACGGCACGTCGAACGCGCCGATGAATTCGCTCATCGCGCCTGCATTCGGGATTGTCGCAACCGCCGCTGCTTTCGCCATGGCTCGCCGTCCCTTTGCTATTTTCTTGCGCCGACCGCGGCCGGCTGATTCGCGTGCTGGTAATTTTGAATCGCCGCCGCCACTCCTGCTCCCGCCGGGAGCCGGAAGCCCTGGTCGAGCAGCGTTTTTTCGAGCGCCGCGAGAAAAATCAGCACGTTGGGCTTCTGGCACGAGTATCCCATCAGTCCCACGCGCCAGATCTTGCCTTTCAGCGGGCCCAGGCCTCCCGCGATCTCGATGCTGAATTCATCGAGCAGTTGCTTGCGCACCTTTCCGTCTTCGAGTCCGGCGGGGATATTGATTGCCGTCACCGTCGCAAGCCTGTCCGCGGCGTTTGAAACGAGCAGCTCGAGACCCATCGCCTCGATTCCCGCGATCAACGCTTGCTGATTTTCGCGGTGCCGCTCCCAGCGCGCTTCGAGACCTTCCTCCAGCACCGCGCGCAGCGCCTCGCGCATCGCGTAAATAAGGGTGATCGGCGGCGTGTGGTGATACAGCCGATCCTTGCCCCAGTAATTCATGGCGGTCGTCAAATCGAAATACCAGCTCCGCACCGCCTCTTTGCGCGCGTGCATGGCTTCTTCGGCGCGCGGACCCACCGTGATCGGCGCCATTCCCGGCGGCGCGCTGATCGCTTTCTGCGAACCGCTGAAGCAGATATCGATGCGCTGCGCATCCACGTCCAGCGGCACGCCCGCGAGGCTCGCCACCGTATCCACCACCAGCAGCGCGCCGAGTTCGATTCGCTGCACGATGCCGGAAGAAGTCTCGCCGTGCGCCAATCCCACGAACTTGATTTTCCTGCCTTTTCCCGCGCGCAGCACGTCCGCCGGATCGACCGTGCGTCCGTATGGCGCTTCGACGCGAATCACCTTGGCGGGAATCCGCTCGGCGATAATCGCCATCCGCTCGGAAAACGCGCCGTTCACGCAGACGATGCATTCGTCACCCGCATCGAGCGGGTTCATCACCGCCGCCTCGATTCCGCCCGAGCCCGAAGCCGAGAGCGGAAACGTGATCCGGTTCTGGGTCTGGAAGACGCGGCGCAGAAGCACCTGCACGTCGTCCATCATTTTCGTGAACCACGGGTCCATGTGGCCCACGATCGGAGCCGCCATCGCGCGATACACGCGCGGGTCGATGCACGATGGACCGGGTGTGAGCATCAAGCGCTGGGGCGGCAGAACTTCGCCAATCGTTTCTTGCTCGGGGGCTTTCATCTTCTTCTTCCTGTTCTTCGTCGCGGACGATCTTCTATTTTTGCAAAATGCCTGATGCGATTTTGCGCCAGGCGAGATTCATCGAGAAAGGCCGTAAGTCTTCCTCTGTCAGATATCTAGTCTCCCTAAATCATGCTCTCGCGGTCAACCTCCAAAATGGATTGCGGCACCTTTTCGGGGCCTTTTCGCGTGTGCCGCATCCCGCTGCTGGGCCGCTCGATCGGCCATTCTTGCAATGCACCGCCTCTGAGGGGGTTAGCGATTTCGCAACTGCGGCCGAGTCGCATTGAGAAGCTCTTAATGCGTGTGCTAGATTGAAAAAACAGACCCAAATGTCAATGGCTGACGGAAAAACTGTCGCTGGACCCAAGCCCAAAATCACGCGGGTCGAGGTGTATTGGCACACCGTAAAATACCGTACGGTCATCATCCTGATTTTGTGTGTCATCGCGATTATCGGCGCATCCTGCTATCTGGTTTTCCCGGAGTTCTCGATCAAAACGTTGGAACGGATCACGAATGCCGTCGCTCCGAGCGACAATTCGGCCGCGAACGCGGCCAGCCGCCAGGCGCGTTTCGTCAATCTGGACGGCAAGGTCCAAATTAAAAAGGTTAACTCGCTTCAGTGGGTTAGCGCCGATTATCAGATCACTCTCGATAAGGGCGATGAGATCGAGACGGGCCCGGATGGCGTCGCACGCGTCTCTTTCGCGGACGGCACCGAATACACGGTAAAAGGCGACACGTTCGTCACCGTCGAGGAAAACACGGTGGCGCAGGACCACGCGACCCAGGTCGCCGTGCATCTCAATACCGGCCAGGTTGACCTCAACACCGGCACCTGGCAAATCCCAGGTTCGAAAGCGGAAGTTTCCTTCGAGGATGCTGTCGCCGACGCGCAGGCCAATAGCCGCCTGAACGTGCGCAGCGATCCCAACACGAATGAACAGGTGGTCACAGTCGATTCCGGAAGCGCCGAGCTGAATCGCGGCAGCGAACACGTCGATATCGGCCAGTACGAGCGCGCCACCTTCACCGGCTCCGCCGGCGCCATCACGAAGAGCCAGGTGTTGGCTCCTCCGGGTCTTACCGAGCCTCTCAACCTTCAACCCATTATCGTGGCCGATCCGAAGCATGATGCCGTGCACTTCGCATGGAATCCCTCGGCCACCGCCAGGGAGTATGATCTTCAGACCAGCACGACGACGAGCTTCAGTCACATCGTGATGGAGCAGAAGACGACTGCAACCTCCGTCGACCTTTCCGGCTTCGAGCCGGGAGACTATTTCTGGCGGGTTCGCGCCATCGACGACAAAGGAAACATCAGCGATCCAAGCGATTCGTACAAATTCACGCTCGTGGCTCAGGGCAAGGAACAGGAGATGCCGCTCGATATCGACGGCACGGAGCTTCAAGGCAACGTCGTCGAGGTGATCGGGCGCACCGAGCCCGGCGCCGCCTTGATCATCAACGGCGAGGAAGTCGCCGACATTCAATCGGACGGGCATTTCCGGTATTTCACTCCGCCGATGGCGCGAGGCAGCCACACGATCGTCATCACGGGACAAGACCGGCGGGGCGGCACGGCAATCAAGCGCGTCGACGTTGTGATTCCGTAGACGTTTTCGCCCGCGTTGGAAGGCCGGCGCAAGCCGGGCGCCGCCGCAGCGGCGTTGCATTGAACTCTGAGGGAGAAGGAATTGACAAAGAACGGTTACAACATGCGGTCGGTCTTCAGCCTGTTTTCTTCCGACCTGGCTATCGACCTGGGCACCGCCAATACCCTCGTATTTGCCCGCAGCAAAGGCATCGTCGTCAACGAGCCTTCCATCGTCGCCATCAATAAGAACAATTCCGAAGTCGTCGCGGTGGGCCGCGAAGCGAAAGAAATGCTCGGCCGCACCCCCGGAAACGTGGTGGCCATCAAGCCCATGAAAGACGGCGTGATCGCTGATTTCAAGGTCACCGAGAAGATGCTCACCTATTTCATCCAGAAGGCGCACAATCGCCGCGTTCTCGTGCACCCGCGCATCGTCATCGGCGTCCCGAGCGAGATTACACCCGTCGAAAAGCGCGCCGTGCAGGACTCCGCCTATCGCGCCCGCGCCAGCGAGGTCTATCTTGTCGAGCAGGCCATGGCTGCCGCGATCGGCGCCGGTCTGCCCATCGAAGAGCCTTCCGGAAACATGGTCGTCGATATCGGCGGCGGCACCACCGATATCGCGGTTATCTCGATGAGCGGCATTGTCTATTCGCGCTCCGTCCGCGTGGCCGGCAACGAAATGGACGAATCCGTGATGCACTACCTCAAGCGCAAATACAACCTGCTGG
>Ga0335074_10014517_pt1 | contig 11044 bp, 11 predicted proteins | sample Lox_Sample_23_FD_206715 | JGI IMG/M metagenome (GOLD analysis project Ga0335074, IMG submission 206715) | Soil microbial communities from Loxahatchee National Wildlife Refuge, Florida, United States - Lox_Sample_2.3 | ecosystem: Environmental > Terrestrial > Soil > Wetlands | place: USA... | reverse complement strand
ATTCGATCAGCAGCTCATCCGGCGCGCCCCCGGCGTGCAGCAGCGCGGTCGGCAGCGGCAGGTACAGCGGATAATTCCAGCTGCGGCTGCTCGGGTCGTCAAATCCCGGGTAGGCGCCCAGGTAGTTGCCGTTCACGTACACGGCGCTTTCGGGCTCGGCGTGGATCAGATAAACCGCATAGTGGGCGTTGGGCTGGACCGGCAACCGGAAGGTCAGGCGTTTCCACTGCGCTCCCGTGGCGCAGGGGTGGCTGTTCGCGGCGTCGAGGATCACCGGCAGGCGCACCGCGATGCCGCGCGCGCCGGACGGCGGCGGCGCCTGCGCGCACCAGTCCGGCAGATACTCGGCGTGCAGCAATCGCAATACCGGAGTGGTGCCGGCAGGCGCGGACGCCTGCAGCGGATGTGTCTGTGCCGGGACCGCAGGCGCTCCGAAGACTGCGAGGGTGCCGGTCAACAGCGCGCTAGAAATCCAGCAGGCCGAGCTTCTTCGCCTCAAACACCGCCTCGCCGCGCGAATGCACGCTCAGTTTACGATAGATCCGATAGACGTGCGTCTTGACCGTATTGGTGGAGATCGACAGCAGCTGGCCGATCTCCGGGAAATTGAACCCCTTGGCGACCAGCGAAAGAATCTGCAGCTCGCGCTCGGCCAGATCGCCCGGGCCACGGGCCGCGCCCGGCGTGTCCGCCCCCGGCGTGTCCGCCCCCGGCATGTCCGCCCCCGGTGCGTCCGCGCCCGCGGGGTCGGCCGCATGACGGCGCGCACGCCCGAGCAGGATGCGCGCGATGCTCGGACTGATCGGTGAGCCCCCGGCGTGCAGCTCGCGGATGGTGTTGAGGAACCAGTTCGCCAGCGCATCCTTGAGCAGATACCCGGTGGCTCCGGCCTCGATGGCCGCCACCACGTTCTCCTCGTCGCCGAATACGCTGACCACCATGATCTCGCAGGCGGGATAGTGTCGCTTGGTCGCACCGATCAGCGTCAGGCCGCTGCCGTCGGGCAGCCCGAGGTCCGCCAGCAGCACGTCCGGAGCGGTGCGCTCGAGCGCGGCGCGCGCCTCGGCGAGCGTGCCCACCGCCCACGCGAGCCGCATGTCCGCCGCGCCGCTGATCAACCCTGCGTAGAGCGCGCGCAAGGTGGCGTCGTCTTCCAGGACCGCCACCCGGATGCTCATGGCCGGCGCAACCGGCGCAGCTCGTGATTCGAGAACCGCGCGATTCCCCGATCCATGAGCACTCTCCATCCCTGAACCCGGGCAGGCCGCGCGACATCTTATGTGAACAAGCCGTCCGGGGCGTCGCGCTCATTGTCACCCGAAGACATGACCGGCATGTTAGCCGCGCCTGCCGCGCGCGCGATCGGCTGCATGTCACCCGAACGCATGACTGACCGCTGGCGCCAGCGCTGCGTATGATCGGATCGCCAGGGAGAGCAGCACGAACAGGGACGTTCATCTCCCCGCACGCCGGTGCGCGTCACGGCAGCTCGAAGCCGAGCTCACGCAGCACGCGCGACAGACCGATCAGCGGCAGGCCGATGAGTGCGGTCGGGTCCTCGGTGACGATGCGCGTGAACAGGCTGATTCCCAAACCCTCGCAGCGAAAGCCGCCGGCGCAGTCCCAGGGCCGCTCGGCGGCGATGTAACGCTCGATCTCCGCTGCGCTGAGCGTGCGGAAATGCACGGTGGTGCAGTCGATGAACTGCAGCAACCGGGCGCGGTCGGGCTGCTGTACGCTCACCGCGGTATAGAAGCTCGCCGTGGCGGCGGAAGCCCAGTGCAGCTGCTCGCGGCAGCGCGCCGCGTTGCCCGGCTTCTCGAGCACCTCGCCCTTGCAGAGCGCGACCTGATCGCTGCCGATGATGGTGGCGTGCGGATGCGCCCCGGCCACGGCGGCAGCCTTGGCGAACGCCAGGTGCTGCGCGCGCTCGGGGGCGGGCAGCTGCGGCGTGGGCGCCTCGTCCACACCGGGCGTCTCGGTGAGGAAATCGAGCCCGAGCCGCGAGAGCAGGGCTCGCCGGTAGGGGGACCCGGAAGCCAGAATCAGCTCCACAGGGGCGGGTGAAATAGGGCGCTGAATCAAACAGTTGCCGCGCAGATGATCTTTGACTTGCCTCACCGGCGAACCTATCATACGCGCGCCCATGTGCGCGTCGAAGCCACGTGACGTCAGAAAGCTCGCCGACTCGCGGGCGGTTTTCGAGCTGAGCCTCGCGCTCGCCGAGCTGCCGGGATTGCCGGCGGAGTACCTGGCCGGCGCAGCACAGGTGCATGCGCGCCTGTGTTTCGGGCGCGAGCAGGGTTACGCGATGGCCCAAGTCGAGCTGCAAACGCAGCTCGGTGCGACCTGCCAGCGCTGCCTCGCTCCGATGCAGTTGCGTATCGATGCCCGCTCGCCCGTGCTGATCGTCGAATCGGCGCAGCAGGCCGAGCAGGCGCCGGCGGGTTGGGAGACTTTCCTGGCGCCCGAGGGACGGCTGATGCTGGAGGCTCTGGCGGCCGAGGAGCTGCTGCTGGCGCTGCCGATCGTGCCGCTGCACGCGCCGCCGGCTCGATGTCAGCCGCTCGCGCCGCGGGTCGCGATCGAGCCGCCCGCCACGCTGCGCGCCATGGAGGCGGCGGGCGTCACCCAGGCGGCGACGGCCCGGCCGTTCGCGGAGCTGCGCGCGCTGCTCGAGCGCGGCAGGCGCGAGTGAGGGATGGCGAGGACGGCGGGAGGCGTTTACAGTTGTTCGACGGCTGTGTGACCGACGCCTGCCGATCGTCGGGCGGCGGGTTCGAGCAGGGGTTCATTCAATCGAGTCGGTCACGCGACCGCACCAGGAGTTCAGGATCATGGCCGTTCAGAAAAGCCGCAAGACGCCTTCCCGGCGCGGCATGCATCGCTCGCACGACGCGATCGGCACGCCCGCTCTGTCGACCGACCCACAGTCCGGCGAGCAGCATCTGCGTCACCGCGTGACACCCGATGGGTTCTATCGCGGCAGGCGCGTGCTCGAGAAGCCAGCCGAGCCGGACACACAGGAATAACCGCCAGCGCCCCCGACAGGCACGCGCGTGTATTCCCGGATCGTCGGTACCGGCAGCTACCTGCCGGAACGGGTGCTGACGAATTTCGATCTCGAGAAGCGCATGGATACCAGCGATGCCTGGATCCGCGAGCGCACCGGCATCGAACGCCGCCACATCATCGCGCAGGGGCAATCCAACACCGACATGGCCGAGCATGCGGCGCGCGCTGCGCTGGCGGCGGCGGGTGTGCAGCCCGCGGAGGTGGATCTGATCGCCGTGGGCACCACCACTCCGGATCTGGTGTTTCCCAACGCGGGCACGCTGCTGCAGGCACGACTCGGATGCCGCGGCGCGCCGGCCTTCAGCCTCGAGGCCGCCTGCAGCGGCTTCATCTATGCGCTGGCCATCGCCGACAAGTTCGTGCGCGCCGGAGACTCACGCTGCGCGCTGGTGGTGGGCTCGGAGGTGCTCTCGCGCATCACCGACTACGACGATCGCAGCACCGCGATCCTGTTCGGCGACGGGGCGGGCGCCGTGGTGCTCGCCCCCTCGCACGAGCCCGGCATCCTCTCCACGCACCTGCACGCCGACGGCAGCTATCAGCACCTGCTCTACTGCACCGGAGGACCGGCGCGCGGAGCGGCGCCCGGTCCGGCGCCGAACGGTCTGCCGCCGCTGGACTACGTGCGCATGCACGGCGCCGAGGTGTTCAAGGTCGCCGTGACGCTGCTCGGACGCATCGTCGATGAGACGCTGGCCGTCAATCATCTGGATCGCTCGGCGATCGACTGGCTCGTGCCACACCAGGCCAATTACCGCATCATCCAGGCGACCGCGAAGAAGCTCGGGCTGCCGCTCGAGCGCGTCATCGTGACCATCCAGGATCACGGCAACACCTCCACCGCCTCGGTGCCGCTGGCGCTGGACAGCGGCACGCGCGACGGACGCATCCGACGCGGGGATCTGCTGCTGCTCGAGGCGTTGGGTGGCGGGCTGACCTGGGGCTCGGCGCTGCTGCGCTACTGAAGAAAACGCCGCGCATCGCGCGGCGTCGTTCTTGCCGTGGACCAGACGTCTTGCGCTACTTCGATACCGACCGCTTGAACATGCGGTTGATCTTCTCGTTGGTCGCGTCGATCGACGACTGCGCGGCCTGAGCGGCTGACAGCGCCTGGTTGGCGGTGCTCTGCGCGGCACTGGCGGCTTGCGCTGCCTGGTTGGCGGCACTCTGCGCAGCGTCCGCGGCACGAGCGGCGCTGTCGGCGGAGGTCTTGGCTGCGTTCACGTCCTGCTGCAGCTGATTGACCTGCGTCTTCAGGGCGTCGAGCTGGTCCTGTATGGGCTTGAGGTCCGTGCAGCCGGCGAGCGCAATGACCGCCGCCACGGTCGCCAGCTTCACGACGATTGTCTTGTTCATTCGAGTCCCCTTTGCTTGAACGGTTGGATCCGCATCGCACCGCTTTCCTACCGGGCGCTATTGCGAGGCTGCAACTTGACCAAATTTGACCTACAAATGCAATAGTAAGCCAGCATAGGCCCTGTCGGAAGCCCCTGACAGGATAGCGTGCCGGCAATGCCGAACCAACCTTCAGGCGCGTTCCTTAACGTATCCTTAAGGCAGTGCAGCCGCGCGAGGCAGCGCAGCCGCGCGCGGTGTGTCGCATGCCGCGGCGAGCTCTAAGCGGACGTGCGCCGTGTGCGCGCGGCGTGCCGCGCTGGCCAGCGATGCGAGCGAATGGCGCGGATCGGCCCGCGGCGCATGCCCGTGCACTCATGCGCGCGGCGCGAGCGCTGCGGCGGCATGCCGGCGCGCGCGGCGCAGGGTCGGCCAGTCCCGAAGGATCCGGCGTGCGGCGTTGTGACCCGGCAATCCGGTCACACCCCCTCCGGGGTGAGCGCCCGAACCGCACAGGTACAGGCCGCGCAGCGGGGAGCGGTAATCCCCGTAGCCGAGCACCGGGCGGGCGGCCCACAGCTGATCGAGCCCGAGTGCGCCGTGAAAGATATCTCCGCCCACCAGACCGAAGCGTTCCTCCAGATCGGCGGGCGAGAGCGCACTGCGCGCGATGACGGCGCGCCGGAAGTTGGGCGCATGGCAGCTGACCGTGTCGATGATCAGGTCGGCCATGCAGTCGCGCGCGCTCGCCCAGGGGCGGCCCTGCGGCAGCTCGGGTGCGAAGTGCTGACAGAACAGGCTGGCGACGTGCGCGCCGCGTGGCGCCAGCGAATCGTCGAGGGTGCTGGGTATCAGCAGCTCGATGATCGGTGCGCCGGAGTGGCCCTGCAGGCGTGCCTCGGCGAACGCGCGGTCCATGTATCCCAGCGAGGGCGCGATGATGATGCCCGCCCCCAGATGAGCCCCGGGTGCGCCGCGCAGGCTCGAGTCGGTGGGCGCGGCCGTGAAGTTCGGCAGCTCGGAGAGTGCGACATTCATGCGAAATGTGGCGGACGCGCAACGATAACGTCGCATTGCCGCGACGAATTCGCTCGGCAGCTGCTGCGGGTCGATGAGCTGTAGATAGAGCAGCTTCGGATTGACGTTGGCGGCGACGATACGCGCGCGCACGCAGCGGCCGTCGGCGAGCTGCAGGCCGCAGGCGCGCCCATCGCGCACCTGCACGCGCTGCACGGCCTGGCCGGTCTCGATGCGCGCACCCAGCCGCCGCGCCTCGGCTGCCATCGCCTGAGTGATCGCGCCCATGCCGCCGATCGCGTGACCCCACACGCCGCGCTGCCCGTGCAGCTCGCCGAACGCGTGGTGCAGGAGCACGTAGCCGCTGCCCTGGGAATACGGACTGGCGTAGCTGCCGACGACGGCGTCGAAGCCGAACAACGCCTTGAGCGCATCGCTCTCGAACCAATCATCGAGTATGTCCCCGGCGCTGCGCGTGCACAGCTCGAACAGCGCGCGCTGGCGCGCCAGCGGCTGGCGGCGCAGTCGCCCGCCCCAGCGCAGCAGCCGCCACAGATCGGGCCAGCGCGCGAGGTCCGTGGGTGGTGTCTGCAGCGCCAGATCGCGCAGCAGCTCGACCGCTTCACCCAGTTGGCGCTGCCAGGCGGGCAGTCGCTCGGCATCCCGCGCGCTGCGGCGCGCGACCTGCACGGCGAGCGCAGCCGGGTCGGCCGGCGCGCACAGCGCCGTGCCATCGGGCAGCGGCAGGAAGTTCTGCATCGGGCGCGGCACGATGCTGAGCCCATGTGCGGCGAGATGCAGCTCGCGCATCACCCGCGGGTGCAGCAGACTGACCGTGTAGCTGGCGGTGGAGTTGCGAAAGCCGGGCGCGAACTCCTCGGTGACCGCCGCGCCTCCGATCACCTCGCGACGCTCGAACAGCGTCACCGACAGCCCCGCGGCCGCAAGATAGGCCGCGGCCACGAGCCCGTTGTGCCCGGCGCCGATGACCGCCACGTCGACGTCGACGTCATCGCGGGCAGCACCATCGCGGGAGGACTTGCCTGGCATGCGGCGTTACTGTATATAATTACATATGTCCGATCTGACGCCCAACCAGACACGCGTGCTGCGCTTCCTCCAGCGCAGCATCCACGAGAGCGGCATGCCCCCGACCCGCGCGGAGATCGCCGCCAAGCTCGGCTTTCGCTCGCCCAACGCCGCCGAGGAGCACCTGCGCGTGCTCGCTCGCAAGGGGGTGATCGAGCTGCTGCCCGGCACCTCGCGCGGCATCCGCCTGGCCGACACGATGCGCGAGCAGCTCGGTCTGCCGCTGGTGGGGCGCGTGGCCGCGGGCCGGCCGATCCTCGCCGAGGAGAATATCTCCGAGCACCTGCGCATCGACGCGTCGATATTTTCGCCGCGCCCGCATTATCTGCTGAAAGTCATCGGCATGAGCATGCGCGATGCGGGCATTCTGGATGGTGATCTCGTGGCGGTCCACCGCACCAGCGAGATCCGCAACCGCCAGATCGTGGTGGCGCGCCTGGAGGACGAGGTGACGGTCAAGCGCTATCGGCAGGAGGGCAGCATCGCGTGGCTGCTGCCCGAGAATGCCGCGTTCGAGCCGATCCGCGTGGACCTCAGGGAGCAGTCGCTGCTCATCGAGGGCGTGGTGGTGGGGGTGCTGCGGCGGGGCGTGGCGGCGCGCGCGGGCGCGGCGGGCGTCTCGGGTAACGACGGCCCCTGAGCGCCTCGCCGGCCGTGGCAGCGGCCTGCCGCATTCGCCGGCGCTGCGGGCCGCGCCGCTCGCGCCGCTCGCGCCGCTCGTAGCGCGCGCCGCGATCTACTTGCGCGGCCCGGGTTTGCCCGCCCCGTCCACCGGGCCCGCCGGGCCCTCATCGGGCAGCCCGACGTCATAATCCTCGAAGTCGCTGATCTGCTCGGCCGTGCGACGCTGCTCGAGACGCTGCTCGAGGCGGCGCCAGGCCGGCTCACCGACCCGCTCGCCGCGGCGCTTGGCGATGTCCATGTCCTTGATGGCGCGCGCGAGGTCCAGCTCCTCCTCTTCGGGGGCGATCTCGTCGCCATCGTCTTCATCGAATTCGTCGGAATCCGGATTGGCGCCCATGGGTGCGTCAGCTGATGATGTCCGTTGTCGCGACCGCGCGAAAATAATGCGAAACATCCATGGATGCAACGACCGCCGGCGCCGATTCCGTGAGCTGGCTGACGGAACTGAAATTTTTTCCCGCCGACGCCTCGCCGATCAATGAATCAGCTCGTTGAGCTCGAAGATTGGCAACAACATTGCAAAGACGATGCCCATCACGAACAGGCCCATGGCGATGATCAGCAGCGGGCCGAGCAGCCCCATCAGCGCTCCGAGCAGCGCCTCGAGCTCGCGCTCCTGATTGGTGGCGGCACGCTCGAGCATGGTCTCGAGCTCCCCGCTCGACTCGCCGCTGGAGATCAGGTGCACGGTCATCGGCGGGAACAGCCGGCTGGCCGCGAGCGAGCGGCCGATGGGCGCGCCCTCGCGCACGCGCGCGGTGGCCTCGGTGACCGCAGCGCGCATCGGCAGGTTGGTGATCACCTCCCCGGCGATGCGCAGCGCGTCGAGCACCGGCACGGCGCTCGCGGTCAGGATGCTCAGGGTGCGCGTGAAGCGCGCCGTGTTGAAACCGCGCAGGATGCGCCCGAAGAGCGGCAGATTCAGCAGCAGCTGCTGAAAGCGGCGGCGATTGGACGGCACCCGCAGCGCGCGTTTGCCGATGAAGAACACCACCACCAGGGCGGCCAGCAGGTACAGCCCGTTGTGCTGCAGAAAGCCGCTGACGCTCACGAGAATGATGGTGGGGAGGGGCAGCTGCGCGTGGCTGGACTGGAATACGTCCACGACCTTCGGCACCACATAGGTGAGCAGCACCGAGACGATGCCGAAGCACATGACGGTCAGCACGATCGGATAGAGCAGCGCTCCCATGACCTTCTGGTACATCTGCTCGCGGTTCTCGGTGTAGTCGGCGAGCCGCTCGAGCACGTTGTCGAGGTGTCCGGACTGCTCGCCGGCCGACACCGTGGCGCGATAGATCTCCGGAAAGATGCGCGGAAAGTCCGTGAGGCCGGCAGCGAGCGTGTGCCCCTCGACCACCTTGGCGCGCACGCCCAGCACGATGCTCTGCACGCGCGGCTTTTCGGTCTGCTGCGACACGGCGAGCAGCGCCTCCTCGAGCGGCAGTCCGGCGCGCACCAGCGTGGAGAGCTGGCGCGTGAACAGCGCGAGGTCCGCCGAGGACACCCCGCGCCTGAAGCTCAGTCCGGAGCGCTGCTGGCGGCGCGACTCCTGCTGCGCGACCTCCTCGATCGTCACCGGCAGCAGCTGGCGCTCGCGCAGCAGGCTGCGTACGTGACGCGCGGTGTCGCCCTCGATGACGCCCTTGCGCGAGCGCCCCAGCGAGTCCAGAGCGGTGTATTCGAACGCCCCCACGGCGGCCGGCTACGGGCGGTACTGCTGCGTCGATGTCACGGCCCGGCTAATCCTCGCGCGTGACGCGCAGCACCTCTTCGACGGTGGTCTCGCCCTTGAGCACGCGGGCCAGGCCGTCCTCGCGGATCGAGGGGGTGAACTTGCGCGCGTAGCGCTCGATCTCGTGCTCGCTCACCCCGTCGTGGATCATGGTGCGCAGCGTGTCGTCGATGACGATCAGCTCGTAGATGCCGGTGCGGCCATGATAGCCGCCGCCCGCGTCGCGTCCCGGGCGGTACATCACCGGGGAGGGCTCCTCGGGCGTCAGCCCGAGCAGCCGCCGCTCGTACTCCCCGGCGGTGAAGGGCTGACGTGTCTGGGGATTGAGCACGCGCACCAGGCGCTGTGCCAGCACCCCGATGAGACTCGAGGACAGCAGGAAGGGCTCGATGCCCATGTCGCGCAGGCGGGTGAGCGCGCCCGCGGCGGTGTTGGTGTGCAGCGTGGAGAGCACCAGATGTCCGGTGAGGCTCGCCTGCACGGCGATCTGCGCGGTCTCCAGGTCGCGGATCTCCCCGACCAGCACCACGTCCGGATCCTGGCGCAGGATCGCGCGCAGCCCGCGCGCGAAGGTCATCTCCACCTTGGTGTTGACCTGCGTCTGGCCGATGCCGTCGATGTAGTACTCGATCGGATCCTCGACCGTCATGATGTTGCTGGTGTTGTCGTTGAGGCGCTCGAGCGCCGCGTACAGCGTGGTGGTCTTGCCCGAGCCGGTCGGTCCGGTGACCAGCAGGATGCCGTGCGGCTTGTGGATCAGCTCATCGAGCAGGCGCAGCGTATCGGGCTGCATGCCGAGCGCGCCGAGCTCCAGCCGCCCGGCCTGCTTGTCCAGCAGGCGCAGCACCACGCGCTCGCCGTGCCCCGAGGGGATGGTCGAGACGCGCACGTCCACGGCGCGTCCCGCGATGCGCAGGCTGATGCGCCCGTCCTGCGGCAGGCGCTTCTCGGCGATGTCCAGCTTGGACATGACCTTGATGCGCGACACCACCAGCGGCGCCACGCCACGCTTGGATTGCAGGACCTCCCGGAGGATACCGTCGACGCGAAAGCGCACGACCAGCCGATTCTCGAACGGCTCGATGTGAATATCCGAGGCGTTCTCGCGGATCGCCTGCGTCAGCAGCGCATTGATCAGGCGGATGATGGGCGCATCATCGTCGCTCTCCAGCAGATCGGCCTGCTCGGGCAGGTCCTGCGCCAGGTGCGCAAGATCGGTGCCGTCCTCGAGGCCGAGCTGCATCGATTCGTTGTTGCCGCCTTCATAGGTCTTGCGCAGCAGCTCATCGAAGCTCTCGGCCGGCACCGCCGTCAGCTTCAGCGGCACGCGCAGGAAGCGGCGCGCCTCCGCGATCGCCATGGGCGAGGCGGGCTCGCGATAGACGCATTCGGCCACGCCGTCGGTGATGCCGCACACCAGCACCCCGTGACGGCGCGCGAACGCGAACGGCAGGCGCGTGTCGCCCGGTGTGCCGGTCGCGGAGCCGGCCGGGGAGTCGGTCGAGGAGTCGGTGGTGGCGCCGACCGAGGCGCGGGCCGGGGCGGCCGCCGTGCCGGACGTGCCCGCGAGGCGCGAGCCCCCCGGCGGCGGGGCGCCGGGCCGCGTGCCCGCCGCCTCGGCGCGGCGCGGCGCGGGCGCCCGCCCGCCCGGCGTGGGCGCGGGCCGTGGCGTCGCGTTCAAGGCGTCGCTCCGCCCGTGCCGCCCGCACCGGCGGGGACGGCGGGGACGGCGGGGGCGGTCCTGATCGCGCCCGGGGGCGGGCCCGCGCCGAACATCGGGCCGATCTTGCCGTTGACGATCGGCGGCAACGGATCCACGGGCTCATAGGGCGCGAGCGGCAGCAACGCGGGGTCGTGCGCCACCGCGCGCTGCTCGTTACGCATGTAGTTGTACTTGGCGTCGGTCTCGATGAGCGCCGTCTGATCGTCGCGCAGGATGCGCGGCTGCAGGAAGATCAGGAAATCCTGCTTGGTCTTCTCGTTGTTGCGCGTGCGGAACAGCTCCCCGAGCAGCGGAATGCTGCTGAGGAACGGCACCGACTGCTCGTTGTTGGTGACGCTGTCCTGGATCAGGCCGCCGAGCACCAGCGTACCGCCGTCGTTGATCAG
>Ga0335074_10014516_pt1 | contig 11044 bp, 9 predicted proteins | sample Lox_Sample_23_FD_206715 | JGI IMG/M metagenome (GOLD analysis project Ga0335074, IMG submission 206715) | Soil microbial communities from Loxahatchee National Wildlife Refuge, Florida, United States - Lox_Sample_2.3 | ecosystem: Environmental > Terrestrial > Soil > Wetlands | place: USA: Florida... | reverse complement strand
CACTTCGGCGCCCGCCTGGGTGAAGCGGAAGATGTTGTCCACGAAGAACAACACGTCCTGGCCTTCCTCGTCGCGGAAATATTCCGCCAGCGACAGCCCCGACAGGCCGACGCGCGCCCGCGCACCCGGCGGCTCGTTCATCTGGCCGTACATCAGTGCCACCTTGGAACCCTCGGTGGAGCCGTTGTCGCCGAACTTGATAACGCCGGCATCGATCATCTCGTGGTACAGGTCGTTGCCTTCGCGCGTGCGCTCGCCCACGCCGGCAAACACCGACACGCCGCCATGCGCCTTGGCGATGTTGTTGATCAGCTCCTGGATCAGCACCGTCTTGCCGACGCCGGCGCCGCCGAACAACCCCACCTTGCCGCCCTTCAGATACGGCGCCAGCAGATCCACGACCTTGATCCCGGTCACCAGGATTTCCGCCGACGTCGCCTGGTCTTCGAAGGACGGCGCCTCGCGGTGAATCGGATAGCGCTTCTTCGCATTCACCGGGCCGCGTTCGTCCACCGGCTCGCCGATCACGTTCAGGATGCGGCCCAGCGTCTCCGGCCCGACCGGCACGGTGATCGGCCCGCCGGTGTCCACCACCTCCTGCCCGCGTACCAGCCCGTCGGTGCTGTCCATGGCGATGCAGCGCAGCGTGCGCTCGCCCAGCTCCTGCGCCACTTCCAGCACCAGCGTGCGGTCGGCGATCTTGGTATGCAGCGCGTTCTGGATATACGGCAGGTCGCCGTCGAACTGCACGTCCACGACGGCGCCCATCACCTGGGTCACCCGTCCGACGATGTTGCTTGCCATGTGCCCCTGTCCTTTATCCGATCTCAGACGGCTTCGGCGCCCGAGATGATCTCGATCAGTTCCTTGGTGATGTTCGCCTGCCGCGCCCGGTTGTAGTTCAGCGTCAGGCGCTTGATCATGTCGCCGGCGTTGCGCGTGGCATTGTCCATCGCGGTCATCTGCGCCGCCTGGAAGCCCGCCGCATTCTCCAGCAGCGCGCGATACATCTGCACCGCCAGCGCCTGCGGCAGCAGGCGGTGCAATATGGTTTCCTCGTCCGGTTCGAATTCGAACGCCGCGCCGCCCAGGTCTTCGGTCTCGCCTTCGGGCAGCGGCACCGGAATCACCTGTTGCTCCGTCACCACCTGCGAGATCACCGAACGGAAGCGGTTATAGATGATGGTGGCGTTGTCGATGTCGCCCGCGTTCAGCATCTCGGTGACGCGGCGCGCGATCTCTTCCGCGTCGCCGAACTCGACCCGGCGCTTGCCGACATAGTTGATGTCGCCCACGATCCGGCTGGACAGTTCGCGCCGCAGATAGTCGCGGCCCTTGCGGCCCACGGCCAGGATCTTGACGGTCTTGCCCTCGGCTTCCAGGCGGCGGGCGAGGCCGCGCGTCGCCCGCCCGATGCTGGAGTTGAACGCCCCCGCCAGGCCGCGATCGGCGGTGACGGCGATCAGCAGATGCGTCTGGTCCTTGCCGGTGCCCGCCATCAGCGCCGGCGCCGTCGGCGATCCGGCGATCGAGGCCGCCAGCGTCCGCAGCATCCGCTCCATCCGGTCGGCATAGGGCCGCGCCGCTTCCGCCTGCGCCTGCGCGCGCCGCAGCTTCGACGCCGCCACCATCTTCATGGCGGAGGTGATCTTCTGCGTCGATTTGACGCTGTTGATGCGGGTGCGAAGGGCTTTCAGGTTAGGCATTGACAAAACCTCTCCCGCGAAGCGGACCAACGCGAGACGTGCAGCGTCGAGGCGCGCGGCGCGTGCCCTCCTCTCCCGCGTCGCGGGAGAGGGCCAGGCTTGCGCCGATCCTCTCCGACATTCCCATGATCTAGCTGAAGCTCTTCGCGAAGCCGTCCATGAACCCGACCAGCTTCTTCTCGGTGTCCGGCTTGAGCTCGGCATCCCTGCGGATCGTCTCCAGCAGCCCCGGCTCGCGCGACTTCATCTCCGACAGCATCTGGCTTTCGAACTTGCCGATCTGCCCGACATCGATCTTGTCCAGATACCCGCGCACCCCGGCGAAGATCGCCACCACCTGCTCCTCCACCGGCACCGGCTTGAACTGCGGCTGCTTCAGCAGCTCGGTCAGCCGCGCGCCGCGCGCCAGCAACTGCTGCGTCGTCGCATCCAGATCCGAGGCGAACTGCGCGAACGCCGCCATCTCGCGGTACTGCGCCAGCTCCAGCTTGATGCGCCCGGCGACCTGCTTCATCGCCCGCACCTGCGCCGCGGATCCCACGCGCGACACGGAAATCCCGACATTCACCGCCGGCCGGATGCCGCGGAAGAACAATTCCGTTTCCAGGAAGATCTGCCCGTCGGTGATGGAAATGACGTTGGTCGGGATGTACGCCGACACGTCGCCCGCCTGCGTCTCGATCACCGGCAGCGCCGTCAGCGACCCCGCGCCATACTCGTCGTTCATCTTCGCCGCGCGTTCCAGCAGCCGCGAGTGCAGATAGAACACGTCGCCCGGATACGCCTCGCGTCCCGGCGGACGCCGCAGCAGCAGCGACATCTGCCGATACGCCACCGCCTGCTTCGACAAATCGTCGTAGAAGATCACCGCGTGCCGGCCGTTGTCGCGGAAATGCTCGCCCATCGTGCAGCCGGTATACGGCGCCAGGAACTGCATCGGCGCCGGATCGGACGCAGTGGCCGCGACCACGATGGAGTATTCCATCGCGCCGTACTCCTCCAGCGTCTGCACAAGCTGCGCCACGGTGGACCGCTTCTGCCCCACCGCGACATAGATGCAGTACAGCTTCTTCTTCTCGTCGTCGCCGGCGTTGATCGGCTTCTGGTTGATGATCGTATCGATGATCACCGCCGTCTTGCCGGTCTGGCGGTCGCCGATGATCAGCTCGCGCTGGCCGCGCCCGATCGGGATCAGCGCATCGATCGCCTTCAACCCGGTCTGCATCGGCTCATGCACCGACTTGCGCGGAATGATGCCCGGCGCCTTCACCTCGACGCGCCGGCGCTCGCTGGTGTTGACCGGGCCCTTGCCGTCGATCGGATTGCCCAGCCCATCGACCACCCGGCCCAGCAACGCGTCGCCAACCGGCACGTCCACGATGGCGCCGGTGCGCTGCACCGTGTCGCCTTCGCGAATCTGCCTGTCGTCGCCGAAGATCACCACGCCGACGTTGTCGGTTTCCAGGTTCAGCGCCATGCCGCGCAACCCGGCACCAGGGAATTCCACCATCTCGCCGGACATGCAGTTCTGCAGCCCGAACACGCGGGCGATGCCGTCGCCCACGCTCAGCACCTGGCCGGTCTCGGCGACATTGGCTTCCGTGTCGAACGCGGCGATCTGCTTCTTCAGGATCTCCGAGATCTCGGCGGGGCGGATCTCCATATCAGGCGGCTCCCTTCATGGCGTACTGCAGACGCTGCAGCCGGGATTTCAAAGACGTATCGTAGAGGCGCGCACCGATCCGCACGACCAGGCCGCCCAGCAAGTCGGGCTGCACCGCTTCCACGATGTTGACGTTGCCGTAGCCGGCCTCGATCAGCCGCGCACGCAGTTGCTGCCGCTGCACGTCGTTCAACGGATGCGCCGTCGCAACATGCGCGGTGATGATGCCGCGGCGATCGGCCACCAGATTGGCAAACGCCCGCACGATCTCGCGCAAATATCGCAGCCGCCGGTTGCTCGCGATCACGCCGACGAAATCGCGCACCGGCTTGCCGAAGCCCTCGGCTTCCAGCACCGCCAGCGCGGCCTTCACCGCCTGGTTCACGTCGATCAGCGGCGATTCCAGCAGGCGGCGAAAATCGGCGCTGGCGTCGATAAGCTGGCCAAGCCCTTCCATCTCGCCCACCACCTGGTCCAGCGCATGCGCGTCCTCGGCATAGGCATACAGCGCGGCGGCGTAACGGTCGGCCATGCCGCCGCCGGAAGAAATGATCGTGCCTTCTGAGGCCACGCGTAAGGTTCCATCTGATCGGGGCCGCGCGCGAACGCAGGCGTGGAGGCGACCGGCGCCCACACCGGCGGCGGGCGTCTAGCATGGGGTCCCCACGCTGGCAACACGGCGAGCGCGCCGGACGGTCGAAGGGCAAGGCCGGGTTCGTCGTTCATCGATGGCGCCCCAGCACAGGGAAATCCTTTATCCGTTCGGGGCTTACCCGCCCGCCATCCGGCGCGGCCCCGGTCGCGGCCGGTGCGTCAACAAAGCCGCGGCCATCATCAGTTTGTCGTTGTCCGTCAGCAAGACCTTGATCTCCCGGCAAGGGTCCGGTAGGCCAAAGTCCATCGGATCACGGCAAGGGCAGAGCGCCCCGGCCGGCCGGGGCGGAATGGGGCGGGGTACTCGATGCAGGTCTTCCGGCGGCTGCGGGCCGCATTCATAGCAACCTTGCTGATGCCGGCACTGCTGCCCATCGGCGTGGCCTACGCCCAGGCGCCAAAGCCCTGGGAAATGGATATGCAGCCGGCGTTCAGCCCGGTAAAGCAGCAAATCATCGACCTGCACGACCTCGTGCTCGTCATCATCACCCTCATCACCCTCTTCGTCGGCGGCCTGCTCGGCTGGGTCATGTGGCGCTATAACGCCAAGCGCAATCCCGTCCCAAGCCAGACCACCCACAACGCAGTCCTCGAAATCCTCTGGACGGTCATCCCCGTGCTGATCCTGGTGATCATCGCCATCCCGTCCTTCCGCCTGATCTATTATGAGGACCGCACCTACGATCCCGACCTGACGATCAAGGTCACCGGCCACCAGTGGTACTGGGAGTACACCTACCCCGACAAAGGCAACATCGACTTCTCCAGCTATATCGTGCCGGGAGACCAGTTGAAGCCCGGCCAGCCCCGCCTGCTGACGGCGAATCCCCCGCTGGTCGTGCCGGTGAACAAGAACATCCGCATCCTGGAAACCAGCGGCGACGTGATCCATAGCTGGTTCATCCCGTCGCTCGGCGTGCAGCGCTACGCCATTCCGGGCCGCATCATCGAGACCTGGATGCGTGTCGACAAGCCCGGCACCTACTACGGCGAATGCAACCAGATCTGCGGCACCAACCACAGCCGCATGCCCATCGAAATACGCGCGGTGCCGGAGCAGGAGTTCGAAACCTGGCTGGTGCAGGCGAAGAAGCAGATGGCCGAGAACGGCACCGTTCCGCCCGCCCCGCCGGTCCTGGAGCAGCAGCCCGCCATCGCCCGCGATCATCAGCCAAACGGCACGCTGCAAACCGCCGCCAACGACGTTCGGCATTGACCGCAAGGCCAATGCTCTAGCACACGAGAGAGACGATGTCGGTCACCACCCACGATCACGCCCATGATCACCACGACCACAAACCCGGCTTTGTGACGCGCTGGCTGTTCTCCACCAACCACAAGGACATCGGCACGCTGTACCTGATCTTCGCCGTGTTCGGCGGCACGGTCGGCGGCATCCTGTCGGAGATCATGCGCGCGCAGCTCATGTTCCCGCATAACGACGTCGTGGGATCGGGCCAGGAGTGGAACACCATCATCACCAGCCACGGGCTGCTGATGATCTTCTTCTCGGTGATGCCCGCCCTGATCGGCGGCTTCGGCAACTGGTTCATCCCGCTGATGATCGGCGCGCCCGATATGGCCTTCCCGCGCCTCAACAACATCAGCTTCTGGCTGCTGCCGCCCGCCTTCATCCTGATCTTCACCGGCCTGATGCTCGGCGAATCCGGCACCGGCTGGACGCTCTATCCGCCGCTCTCCGAAGCGCAGTTCGAGCCCGGCATCGGCATGGACTGCACCCTGTTCGCACTGCACCTGGCGGGCATCTCCTCATTGCTCGGCGCCATGAACTTCATCACCACCATCTTCAACATGCGCGCCCCCGGCATGACGCTGCACAAAATGCCGCTGTTCGTTTGGTCGGAACTGGTGACGGCGTTCCTGCTGCTGCTGTCGATCCCGGTGCTGGCCGGCGCCATCACCATGCTGATCTGCGACCGCAACTTCGGCACCGCCTTCTTCAATCCCGCCGGCGGCGGCGACCCCGTCCTGTTCCAGCATCTGTTCTGGTTCTTCGGCCACCCCGAAGTCTACATCATGATCCTGCCCGGCTTCGGCATCGTCAGCCACGTCGTCTCCACCTTCAGCAAGAAGCCGATCTTCGGCTACCTGGGCATGGCCTACGCCATGGTGGCGATCGGCGTGGTCGGCTTCGTGGTGTGGGCGCACCACATGTTCATCTCCGGCATCTCGGTCGACACCCGCGCCTACTTCATGGCCGCCACCATGGTCATCGCCGTGCCCACCGGCATCAAGATCTTCTCCTGGATCGCCACCATGTGGGGCGGCTCGATCGAACTCAAGACGCCGATGCTGTGGGCCATCGGCATGATCTTCGTGTTCACCATCGGCGGCGTCACCGGCGTCGTGCTCGCCAACGCCGGCATCGACCAGATCCTGCACAACACCTACTACGTCGTGGCCCACTTCCACTACGTGCTGTCGCTCGGCGCCGTGTTCTCGATCTTCTGCGGCTTCTACTACTGGATCGGCAAAATGTCCGGCCACCAGTACCCGGAGTTCTGGGGCAAGGTGCATTTCTGGCTCACCTTCATCGGCGTCAACCTGACCTTCTTCCCGCAGCACTTCCTGGGCCTCGCCGGCATGCCGCGCCGCTACCCCGACTACCCCGAGGCCTTCGCCGGCTGGAACTTCGTCAGCTCCGTCGGCGCCTATATCAGCGGCGTCGCGCTGCTGGTGTTCTTCTACGTGTTGTTCCGCACCTTCACCTCGAAGGAGCATGTCGCCGACAATTACTGGGGCGAAGGCGCAACCTCGCTGGAATGGAGCCTCTCCTCGCCGCCGCCGTTCCACACCTATGCCGAACTGCCGCGGATTCGCTGATCCGTGAGCGAAAGTACTGCCCCGTCGGGCCCGGTGGACAGGGGGGAGAAATCCCCCCTGCCTGCTTATGAGTGGGCCGAAACCGACGTCCGGGACTGGATCGCATTGCTCAAGCCCAGGGTGATGTCGCTGGTGGTGTTCACCGGCGCAATCGGCTTGCTCGTCGCGCCGGGGCGGCTGAACCCCGTGCTGGCCTTCACCGCGGTGCTGTGCATCGCCGTCGCCGCGGGCGCGTGCGGCGCCATCAACATGTGGTACGACCGCGACATCGACGCGGTCATGCGCCGCACCCGCAACCGCCCGATCCCCTCCGGCCGCATCGAGCCGCGCGCCGCGCTCTCCTACGGCGTGACGCTGGCGGTCGGATCGGTGATCATGATGTTCCTGGCAGTGAACGCCGCCGCCGCCGCGGTGCTGGCGCTGTCGATCGCATTCTACGTGTTCGTCTACACGGTGTGGCTGAAACGCCGTACGCCGCAGAACATCGTCATCGGCGGCGCGGCCGGCGCATTTCCGGCCGTGGTCGGCTGGGCGGCGGTGACCGGCTCGGTCGATCTGGTGCCGCTGGTGTTGTTCGCCATCGTGTTCGTCTGGACGCCGCCGCATTTCTGGTCGCTGGCCCTCTACGCGAACGACGACTATCGCCGCGCCGGCGTGCCGATGCTGCCGGTGGTCGCGGGCGCGAAGGAAACGCGCCGGCAGATCGTGATCTACACGTTGCTGCTGATACCGCTGTCGCTGGTGCCGTGGTACATCGGCTTCAGCGGCCCGGTCTATGGCATTGCCGCGGTGGTGCTGGATGCCGGATTCCTGGTCTGCGCCTTGCGCGTGCTGCGCGACCGGCAGGATGAAGCCGGCGTCAGCCTCACCGCTGACGCGCCCGCCCGCGCCGCCTTCCGTTTCTCCATCGCCTATCTGTTCTTGCTGTTCGCCGCCTTGGCGGTGGACCGGCTCGTCCGGTGATGCGGGCGGCACGATGCAACAGGACCCGCCGCGTCCCACGCCGAAACAGGCCGAGGAGATGCGCCGCCGCCGCCGCGGCCGCAACATCGCTCTGCTGCTGGTGCTGGTCGGTCTGGCCGTATTGTTCTACGCGATCAGCATCGTGAAGCTGCGTCACCAGGCGCCGTTCTGACCGGTTGCATCGATCGCGGGAATGGCCTCCGCGCCAAATACTTTCCTAACCCTGCCGCCCACCGCGCCTGCTCTGCGCTGTAGCATCCGCGGTGCCGACACGTCCGCACACGAGCCACCCTCTATCAGCCGATATGCGTCCTGCCTGCAACGCGCGGATAAATCCGGTTTCAGGCCATCGATCTACCGGAACCCCTCCATCGCCACCCGCCGCACGCCGGCGGCGTCGCGGCCGGCGAGCCCCATCCGCTCCAGGGTCCGCCCCGACGCGGCGAAGTCGCTGCCCGCCAGCACGCACGCCAGCATCACCACCGCATCGATCGCCGGGGTCGCTACGCCGGCGGCGCGCGCCAGCGCAGCCATCGGCATCAGCCCGACCGGCACATCCTCGGCGATATATTTGTGATCCCAGGATCGCGGAGTGCCGGTCGCTTGGTACGGGCCGTCGGCATTGCCGGTCAGCAGCCGGCAGGTCTCCGCCAGGTCGGCGCCGCGCACGCCGTAGGTCCGTTCGAACCAGTCCTCCAACCCCGGCACGTCGGCGCCAAAGGCGGCCGCCACCGCAACGCGCTCGGCATTGATCGCGGCGTAAAGGCGGCCAACCGACGGCGTAACCCCCTCGGCATAGAACTGATAGGCTTCCCCGCGATCGATCTTGCCGGCATTGCCGACGCAATTGGCGACGTGCAGCATCGCGTTCGCGTTGGTGAACCCGGTGGAGAGAATCGTCGGCGCCGCGATCGCGTGCGGGAACAAGGGCCCCACGCGCTCGAACACCGGCCCGATGCGGTTGCCGGGAAACGCCGCGATCTGCAGGAACTTCTTGCGCACGATCGGCCGGATCGCGGTCGGCGAATCCCGCCAGCAGGAATACGGATAGTTGTCCATCTCCGCGATATCGATCCGCGCCCGGCAACCGGCCGCATCCAGCGCACGGCGAAACACCAGCGCGCCGCCGGTGTTGCCCTGGATCAGCAGCACCGTCTGCCCATCCCGCAGCCAGGGGGCCAGATCCCGGGCGACGCCCTCCTGGTACGTCCCGCCGGTGCAGACGGCGATCACCTCCGCGCCATCGATCGCCGCCGCGTGGTCAGCAGTCATCCGCTCGATCGCCGCGAAGCCGCCGGGCGAAACGTCCAGCCCGCCGCGCGCACGAATCGGGGCCAGCCGCGCCTCGTCGCGGTCCATCAGCCGCACGGCACACCCCGTCACGCCAAGTTCCGCGGCGAGATACACGCCGCCGATGCCGGCCCCGATGATCGCAACTGTGGCTGCTGGCATGATTGCTCCTCCCCCGGGCAGGATTTCCGGCCGGCGCGGCGGCGAAGTCAATGCGGCGCCTCGGGGTAGTGGGTCAGACCCACTGCCCGGCTCGGCCATGTCTGGCGGTGCACGATCCGCGCACCGCCGTCGAAAGGTCTTCGATCCCGCGGATGCCCCGCCGGCCCAACGAAGGCACACGCAATGGCCCCGGCACATTGAAGACCGGCGCCCGGCGGCCCACAGTACTGCCCCATGCCGGCCCATACCGATATCGTGACGCACGGCTGGGTCGCGCGCCTGCCGCGCGCCTGGCTGCCCTACGTATTGCTCGCCCGCCTCGACCGTCCCATCGGCACCTGGCTGCTGTTCCTGCCGGGCCTGTGGGGCATCGTGCTGGCCGGCCCGCCGCCCGCCGAGGCGATCCGGCTGATCGTCCTCTTCGGCATCGGCAGCCTTGTCATGCGAGCCGCCGGCTGCGTCGTGAACGATCTGTGGGACCGCGACATCGACCGCCGCGTGGCCCGCACCGCCGGCCGCCCTCTGGCGTCCGGCGCGCTGCGCCCATGGCAGGCGCTGGCATTCCTGGCGGTGCTGCTGGCAATCGGCCTGGCGATCCTGTTGCAACTCAACCGGCTGGCGCAGGTGCTGGGCGCGGCATCGCTGCTGCTGGTGGCGCTGTATCCTCTGGCCAAACGCGTCACCTGGTGGCCGCAGCTCGCCATGGGGTTCACCTTCGGCTTCGGCGCTCCCTTGGGATACGCCGCGGCCGCAGGCCGTTTGGATGCGGCCTGGGCGCTGCTGTACGGCGCGGCGATCCTGTGGGACCTGGGATTCGACACAATCTACGCCCACCAGGACCGCGAGGACGACGCGCTGCTGGGCATCGGCTCCAGCGCCCTGGTGCTGGGGCATCGCACGAAGCCGTTCCTGGCGGCCTGCTACGCGGCGATGCTCGTATTGCTCGCCGCGGCGGCCCGGACGCGCGGGATCGGGATCTGGTTCTATCCGGCGCTGCTGCTTCCGGCGCTCCTGCTGGCACGGCAGGTGGCGGTTTTGAATATCGACGATCCGGCCAATTGCCTGCGCCAGTTCCGCGCCAACCGCGAGGTCGGGCTGGCCGTGGCACTGACACTTCTGCTGGGGTGGATTTGAACTTATTCCCCTCCCGTTGTGGAACGAGGCCCCACCCGCCCGCGGATCCGCCGCCCGCTAACCATTTGTTCGTCTTTCCCACCTAGACCGTTTCGCCGCGGGCCCATCGCCCGCTGGCGGAGCGAGCATGCAATTCCTGGCCGGCAGCCGGATCGCCGCGCGCGGCCTCGCGTGGGATCTGCTCGAGGTCCAGCAACTCGGCGCCCAGCAGCGCCTCCGCCTGCGCTGTGCCGGCGGCGACCTGCACGGCCTCGAATGGGACCTGCTCTATCCCAATGAACCCGCCACCCCCTTGCAGACCGCCTTGCGCCCCGAGGCGCCGGGCCCCCTGACCGTCTGGCGCCTGCACCACATCGCCTGCCTGCTCGACCAGGTGCCCGGCCCTTACGACATGCTCGCCGCCGAGCCAGGCCGCCTGACGATCGAGCCCTACCAGCTTGCCCCCCTCATGCGCGCGCTGGAACTGCCGCGCCCCCGCCTGTTGCTCGCCGACGCCGTGGGTCTCGGAAAGACCGTGCAGGCCGGCCTGATCGCGACCGAACTGATCGCGCGCCGCCGCGCCCATCGCATCCTGGCAGTGTCGCCGCCCGGCCCGTTGCTGACGCAATGGCACCACGAACTGCGCGAC
>Ga0335074_10014515_pt1 | contig 11044 bp, 9 predicted proteins | sample Lox_Sample_23_FD_206715 | JGI IMG/M metagenome (GOLD analysis project Ga0335074, IMG submission 206715) | Soil microbial communities from Loxahatchee National Wildlife Refuge, Florida, United States - Lox_Sample_2.3 | ecosystem: Environmental > Terrestrial > Soil > Wetlands | place: USA: Florida... | reverse complement strand
CATGGTCTTGGGATTGAATCCGGCGCCGTCGACACCTTTGCCGATGGGCAGCGTGGTGATGATCTGGCCGTTGTCCGCATTCAGAATCACCATCACCGCGGGTTCGTGGCAGGCAGCGAAAAGGATACGATTCTTGGCGTCGAACGCTAAGCCGCCGGGGCCGCCGCCTTTACCGGCGAGGCTGTAGCGCGTGGTCACCTGCAAAGTCTTGGCATCCACGGCCGCGATGCTGTCTTTGTCTTCGAGATCCACCCAAAGGTGACCCTTGCCGTCGCTGGCGGCCTGCTCAGGCGCACCGCCCAAATCAAGAGTTCCGGCCACCGATCCATCTTTCGCGTTGATGATAGTGGCGTTGGGCGCTCTGTGGCTGAACACCCAGACGCGATCATTGAAAGGATCGAACAGAATGCCGTCAGGGCCGCCGTCTACGTCGATCTTTTTGAGCGTGGCCAGCGTTTTCGTATCCCACATGGTCACCGGCTTGCTGCTGGCGAAACCGTGATGCGATTTTGGATCGACCGCTACGCCGCGCGCGTTGGTGCCCGGAATCTCGCCCACGGAAGCCAGCGAGTCCAGATTGAAAACCGTGACGCGCGCATCGGTGGCGCCGGGACGCGGAATGTACAATCGGCGTCCGGCTACGTCCGCATAAACATAGTCAAAGCCGCCGTCGCCTCCCACCTTCACCGTCTTGATGACTTTGTATTGGGCGAAGCTGGTACTAGCCAGCATCGCGAGACCTGCTATTGCAAAGTAGAGTCGTCGCATTTTTGTCTCCCCAAGCGGGGCAGGCTGAGAACTGCCCTCACATTCATCGAAATAACCAAACCTCCACCGGCTCCCACAGAATAAACACAGCTCCCGCCGCCAGCCAGATGATGGAACTGACCGACAATGCGCGCGCGGTGATGCGCACCTCGGGCGTGCGGTCCAATTGCAGCAGCGGACCGCGTTCATTGGCGGCCGTGCGATCATACAAAAACAGCGGCGCGGCGGCGAACAGCGTAAACACCGGAAACCAGGCGGCGGTGACTACCACGCTCGGCTGATCCGCCCGTGCATTCTTCAAGAGAAAGCCGAGCGACTTCAGCACATCCGCGATGGCGAAGATGGCCAACGCCAAATGACGGATGGCCAGCGCGCGTCCCGCCGATTCGAGGCCGGTCATCAGATCGCGCGACCGCTGAACGGCGGCCTTTCCCGATAGCTTTTCCACCACGCAGGCTATCGGCCACAGGCAATCACGTGTCACCCAGCCGGGTCCAAAGAAGAAGAACGAGCGGGCCTGGGTGGCAGCCAGCACCGGCAGATACCGCATCAGCTTCCATATCACGCGAAACGACAGAAACCTTCTTATCCGCACTTGTTCATCGAGCGCCATGAGCGCCGCGGATGCACGCAGCAGATTGTCGGAAAAAACAAAAAGGACCGCGGCCGCCAAGCCAACCATAACGATACGCAACGCGGCTTGCGGCAGCAGTTTCCGGCCGAACGCAGCCAGCAGTCCCGTGATGGTCAAGACTATCGTGTAAATCGGCAAGGTCATCAGGGCATATGCAGCGAGATGCTGCAGCAGAAATGCCTTGGACCGGCGCAGCGCGAGGAACTCCGCGTCCACGGCATTGTGAAACCGCCGGGTAAACGCGAGTGCGGAGGGCGGGCGATCGGCGGGATCGCGCGCCAGTCCAGCCAGTATGGCGTCCGACACATCGCGCGGAATCTTGCGAATTTCCGCGGGCGGCCGCGGACTCCCCGACCGGTGAAATTCGATGAGTCCGCTGGCTCGTCCAGTGTATGGCAGTTCGCCGCATACCAGCCAGTAGGCCACCACCGCCAAGCCATAGATGTCCGATCGGAAATCGACTTCTTTGCCGAGGGCCTGTTCGGGCGACATATAGGCCGGGGTTCCGATCAAGCTGCCGGGCATGGTTTGCGCGCCGGCGCCGCTATCGAACGATCCGGAAGAGCCCGATCCCGCACTGTCCGATGCGCCCGACCCCGCGCCCGACGAGCCGCCCGATGGATCAGTCGCGATGGCCACCGTTTCGGCCTCTTCGACACGCGCGCGCGCGGGCGTCTCCATCGCCAGGGTTTCGAGTGCATCGCCGGACGAGGAAGATCGCTCCGAGAGGGCCACGTCGACAGCCTGGGGCGCCTCGCTCGATTGCGGCACCCAAACGCCCAGCAGATTCACCTTGGCCACGCCGAAATCGAGCACTTTCACCGTGTATCCGCCGCGGCCATTTGGTTCCAGCCAGATGTTATCGGGCTTCAGATCGCGATGCACGATGCCATGCTGATGCGCGTCGTTGAGCGCCAGCCCGATCTGGTCGAGCAGATCCGCGATCAGCGGCAGCGCCGGCTGGGGGTGCGTTTTGGCGAAATCCGAAAGCGTCTCGCCATCCAGATATTCCATCACCAGATACGGCATGTCGCCGCGCGCGCTGCGGGCGATGCCGAAGTCGGTGACGTTGACGATGTTGGGATGCCGCAGACGCCCGCACGCCTGCGCTTCGCGCTGGAAACGCGCCAGGAACTGCGGTTCGGCCGCCCATCGCGGCGCGATCACCTTCACCGCCACCACGCGCGTGGTTCCCAAATGCGTGGCCAGATAAACGTTGCCCATGCCGCCCGCGCCGAGTTGTTTATCGATGCGGTATTTGCCGTCCAGGATTTCGCCGATCATGCGGCGCTCCGGCTCAGCTTGCGCGAAACGAAAAACGCCACCTCGAGGGCCTGTTCGTAATTGAGCCGCGGGTCGAGCCCCGACTTATAAGCCAGCTTCAGATCGGCTTCCCGCAGCCCGCGCGCGCCGCCCACGCATTCCGTCACATCCTCGCCGGCGACTTCAATATGGATGCCGCCCAGACGGTTGCCGCACGCCGTGTGAATGTCGAACGCCTGGTCGAGCTCGCTCAGGATTTCATCGAAATTGCGCGTCTTGATGCCATCCGCGGTAGTGCGCGTATTGCCATGCATGGGATCGCAGCACCATAGCACGGTGCGTCCGGTGGCGCGCGCGGCTTCGAGCAGCGGCGGCAGGAACCGGCCGATGCATTCGGCGCCGAAGCGATGGATCAAGGTGAGCCGGCCGGGTTCGTCGCCGGGATGCAGGGTCTCGATGATCTGTTTCAGCATCTCGGGCGTCATCCCGGTCCCTACTTTCACACCGATGGGGTTGCGGATGCCGCGAAAGAATTCCACGTGCGCGCCATGCGGGTCGGCCGTGCGCATGCCGATCCAGGGGAAGTGCGTGGAGAGGTCGTACCAGCCTTCCTGGCGCGGCACGCGTCGGGTCTGCGCCTGCTCGTAAAGCAAATGCAGGCCTTCGTGGCTGGTGAAGAAATCGATCCACTGCAGCTCGCCGGGATGCACGCCCATCAGGCTTTCCATGAAGCGGATGGATTCGCTGATCTGCCGCGCCACGCGCCGGTATTCTTCGGCCATGGGGGAATCTTTCACCCAATCGAGATTCCAATAATCCAGGCGGGCCGGATCGACAAAGCCGCGGCTCACCAGCGCGCGAATGAAGTTGAGCGTGAGCGCCGCGCGTTCGTAACCGCGCAGCATGAGCCAGGGATCGGGCGTGCGGGCGGCTTCGGTAAACTCGGGGCAGTTAATGAGATCGCCGCGATAGCTGGGCAGTGTGAGGCCCTCGCGGGTTTCGAAATCATCCGAGCGCGGCTTGGCGTATTGGCCGGCGAAGCGTCCCACGCGAATGACGCGCCGCTGTCCGCCCAGCGCCAGCACCATAGTCATCTGCAGCAGGATTTTGAGCTTGTTGGCGATGGTGTTCGAATCGCAATGATCGTAGCGCTCGGCGCAATCGCCGCCCTGCAGCAGGAAGCGTTCGCCGCGCGCAGCTTCAGCCAGTTGCTCGCGCAGCGCGTGGATCTCCCAGGAGGTGACCAGCGGCGGCAGCTTGGAAATCTCGTCGACTACGCGCGCGGTTTCGCGATCGTCGGGATATTGCGGCTGCTGCGCGGCGGGCTTCGACTGCCAGGATGTGGGCGACCAGTCGGTCATTCAGACTCAGCTTAACGCATCGGTGCAGGCGCCAGCCCAATGCCATCAGCTTCCTCTGCGTTGGCCCTCGTTGGAGGCTTGCGGCGCGGCGGCCGAGATCCTAGGCCATCGTATTCGTATTGGCGGTTGCGGTACCCGGTGGTCACTCGACAGCTTTACCACATCTCTTCAGATCCAGGCGCAAGCTAATTCCTAGCTGCAGGGATCCCTCTTTGACCGTTTCGACCTTCCGGACCTCGGGTACGAAACAGGGAGCGTCGAGGGGGCCAGCCACGATGACATCGTAGTCGCCAGACTTCAGATGGGCGAATTCGAACCTCCCGTCGACGCCCACTGTAAACGCCGGTCCGGCATGGAGAGTCTGCAAGTCGATCAGCAGAACCCGCGCGCCCGGCAGCGTCGCACCGGTGGCGTCCGTAACTGTCGCCTTTACCCGGCCTCGAGCGTCCTCCGGACCAACTCCTTCGGCGGCGGCCGCCGCCAGCAGCGCTGAGAGCACTAGCCTTCTGGTTAGCATTGTCGTTACCCCTTACGGTGCCCCGTTTAGTTGGTGGGGTGCGGGCCCAAAGGCGTTACCCATAGCACCATCCGGGGCCAAGCGTGCTGTAGCCGGGGCCCCTCCGCGCGCGGCCTCAGCCAGTTGCTCGCGCAGCAGGAATCGTTTGCCGCGCGCGGCTTCGGCCAACTGATCGCGCAGCGCGTGAATCTCCCACGAGGTGACCAGCGGCGGCAGCTTCGCAATCTCACTTACCACGCGCGCGGCCTCGCTGTCGTCGGGATACTGCGGCTGCTGTGCGGCGGGCTTCGCTTGCCAGGATGTAGGCGGCCAGTCGGTCATTCAGACTCAGCTTAACGCATCGCTTTAGGCGCGAGCCCGCTTGGTGGCAACGCGCCCATCCTCTTGAATTTCAGGGACGGGTGCTTCGGGTCTTGTCGTGCAGCCGGTAAGATTCGTCAGCCAAGCGGCCTAGTTCGTCGGGAAGTTGTCGATAACACACCCAAAACCTGGGATTGGCGCGGTGCCTCACCGCTCGGTGCAACGGCCAGCCCGCAGATCTTCGAGTGCCTCGTCCGCGAGCGCGTCCAGACGTCCCGCCGCCACGTCACCTTCCATTTGGCGGTCCCAGGCCGCCGCGTCAAACTCGGCAAACCATGTCCTGAGTGCGTCGGGTTCGGCGGGCGTGAGCCGCAGAACGGCCGCCCCCATCTCGTTCACACTGCTCATGGACCTTCAGCTTGCTGCACATCGTTGGCTCGCACAACTCCTAATACGCGTTGTATTGCCCCGCCGAAGTTGTGTCTGTTAGGATTTAGGTGTGATTGAGGAATCGGCAAGCACCGGTCAAAACCGGGGTGAAGCGTTCGACCGTCCGATGTTCAGGGCTATGAAGCAAGATTCGGGTGGATATCCCCTTACCGGGCGTTCCAGTCGAACTCTAGGTGTTCGCGGTGGCGCTGGAAAACGCCGGGAACCTTCCGAAGCACCGCCTGCCGAGGTCGCTCGGGGGTGAAGGGCGCGATCCTGTATTTCGAATGTTTGCTGCGTTGCTTCCTGAGTTATTGCTCCTTCGGCCGGATCGTCACCCGCACGCATACGTGGAACCGAGGAGGCGCTGTCCTCTGCCCCACTTTGAATCGGCTCTCAACGCTACGCGCCAGCACTGGAACAAGGTCCATGACTAAAGAACTCGTGCGCTACCGGCGGCTGGAGCGGCGGTTGTGGCTCGCCCGCTGGAGACACGACGGGAAGGAATCCGACGAGGAAGATGAAATCCTTGACGAGATGGACGCGGCGTGGATGGATTTGTCGGAAAGCGAGCAGGCTGTCCTGAAAACCGAAGGACCGCGGTGCTGGCCTACGGATTTTTCGGCGCTTCCGCCACAATTCATGGATGCCCGCTATGTGTCTGAACCGGAGGCCTGGGCGTACGAAGGCTTCAAGTCGCCGCTGGATGCGATTCTTTCGGCGGAAGCAGCATGATGACCGTCGATTTGAACGCTGTCGCCCATGAGCTAACCGAGTGGTTTCAGAGCGTCCAGCAACTGGTGGACGGGGGTCTATTCAGCATCGCGCCCGAAGGCCCGCATCGCGAAGTGGTTGTTCTGGATGCACTGAGGCGCCACGCCAAGGCCATTCATGGCGCGATATTGGACGAGGACGGCAAGCTTTATTCGCCGCTATGCTTTTTTCTGGCCGCGGCATGCCGGTACTTGCGGGCAAGCCTGGGCGCCGGGCATTGGCGAGCGGCGCTGGACAATCTGCGCGATGTGCAGCAACGGTTGGCGGGCTACCGGCCTGAGTCGGCCGCTATCGGCCTAGATCTCGGCACGCCGGCAGCACTCTTCAAAGGAGAGTTTGACGAAGCGATCCGCCAGGCAGGCGTGGTCGACGACACCACTTTTTTGGGCAAGGAGGATCGCCAGGTCGCTATCGGCCTTGCGATCAACTGGGGAATAAGGCTACTGCTCGCCTACGCATTGGAGACGCGTCGTCCGGATCGGCGTTCCGAAAAAAAAGATCTCGCGTGGCTGGCGGAGCGGCTCAGTTCTGCCGCGCTGAGTTGTCCGTGATAACTCCCGTTACCAGTGGTTCCACACACACATGATTACATGGTGAGGACGGCGCGGAAGCGGGCCTTGCCTTCCGCAACCCGCCCATAGGCCTTCGGCGCCTCAGCCAATGGGTAGGTCTCGACTATCGTTTTCACTTTGCCTTGCGCCACGAAATCGAGGGCCTCGTAGAGATATTCGGGGCCGTTTTGCATGCTGCCGATGATGCGAATGCGCTTGGAGATGAGGTCCATCAAGGAAATCGAAAGCGGCTCGGCGTCGGCGCCCATGGTGACCAGCCGGCCGTCCGGCCGCAGTCCCTGAATGGCGTCCACCATTGACTTGGTCGAATTGGAGGTACTGAGGATCACATCCGCACCGCCTGCCGCGGCGAGACTCTTTCCATCGCGGACAATTTCATCCGCGCCAAGATCGCGGATCATCTTGTCTTTATCGGGGGAGTGCGAAACAGCGATGGTTTGGAAGCCCGCGGCCTTCGCGTATTGCACTGCCAGGTGCCCGAGCCCACCGATCCCAAGTACGGCCACGCGCTCATGCGGCTGGGGATCGGCCCAGCGAAGGCCGCTATAAACTGTGTAACCGGCGCAGAAGATGGGGGCCGCTTGTTCGTAGGAAACCTGGTCGGGAATCAGATAGGTGGCGTCGGCATTCATCAGCATGTACTCCGCGTGACCGCCCGGCACATTGACGCTCGTGCCCTTGCTATAGGGACAGAACATTCTGCGGCCGCGCTGGCACCACTCGCAGCGTCCGCATGTGGATTGAATCCACGCGGTGCCCACGCGGTCGGCTATTTTTCGCGTGGTGACGCCGGGAGCCACCGCGGCGATCTCGCCGACCGGCTCGTGACCCAGGATGCGGGGAAATTGCCCTGGAATGTGTCCTAGCGTTTGGTGTACGTCGGTATAGCAGATGCCACTGGCGCGCATCTTCACCAGTACTTGACCGGGTCCGGGCTGAGGTTGCGGAACATCCTCAATCAGCCACGAACTGTTCACAGCGGGTACCACGGCAGCTTTCATGAGCCTTGCTCCATGGTCCGTTAGATGCAAGCGCCGCTACCATTGGTGCATGATTCGCACTTCTGGCGGGCAATCAAACACACATGTCGGGAAACCACAAATTGGCGCCATCGGGCACCGCGCCGAGCGGACGCTGGCCGAGGTTCACTGCGATCCTGGGTGTGCGGGATCGTGCACCGCATGCTCGATCTGTTGAATGCCGGTGGCATCTTCGAGCGTGGTCAAATCGCCGGGCGATTTGCCTTCCGCAATCGCCTTGATCGACCGGCGCAGCACCTTGCCCGAGCGCGTCTTGGGAAGCTGCGCGACGAAATGCACATGGCTCGGCCGGCCGATGGGGCCTAGCAGATCGTCTACCGCGCGCATGATTTCTTTCTCGAGACGCGCCTGGTGTTCGGGCGCGGCAGCCAACGACGCATCTTTCAAGACCACGAACGCCAACGGCATTTGGCCCTTCAATGCATCCGCCACGCCCACCACGGCGACTTCGGCCACGGCCGCATGCGAGCTGATAGCCTCCTCGATTTCGCGCGTACCCAGGCGATGCCCGGCCACGTTGATCACATCGTCGGTACGGCCGAGGATGAAGTAGTAGCCCTCCTTATCGCGAATGCCCCAATCGAACGTGGTATAGGCGAAGGTCTGCGGGAAGCTGGTGAAGTAGGTGTCCACGAAGCGCTGATCCTGCCGCCACACCGTAGTCATGGAGCCGGGCGGCAGCGGTGGAATCACCGCGACCACGCCTTTTTCATTCGCGCCCAGTTCTTCGCCCGTGCCGATCCGCAGCAAGCGCACATCGTAGCCGTACGCCGGAAATGACGGGCTGCCGAATTTGGGCGGCGCATCGCAAACGCCCGGCAGCCCGGTGATCAGCGGCCAGCCGGTTTCGGTTTGCCAATAATGATCGTAGACCGGCTTTCCCAATGCCTCGCCGATCCAGCGCGCGGTAGGTTCGTCGAGCGGTTCGCCCGCCAGGAACAGGTGGCGCAAGCTCGAAAGATCGCATTGATGAAGATACGCCGGATCTTGTTTTTTCAGCACCCGGATGGCCGTCGGCGACGAAAACATAACGGTCACTCTATGTTTTTCGACAATCTTCCACCAGATGCCCGGATCGGGCCGGGTGGGCAGTCCTTCGTAAAGCACGCTGGCCATTCCGTAAATCAGCGGACCGTACGTGATGTAAGAATGCCCGACCACCCAGCCGATATCGGATGTGGCGAAATAAGTCTCGCCCGGATTCGCGCCGTAAATATATTTCATGGAAGCGGCCAGCGCCACGGCGTGTCCGCCCGTATCGCGCTGGACGCCTTTCGGCTGGCCGGACGTGCCGGATGTGTACAGGATGTAAGACGGATGGCTGGATTCCACCCACACGCAGGGGACCTCGGCATCCATGTGCCGCGCGCGCCACGCGGCGTAATCCAGATCACGCCCGGGCGTGAGCGCGAAATTCGGATCCACGCCGCGATTCACAAACAATACATGTTCTGGCGGCGATTGGGCCAGGCGCAGCGCCTCATCCACCAGCGGTTTGTAAAGCACCGCTTTGCCGCCGCGCAGGCCTGCATCGGAGGAAATCATGAGCTTCGGCTCGGCATCGTCGATGCGCGTCGCGAGCGATGGCGCGGCGAATCCGCCGAAGACCACGGAATGAATGGCGCCCAGCCGCACGGTGGCCAGCATGGCGAAGACTGCTTCCGGAATCATGGGCATATAGATGAGCACGCGATCGCCTTGCGCGATACCCAGTTCTGAGAAGACCGCGGCCATGCGCTGCACTTCACGGTGCAGCTCGCGGTAAGTGTAGGTCTGCTCCCGGCCGGTTTCGGTGGAGATGTAAATTAGCGCCGGCTGATCGCCGCGCGCCGCCAGATGCCGGTCGATGGCGTTGTAGCAAAGGTTGGTCTCGCCGCCGCAGAACCACTTGGCGAATGGCGGCGACGAATAATCGAGGACTCGCGCGCAGGGTTTGCGCCAATCGATGGAGGCGGCCTGTTCGGCCCAGAATTCTTCGCGCTGCTGGATGGAGCGCCTATGGAAATCCGCGTAGTTCATGCTGCCTCCCCGCAAACAAGCTACAACTAACAGCAACCCATCTTCACTTCATTCTCCGTCGTCAACGGCGGACCGAACGCTTCCGCGGGCGGCTCCGCGCCGTGCAAAACCGCCAACCATTGCCGCGCCGCGCTGAATAGCACGCAGATCACGCCCAGGATGAAAATCGAAGTCAGCACGGAATCCAGATAGCCCGCGAAGATCCTTCCGGGCTGCGCCGTGAGCGGCCAGAAGATGTCCTTGATCGACAAAATTCCCGCCGTGACCGTGGTGACGCCCACGAACAACATCGGCAGCACGGTGATCGGCGCATACTTCGCCTTGCCCATGTTGATCAGAAATGTGGTCGCGACCGCCAGCGCGGTAGTGGCCAGCAACTGATTGCCCGTGCCGAACATCGGCCAGATGGTGGCAATCGATCCGGTATCGATCAGGTAACCCCAGCCCGCCACCACCAGCGTGGTGGCAGCCAGGTTGCCCGCCAGCGAGGAACTGCCAGCCAGCGGTTTATGAAGGCGGCCCATCAGTTCCTGCAGAAGATAACGCGCCACGCGCGTTCCGGCATCGATGGTGGTCAGGATGAACAGCGCCTCGAACATGACGGCGTAGTGATACCAGTAGGCCATCAGGCGATCCATGCCGGGCAGCCCTTTAAACACCTGCGCCATCCCGACGGCTAGCGAAACCGCGCCGCCGGTGCGTCCCGCGAGTTTCTCGCCGACTTCGCGCGACAGCATGTCGAGATTCACGGTGTGCAGTCCGAGTTTGGCGAACGTATCGGCCGTGGAATTGATGGCGAAATAATCGCCCGGATACATGGATGTGGCCGCGATCAGCGCCAGGATGCCCACCAGCGATTCGCAAATCATGGCGCCGTAGCCGATAAATCGCGCGTCGGTTTCCTGGTCGAGCATCTTGGGGGTGGTGCCGGAAGAGACCAGCGAGTGAAAGCCGGAAATGGCGCCGCACGCGATGGTCACGAAGAGGAACGGAAACAGCTTGCCTTTAATGATGGGTCCTCCGCCATGGACGAAGTGGGTGAAGGCCGGAAAACGGATATCCGGATGCACCACGAAGATGCCGATCACCAGCGCCGCGATGGTTCCCAGCTTGACGTAAGTCGATAGATAATCGCGCGGCGCCAGCAGCAGCCAGACCGGCAGCACGGATGCGATGAACCCGTAAGCCATCATCAACAGTGTGATCTGATGCGGCGTAAAGGTAAGCGCGCCCGCGGCCCGCGATTGGGCGAACCAGTGCCCTGCCACCACGGCGCCGATCAGCACGATGACGCCGAAGATGCTGGGACCGGTCACCGTGACGCGGCCCGCATGGCGGCGAAACATCCAGACTCCCATAATGAGCGC
>Ga0335074_10014514_pt1 | contig 11044 bp, 8 predicted proteins | sample Lox_Sample_23_FD_206715 | JGI IMG/M metagenome (GOLD analysis project Ga0335074, IMG submission 206715) | Soil microbial communities from Loxahatchee National Wildlife Refuge, Florida, United States - Lox_Sample_2.3 | ecosystem: Environmental > Terrestrial > Soil > Wetlands | place: USA: Florida... | reverse complement strand
CGGAGTACAGAAGATAGACCTTCATGCTCCGCCCCATTCGCCTGCGGAGTGTCCGCCCCCGGTGCGTTGCTCACTCGTGTCCAGCCTGTTCCGCAGCCGCTCGTAGGTGAGGTCGTATTTTTCGGCGATAGCCAGCGCGTAGGCCAGGCCGTCGGCCGGCTTCCTGACCACTCGGTAGGTGCGCTCGGCCGGGGTGCGCGGGTCGACTGTGCTCATCAGGCTGACCACCTGCTCGCCGAGGTCGGCCAGCTCGTCCACGAAGGTGACGTAGACGCACAGGGCGTCGAGCCGCATGACCTTCGTCAGCAGCTTCGTTCCCAGGAACCGGGCGTCATGCAGGGTGGTGGAGGCGAAGATCTCATTCAGGATTACTACACTGGCGGGGGTCGCAGCCTGCAGAATCTCCCGGATCCTGACGAGGTCGTCTTCCAGTTTCCCGCTCATTCTGGCCAGATCCTCCTCTCGCGCGAAGTGCGTGAATAGGCGGTCGGGCAGGAACAGGCGGGCGGCACTGCCGGGGACCGGGCAACCGATGCTGGCCAGGTGGTGGAGCTGGCCGAAGGTTCGGGCGAAGGTGGTCTTGCCGCCCTGATTGGGACCGGTCACCACGAAGATCCGCTCGCGTTCGTCCAGGCGAAAGTCGTTCGTGACCAGCGTGCGCTGCGAGACGAGCTTGTGCGCCAGCGCCAAGTCGAAGGTGTCGTCGGCGAACACGTGCTTCGACGTGTCCGAGACATCGGGGTAGCAGAAGCGCAGCCCGGCCGAGCGCAGCGGCTCGATGTGGTCGAGATAGGCCAGGTAGAACTGGAGCTCCTGGTCCACGCGCCGGAGCCCCTCGTCGAGAAACCCGGCGTGTCGACCGAAATACCCGTCCAGGGCAGCAAATTCCTGCGGAAACAGCCGGGCCACCAACTCCAGGATCTCGGCCGCGATATGGTTCATCCCCGGCGAGGTGCGGTAACGGATCTCGTAGTCCTTGACCGCGCCCTGCTTGAACCGGTCAAAGGTCGCGAGCACCGCGTCGCTGTAATCGGCTTCCTCCTGGTAGCGGGTTACCTCGACTCGGTCGCCGCGGATGCGGGTGCAATAGCGGATCCGACCGAGGGCCTCCGCCTGGTCCCGGCTGTCAACCTCCAAGGCGGTGAACTCGTGCGAGGCGACGTACTGGTTCAGGTAGTGGCGGAATGCCAGCAGGGCGCGGCCGTCGACTGGCGCTGAGGCCAGGTGCGCGGCGAGCGACCGTACCGCACCGCAGTAGATCGTCGCCGCGTCGAGCAGCCACCCTTCCCGCTGGTACCGGTAGCGCATCTCTGCCAGCTGACACAGGTGGGCGCGCACGTCGCTCATGCGATCGGCGAACTGGGTGATCTCATCGAGCAAGGCGGGATTCGCCAGATCCCGGAAGACCTCCTGCCGGTAGCGCACCGCGTCCTCATCGCGCAGGCGCGCGTAGAAGATCCCGGTGATCAGATCATGTTCGTCGCGGCCGGCCGCGATCGTCGCCACGATTTGGTCCAGATTCAGATCTCGCGCGCACGAGCGATCCTCGTCACGCTTGGCGGCGCCTTCGACCCCGGACGCGCCTACGAAGAGCAGGCTGGGGAAACGGCCAGGATCTGCTGACGACGGTGCGCCAGGCCGCAGGCAGACGGTCGGGCTCAGGCTCCCGGGTGGTCGCAGGACCATGGCATGTCCTCCTGTATTCCGGCCGCTAGGCGGTCCACAGGAGCCATCAGCCCCAAGGGCGAGTTCGGCGAGCTCCATCACCGTAATCCCATTCTACGGCGTCACCGGGCGAGATCCCTTTCTGTATTCCCCCGCGCCGACAGGCCAGCCTCGGCCTCAGGCGCCGCCGTGGGCTAGCCTTGCCAGGAACTGGCGCCGCTGCAGTCGCGGTCGCCGAGAACCTGATTCAGCCAGGAAGACGCCGCGTCCGCCGCCCGGTCCGACCACAACCCGACGTCAACGTCGGTGCCTGCGCTGCGCAGCCGTAGGCATCCGGCCCGGGCCCCGGCGTCTTGCAGGGCCTGGCGTGGCACGTACAGCGTCCGCGCGATCCGGCGGCCCAGTCGACCGCGTCCAGGCCGGGACCGCGCGATAATCAGCTCGCGTGCGGTCACAACCAGCTGGCATTCCGCACCGTGGGCGCGGGAGCGCCAGCCTGCCCAGATGACATCATCACGGGGATCGAGGAGGAACGATTTCGGGTCCCGCCCCCAGCGCGGGCCACGCACCCCGAAGGGTGCGGGCGGAACTGGCGCGGGCATCAGGGCGGCGCGGAGCCGCAGGCAGCGGATCCACTGCTCCGCTCCCGTCCGACCGTCCTCCCGATACCTAACCAGCAGCCGATCCGACGTCCCGGTCACGCCAATCACCCACCACGGCCCGTCCGAGTGATGCTCAACGGCCGCGATCTCGCTGAATGGCATCTGGACGCGGACGTCAGGGGTCGGCAGCGTCCGGACCCACAGCCCGACCCCCTGTTCGCCGATCCCGGCAACGCTCAGCGGCGAGTAAAGGCTGCGACGTGGCCACCCGTGCCACCGCCAGGCAGCAGGCGGCACGACCAGCAGGCCGCCCGGCGCGACGTACCCGACGCCGTCCGACAGAGCAAAATGCGCACCGTCAGGAACAGAGGTCGCGCCGGTGGACCGTCGCGCCCACTGAGACTGTCCCACTGGTATTAGGTGCGGCACCAGGTCGCACCCGACGATTTGTTCCCAGTCCGCTGCCCAGGGCCCTCTCATACCGCGCCTCCGCCTGTGTCTTCGGTCAGGTAGAGGCCATCAACGGCGGTCCCGTGGTCATGGCGAGCCTCATCGCCACTCACATTGCATCACCGTCGAATCCCGAAGGCAACTGTGCGAAATATCATGCTCCCGGCGCGCTTTACTGCGCACCATCGACGATCTATTCTCATTCTCAGTACGGCGGAGGGGCTCGCCGAGAACTGCGGTCATCGCCAACGGTCCCTGCGAGAGCAGGGAGCCGTACCCTCATGGCTGACCATGATGGCTGGCGTATAAACGCATGCGCATGCGATGCCGCGCGGTGCGAATACTGCCTGGCCGCCGACGGGCCGCCGGAAGGCGCGCCACTTCGCGGTCAACTCGACCCCGGCCTACTTGCTCACCTGTACATCTGCCTTGGCCTGTCGACTTATCGAATAGCCGCGCGTACGGGCATCGACCGGCAGCGAGTCACCCGGGCACTGCACACGGCAGGGGTGCCGCTGCGCCCGCGCGGCGTCGGCCGCCTTCGTCCGGTGCGCGATCCCGACGGCCGACAGTGCCCGCCTTGGCTGCTGCGCGAACTGTACGAGGAGGCACGCCTAAACTCCCGGCAGATCGCCACGATTCTGGGGATGCCCGAGCGGACCGTCCGCGACCGGCTGCACCGAGCCGGCGTCAGCATGCGCACCCGCGGCGGCTGGAACCGGGAAGACCGCGTGACTGTCCCCGCGGACGTGCTGCGGGTGCTCTACGCCGAACTTGGCATGACTGCGGCCGAACTCGGGCAACGGCTCGGCCTGTCCGGGAATACCGTGCTGCGCAGCGCACACGCCCTCGGCGTGCCCGTCCGGTCGGGCGGGGCGGTGCCACTGTCAGGCCCAGATGAGATCGAACTGGTCAGCGCGCTCTACGCGGACCCGCTGGTCGCCGGAGTGCTGGCCGCGCACGACATCCCGCATGTCCCCGCTGGCGGTCCCCTCAGCCATCGGTTCCGCGAGCCGCTGCCGCTGACGACCCCACTAGTCAAGGACCTGTACTGGGGGTGCGGCGTGAGCCTGAACCATATCGAGCTTCTGACCGGTCAAGCCTCGGGCACCATCCGCAAGTTCTCGCAGCGCGCTGGCATTCCGCTGCGACCGGCCGGCGGCCGGTCGCCGTTCATGCGGCGTTGGCGTTCCGGGCTGGGCGCAAGCCCGGCCGAACGCCTGCCCGGTCAGCCATCCCCCAGGCCATCCCATGATGACAGCCACGCAGAACGCGCGGCACATTCCGAAAAGGAGATGCTCAGTGACGACATCTGATGCGATTAGCCAGGCACCCGCCGGACAAGAGAACCCGAAGCCAGCCGTGCTGGGGATGGCCAACCCCGCGCCCTGGGCGGTAACTGCGTTCGCGACCACCTCGTTTATGCTCGGCATGTACCAGACCCACATACTGAACAACGCCGGGATCCTTATCGTGCTGCCGGCCGCGTTCTTCTTCGGCGGCCTAGTGCAGATCATCGTCGCGATCATGGAGTTCTCCCGCGGCAACATGTTCGGCGGTGCAGTATTCGGCACCTACGGACCGTTCTGGGTGATGTTCGGCGCTTTCGAGACGCTCTACGCGGCGAGCGTCCCCGCCGTGCAGCTCAATGACGCAGTCAGCCTGTTCCTCGCGGTATTCGCGGTGATTACCTTCTACCTGGGGATCGCCTCGCTGCGCACCGACCTGGTGCTGACCGTGATCATCTGGCTGATCTTCATCGGCCTGGTGGTGCTGTCGGTCGGCGCCGGCGCCAATAACATCGACATAACAGAGGCCGGCGGTGTGATCGTCCTGATCTTCGCGATACTGGCCTGGTACCACGCCGCCGGGGACATCATCGAATCCACCTTCGGACGCAAGGTTCTGCCCTTCGGTCCCCCGCCGCTCCGCTAGGGGCTCTGGCGGCCGAGTCGGCGGCGCGTGCCGCGGCAGGTAACTCATGCCCCTGCCGCGGCACGTCGCATGAAACCTGACTGCAATGCGACGAGACGAACAGGAGAACATTATGACGTCTTTCGATGTGTCTGAGCTGTCCGCGCTGGAAATCCTTGACTCGCGGGGGCGGCCGACGCTGGCGGTCACCGTCACCCTCTCGGACGGCACCACCGCCCGGGCCGGCGTGCCCTCGGGTGCTTCCACCGGGTCACGGGAGGCCGTGGAGCTCAGGGACGGCGATAAATCACGATTCGCGGGCCTGGGCGTCCTCACCGCCGTCGCCAACGTCAATGGCGAGATCTGCGACCTGCTACGTGGGCGATCGTGGACGTCGCTGGCCGAGGCGGACCAGGCGGTCATCGACCTTGACGGCACTCCGAACAAGGCCAGGCTCGGCGCGAACGCCACCGTCGGCACCTCGATGGCGCTGGCCCGGGCGCTCGCCGCTTCCGCGAAGACGCCGCTCTGGCGGTGGCTCGCCCCGGAGGAGGTGACGCCGTCGCTGCCCGTGCCGCACTTCAACGTGGTCAACGGCGGTGTTCACGCGCCCAACGACCTGGACTTCCAGGAGTTCATGATCGCCCCGCTGGGCGCGCCGTCGATGGCCGACGCGGTGCGGGCGGGTGCCGAAGTCTACGCGGCGCTGCGCCGCGAGCTCGGCTCGCGCACGCTGTCGACCGGCCTCGGTGACGAGGGCGGATTCGCCCCCGAGGTCAGCGAGCCTGAGGAGGTACTCCGCCTTCTGGTCACGGCGATCGGCGACGCCGGCTATTCCGCAGGGCCGGGTGGCGTGTCGATCGCGCTCGATCCGGCCGCCTCGGAGTTCCGTCAGCCAGACGGCCGGTACCGGGTGGCCGGCGAACTGCTCGACAGCGCGTCGCTGATCGACAGGCTCGCGGCCATCGTGGACCAGTTCCCCGTGCACCTGATCGAGGACGGGCTCGGCGAGGACGACGGTGCTGGCTGGATCGCGCTGACCCGACGGCTCGGCGCCACGACCGAGCTGGTCGGCGACGACATCTTCTGCACCAACCCGGCGATCATCACCAGCGCGATCGAGCGTGGCATCGGCAACTCCTCGCTGATCAAGCTCAACCAGATCGGCACGGTCACCGAAACGCTGGAGGCCATGGCCATCTGCCGGAAGGCCGGATACCGGCAGTTCGTCTCGCACCGCTCCGGCGAGACCGAGGACAGCTTCATCGCCGACCTAGCCGTGGGCACGGCGTGCGGGCACCTGAAGTCAGGTGCGCCCGCCCGAGGCGAGCGCACCGCCAAGTACAACCGGCTGCTCGAGATCTCCGCCAGCGCGCCCAACCTGCGCTACGGGATGGCCTAGCGCGCAGTCAGGACGACGGTGCACTGAGATGGCGATGCAGCGACTCACCGGGCACCAGCAGGCCGTCGCCGACCGGAACGTGACGGCCATCCTCGACGCGGCCGAGGAGCACCTCGAGCAGCACGGGCAGGCGACCATCTCGGCCGTCGCGAAGCGCTCGGGGGTATCCCGGGTCACCGTGTACGCGCACTTCCCGACCTCGGAGACGCTGCTTGAGGCGGCCGTGGAGCGCGCGGCCGGACGGACGATGACGGCGCTGCACGCCGCCAACCTGGACGAGGGGCCGCCCGTCGAGGCACTCGAGCGGCTGCTGGCCGCGGCCTGGCGGCACCTCGCGCGCTACCGCGCGATGGCGCATGCGGTCGCTGAGCAGATGACACCCGAGGCAGTCGCCCGGACCCATCAGGCCGCGCACCACACGCTCGGCGCACTGCTCGAGCGGGGCCGGGCCGACGGCTCGTTCCGGTCCGATCTTCCGGTCAGCTGGCTGGTCACCACGTGGGCCGGGCGGGGGTCAGGTGCCGGGCGGAAACGCGTAGGACGAGTGCGGCGGGACGTGCGGCCCGACCTCAAGCACGATCTCGGCATGCCGCGTGAGCGGGACCGAGGCCGGCCCGGCGTTCCAGCGGCGGCCGTTAACGAACACGGTTACCTGGGTTCCGGCCGGCGCGCTGAACGACGTGAGCCGGGTGCGGGACAGTGGCTGACCCCACGAGCGGAACAGGTCGGCGAGCGTCAGCCCGGAACCGGGGCGGACCAGCACCAGGCCGGTCGGGTCGAGCGTCACCAGCCCGCCGTAGCATCCGGCGCTGGTGATCCGGCCGTTCAGCTTTCCCCACGGCCGCCGGGCGCCGATCCCGGCGGGCAGCAGCAGCACCCGGTTGGCGGCGAACACCTCGACGTGGACGCCAACCCGCGCGCCGAGTGATGGCTGGCACGGCCCAGCGACCGGGCCACTGGGCGGCAGCGTGAAGCGGGGGCCGGTGCCGATCGGCCGCGCCTCGCTCAGCAGCGCCCTCGGGATCGACGCGGTGGCGGTGGGCTGAGCGGGCGGTCGCGGCGACGCGCAGGCCGACACGACGGCCGCCGCCGCCATCGGCAGGACCGCCACACGCACTGCGCGGCCAACGCGCGCCGCGAGCCTGGGCACAGACCGATCTTACGAGCCTGTTGTCGCGCGTCGTCCGTCATGAGCAGGGGCGTGGCTCAGGGGTTCTGCCAGGTCCCTTGACCAGCCGCCAGGCGGCCTGACGGGTTCCACAGCCAGTGACCTTACGTCAATTTCAGTCGCCGCTGAAGGACAAGACCGCATGCGGGCTGTCCTGTCGGCTGACAGCCGGGAACTCCGGCCGCCCCTGGCGGCACTTATACGACATGAGACGCGACGCCTTCATGAAGCTTCGCCGGGCCGGGCTCGCCGTCGCGCTGGCCGTGCTTGCCTTCTGCGCACTCGGCGCGCTTTCCCCTGCTGCCCGTGCCGACGGCGATCCCGGCAGCGACGTGCTCGTGTACCAGAACCTGTTCGTGGCGGGCGACTCGAACATCTCGATAGCCCAGCAGGTCGAGCTCGGGGACCTGCTCACCTCCGCGTCCGGCAGCGGTTTCACGATCCGGGTGGCGGTCATCGCCACGCCCGCCGACCTCGGGGCGATCACCCAGCTGTGGGGGAAGCCGGCCAGCTACGCGAGCTTCCTCGGCATCGAGCTCTCCCTCGCCTACTCACAGCGGCTGCTGGTGGTGATGCCGGACGGGTTCGGCTTCAACTGGCAGGGGCACTCGACCGCCGCCGCCTACCAGGTTCTCGGCAAGATCGCCATCAAGCCCGGGGGGACCGGCCTGGCCACGTCGGCCGAGACGGCCGTGCGGGCGCTCGCCTCCGCCAGCGGCGTCCGGCTGGCGGCGCCTGCCGCCAGCCAGACAGCGGGAACCACGGGCGGCGGCAGCACGCCCGGCGGCGGCGTCACCGGCAGCGGCGGCACCGGTGCCGGAACGGTCGGCGAGGCGCCGCCGTCCGGCGGCCAGCACGCAGCCACCGCAGCGCCATCGGGGATACCGATAGCGCTCATCGCAGGCATCGCGGTCGCCGTCCTGATCGCATGCGCCTTGGGCGGCTGGCTCGCCCGGCGGGCAGGGTTCCGGCTGTCAGCGGTTCCCGGCCTGTCATGGACGTCACGGGCGGCGAGACCGCCCCGCGTTCCGGCGCGATCAGAGGAATCGGCCGAGCCGGCCAAACCGGTGGCGCGAACCCGACGTGGGCCCCGGCTGGCGATCCCCGGCACCTGGCTGGCGGCCGGCTTCGTCGCGATCGCGGTCGCCCTGATCGCGCTGCACACCGTGCTCACGCCGACGGCGGGGGTGGCGCAGGCCACCACGGCAACGGAGGCAGGCCTGGCGAGCAACCCGAACCTCGACCCGGGGACTTCCCTGTCCCAGGTCGCGCCCAACTTCACCCTCACCGACCAGTTCGGCCAGCCGGTGTCGCTCAGCTCCTACCGGGGCAAGGTCGTGATCCTGGCGTTCAACGACTCGGAGTGCAGCAGCGTCTGCCCGCTGACCACGACCGCGCTGGTCGACGCCAAGACGATGCTGGGCGCGGCCGCCAGCCAGGTCCAGTTGCTCGGCGTCAACGCCAACCCGAGGGACACCTCGATCGAGGACGTGCTCTCCTACTCCCAGCTGCACGGGATGCTCTACCAGTGGCGCTACCTCACCGGGTCGCTGGCGCAGCTGCAGGCCGTGTGGAAGGACTACAGCATCGGCGTCACCGTCAACGAGAACCAGATCGACCACGAGCCCGCGGTCTTCGTGATCAATCAGCAGGGCAGGCTGGCCAAGCTGTACCTGACCCAGATGGCCTACTCGGCCGTGCCGCAGCTGGGGCAGTTGCTCGCCGACGAAGTCTCCAGCCTGCTGCCGGGCCATCCGGCGGTTCACTCGCACCTGTCTTATGACGAGGTCGCCGCCATCGGCCCCGCCGCCACGACCACCCTGCCCGCGGCGAACGGCGGCGGGTACGTCAGCCTCGGGCCGGGCCAGTCGGGCGAGCAGAACCAGGCCCGGCTCTACCTGTTCTTCGCGACCTGGGACCAGGAGATCACCAGCCTCGGCGGCCAGCTCGACGCGCTCAACGCGTACCAGTCCGCCGCAGCCGGCGCCCGCCTGCCCGGGCTGACCGCGATCGATGAGGGCAGCGTCGAGCCCTCGGCCTCCGCGCTGCCGAACTTCCTGGCCTCCCTGACGCGCCCGCTCTCCTATCCCGTCGCGATCGACGGCAGCGGGCAGGTGGCGGACGGCTACGGCGTGCAGGGCGAGCCATGGCTCGTGCTCGCCTCGCCGTCCGGCAAGACCCTCTGGACCTGGGAGGTGTCCACCTCCGGGTGGCCCAGCACCGCCAGCCTCGAACAGCACGTTCGGGCCGCGCTCGCCGGCCCGCCGAAGCCCAAGGCGAAGGCGGCCGGCTAGCCACGAGCACCCACCAGCACCGCAGGAAGCGAAGCAGAGCCAAGCGCCGCCGAGAGGAACTCACATGCTCACGCTCAACCGATCGCGCCGACCGCTCCGGCGCGCCATCGCCCCGATTGCCGCAGTCGCCGTGGCCGCCCTGCTGGCGGCCGGCTGCACCACCGCCGCCACGGCCGGCGCGACCGCAGCAAAGCCGAGCACGTCGGCCAGCCCGATGGCCAGCTGCGGCAGCATGCCCGGCATGAGCATGCCCGCCTGCCCCACCGGTTCCACCAGCCAGGCCGGCTCCACCAACGCCACGGCGGAGGCCGAAGCGGCCGCGTCCGAGGCCGCCGCGTCCGCGGGCGGGGTGAACCCGATTCCCACCCAGGTCCTCGGCACGGCCGACTGGCAGGGGATGAAGATCACCGCGATGGCGATGACCGCAGTGCCGTTCCTGATCTACAACGGAACCAGCATGCAGGAGGTCAAGCCGCCCAAGAACGTCAGCTTCCACCTGATGGTGCTGCTCAACGACGCGCAGACCGGCGTGGTGATTCCGTACGCGAGCGTCTGGGCGACGATCACGAACGGCTCGAAGACCGACCTCGACGAGAGCCTGTGGCCGATGATCTCCCGCTACATGGGCCCGCACTACGGCAACGACGTGGTCCTGCCCGGGTCGGGCGAGTACCACCTGTCGCTGCTGGTCTCGCCGCCGGTGTCGGCCCGTCACGTCGAGTACCAGGACGTGTGGCTGACCCCGCACCGGGTCAACTTCACCTTCCACTGGAAGCAGGCGTCATGACCGGGAGCGTCGATGGCCGCCCGTAGGCCCGCCTGGCTGACCAGGCGCCGGTTCCTGCTCGGGGCGGGCACCGCCGTCGGCGTCGGCGCCGTGGCCGGGGCCGGCGTCGGGATAGACCGCGCGCTCGCGTCCGGCCCCGCCGCTACCGGGCCGGCCAGGCCGACCGTGCCCGACGTGGCGCTCGCCGCGCAGCCGGCCGGCCTGCCCGCCCGCCAGCACGCATGGACCGCGTACCTGGCGGTCGACCTCGAGGGCAACCCGATCCCGCCGCGGTTCGACCGCTTGCTGTTCTTCGACGTGGTCGGCGCCCCCACCCCGGCCTGCGCCCGGCTGCTCGAGGCGGCGCTGCGCACGCTCGAGCGGACCTTCCGGTGGATGCCGTCCGGGCTGCTGTTCACCGCGGGCTGGGGCCCGGGCTACTTCACCGACGTGCTCCGCGTGGCGCCGCCGATCCCGCCGGCGAAGGCGCTCTCCGACTTCGAGCAGCCCGCGATCGACGACTACCACCTCTGCCTGCACATCGCCTCCGACGACGAGGCCCGGCTGGCGCAGGTCGAGGCCGCGCTCACCGGCGGCGCGCCGATCCCCGACTACACCGACGCGGCCGCGCCGCTCGACATCTCGGCCGCGCTGCGATGGCGGGAGACGCGGACCGGGTTCGTCGGCGCCGGCCTGCCGGCCGAGCGGCAGAAGACCGGCGGCATCCCCGGCGGCCGGCCCGTCCCGGGCGACTCCCCGCTGTTCATGGGGTTCAAATCGGCC
>Ga0335074_10014513_pt1 | contig 11045 bp, 9 predicted proteins | sample Lox_Sample_23_FD_206715 | JGI IMG/M metagenome (GOLD analysis project Ga0335074, IMG submission 206715) | Soil microbial communities from Loxahatchee National Wildlife Refuge, Florida, United States - Lox_Sample_2.3 | ecosystem: Environmental > Terrestrial > Soil > Wetlands | place: USA: Florida... | reverse complement strand
CACCGGCGGGATCACCGCGATCCTTTACTCGTGCGCGTTCTGGGGCAACAGCCCGGAGACGATGGTGTCGCAGTTCGTCGCGGAGGAGTTCGACTGCAGTCCGTACGACGTCTCTGTCGTCTACCACGGCAGCCGCGACGGCCTCCCGGCGACCGGGCCCGGCGGCTCGCGCACCACGGTGATGCTGGCAGGCGCGGTCGAGGGGGCGGCCGGGAAGATCAAGGACAAGGCCAGGCGGGCCGCGGCTCACCTGCTCGAGATCGACCAGGGCGACCTGGAATGGGCCGACGGCGGCTTCCGGGTCAGGGGCGACCCGGAGCGGCGCAAGTCGCTCGGTGAGATCGCGGTCATGCTGCACCTGTTCAAGCACAGCTTCCCCGAGGACATCGAGAGCGGGCTTGACGGGTCCAAGGTGTTCGACCACCCGTACACGACCATGCCGTCGGCGGACCGGAAGGATCTCGGCGTCTTCTACCCGTTCATGGGCCACGCCTGCCACGTCCCGGTCGTCGAGGTCGACATCGAGACCGGCGCGGTCACGTTCCTGCATTACGCGGCGGTGCACGACTGCGGGACGCTGGTGAACCCGCGCTCGCTGGCCGGGCACATCGTCGGCGGGACGGCCCAGGGCATCGGGACGGCCCTGTACGAGGAGTACGTCTACGACTCCGACGGGCAACTGCTGTCCTCCAGCTACCTGGACTACCTGATCCCGTCCGCGATGGAGGTCCCCGAGCTGGTGATCGGCCACGTCGAGACGCCGTCGCCGTACACCCCGCACGGGGTCAAGGGCGGCGGGGAGGGCGGCAGGATGATGGCGCCCGCCGCCATCAACGCCGCGGTCAACGACGCGCTGGCGCCGCTCGGCGTCCGGCTCACCGAGCTGCCGATGACCCCGGAACGGATCCTGTCGGCGCTGCGGGCGGCTGGCGCAACCGGATGAGCGCGCCGGTCGCCGTGGTGACCGGGGCCAACCGGGGAATCGGCCGCGCGATCGCGGTGGCGTTCGCGGAGGCCGGGTACGCGGTCGCCGCGGCGGCCCGCGATCCGGCCAGCCTGGCCGACACGCTGGCGGAGGCAGAGAAGGCGGGGGCGGGGAAGACGGGGGCGGGGAAGACGGGCGGGGCCGTGGTCCCGCTGGCCTGCGACGTGCGCGACGAGGCGTCGGTCGCGGCGCTGGCCGAACGGGCCGAACGGATCGGCCCGGTGCACGCGGTCGTGGCCAACGCCGGGGTGGCCGGGCCCACCGCGCCGCTGCACGAGATCACGCTGCGGGACTGGCGGGAGACGGTGGCCACCGACCTCGACGGAGTGTTCCTCACGTTCAGGGCGTTCATCCCGGCCATGATGGCGCGCCGGGCCGGCAGCCTGACCGCGATCTCGTCCATGACCGGCAAGCGCCCGCTGCTCGGCCGCACGCCCTACGCCGCGGCGAAGATGGGCGTGATCGGGCTGGTCCGCACGCTGGCCACCGAACTCGGCCCCTACCAGATCCGGGTCAACGCGGTCTGCCCCGGCGCCATCGCCGGGCCGCGGATGGAGCAGGTGATCCGCGGCCAGGCCGCCGTCCGCGGGATCGCCGAGGACCAGGTCCGCGGCGAGGTGACCGCCTCGTCGCCGCTTGGCCGCATGGTCCGGCCCGGGGAGGTGGCGGCGGCGTGCGTGTACCTCGCCTCCGACGGCGCGACCGCGATCACCGGGGAGGACCTCAACGTCACCGCCGGCGTCGTCATGTACTGATCTCGGGAAGGAGACCGATGAAGATCATCGACCTCTCGCAGGACATCTACGAGGGCATGAAGGTGTACCCCGGTCACCTGAAGACCGTGCAGTTCGAGCACTCCACACACGAGGAGACCGCACCCAGGTTCGACAGCGGCTTCTCCTTCCAGACCACCGGGTTCATGCTCAACGACAACGGGCCCACGCACTGCGACTCCTTCTCCCACCTCGATCCCGACCCGTCGGCGGCCACGATCGACCAGATGCCGCTCGAACTGTTCTACGGCCCCGCGGTGTGCCTGGACGTCACGAGGTTCGCGCCGCGCACGGACATCACGGCCGAGGACCTCGACCGGGTCGAGGCTTCCTCACCGGTGAGCGTGGAACCCGGAGACATCGTCCTGTTCCACACGGCCACCTGGAACCGCTTCGCTGGGGACAAGCGGTACCTGTCCGAGTTCCCCGGCCTCGGTGAGTCGGGCAGCGAGTGGATCGTCCGCCGCCGGGTGAAGACGTTCGGCGTGGACAGCCCCACCCCGGACAACCCGACAAGCACCAGCTACCCGTGCCACATGATGTGCCGCCGGGAGCACATCACGCACTACGAGAACCTGGCCAACCTGGACCAGGTGGTGAACACCAGGTTCACGTTCGCCGGCTTCCCGCTCAAGCTCCGGGGCGGGCACGGCGGCCCGACCCGCGCCGTGGCCCTTGTTGGCTAGCAGGGTTGGCTAGCAGGGTCGGCTAGCAGGGTGGGCTAGCAGCGTCGGCTAGCAGCGTCGGCTAGCAGCGGCCGGCTGGGGCAGGTGACACCACGGCCCGTTCGGATCAATGATTTTTATAGGCCTAACGGGCCGTGGTGCTACGGTCCGGCCAGCTAAGGACGGAACCCGGCGAGGGAGGCTGCTTGGACACGACGCGTGAGGTGGCGGCGCGGATGGCCGCGGCGGCGGCGCAGTGGCTCGACGCGCTGGATCCGGCGCAGCGGATGGCGGCCGCGGGCGACGGGCCGAGCGCCGACGCGCAGGCCGACGCCGAGCGCAGGCGCTGGTTCTACACCCCGACCGACCACGGCGGCCTGACGCTCGGCGAGCAGCGGCCGGCCCAGCAGCGGCTGGCCCACGAGCTGGTCGCGACCGGCCTGTCGGAGGCCGGATACGTCACCGTGGCCACCATCATAGGGCTTGACAACGTGCTCGACCGGGTGGAGGGCTGGTCCGTGGACTGGGGCCGCGAGCGCGGGCGCGACCCCGGGGTGTATTACCTGCGGGTGTTCGGGTCGCCCGGCGGGCAGGCGCCGTGGGGGTGGCGGTTCGGCGGGCACCACGTGTCGCTGAACTATCTGGTGGCGGGCGGCGTTGTCCGCTCGGTGACGCCGTGTTTCCTTGGGGCCGACCCTGCCGTCTCTCCGCTGCTCGGGCCCTCTGCGCTGCGGCCCCTGGGCGGGGCGGAAGACCTGGCGCGCGAACTGGTCAGCTCGCTGGACCCGGGACAGGCGGCCCGGGCGATCCTGCTCGACCGGGCGCCGCCCGACATCGTCGGCGGCAACCGCACGCGGCTGGCCGACGGCGATCAGATGATGTACCTGCGGGACCTGTGGCGACGGCCGTTTACCGAACCCCCGCTGGCCGGGCGGATCGCCCAGATGGACGCCGACGGCGAACGGGCCTCAGGCTACACCGCCGAGGACTTCGATCGGGTCGCGCTGACCTCGGTGCCGAAGGGGGTGCCGGCTGTCGAACTCGACGCCGGGCAGCGGGATCTGCTGCGCGCGCTGCTTGGTGCCTACCTGGGGCGGGTCCCTGAGGGACTGTCGCCTGAGTTCGGGGATGACGCCGCGCTTGACGGGGTGTTCTTTGCCTGGGCCGGGCCGGTTGGGGTCGGACTACCGCATTACTACCGGCTGCAGGGCCCTGGGCTGCTGGCCGAGTACGACAACACCCAGCGGGGCGCGAACCACGCCCATTCGGTGTGGCGCGACCCGGCGGCGGATTTCGGGTACGACGCACTCGGGGTACACCTGGCTGCTTACCACAGAGATTAGTTCCCCGGTCCGTAGAGACCGAAGATCAGGCGCGGGTCGCCCGGGCGGAACGTGCCCAGGAACTGCGAGCTGTCGCCGATCGCGCGGCAGCGGGCCAGCAGGTCGTGTCCGAGCGCGAGCTGCCGCCGCTGCCAGGCCTCGAGGGCGACGGGGACGTTTCCGCCCGCGGCCGTGAGTTCCTCGGCCAGTGCCCAGGCGTCGGCGGCGGCCTTCGCGGTCCCGGCCGCCGCGTGCGGGCGCACGGCGAAGGCCGCGTCTCCGATCAGGCAGATCCGCCCGAACGCCATCTGGGACACCTCGATGTCGTAGACGACCTGGACGAACGGCTCGGCAATTTGCGTCGCCAGCTCGGCCAGCGGGGCCGCGAGCAGCCTTTTGGCGTTCTGCCGCATGGCTTCAAGCGCCTGGTCGGTGGCGGCGCCAGGCGGCAGCGATACCGGCCGCCGCACCCCGTCGCGGCCGGTCATGAGCCCATCGAGCGCGGGGCCCGCGGCGACGTTGACGTACCAGACCATGTTGATCAGGCGATCCGGGGCCCGGACGGAGCCGTCAGGGCCGGGGATGGGGTAGATGAGGATGTGGCTGTCCGGCAGCACCTGGTAGGTGATGGCGTCGGCGAACAGCGCTCGGGTGGCCTTCGTTGCCTCGCGCTCAGGCAGCGTGCCGCGCCAGGCGACGTAGCCCGAATAGGCGGGCCTGGCCTGCGGCTGGAGCTTGGCGCGGGAGGCGGAGCCAACGCCGTCGGCGCAGACGAGCAGGTCCGCCTCGGCTTGCTGGCCGGTGGCGAGCGTCACGCCGACTCGTTCGCCGCGCTGGGCGAAGGCGGTGACCTCGGCGTTGAGCTGGTAACGTTCGGTGCCGAACAGGGCGAGCATGGACCGGTAGAGGGTGTGCCAGGACGAGAATACGTACCGGTGCCGCTGCTCGTACTTGACGCTGCCGTCGCGGTTGAGGAATCGGATCCAGTTGGTGGTCGAGCACACGTCCTCGGGATCCATGCCGCCGCGCTCGACCAGGTACCTGAGCACGATGTCGAGGGCGGCGAGGCCGGCGCCGCGCGCGGCCAGGGCGGCCGGGGAGCGCTCGAAGACGTGGACGTCACAGCCCGCGTCGCGCAGTACCAGTGCCGCGGTCAGGCCGCCGATCGAACCGCCGACGACGCTGACCGCGGGCATCGCGCGCACTGGGTTTGCGTTAGGGGCGGCCGAAGGTGGCGACCTTGACGACGGCCATCTCGAACAGCACCCGGCGCTCGTCCATGGCCGGATCGCGCAGGGCGTAGGGCGGCTCGTTGCCTGTGTACTTGACCCAGATCCGGTCGAGCTGATCGGTCACACGCTGGCCCTCGACCGGGTCGTCCTCGGAGATCTCCCGCTTCACGACGGTCTTGATGCTGATCCAGTGATAGGTGTTGGCCGGGTTGATCAGGATGAAGGTGGCGTACGGGGCCTTGCGCAGCCAGTCGGTCTTCTTACGGTGCGTGGCCAGGTTGAGCAGCACGGTGTCGCCCTCGTAATCGAACCAGACCGGTGTCAGGTTGGGGTGCTCGGCGCGGCTCGTGACGGCGACGACGGCGGTGACCGGCTCGTCGAGCAGTCGCTTGAAGCTGGGGTCCAGGTCGTTCAGGCTGGAGAGGGTTTCGTGTTCCCCGACTGTGAACTGGCCCGGCTGGGTGCCCTCGGCGACGTCCTTGAATTTCGCCACGGTGATCGTCACTGGATGCTCCTTTGCTTATGCGTTTTGCTGCTGGCTTTGTTCGTGGGGCAGGGCAGGCCGGGCACCGGCTGGCGGCCGGCTTGGCCGCGGCTTGCGTCCATGATCGCGGGATAGGCCGCCGGGTCTACCTGGACGTCGATGATCGTGGGGCCGTCCCGGGCGGACGCTTGGCGTAGTGCGGCGGCCAGTTCGGTCTTGGTGCCGGCCGTCGCGGCCGCGGCGCCCATGGCCTCGGCGGCGCGGGCGTAGGAGACCGGGCCGAAGTCGACCGCGCCGGCCCCGCCGTGGCCGGCCGGGCGTTGCTTGATCTTGATCAGGCTCAGGGAACTGTCGTTGAACACCAGGACCGCGATGCGCAGCCTCAGGCGGACGGCGGTCTCGATCTCGGCCAGGGTCATGCCCAGGCCGCCGTCGCCGGTGAACGCGACGACAAGCTGTTTTTGGTCGCACGGCTGTTTTTGGTCGCACGGCTGTTTTTGGTCGCACGGCTGTTTTTGGTCGCACAGGGCCGCGGCGATGGCGGCGGGGAGGGCGAAGCCCATGGTGGCCAGGCCACTGGAGATCAGGAGCCGGCGTGGCTCGGTTGCCTCCCACAGCGGCATGACCGCGAGCATGTGGGCGCCTGCGTCTACGGTGACGAGCGTGCCTGGTGGCGTGTGTTCGCTGGCTATGTTTACGACCTGGACTGGGGATAGGGAGCCGGGGCGAGCTGAGGCGGCTTGGGACAGACGGAGCGCGGCTTGCCTCCTGGCCGTTCGGCCGGTGCCGGGCGGCCAGTCGGTTTCGGGACGCGTTCCGGCCAGCACGCTGATGGCCGTGGCCAGGGGGATGTCGAGGGTCGTGGCGGCCGGGAAGTACTTCGGGCTGCTTGGGGCGGGCGGGTGTGCGGTGACGAGTAGTACCGGGGCGGGGTAGTCCCAGGCGGCCGGGATCATCTCTGCTTCGTCGACGCCGAGCGCGATGATCAGGTCGGCCGCGGCCAGCACGGGCCACTCCATCGTGCCGCCGGTGACCAGGCCGGCGGCCTCTGGGGCGGAGTCGGGCACGATGCCGCGGGCTCGGTAGGTGTGCAGGGCCGGGATGCCGTGGCCGATCAGGGCATCCCGTATCGCGGCCGTGTGAGTGATGGCGCCGGTGCCTAGCATGATCACCGGACGGCGGGACGCTCGTAGCGCCTGTGCGAGGACGTGGCCTGGCTCGAGGACGTGGCCTGGCTCGAGGACGTGGCCTGGCTCGAGTACTTGGCCTGGCTCGAGTACTTGGCCTGGCGCGAGGGCGGGGGGTGGATCTGGTGCGCTGTCGTGGGTGTCGTCCATCAGGGCGATGACTGGGCCGGGCGGCGGGGTGAGGGCTAGCCGGACCGCCTCGGCGGCGGCCTTTTCTGTCCGGCGGATTCCCACCGTGACGACGGCCTTGGCCACGGCGCGGCCTAGGGCCGCCTGGTCCAAGCGCTGGTGGCTGATCCGGCTTGCGTCGGCCGAGCGCACCGTGTCGGCGATCACGACGACCGGGAGCCGGTCAAGGGCCGCGTGCGCGATGCCGTTGACCGCGCTGGCCAGCCCGGGCCCCCTGGTCACGACCGCCGCCCCGGGCTGGCCGGTGAGGTCGGCGTAGGTTGCGGCCATGATCACGGCCGCGGTCTCGGTGTGGGTGAGCACGAAGCGCAGGCCAGCCGTTTCGGCGGCGCCCACCACGTCCAGGTTCGGGCCCCCGCCGGGCAGGCCGAACATCACGCCGGTCCCCGCGTCGGCCAGCGCGGCCACGATCGCCGACGCCCCGGCCGGCGCGCCCTGGCCGCTATCGATCATGTGGCATCTCCGCGGGAGCCGCTACCTCTGATCCGGCGCTGTTGTTTGATATAGATTATCGAGTGTTGCGCCTCGTCCAATTTGTCGTGGAGCGGCCGTGGCAGACCAGACCATTCTGGTGACCGGGGCGGGGTCCGGCATCGGGCGGGCGAGCGCTCTGCTGGCGGCTCGCCGCGGAGCGTGCGTCGTGGCCTGCGACGTCGACGCGGAAGCGGCTGGCGGGTGCGCGGAAGAGATCACCAAGCTCGGCGGTCAGGCGATTGCCTTCTGCTGTGATGTCAGCGACGAGCGGGCGGTGACTGGGCTGTTCCGCCAGTTGTCCGGTAAGGGGCTGGTGCCCGGGGGCGTGATCGCGGCGGCCGGGGTCGATCTCGGCGGGTTCGCTCACGAACTGCCCGCGTGGCGCTGGCAGCGGGTCTTGGCGGTCAACTTGACCGGCGCGTTCCTGGTGTGCCGCGAGACCCTCGCGGCGCTGCTTGCCGCCGGGCGGCCCGGGTCGATCGTGCTGTGCTCGTCGCCCACCGCGTTTGCCGGGTTCGCCGCGGGCGGGGCCAGCGCATACGCCGCGTCCAAGGGCGGGGTTTCCGCGCTGACCCGCACCCTGGCCGTGGACTACGCACGGTACGGCGTCCGGGTCAACGCCATCGTCCCCGGGCCCACGGAAACCCCGCTGATGTGGGCCGCGGTCCCGGCTTCCGGCCGGGCCACGATGCGCGCGCAGATCGCGGCCGAAGTCCCGCTCGGCCGTCTCGCGGACCCGGAAGAGCCGGCCAGGGCGGCGCTTTGGCTGCTCAGCGACGAAGCTTCGTTCGTCACCGGATCGCACCTCATCTGCGACGGAGGGGTGCTGGCCAAGGCATCCGTCAGCGTCTGAATGGCGGTGAACGCGGCCCAGGAATGGTGGCAGACGGCGGTGATCTACGAGGTGTACCCGCGCAGTTTCGCGGACGCCAGCGGAGATGGCATCGGCGACCTGGCCGGGGTCACGTCCAAGCTCGATTACCTGGCGAACACGCTCGGCGTGGACGCGATATGGCTGTGCCCATTCTATCCGTCGCCCCAGGTCGATTTCGGTTACGACGTGTCCGACTTCACCGCCGTAGATCCCGTCTTCGGGACGTTCGGCGATTTCGGCACGCTGGTCAGGGAGGCGCACGGCCGCGGCCTGCGGGTCATCATCGACTACATACCGAACCACTCCTCGGACCAGCATCCCTGGTTCACCGGATCGCGCTCGTCCCTTGACCACCCCAAGCGGGACTGGTACGTGTGGGCGGACCCGGCTCCTGGCGGCGGCCCGCCGTCCAACTGGACCAGCGAGATGGGCGGCTCCGCCTGGCAGTTCGACGCCGCGACGGGCCAGTACTACCTGCGGTCCTTCCATCCCGAGCAGCCGGACCTGAACTGGCGGTCGGCTGCGCTGCGCCAGGCCATGCTCGGCGTGCTCGAGTTCTGGCTCGGCCACGGCGCCGACGGGATCCGGATCGACGTGGCCCACATGCTGGCCAAGCACCCCGAGTTCGCCGACAATCCGGTACGGGAGCAGCCGCTGCGAAACTTCACCGACCGCCAGCATCCCGACTTCGACCGCCAGGAGCACCTCAACGACCGCCTGCAGCCCGAGGTCCACGAGTACCTGGCGATGATGCGGCGCGTCCTTGACGACTGGAGCGCTCGCAGCGGACGCAAGCGAGTCGCGATGGCCGAGGTCGAGGTCATGCCATGGGACAGGTGGAGCCGGTTCTTCGGCCGGCGCGATGACGGGGTGCACCTGCCGTTCAATTTCCGGCTCATCGAGGCCGACTGGTCACCGCAGGCGCTGGCGGCGAGCGTCGAAGGCCAGGAGGCGGCGCTGCCCTTGGGGGCATGGCCCAATTACGTGCTGCAGAACCACGACCGGGCGCGGCTGGCGACCAGGCTCGGACTGCGGCACGTGCGCAACGCCGCCATGCTCCTGCTGACCCTGCGCGGCACCCCGACCCTGTACTACGGCGAGGAACTTGGCCTGGCCGACCTTCCGGTCGGCCAGGAGAGGTGGCTGGATCCACTGGGGCGCGACGAGTCCCGCGCTCCGATGCCGTGGACTTCGGAACCCGGCGGCGGGTTCGGTCCCCTGGGGGTCTCGAGTTGGCTGCCGCCCTACCCTGACCTGGCGACGGTCAGCGTCGCAGCGCAGCTTCGCGATCCCGGGTCGGTCCTGAACCTGTACCGCGGCCTGATCACCATGCGGCGGTCGACCCCGGCGCTGCTTGGCGGCCGCTACGAGACCGTGAAGGCCGAGGACGGCTGTCTGTGCTACCTGCGGTCCACCGACGAGCAGGAGGTGCTTGTCGCGCTAAACCTGGGCGCGGAAAGCGCCTCGATCGAACTGCCCCGCCCTGGGCGCCTGTTGCTGGATACCTCCTGCCACCGGCGGCAAGCGCAGCGGAAGCGGCTCGACCTGCCCCGGTACAGCGGGGCGATCATCGAACTCGACCCGAACTAGCAATCTTGAGGAGAATAGCCTGCCAAAGACCCAGGAGGACCGGTGGAGGCAGCTGGGTAACTGTGGGGTTTGGTCGAAAAGACAGCTGGGGCAGCAGGTCGCCCGCGGCGGTGATCAGTCGCTGGGCTGTCGCTGCCGCCTGCTCGGCTTCCTCCGAGGTAGCCCGATCAGAGGGCAAGCGCGGTTATTCCAGCTCGTTACGGCGGCGCCGCAGGACCCCGAATGGCCGGAAACCATCGCCGAACTGAGCTCGAACCGCCTGCTCAACCGCGTAGTGGCCGCCGTTCGTTGTGGCGCGCAGGCCCTGCTGCGCCAGCAGTGTGATGCACGCGAACCGCGCTGCATCATAGGCGAGGACATACGCGCTGTATGCGTCGCTGGAGACCAAGCCAGCCGCTGTGACCGCTGTCCTTCGTGCTTGCTCGAGCAACGGGCTCCCGTCGGCCGCCGCGCCGGTTACCCGCTCCAGTTTCTTCGCGGGCGATTAGTCTCTCAACTTCTGCCTCGCCTAGTGTCCATTCAGGCACTGCCAGACCGCCAAGCGCCCGCGAGCGGACAGGAGGCGCCGTTGTCCTCGGGCACGAGCACCGGCACGAGCGGGCTCGCCTGGATCTGCTGGACAAGCGGATCAGATGCCAGGCGCCAGGCATCTGGAGCGCGGACCACCGTATTAACAGGCATTCCAAGACGCTGCTGCGCGCGGTCCGCGGCATCGTAGATGTCTTCTCGGCTCGGATGGCCGACGACCAGGACGTCCAGGTCATTCGGCGGCCTTCCCGGACGCTGATGGTAGCGGGCCGCCCAGGAGCCGAAGATCAGCACTCGGTCCGCTCCTGCCAGACACGAGAACTCCTCGGCCACCACCTGGAGCGGCCCCCACTCTGCTAGCGGCTTGTTCACGCGGTTGTCCTGGTTGGCCCGCACCATCGCCGAGCGTCCCACATCACGCCGCAACAGCAAGCCCGCGCCTGTCAGTCGTTTCACCTCACCATGTACGGTGCTGAGGGGAGCATTGAAACGCTCCGCCAGTTCCGTCAGGCTGAGCTCAGCGTCTGGGTTGAGCAGCAGCGCTGCCAAGATGTCGGCTTGCAACCGTGACCTGAACATAGGCAGCAGTGCGGGCGCCGCACTTCGCATAACCTGAATTCATATACGAGTTATCCGAAGTGTCAAGAGACTCACTGGTGGGACCTTGCCGGCGTACACACCAGGCTGCCGGATCGGCGGCAGTCGCATTGGTGCGAAGAGGTAGTGGCAGCCGGTATGCTTT